>WNFG01008780.1_pt1 | contig 10060 bp, 11 predicted proteins | sample 5400431 | NCBI WGS metagenome assembly WNFG01 (sample SAMN13153346, study PRJNA577476) | soil metagenome | isolation source: 120 cm saprolite under Douglas fir tree site 2 hole 3 replicate 2 | place: USA:California | collected 2015-04-18
AGCGGCGGCTTCGCCAACATCCGACTTCACCGCGAGGTCGACACCGCCACGCTCCCGCCTGCCGAGGCCGCGGAGATCGAGCGGCTGGCGGCGGCCGCGCTCAAGTCGCCGGCATCGTCGGATCCGATGCCGGATGCGTTTACCTACGTGATCACGATCGATGGGGCGCGGCACGTGATGACGGAGCCGTCGGGGGCGTGGAGGAAGTTGATCGAAAGGCTGAAGGCCTAGAAAGCCTCTATGACAAAAGCGAAGCAAGCAGTCGCGACCTCTCGAAAGCGATCAGCCAGAGCCGTCAAAGCAAGGCAGGATCTGATCGACGAGTGTGTTATCGCCGAGGCGCATGATCCCTCAGCCTGGGAAGCGCCGATCAATGTAAAGCGTCCTGGGAAATCAGTCGGTCTTTCTGCGAGTCTCGCCCGCCGAGCCGCGTTTCTGGCGCGATTACACCGCGAACGGAATCTCGATGCATGGCTCGAACGGATCGTCCGGGAGCGAGTGGAGCTCGAAGAGCGCGCCTTTGGTGAGGCACGCCGTCAAATGGGTGCGAAGCGGAACGCGTAGCCCGTTGCAGATTGCGTCCGCGTTAAACTCCCGTCATGCCGACGTACATCAAACAACCCTCCGTCATCGAAGCGGCCGGGAACAAGCCCAAACGGATCGAAGAGTTCATCGGGCGGGTCAACTCGAAGACCGGCGGCGTGAGCGTGGCCAGGATGAAGAGTCCCGGAGGGTGGGTCGAGCCGGGACAGACGCCGGAGTTCGATGAATACACCGTCGTGCTGAACGGGTCGCTGCGGGTCACTACGCGTGACGGCGTCATCGACGTCGGCGAAGGAGAGGCGGTCATCACGCACAAAGGGGAGTGGGTGCAGTACTCGACGCCCGGAGCCGAGGGGGCGGAGTATATGGCGGTGTGCTTGCCAGCCTTCTCGATCGATACCGTTCATCGCGACGTCTGATGCGCGAGTGGGATCCGCGGCGGCTGACGACGGCGGCGGCGACGCCGCGCCTGTTCGTCGCCGCTGTCGTGGGGGCGTTCGCGGCGACCGTCGCCTTCGTAGCGACGCATCACGAGCCGTGGCGCGACGAGGCGGATGTCTGGCTGGTGGTCCGGGACATCGACTTCGCGCACCTTTTCGAATGGTCGAGGTACTCCGGGACTCCGACACTCTGGCACGTGCTTCTTGCCCCTCTGGCGCGGGCAGGGCTGCCGTACGCCAGCCAGCAATGGCTGCACCTTGCCATCGCGGTGGCAGCGGTGGCGATCCTGGTGGCAGTTGCGCCGCTGTCGCGCCTCTCGAAGCTGCTGGCGGTCTTCTCGTACTACTTCGCCTACGAGTACTCGGTGATCGTCCGCAGCTACGCTCTGTCGATCCTCCTGATCTTTATCGTCGCGGCGCTGTGGAAGCGCCGCGCCGAGCGTCCGGTCTCGCTGGCGGTCGTTCTGGTTCTCTTGTGCAACACGAACGCGCAGGGATTCGTCGTGGCCGGAGCATTCGGGCTGGCGCTGCTCTTGGAACGGGCGTTCCGTCCTCGCCATCGGTGCTCTGGTAGCCTGGTGGCAGGTGAGGACGCCTCCCGATCCGGCACGCCAGGGCGCCGTCCACGTCTTCAACGTTGCGGCAATCCCCTGGACGCTCGGAAACGCGTTCGCGCCGACGCTGCCTCTGCTCTCCGGCTGCGCCGTCGCCGTGCTGGTGCTCATCGCCACGACGTTTGTGCTTCGCCGCTCCCGGAACGCCCTGATCGTGCTGTGGGTGACAGCCGGCGGGCTCCTCGTCCTCTACTCATTCGTCTGGCTCGGTGGCCTTCGGCACGCGGGGTTCCTTCTCGTCATCACGCTCGTTGCGGTCTGGGTCGGCGCGCGCGATGCCGACACCCGCTACGCCTCGGCTGCCGCGCTGCTTTTGAACGGGGCGCTCCTGATCTCAGTCTTCGTCGCGGCGCGTTACTGGATCGATGAGACACGCGCGGCCTTCTCCGGGGCGAAAGAGATGGCGTCCTTCATTCGGGACCACAATCTCGACACGGCGGAGATCGCCGCCCACAACCTCACGCAGTGCGAGGCTCTCCTTCCCTATCTCCCGCGAGCCCGCTTCTGGTACGCCGGTCTCGGCGAGTACGGTACCTATATGAAGTGGGACGCGGCACAGGAGCGGGCGCTGGAGATGCCGTATCCGGTGGCCGAGGAGCGGGCCAAAAGGCAATTCGCTGGGCGCGAGTGGCTGCTGCTCTTCAACGTCGAGGTCCCGGACGCCGAACGGCACGGATTCAGGCTGCTCTACACGAACCAGCAGGCGATTTTCGAGAAGACGGACGAGCGGTATTGGTTGTACGCTCCCGCTCGATGACGAACATTCTCATTCTCAACGAGCACGAGGTCGAACATCTCCTCACGATGCGCGAATGCATTGGGGTGATGGAAGAGGCGCTGGCGTCGCTTGCGCGCGGAGAGGTGACCAACCCGCTGCGCCACGTCGTCCGGGCCTCGGGAGCGAGCGGTTTTCTCGGTCTGATGCCGGCCTATCGCGGCGGAAAGACTCCGCTCTACGCGCTGAAGGAAGTCTGCGTCTTCCCCGGCAATCCGGCCCGAGGCCTCGACACACACCTCGGGGCGGTCCTTCTCCACAGCGGCGAGACCGGCCAACTGATGGCCGTCATGAACGCTTCGGCGATTACCGCCATCCGAACGGCTGCCGTTTCCGCCGTCGCTACGCGCCTGCTGGCCCGCGAGAACGCGCGAAGCCTGGCCATCATCGGAGCGGGGGTGCAGGGGCGCACGCACCTGGAAGCGATTCCGCTCGTTCGCGACATCGACGACATCCGCATCGTCAGCCGGACGCGCGGAAAGGCGGAAGCGCTGGCGGGGAAGGGTGTTCGGGTCGTCGAGTCGATCGAAGAAGCCGTCCGCGGCGCCGACGTCGTCGTGACCGCGACCAGCTCACGCGAGCCTGTGATCAAGCGCGAGTGGATCGCGGAGGGCGTCCACATCAATGCGGTCGGATCGAGCATCGCCGCCGCGCGCGAGCTGGACGGCTCTACGGTCGCGGCCGCCTCGCTGTTTGTCGATCGCCGGGAGTCGACGGTCAACGAGTCAGGCGATTACCTCGCCGCGCTTCGCGAAGGGGCCATCGTTGAGGGCCATATTCGCGGTGAGATCGGGGACATCCTGATCGGCAAGATCTCGGGCCGGACTTCCCCGAGCGAGATCACGCTCTTCAAGTCGCTGGGATTAGCGGTCGAAGACCTTGCCTCGGCCGAGTTTCTCTTCGAAAAAGCGAAGCGGGAAGGCGCCGGAACGTGGGTGGACTGGTAACGGAATAACCCCCCGGAGGCTCCCGTTAGGGCGCCGGCGGGGCTTGACAAAGTTCGTCAGCGCACTTAGAGTGCGCCGGTTTTCCCCCAGCGAGAGCTCACTCTCGCTCCAGGTGTCTTCAAAAGGATAGGTAGGAATGCCAACGATCAACCAACTCGTCAGCGCAGGACGCGACAAGGTCGCGTACAAGACGAAGTCTCCGGCGCTGCAGTCGAGCCCGCAGAAGCGCGGCGTCTGCACGCGCGTCTACACCTCGACTCCGAAGAAGCCGAACTCGGCGCTCCGTAAGGTGGCGCGCGTCCGTTTGACGAACGGAATCGAAGTGACGACCTACATCCCGGGTGTGGGCCACAACCTCCAGGAGCACTCGATCGTGCTCATCCGCGGCGGCCGTGTGAAGGACCTGCCGGGAGTTCGCTATCACGTCATTCGCGGCACCCTCGACACCGTCGGCGTTGCCAAGCGGATGCAGAGCCGCTCGAAGTACGGGGCCAAGCGGCCGAAGAAGGGTTAATCCAGATGCCGAGACGCCGAGAAGTTCCGAAACGCGAGATCCTGCCGGATCCGGTCTACAACAGCCAGCTCGTGACCAAGTTCATCAACTCCCTGATGTCGCAGGGGAGGAAGTCGGTTGCTGAGCGCGTGTTCTACAACGCCCTGAAGAAGGTGGAAGACCGGGCCAAGGACGATCCGATCAAGCTCTTCAAGAAGGCTGTCGACAACGTCAAGCCGGCGCTCGAGGTCAAGAGCCGCCGCGTGGGCGGGTCGAACTACCAGGTCCCCATCGAAGTCCGTCCGTCGCGCCGCACGGCGCTGGCCATCCGCTGGCTGATCACCTACGCCAACAGCCGCGGCGAGAAGACGATGATGGACAAGCTGGCCGGCGAGATCATGGATGCCGCGAACAACCGCGGCAACGCGATCAAGAAGAAGGAAGACACGCACAAGATGGCGGAAGCGAACAAGGCATTCGCGCACTACCGCTGGTAATTTTTTTCAGTTCGCCTGAGTTGTAACGGTTTCATAGCGTCAACCATCGAGATTTCCGTAGCTCCGTCTCGACCGGATAACACAGAACGGGTTCTGCGGTTCCGGACCGAGCAACGGGAAAAACAACAATCGAGGTTTCACTGAACGCCCGGCGGCGGGAAGCCCCTCGCCGAGCGTCTGTTGTCGTCGCGGAAAAGGTAAGTCATGCCACGTCAGGTATCACTCGAAAAAACGCGGAACATCGGGATCATGGCCCACATCGACGCGGGTAAAACCACGACGACGGAGCGGATCCTGTATTACACGGGCCGCACCCACAAGATCGGCGAAGTGCACGATGGCACCGCCACGATGGACTGGATGGTCCAGGAGCAGGAGCGCGGCATCACCATCACCTCGGCGGCCACCACGGCGTTCTGGGGCGAATACCGCGTCAACATCATCGATACACCCGGCCACGTCGACTTCACCGTCGAAGTGGAGCGTTCGCTGCGCGTTCTCGACGGCGCGGTCGGCGTTTTCTGCGCTGTCGGCGGAGTCGAGCCGCAATCCGAGACCGTGTGGCGCCAGGCCGACAAGTACGGCGTGCCGCGCATCGCCTTCATCAACAAGATGGACCGCGTCGGCGCGAACTTCACCGCCGTCGTCAATCAGATCCGCACCAAGCTCGGCAAGAACGCCGTTCCTCTTCAGCTCCCCATCGGTGCCGAGGACAAGTTCCGGGGCGTCATCGATCTCGTGCAGATGAAGGCGCTGATCTTTAACGACGAGTCCCTCGGCGCGAAGTATGAGATCGAGGAGATCCCGGCCGAGTACCGCGAAGAGGCCGAGCATCTTCGCGAGAAGATGGTGGAGTCGATCGCCGAGCAGCACGACGAGCTGCTGGAGAAGTATCTCGCCGGCGAAGCTCTGCAGATCGACGAGCTGAAGGCCGCCCTCCGCGAAGCGACCATTGCCCAGACGATCACCCCGGTGATGTGCGGTTCGGCATTCAAAAACAAAGGCGTGCAGCCTCTGCTCGACTCCGTCGTCGACTATCTCCCGTCGCCTGTCGACATCCCGCCGGTCAAAGGGATCGATCCGGACGACGAGTCATTTGTTCAGCGTGAGGCGTCGGACTCCGAGCCGTTCGCCGCGCTCATCTTCAAGATCATGACCGACCCGTTCGTCGGCCAGTTGGCCTTCTTCCGCGTCTACTCCGGCCACGTTGAGTCGGGCACGTCCGTGCTCAACACGACCAAGGGCAACTCCGAGCGCATCGGCCGCCTGCTGCAGATGCATGCGAACAAGCGCGAAGAGATCAAGGAAGTGTGGGCGGGCGACATCGGCGCGGCTGTTGGTCTCCGCAGCGTTACCACCGGGGACACGATCTGCGACCGGGACAAACCGATCGTCCTGGAGACGATGACGTTTCCCGAGCCGGTCATCGCCGTGGCCATCGAGCCGAAGACGAAGGTCGATCAGGAAAAGATGGGCGTGGCTCTCGCCAAATTGATGCAGGAAGATCCGACGTTCAAGGTCCACACGGATCCGGAAACGAACCAGACCATCATCCGTGGGATGGGGGAGCTGCACCTCGAGATCATCGTCGACCGCATGGTTCGCGAGTTCGGCGTCGCCGCCAACGTCGGCAAGCCGCAGGTCGCGTACCGCGAAGCGATCACGCGCAAGTCGGAGGCCGAGGGCAAGTTCGTCCGCCAGTCGGGTGGTAAGGGGCAGTACGGCCACGTCAAGATGCGCTTCGAGCCGATGCCCGAGGGCGGGTTCGAGTTCCTCAACGAGATCGTCGGCGGCTCCGTGCCGAGGGAGTTCATCAAACCGGTCGAGCAGGGCATTAAGGAAGCGCTCGAGCGCGGCATCCTGGCCGGCTACCCGATCACCGGCGTGCGTGCCATCCTGTACGACGGCTCATACCACGACGTCGACTCGAGCGAAATGGCCTTCAAGATCGCCGGCTCGATGGCGTTCCAGGAAGGGGCCAAGAAGGCGCATCCGATCCTTCTCGAGCCGATCATGGACGTGGAAGTCGTGACACCGGAAGACTACGCCGGCGACGTGATGGGCGATCTCTCCCGCCGCCGCGGCAAGATCCAGGCGATGGAAGAGCGGGCGGGCGCGAAAGTGATCAAGGCGCACGTTCCGCTGTCGGAGATGTTCGGCTATGCCACGCAGGTGCGCTCGATGTCGCAGGGCCGCGCCAGTTACACGATGCAGTTCCTCGCGTACGAGCCCGCACCGAAAAGCGTAGCCGAGGAAGTCATCGCCAAGGCCGCGGGAACGACACAACGAATTTAAGAAACGAAACAACCTTTCGTCAGAAGAACAGAACAAGCAGGAGATTTCACGATGGCTAAAGAAAAATTCGATCGTAGTAAGCCTCATGTGAACGTCGGCACGATCGGTCACGTTGACCACGGCAAGACGACGCTGACGGCCGCAATTACCAAGATCCTGGCCTCGAAGGGCACGGCCACGTACGCCGCCTTCGATCAGATCGACAAGGCTCCGGAAGAGCGCGAGCGCGGGATCACCATCGCCACCGCGCACGTCGAGTACTCGACCGAGAAGCGCCACTATGCGCACGTCGACTGCCCGGGCCACGCCGACTACGTCAAGAACATGATCACCGGCGCCGCGCAGATGGACGGCGCCATTCTGGTCGTCTCCGCAGCCGACGGCCCGATGCCGCAGACGCGCGAGCACATCCTGCTGGCCCGCCAGGTCGGCGTCCCGTACATCGTCGTCGCCCTCAACAAGGTCGACATGGTCGACGATCCGGAGCTGCTCGACCTCGTCGAGCTCGAAGTGCGCGAGCTTCTCAGCTCGTACGAATTCCCTGGCGACGATATCCCCGTCATTCGCGTTTCGGCTCTCAAGGCTCTCGAGAGCGGCGATCCGAACAGCGAGTGGGGCAAGAAGGTCATGGAGCTGATGGATGCGGTCGACAGCTACATCCCGATCCCCGAGCGCATCATCGACAAGCCGTTCCTGATGCCGGTCGAAGACATCTTCTCGATCTCGGGACGCGGCACCGTCGTGACCGGCCGTATCGAGCGCGGCATCGTCAAGGTCGGTGAGGAAATCGAGATCGTCGGCATCCGTCCGACCATCAAGAAGGTCGTCACCGGCGTCGAGATGTTCCGCAAGCTCCTCGATCAGGGTCAGGCCGGCGACAACGTCGGCCTTCTGCTCCGCGGTGTGGAGCGCAAGGACGTCGAGCGCGGTCAGGTTTGCGCCAAACCGGGCTCGATCACGCCGCACACGAAGTTCAAGGCCGAGGTCTATATCCTGACGAAGGAAGAGGGTGGCCGCCACACCCCGTTCTTCAACGGCTACCGTCCGCAGTTCTACTTCCGTACCACCGACATCACCGGTACCGCGGCACTGGCCGAGGGAGCGGAGATGGTCATGCCGGGCGACAACACGTCGCTCACGATTCAGCTCATTCACCCGATCGCGATGGAGAAGGGTCTCCGCTTCGCCATCCGTGAAGGCGGCCGTACGGTCGGCGCCGGAACGGTGACGGAAGTCATCGAGTAGTCGAAAGGAGCCGGGCTCGATGCCCGGCTCTACGTTCTTTATAAGGTGCCGAAATCATGATGAACGAAAAGATCCGCATCCGACTCAAAGCGTATGACTACCGCGTCCTCGATCAATCGACATCCGAGATCGTCGATACGGCCAAGCGTACGGGCGCCAAGGTGGCGGGACCGATCCCTCTGCCGACGCAGATTGCGCGCTACACGGTTCTGCGCAGCCCGCACGTCGACAAGAAGTCGCGGGAGCAGTTCGAAATGCGGACGCACAAGCGGCTGCTCGACATTCTCGAGCCGACGACACAGACGGTCGACGCGCTCATGAAGCTCGAGCTGCCGGCTGGTGTCGACGTCGAGATCAAGGCGTTCGGGAAATAGCACACACGAACCCGGTTAGGGTTCCAAGGTGAACGACATGGCAATCGAAGGAATCATTGGCAAGAAGGTGGGGATGACCCAGGTGTTCGCCGACGACGGCGCGCTGGTCCCGTGCACGGTCATCCAGGCCGGCCCTTGCCTCGTTGTGCAGAAGAAGACGGCCGAGAAGGATGGCTATGACGCCGTCCAGGTCGGCCTCGTGGAGAAAATCTCCAACCGCCGGATCACCAGCGCGGCCCGCGGCCACTTCGAGAAGGCCGGCGTCCCGCCGGTTCGGACGCTGGTCGAGTTTCCGTACGAGGGCGACGCGAATGTCGGCGACCGTGTGCAGGTCGATATCTTCAAGGCAGGCGACTCGATCGACGTCGTCGGCCAGTCGAAGGGCAAAGGCTTCCAGGGCGTGATGAAGCGTCATCACTTCGCCGGCGGCCGGGCCACGCACGGCTCGATGTTCCATCGTGCTCCCGGCTCGATCGGCGCCTCGGCATTCCCTTCGCGCGTCATGAAGGGCATGCGCATGGGCGGCCGGATGGGCGGCGATCAGGTCACGGTCAAGAACCTGCGCGTGGCCAAGGTGGATGCCGAGAACAACCTGCTCTACATCCGCGGCGCGGTTCCGGGCGGACGCAACGGCCTCGTGGTCGTGCGCTTCTCCAGGAACGGGAAGCGGGGTGAATAACATGCCGACCATCGACATCAAAGACTGGAACAACAAGAAGGTCGGCTCGGTCGACCTTCCGGAAGCGATCTTCGCCTATCCGTACAAAGAGCACCTCATTCACGAGGCGGTGCGCAACTACCTGGCCTCGCTGCGCCAGGGAACGCACAAGGTCAAGAACCGTTCCGAAGTGAGCGGCTCGGGCAAGAAGCCGTTCCGGCAGAAGGGCACCGGCCGGGCGCGCCAAGGCGGCAATCGTCCGCCGATCCATCGCCACGGCGGCACGGTCTTCGGCCCCACTCCTCGCGATTACTCCTACAAGATGAACGCCAAGGAAAAGAAGAACGCCCTCAAGTCGGCGCTCTCGCAGCGGGTCAAGGAAGGGAAGCTCGTCCTTCTCAATGACTTGGCCATCGACGAAGCGAAGACCAAGGCGCTTGCCGAGAAGTTTGTCGGCATCGGTATCGACGGCAAGGCACTGCTCGTCGATTCGTTCGAGAACGCGAATCTCGCGCTGGCATCGCGGAACAACCCGAAGCTGACGCTGGTCGATGCGCTCCACGTGACTGTCTACGACGTCGTCAACGCGCGCTTCGTCGTGCTCAGCCAGGACGCGTTGCAGCGTCTGACGGAGGCACTCGAATCATGAACGCGAATCAGATCATCCGCCGCCCGCTCGTCACCGAAAAGACGACGCTGCTGCGAGAAAAAAACGACAACAACATCCTCGCGTTCGAGGTCGACTCCAAGGCGAACAAGATCCAGGTCAAGAGCGCTGTCGAAGAGCTCTTCAAGGTGAGGGTTCTGGACGTGCGGCTCTTCAACGTCCGCGGCAAGATCAAGCGGATGGGCCGGTATGAGGGCAGGCGCCGCGACTGGCGCAAGGCCTACGTGCGGCTCCATAAGGACGACAAGGCGCCGGACTTCATCGAGGGCGTGTAGCTCTCGGAAGGCGATAAACAGAGGACACTATGCCTGTCAAAAAATACAAGCCGACATCTCCCGGCATCCGTTTTCAGTCTCATCACACGTTTGATGAGATCACGAAGACGTCGCCCGAGAAGTCGCTCACCAAAGGGAAGCCGAAGACCGGCGGCCGCAATGCCATCGGCCGGATCACCTCGCGCTTCATCGGTGGTGGTCATAAGCAGAAGTATCGCGAGATCGACTTCCGCCGCG
>WNFG01006200.1_pt1 | contig 10058 bp, 8 predicted proteins | sample 5400431 | NCBI WGS metagenome assembly WNFG01 (sample SAMN13153346, study PRJNA577476) | soil metagenome | isolation source: 120 cm saprolite under Douglas fir tree site 2 hole 3 replicate 2 | place: USA:California | collected 2015-04-18
AGCGCGACGACGGTCCCGCCAAGCCGTAGCACGACCTTCAGCGCGACCGTGGACGGCACCAAGGACACAGCAGTTATCTGGTCGGTGCAGGAAGGGACGGTCTGTGGCGCGGTGACGGAAGACGGTGTCTACAAACCCCCGGCTGCGCCTGCGGTCTGCCACGTGGTGGCTACCAGCCACGCGGACCCCACCGCCACTGCAATTGCCAGTGTTTCAGTGACCAGTTGTTGGCAGCTCCAGGCGGTGAACCGGGTGCGACTTTTCCCGCGGGCGGGTCGAGCCGCAGACATGGTCGGTGGAACGATTCAAGGATCGAACACCGGCCCCACCAATGGATTTGTGGTTTTGGCGACCATCGAGACCAAGCCGGTGGACGGCGATTGGACCGAGCTGTCATTCGAAAACCCCACTCCCTATCGGTACCTTAGATATTATGGCCCCGCAGGCAGTTACGGCCAAATCGCCGAGATTGAGTTTTATTCTAACGCCAACCGCTTGACCGGCGATGGATTGGGCGGGTTCGGCACTGCGGGTTCGCGCTCCGACAATCCGTGGCAAAACGCGCTCGACGGCGATCCCGCTACTTTTTTCGATGGATCTACTCCAGACAATGTCTACGTCGGGATTGACGCCGCCTCTGGATACGCAGTGGCTGCGCCGAGTTACTCACCCGCGCCTGGAGCGTATTCTTTGGCTCAATCCGTCACTATTTCGTCGGCCACGGCGCGCAGCTCGATCCGTTATACGACCGATGGAAGCGATCCGGTCACCCAAGGGATTCCCTATTCGGGACCTGTCCCCGTTTCGAGCACGGCTACGCTCAGCGCCGTCGCCACCAAATCCTGCATGCTACAGAGCTCGGTCACCTCGGGCCTGTATACAATTGGAAAGGGAGGAAAGGCGCAGTCCTCGCTGCACATCGGCAACAGTCTCACCGATTCGATCGATGGCTATTTGCTGCCGCTGGCCATCGCCGGTGGCATCTCCTTGGATTATTGGCGCTACACCATTCCCGGGGCGGGGACCTACGTCTACCAGAACTACCCGACCGGTGGTTACGGGGGGATCCCGAACATCCAGACCAACGTCCGCAGCAGGCCATACGATCACGTCTCGATGCAGCCTTTCGCGAACATGCCCTGTGTCCCCACCGGCCACGCCACCGAGGGCGATGCGGTGAATCGAAGCGATGCCGTCGATATCAATGATGTCTGGAATGACGCCACCGAACTAAACCCCGACGTGCAGATTTGGCTGTACTCGGTTTGGCCGGCGCCAAACGACTATGGTCCCGGCTCGGCAAATTGCATCACTGGTGGCTGGAACCGCGATCCGAAGATCTGGAGTCCAGCTCGCTCCACCAGTTGGGAGGACGGGGTTTCCATCACCACGCGGTACAACGAGGCAGTGCGGAGAGGATTGATCGACTTACACCCCAACCGCAGAGCACCCTCCATTGTCCCGGCCGGCCTGGCTCTGGTAAATCTGAAGCATGCGGTTGAAGCAGGTTCTGTCCCGAAGATCGACACCACCGGGTTTTGGGATTTGGTGTTCGAGGGCGGATCGGACCTTCACTTGACCAACGAAGGGCGTTATCTGGTGGCGCTCGTCTTCTATGCGTCGATGTTCCAGGTGAGCCCGAATGGGTTGCCGCACCCGGGCACCATTTTGACGGATGATCAAGCGGCAGCTCTCCAAATTATCGCTTGGCAAACCGTGGTCGAGTACAGTTCGCGCGGAATCAAGCGCTAGAATAGCTTTTCAGATCTGATTCGGATGAGTGGAGGAAAGTCCAGGGGCCTCACCCTCGCGCCGCTCGTTGCCTCCACCTTCTTCATGGTCTCCGGGGGCCCGTACGGGCTGGAGGAGCTGATCGCCAGGGCTGGGTATCAACAAGCCCTCTGGGTTCTCGTCATCACCCCGCTGATTTGGAGCCTGCCGACCGCGTTCATGGTGGGTGAGCTCTCCGGCGCGCTTCCTCACGCCGGTGGCTACTACGCTTGGGTCCGTCGGGCGCTGGGTCCATTCTGGGGATTTCAGGAGGCGTGGCTCTCGCTCGTCGCCAGCATTTTCGACATGGCGATCTATCCCACGCTCTTCGTCTTGTATCTGGGAGGCCTGTTTCCTTCGCTTGGCACCGGGTTGCCAGCGATTGCCATGGGCGCGGCGATGATCGCGGTGTGCGCGCTGTGGAACCTGACCGGAACGAGCGGCGTGGGTGGATCTTCAGTCCTACTGGGCATCATCCTGCTCTCGCCCTTTCTGATCATGGCCGCTCTGTCCGGCTTCCAGCCGGCGCCGGCGCCTCCGGTGACGAGCCCCTCAGGCACCGGATTGTTCGCCGGCATCACCATCGCGATGTGGAACTTCATGGGCTGGGACAACGCATCGACGGTGGCCGCGGATGTCGAACGGCCCGAGCGAACGTATCCCAGCGCAATGATCATCACCGTGATCCTCGTCACCGCGACCTACGTCTTGCCTGTCTGGGCCGCCCAGCGCGCCGGCCTGGACCCCGAGAAATGGTCGACCGGCGCCTGGGTCTCCGCGGCGGACGCAATTTCGGGCGGGTGGCTGGGAACCGCGGTCGTGGTCGGCGGAATGGTCAGCGCGATCGGCGCATTCAACTCCCTTTTGATGTCCTACGCTCAAATCCCGGTTGCGCTCGCGGATGACGGATTCCTGCCGAGGGTCTTTGCCTTGCGCGCAGCGAAGACCGGTTCGCCGTGGGTCGCAATCCTGGTTTGTGCCGCCGCCTATGCCTGCTGTCTCGGCCTCGGATTCAATCGCCTGGTGTTGCTCGACGTGCTCCTCTACGGGTTGAGCTTATTGCTCGAATTCGTCGCTCTGGTGGTGCTCCGGGTTCGAGAGCCGGCGCTGCCGCGGTTGTTTCGCGTGCCGGGGGGGCTGTTCGGGGCCGTCGCGGTCGGCGCTCTTCCGATAGGTTTGCTCATCGCGGCAACCTTCTATTCAAGCGATGTTTCAGGGCAAACGGGCGTCGCCTTGTCCGTGGGCCCCGTGCTCGCCTTGCTCGGCCCACTGCTTTACTTCGCTCGCTTCCGGCGCGCGACCGCGGTTCAATAGAGATTGTGGAGGGCTTGACCTGTCGGCTGATCCGGTCCGGGTCGGCCCCAAGCGTCGACGGACAGCCGAGCTCTGCCTGCAACGGCGTCGTCTCAGCAGTGTCTTCTGAGCAATCCAATGCTCAGAAGACTGCTGATCGGGTTGGTGCTTGAGGTCGCCTGCGCCGCCACGGCGGCGGCGGATACCGTCTCGCTCCCGCCGAGGAAGGACAACACCATCTATTCCGAGCGGCAGTACACCAATGGGGGTGGCCAGTCCTTGTTCGTGGGAAACACGGTCAACAACGATTATCGCCGAACGATTATCTCGTTTGATGTCGCCTCGGCGGTTCCGGCCGGGTCCACGATCGAAAGCGCCAACCTGACCCTTCACACCTCGAGGAGCAACCCCACCGGCGCGCAACCGGTGATCGTCCATCTTCATCGATGCCTCGCCCCCTGGGGTGAAGGAACCGTGGTCGCGACTCGCGGTGAAGGTTTCGGGGGCCCCCCCGGACCGGGTGACGCGACCTGGAACTTCAACGCCTTCGGAAGCAGCTCCTGGGCGACTCCGGGCGGCGATCACGCTTCGAGCTCGAGCGGGAGCACGCTCGTTCTGACCGCCCTCGACTTCTACACCTGGTCTTCGTCGCCCGGCATCGTGGCTGACGTTCAATCATGGCTCGATTCGCCGCAGGCGAATTTTGGTTGGGTTGTGATTTCGGAACAAGAGGCGGCTCGGGTGATCACCGCCAAGCGTTTCGACTCGCGCGAAAACATCCAACCCGCGTTTCGACCGGTTCTACAAATTGTCTACAGACCCCCCGTCCTCACGGACGGGGGGACGGATGGCGGCCGTCCTGATGGCGGCTGCAACAGCGGCTGCTGCAACCCCGGGTGCGATGCTGGGGTTGGCGATGCGGGCGTCGGCGATGCAGGCGCCGATGCCGGGCGGAGCGATGCCGGCAATGACGCCGGACGGGGGGACCCAGGCGTAGCGGACCCTGCCTCCAGTCTACCCGACAGGACGATCAGTGAAGTGGGCGCCGGATGCCAGGCCGCGCCCGGGTCCTTCCTCGCGATTGCGGCGCTTGCGCTGCTCGCGCTTCGCCGTTTGCCGCGCTACAGCGGACCCGCTGGACATTGCCCTCGAGGAAACGTTTGCTGCGAGCGACCCTCCGGCGAAGTACTGATCTTTAGTACCCGCGGATCCGCCGCGCGTAGTCCTGCAACTCGCGCTGGGCGTTGTCGAAGGCCTCGCTCACGGCCATGAACGCGTCTTGTCGGCTCTTGTCCGGGCTCGGATCGGCGCCGCCGACGATGCGATCCCCTGGTACCTGCACCTCCACTCGAACCCGGTAGGGTTGCCCGCCCTGAGCGCTTCGATTGGGAAGGTCAATCACCACGTGACAGTCGATGATCGGGGTGAAGAACTCCTCGAGCTTGGTGCACTCCTGTTCGATGTGCCGCCGCAAAGAGTCCACCGGTTCGAGGTGTCTGAAGGTAATTCGCACCGGATTCTCCATGAATTTCAGTCTCCTCTGGGCGGGATCGCGAACCCGGGCAGGGTGGATGACTGAATATGGATCCCCGGGACGACAAATGCCCGGGGCACCGACGCGCTGTCGCCGCTAACGCTCAGTAGGTGAACGTTGTGATCGTTCTTCCGGAGCCGGCGCTGCCTGAGTCTGCCTGCGCCGCGAGAAAAAACCCGTCAAAAAACTGCGGTTGCTGGCCTTTCACGTTGACGGTGACCACGTAATTGGTCCTCGCCTGGGTGCAGGCGGACCAGAGATCGACCCGTACCGTATAGGTGCCGCGAGGCGCTCTCCCGCTCGGCCAGGTGATGTTTTCGCTGCGCTTGTGGTCGAGGGTGCAGGCGGCGTTCGAATCAACGTCAAGTACACCTCCTCCGGCGGTGGTCGGTCCCTTGTTGCCGTAGTAGATCTCCGTGCCTCCGGGCTCGACGGCGTGCAGATCGACATCGCTGTCCACATCCCAGCTGACGTTGATCTGCACATCCCCCGTCCCGGCGGGGCCGAGCGTGACCGGTATGGCCTGAGAGGTGCCATAGCTGGTCCCTGTCCCGCCAGCGACCTGCAAGTTGAACGTGTGCGGAGCGCTTTGGCCGATGGTGACGAAGATCGTGACCGTATTGCCGCTCCCCGGCGTCAGGCCGGTCAGCTCGAAATAGCCATCCACTCCGTCGACCGAAACCGCGAGCCCGCCGTAGGTGGTGGTGGAGCTGATTTGAAAAGCCGTCGATCCGCCGGCGAGACTCAGGGCCCCACCCGAGCTCGCGGTGATCGCGGACCCCGTCCCGCTGGGTGGCCTCCCGGACCTCTGGGTCGCAGTGACCATCGTTCCGCCGTTCAGCGCGGCCACGCGACTGACATAGTCAGCCAGTTTGCTGCCACTTCCACCGCAGCCGGTCAAGGCGCTGGAAATGATGACGAAGGCGAAGAGCGATGACACACGGAAGACGTGTTTGGATTGCATGCGACCTCGATTTTTTTGGAAGGATTAGAAGACCGTCACGAAACCACAGCTCAACCTATCGCGGCCGCGGCGTCCAGAAAAGTCATTTCACAATCCGTTGGGCACCGACTTCGATACGTTGAGCTACGTCGCCGACGGCTCGGAGACCTATTCGAAACAGGAGCTGTGCAACCTACCTGAGCTTCCCGGGTGGGTTTGAATCGCGCGCTTGAATTGGCAGCTTCGCCCCTGGAGCCCAGCGCAAAAGGCAGGTCATCTCGCCTTTGGCGACCGCCAGGCTATAGCGTCATTGCCATGGCGCGGCCTCCATCATCGCCCTGTAGGCGAGTTGCGCGATTGTAGGCCGGCGGCGAATTTCAGCCGCTTGGAGCAGAGCCACCGCGGCAGGGAACTTGCACAACACCGTTCACGGAACCGCGTTCACCGAACCGCGTGCGCCGAACGAAAGGAGCATGGCATGGCGATGACCGCCATCGTCGTCGATGACTCGGCAGTGAGTCGGGCGCTCCTCAGGCGCGGCCTGAACAAGGCAGGCGTCGAGGTCGTGGCCGAAGCCAGCACGGGTGAGCGCGCCCTGGAGCTGTACGAACAACACCGCCCGACGCTGACCTTCTTTGACATCGTGCTCCCTCAGTTGGATGGAGTCACTGCGGCGACCAGGCTGCTCAAACTGCACCCGGGCGCGATCGTCATCATCTGCAGCGCAATGGCCTCTCGCGAGAAGATTCTTGCCGCTCGCCAGGCAGGCGTGACCCACTTCCTTTTGAAGCCAGTGACTGCAGAAAAGATTGCGGAGATCGCACTGAGCATTCTTTCACGGTCGGCAAAGCCGCAGTCCAAGGCCGAGGCTGGAGCGAAGGGATGAACTGCCCGCGCTGCCAACGCAGCAACGACGCTCACCGTCGATACTGCGGCGATTGTGGAACGGAGGTTGCGACCAGTTGCAAAAGCTGCACTTTCTTGAATGCCCTCGCCGACCATTTCTGCGGCGGTTGCGGAGAATCGGTTGCCTCGCCCGCCTCAGAGGTCGAAACCGCAGACTTTCCAGTGATCGAGACGCGCGCTTCGGAGGTCGAGCCGGAGCTCAGCCGGGAAAAAGTCGACGAGTTGCTGACCGTCAGACGTACCCGATTCGCTTCGATCATTCCGTCCAAAGTCACCCAAGATGATCTGGACAAGCTCTTCGACAAGCCATGATCGCCGAAAAAACCGGCAAGACTCGAATTCAACCCGGTGGACCCCCAGCCGCAGAAACGAAGGAGGCGGCGGCGGCCCACAAGAAATTGCTTCCGCTCGACATTCTCCGGTCTGCCGAGGAGCCCACCCCCGCCGTCCTGAAACAGCTCGGCTTCAACACCTTCGAGCAATTCCTGCAAAGCGTTGCAAACCAGGTCAAGCTCCCTCGCCTGCCGATCGATTCCATCGAGCTCGACCCCCAGATGGCCCAATTGGTTCCCCGGCAGTTGGCGGAGCGCCATCACATCGTCCCCATCTTCTCATCCGGCGAGGAAGTAACGATCGCCACCTACGATCCCACCCGGATCGACCTCTTCGATTGGCTCGCGAAGGAGTTGCACCGCCAGGTGATTACCGTCATCGCCTCGCGGATGGAGATCGAGCGCGCCATCGCTCGCCTGTACAAGATCCGCGGGTTCGAGCTCCTCCCGCTGGAGCAAACGCCCGAGAATGTCTCGGAAGTCGCGGCGCTCGAGACCGCGCCGATGGTGGATCAAATCATTTCCAAGGCTCTGGAGCTTCAGGCCAGCGCCATTCACGTCGAAGCAGCCGCCCGCAATACGCTGGTTCGCTACCGCGTGGACGGTGTTCTTCGCAACGTGGGCACTCTGCCCTCCGAGCTACACCTGGCGGTCGTTTCGCGCTTGAAGACGATGGCGCAGCTCAACCCTACGGAACGGCAGCTTCCCCAGGACGGGCGCATCAAGATCCGCCGGCCAGGACAAGCCGACCTGCATCTGAGAGTCTCGACTCTTCCCACCAATCTCGGTGAGAAGGTTTGCTGCCAGGTCCTCGACGGCAGCAAGGCGCCTTCTTCCCTGGCGGACCTCGGTTTCGAAGGCGAGCAGCTCGAATTGTTCAAGCGGCTGATCGACCAATCCAGTGGGCTACTGCTCGTCAGCGGGCCGAACGGAAGCGGCAAGAGGACCACCCTTCTCGGTGCGCTGAACGCGATTCGAAGCGCCGACTTGAACATCGTCACCATTGAAGATCCGATCCAGTACAACCTTCCCGGAATAAATCAGATACAGATCAGTCCTGAGCGGGGCCTTACCTTTGCCGCCGCACTGCGATCCATTGTCCGCCAGGACCCGAACGTGATTCTCGTCGGCGAGATCCGCGACCTCGAGACCGGTTCGATGGCGATCGAGGCGGCGATGAGCGGAAAACTGGTGATGTCCTCGCTGCATACCCCGGATGCCCCGAGCGCGATTGGACGGCTGGTGGAAATGGGAATCTCCCCTTTTCTGGTGGCTTCCGCTTTGGTCGGAGTGGTGGCCCAAAGGCTGCTTCGAACAATCTGCGAAAAGTGCAAGGAAGAATACGTACCCTCCGAAGAGGAGCTGGCGGCTTTCGGAATCGGCAAGCTGAGGCCGGGAACGACGTTGGCCCGCGGCAAAGGGTGCGAGGCCTGCTTGAAGACCGGCTACAAGGGTCGAACCGCGGTGCGAGAAATACTGGAAATGAACGAGGCGGTCCGGCGAGCCGTTGCCCGGGGGGCTCGCGTCGATGAGATTTGGACCGAGGCGTCGAAGCACGGTTTCGGCGCGATGCGCTTTGAAGGATTGAAGAAGCTGTTCGCCGGAGTGACCACCTCTCAGGAAGTTCTCCGCCTGAGTCGCCCTTGACCGTTGAGCGCTAGCAGTCCGGCCGTGTCTACTTTGTCGGCCTCAGGTGAAAGCTATTCCGGCTCGGTCACCGGCTTGCCGGGGAATCTGAGGCGCGGCGCCCGGCGGCCAATCCGCAGCACCACCAGCGCCGCCACCAGGCAGATCGCTCCCGCGACGACCCAGGCCGGCGTGTACGTCGTCAGCGACGAGCGGATCATCCCCGCTCCGAGCGCGCCCACCCCCGCGCCAATCTGGTGCGAGGCGACGATCCAGCCGAACGCGATGGGCGCGTCGCGCACGCCCACCGTCTCCGTGGTCAGGCGCACGGTGGGAGGGACTGTCGCAATCCAGTCCAGACCGTAAAAGACCGCGAACACCGGCAAGCCAACGACGGTGGCGTCGAAAGCCTGGGGCAGCCAGAGCAGCGCCAGCCCGCGCATCCCGTAGTACCAGAAGAGCAGCTTGCGCGAATCGAACCGATCCGAGAGCCAGCCGCTGGCGGTGGTGCCGACGAGATCGAAAATTCCCATCACCGCGAGCAATCCGGCCGCGCGGACCTCGGGAATGCCGTGGTCCATGCATGCTGGAATCAGGTGGGTGCCGACGAGGCCATTGGTGGTAGCGCCACAGACGAAGAAGCTGCCCGCGAGCAGCCAGAAATCGCCCTTGTGCGCGCTTTCTCTTAGCACGCGCAGCGCATTGAGAAGCGGGTTCTGCTTCGAGGGCGGGGGAAGAGACGACTCGGGCGAGGCGCCGTAGGGGAGCAGCCCGAGGTCGGAGGGTCGATCGCGCACCAGAAGCGCGACCAGCGGCACCAGCAGCACGATCACCAGCGCGACGAGCAGCGTCACCGCGCGCCAGCCGTGGTGTTCGGCGATGTGCGCCTCGAGGGGCAAGAAGAGCATCTGCCCGGTGGCCGTGCTCGCGGTGAGCACGCCCATCACCAGGCCTCGCCGCGAGAAGAACCAGCGATTGACGACTGTGGCGCCGAGCACCATCGCGGTCGTCCCCGTGCCGAGGCCGACCATGATTCCCCAGGTGAGAACGAGCTGCCAGCTCGAGCGCATCTGGGAGGTGAGCGCGACGCCGAGGCAGACGATGATCAGCGAGGCGATCACCGTGCGGCGGATTCCAAATCGCTCCATCACCGCCGCGGCGAAGGGTCCGACCAGCCCATAGAGAACCAGGTTCACCGAGACGGCCGATGAAATGATCGCCCGGCTCCAGCCGAACTCCCGCTCGAGAGGCACAATCAGGATCGATGGCGTCGCGCGCACCGCCGCCGCGCAAAGGAGCACCACGAAGACCGCGCCGGCGACGATGAAGGCAGGATGAATCTTCGGCTTCATCGGACGAGAGCCCCCTGCGCAGAGAAGCGGGGGCGGGGGGCGACCTCGCCTCGCTTGTCAGAGCGTCGCATGCCCAATCATGCGGAGGTCGCCGCGTGGCCGCAAGGACATTGCTCCCACCCTTTCGGACATCGCCGTGAGCATCGGTACGAGGGGTGTTTTAGCGCCGGCTCGGGTTATTTCGGCGCTTCGGCGGGTTTGATGAAGAATCCGGCGACGTGCCCCTCGGAATCCAGGGACCAGATGATGTTGATCGGTTTGTCCCACTTGGGAAAAGCGGCGGTGCGCAGATACACCTGATA
>WNFG01024800.1_pt1 | contig 10057 bp, 9 predicted proteins | sample 5400431 | NCBI WGS metagenome assembly WNFG01 (sample SAMN13153346, study PRJNA577476) | soil metagenome | isolation source: 120 cm saprolite under Douglas fir tree site 2 hole 3 replicate 2 | place: USA:California | collected 2015-04-18
GCGCGCGCGGTCGAGATGGGATCCAGCGCCGCCGATTCCACCCGGACCGCGCGATCCACCCCCAGCGCCAGGCAGCGCCGCAGGGCGATTTCCGGTCCGGTGAGGCCGGCCGTGACGGCCACGACCTCCCCCTCGCCGAGACGCTCGCGGATGCGCAGCGCCTCCTCGGTGGCGCAGGCATCCCACTCGTTCAGGGCCAGGTCAAGGTAGTCGGGATCGACGTCCCGACTGTCGGCGGTGAACCCGACCTCGTCCCCGAGGACCTTGACCTGCTTGACGCAGACGACGAGTTTCAACTACACGGCTACACGGGGACGGCCTCTTGCAGGGCGGCGCGCCGCTCGGCGACTTCGCGCAGCACGATCGCCGGCTCGAGCACCCGCCGCTCGCGTTTGAACGGCAGCGGATCCTCCGGGTTGGGCGAGTCGATCTCGCGGGCCAGCCGGTGCCCATCGAACACCACGTCCGCGATCAGCCGGGGCGCGACGCAATCGCCAATTCGGAACACGTTCGTAATGCCCTCGGCCTTGAGCGCCTCGAAGCCGACCTTGTCCTTCAGCTCACGATAGAGCGCCTCGTTGGAGCGGCGCGCGGTGACGAGCACGACGGCATCCACTTCGAAGACTTTGCCGTGACCGTCGTCGTCGTACACGTAGGCGGCCGTCACCTTACCCTGCTCGATGCGGGTGGGGACGTGGTGGGTCACCAGCTCGACCCCGAGCTTGTGCAGCTTTCGGTGCATGTTCGGCGCTTCCAGGGTGAAGTCCATGTAGGGGGCGATGTGCCCCAGGTGGGTCATGAACGTCACCTGCTTGCCCTCCATGGCGAGCTTTTCAGCTAGCGAGACGCCCATGAAGTAGCCGTCGTTATCGACGACCAGGACCCGCTTGCCCGGAACCTTCTTCCCTTCCGCCATGATCTGGTCTGGGGTGAGCTGCCAGGGCTGGCTTGCGTCGGCACCTGGGATGGTGTCGTGGGTAGCGCCGTTCAGGCCGTCGGTGGACCAGTGGGAGCCGGTGGCCACGATCACGATCTCGGCGCCATAGCCCTTGATGGCATTGGCGTCCAGTCGTTTGCCAGCGATGAACTCGATGTTCTTCAGCTTCGCGATCTGGATCTTGCGGTAGTTCACGACCCGCGCCCACTCGCCGAGGCCGGGCAGCTGGGGGATCCAGCGCATGATCCCGCCCATGTCGTCTTGCGCTTCCACCAGGTGGACGCGGCGCATGCCGCGCTTCCCCAGGATCATGGCGCACTCCATGCCGGCCGGACCGGCGCCGACCACCAGGACGTCATTGTCGGCGTTGCGCGCCTTGGTGAAGATCTCGGGGTGCCAGCCGCGTCGATACTCCTCACCGGCCGTCGCGTTCTGCGTGCAGATGACCGGAGGGCCGCCGATCTCCCAGCGGGAGATACAGATGTTGCAACCGATGCACTCCCGGATGTCGTCGAGGCGGCCTTCATCGATCTTCCGGGGCAGCCAGGGATCCGAGATCGACGGCCGGCAGGTGGCGATGATGTCGAGCTTGCCCGACTTGATCACGTCGACCATCAGGTCCGGGCTGGTAAAGCGGCCCACGCCGAGGACGGGTTTTTTGGCAACCTTCTTCACCGCTTCTTGCCAGGGCAACTGCCGTCCGGATTGATAGAACCGGGACGGGGTCGCATCCTCACCCCACTCGGAGATGCCGGACACGTTGATGTCCCATACGTCGACGATGTCGTCGACCAGCTGGACGAAGGGAATGCAATCGCGCTCGAGTTGGGTGCCGGGTTCGCCCATGAACATGTCGGTCGACATCCGGACCGCGATGGCTGTGTCGGAACCGACCGCATCCTTGACCATCTCGATCGTCTCCCGCCAGAAGCGGGCCCGGTTCACGAACGAGCCGCCGTACTCATCGGTGCGCTTGTTGTAGTACGGGGTCAGGAACTGCTGCGGCAGGTACGAATGCGAGCCATACACGTACACGATGTCGAAGCCGGCCGTTCGAGCCCGCTTGGCCGCATCGACGTACATCTTCTGCACGGCTCGGATGTCGTCTTTATCCATCTGCTTGGGGTAGGTGAGGTATTCGAAGTCGCTCGCGATCTGGGAAGGCCCGCGGGGGACGCACCGCGATTCCTGGCAAGGTGCGTGGGGACCGCCGTACCACAGCTCCGCCGCGGCCAGGGCGTTGTACTCGTGGAGCATGTCGCACATCACGGCCAGGTTTGTGATGTCGTCGTCGTCCCAGAGGCGGGCCGAGACCCGGTGCGTGTCGTCCGATTCGGGCGAGATCGAGCAATACTCCGTACAGACGGCGCCGTAGCCCCCCTCAGCCTTGGTCGACCGAAAGAAAGCCTGGCTCAACGGCTTTTCCGACCCAAACCCGTTGCAGTGCGGGATCTGGTAGAAGCGATTCTTCATCGTCTTCGGGCCGAGGCGAATCGGTTCAAAGAGAACGTCGTACTTCGGATTACGCGCCATCTCTAACCCTCCTCCTTAATCGGTCGACTCCTCGCCGCCACCGCACCGGGGCGGGCGATAGGGTCGGTGCACTGCCAGTGAGCTCCTGACCAATGATGGTCGCCCGAATGGGCCTGCAGTGTTCTCGACCGCTCGCTCCTCCGCCCTGCCTGGAAGGGGCCGGGCAATCCCTCAGCCTCCCGCCGAGCCCCGTACGCAGCCTCGGGTGCCCGTTCTTGCGGGGCGACCCTAGCGGGCATTATGGGGCTCCAAAAACCGCTTGGCAATCCTGGGAACGCCGCTTGATGCCGGCCCGCAAGAAGGCATCGACGCAACCCTTCGAGTCGGTCACCAGCCGGCAGGCGAGCTCGACTCCCGGCGGGCCATTCGTTGGTCACGGCTGGCCTCGGTTAACGGGATCGGGTTCAAGATCGACCACATGGACTGGGATCCCGGCCCGGCGGGCAACCGCGCGCTCGTCGTTGCCCTGCAGCAGACGGCGCCACGTTGGGATCCGTCGCGAGGCCATCACGATGCCGTCGCACCCCGCGTCGGCGGCGGCGCGGGCGATGGCCTTGCTCGGATGCCGGCTGCCGATCACCCGGCCGTCAGCCTCGAATCCTCTCTGCTTCAGGTCCTTCACCGCGTCGGCCACCAGGTCCGCCTGGGCGCCCCACTCGCGCTTCGTCGGGTAGAGGCCGGGGTGCTGCAGGCCAAGCGCGGTGCCCCAGATGCGAGCAATGGAGACCACGTGCATAACCGGGTGATGCGGGCCGGCGAGCTTCACCGCGCCCTCGATGACGCGTCGGTCGAATGGTTCGCCGGTCGAGGCGACCAGGAGATGGGCCAGGCTGGGTGGACGCTCGTCGCGAGCGTCCACCCCGATCGCCTCAGGACTAACGCCGGTCATCGCCCACTCCAGCCGGGACGCTGGCGGCCGGTGCCGCTGCCGCCTCGGCCGTTGCCAGCCGCCGGTCTGTGCGCTGACGCCACAGGTACAGCGGGATGTACGACAGCATCAACGCCACTCCGATGAAGTAGGCGGGCAGCACATTCCCGACGCCGCCCACCGCGCAGCCCGAGACGGCGCACCAGGGCAGGCTGACCCCCCACACGAAGAGGTAGTAGATGCCCAATCCGAGGGCGACCCACTTCATCCATTCGGGCAACCGGAACGGTCGACGAAGCTCGGGCCGCCACCGCCGCAAGAAGTAGTAGCCGATCAGGACCGGCACGAACGACCCTACGTAGCCGACGTTGGTGGGCGAAGAGGAACTCGATCTTCCTTTCCTTGATCTGCCGGCGGACGTCCTCCAGTGTCACCTCCTTCTCGGTCTTGCGGGCCTTTTCAATCACCGTTGCCGTGCTCTTCCCTCCTCTGTTCAGCGGTCACGGACGCGCGCAGCAGTCGTAACTTCACGGCCTTGACGGCCATCGCGAGCGAGAGCCAGTCTTCGTGGTCGAGGTCGAGCCCGGCGACGCGTTCGATGCGCGCCAGGCGTTGGCGGAGCGTGTTGGGATGCATGAAGAGGACCCTGGCCGTGCGGACCATATTGCCCTGGTGCTCCAGGTGGGCCTCCAGCGTCTTCAGCAGTTCGGTGGCCCGCCGCTGGTCGTATTCGACCAGGCGCTGAATGCGCGACTGATAGCGGTCTCGGACGCTGTCCTCACCGGAGAGCAGGTAGCGGTATGGCCCAAGCGCCTCATAGGTAAAGACGCCGGCGGCGCCCTTGAGCAGTGAACCGGTCCTGGCGGCGGCGGCGGCCTCCTCGAAGCCGCGCGCAAAGCTGGCCGCCCCCTGGCAGACGTTCGACAGGCCGACTACCAGCGGTCCAGACCTGGTGCCGCCGGCGTCTTCGTAGGCGCGGCCGACCAGGTCCGCCACCTCGCCCGCATCCGTTGGCAGCACGCGCAACAGGGCGCGGATGGAACGGTCGCGGCGATCGAACACGACGGCGGGCATCTCCGCCCGAAGTCGGGCTTCCACCCGGCCCGCCACCAGGGACCAGTCAGCCTCTGGCGGCGGGGTGGATTTGGGCCGACGTCCGCGGTCCGGCTTGGTCACGGTCGAAGACCACGGGACCGCGTGCAGGACAACCTGCCGGGCGTCGAGGTCACACTTGAGCCGCGCGGCCATCGCGCGCAGATCGTCGGTGTCCGCGCTCGCTCGTGACAGAGTTTCGAAGAAATCCTTGACCAGGTTCCGTTCTTTGAGGGACTCGATCAGCTGGAGCCGCTTGATCGCGATCGCGATATGCGCGGCCACGGCCGCCAGCACACTGTGGGTGTCGGTCGAGGGTCGGTCACCCAGTGCGCAGAGAAGGCCGAGGCGCTCGTCACCCGCCACCAGCGGGGCGACCAGCGGCGAACCATCCAGGTCTGGGCCCCAGATAGCCTTGGCGATTGCCTGAGCCTCAGCCACGTCGGCCTGGCCGGCTTCCACGGCTTTCAACCAGAGCTGCTGGGCGTCGAGGGTGCGGGCGCCGACCCGTGGCGGGCTGGCGCCGACCAGGAGAAGGCGGGTCGGGGTATCAAACAGATAGATCTCGCAGCGCGCACCAGGGGCAGCAACTCCTCCAGGCTGGTGGTCGAGGCAACGCTGCGAGCCAGGTCCGACAGCTCAGTGAGGATCCCGACTTTCTCGGTGGCGACCTCGTACAAGCGGGCGTTCTCGATGGCGCCGGCGACCAGCGACGCCGTGTGCTCCAGGAAATCGAGGTCCGACCGGTTGAACTCGTGCGGGGCCTGGGCATGCAGCGTGATCGCGCCGATGACCTCGCCAGCCCGTCCGAAGACCGGCACGGATGCCAGCGACTGATACTGATCCTCGTCCAGTTCGGGCACGTACAGGACACGCGGGTCCTCGAAGGCCTCGTCGCGGATGAACGCGGCCCGGCGCCGGCTGGCGACCCAGCCGGTCAGGCCCTTGCCGATGGGCAAGGTGATCTTGCCCTCCAGATGCGCGTACATGGTCGACGCGGCGCGCAGGATCAGGCGATCGTCCTGGACGAAGTACATGAAACAGGCGTGGCAGCGGGTGGCCTCGGTGACCAGCCCGATGATGCCCCGCAGGATGGTCCCCAGGTCAGGACCGGAGCCGATGGTCTCGATAATCTGGTAGAGGTAGGCGCTGTCGGCCCGCACCTCCCGCGCCGGGGCCAGGCGCGGCGGCACCACGCCCCCCACGGCGCGAGCCCGGCTGCCCCTATTCACTACCCCTCCCGGTTTGGGCCCAGACCCTGGTGGTGCGATTCAGACATAGCCGAAGTGCACTGTCAAGATGCAGCAATCTCCACCCGGCCGATTTCGCCGCGGGGGCCACGGCGAGCTCTCCGACGGTTTGCTTCGGAGTCCCCTTTGGCTCTCCTATTTGTGTGCGAAGTCTATACATAAATCTGGATTGTTTCGATCATCTGGCGGGATCATATGTTGAAGAAAGACACGTTAGTCTGAGGAAAAGAGAATGCGTACGGTTTTCAATCACGCAATGGGATGGGGGACTCTGCCTTTCATCGCCCTGGTCGGCCTGGCCTATGGCTGGGTGGTAAGCCGCATCCTGGCCCGGGAGCCCCGTCCGAAGACGCAGGCATCCGTGCGTCGCGCCGCCTGACCCCTCCCCGACGGTAGAGCGGTCCCTTCCTGGGATCGCTCTATCTGGCTAGAAGCTGCTGGACGGGGGCTTTGCTGAGAAGAGCGAGATGGCTTGCTTGACCTTGTCGCTGCCGCAACCGGGGCACGTGTGCGCCTTTTCCCGTTCCTCGTATGTGCCCATCACCTCGAAGACCTGGCCGCAATCGCCGCATTTGAACTCATAGACGGGCATGGCATTTCCCTCCGAACCTGAGCCTGCCGGGACCTGCGTAGGGCTTCAGGATAGTCTCATTGCCGGAGCTACGGCCCAGGAGGCAGCGGTGCGAAGACGGGTGCCGAGGAGCCGTCGTCGGGGGTGAGCTCGACGGAGGTGCCAGAGCCATCAGCCCGGACCATCCTCAAGCCGAGGCTGTTCCAATAGCCCGAGTGGCTGCTTGAAGTCAGGCGCTCGTACGCGATCCACTGCCCCGCGGCCGACCAGGTCGGAAAGTCTGCAGGGTCCATTGCCAAACGCACGGATGCTGCCGTCGCGACATCGAGGACGTATATGGTCGGAGTGTCGGCGATCGTCTTCACATAGGCGATGTGGTGTCCATCTGGCGACCACACCGGATGTGTGCCTCCCGCCGGGTCGAGGACCCGCTCGCGCCCGCTGGCTACGTCGAGGAGGATCAAGCCACGCCCCGGGGTTGAATAGACGAGCTGCTCCGCCGTGGGGTTCCAGGCCGGTGTGGTGTCGCTCGTTCGACGGAGCTCTACCTGGCCGGTCGAGCCGAACACCACAAGCTGGGGTGGGCTTGGAGCGGCGCTCCAGGCGACTTCCCTTCCGGACCGGCTGCCTTGCACGCTCCGGACCGGGAGAGGAACCCCGCCATGGGCCCCGAAGGCGGGAGGGATCGGAACGCGCACCACGGTTCCCGTGCTCAGGTCCACCCCGACGGCCACATCCAGGAGCCCTGACGGCTGGGACGTCGAGACCACGCCGTAAACACGCTGCCCATCGCCGGAAAAGCCGGGTTGTTGCTGCTCATACAGGACATCGACCATGATGGTTCGGTCGATCCCGCTTGCCAGGTCGAGCACGCGCAATTCCTGCCAGCAGGCGATGTAGGTCAGGCGCTGACCGTCGGGCGACCAGCTCAGGAATTCTGCCTCGACGTTGCCAACCAGCATGATTGGTTGCCCGTCGGAAGGCAGAACGTAGATGCTCCCGTCCCGGATGAAGGCTAGAGTGTCGCCCGGGGTCGTCGTCCGGACGGCCGGGACGGGGCGCGTCTGGCCTACCGAGGGGGTCGCTGATCACGGCCCGGTGCTTGCCGATGGGCTGGCCTGGCTCGACGCCGTCGGAGACGGCGAAGCACTCGGCGACGGACCTTTGGCCGAGCCGATGACGCACGCCGGCAGCGCAACGAGTAGAGCCCCGAGCAGCAACGGCGCCAGGATTGGCGGGTCCAATCTCATCTGCTAATTGAACGGCACCCTGACCTGGATGGTTTCGAGCCCGACCCACCGCCGATTCCCGCGTGTCACCAGAGAGCATGTCGGGTAAGCTAGCTACGACGCCCCGGTTTTTGGCCGCGGGCGCATTTTTGCGTGCACAAAACCGATGACCGACACCCTGAACCGATTGCTGGATAATCTGCCGGCGGCCGACGGGCTGGACCGCTGGGTGGTGGCCGCCGCCAGCGCACGCCTGCCCGCCACGGGAATGCCAGCCAGCGCGCTTCCGGTTTTCCTGGCCTGGCTGGCGGAGCGGGCGAAGCGGCCGGTGGTGGCCATCACCGCGGATCCAGAGGGCTCGTTTGGCGAAACCCAGGCATGGTTTGGGGAGGCGGCCCGCACCGTGGTGTTTCCCGCCATCGAGACGCTGCCCTTCGACCGCCTGGCACCCGATGAGGAGACCGTGCGCCGCCGGATCGAGGCCATCGACGCCCTCGGCCGTGGCGGCCCGCTGGTCTGCTTCACGTCCTGGGTCGCGATGACGCGGCCGACGCTGTCCGCGGACGACTTGCGGCGGTGCGCGTTTACCCTGACGGCCGGCCAGACCTACTCCCTGCGCGACCTCGCGGTCCAGCTAACTGAGATGGGCTACCGACGTGAGCCCACCGTCGAGGGGCGGGGCGAGTTCAGCATCCGGGGCGGCATCCTGGACTGCTTTCCCCCGAACCGGCGGCGTCCGCTGCGGGCGGAGTTCTTCGGCGACGAGCTGGAATCCTTGCGCGAGTTCGAACTCGAGACGCAGAGCTCGGTGGGAAGCGTCAATGAAGTTCGGATCCTCCCCGGGGTCGAGATCGTCCTCACGCCCGGCGCCGTGGAGCGCGCCGCCGAAGAGCTGGCGGCACTCGATTTTCGCGACGCGCTTCCCCAGGTCCGCGACGGTTGGACGGCGGACATCGAGCGGCTGCGGGCCGGCGCCTATTTCGACGGCGCTGAAGGCTTCGGCTCCTACTTGAACCCTCAGCAGCCCACCCTGCTCGATCACCTACCGGCGGACGCGCTGATCGTATTGGTCGACTCAGACCGGACCGTGGCCCAGGCCAAGGAGCGAGAGCAAGAGTTGCACGACCTGGTGGGCGTCGAGATGGAGCGGGGTGAGCTCCCCAGAAATCTGAAATTTGGGCTGGTCCCACTCGACGAGCTGCAGCAGCGGGTCGCCGGGTGGCGCGTCCTCGACGTTCTTCGCAGCCCCGGATCGGATGCGCTTGATCTCGGCTTCTCCGCCATCGATGCCTACGCCGGGCGGCTGGACGCGTTCGCCGACCACACCCGATCGACGTCCAAGAGCCACGGCCGCGTGCTGATTGTGACCCAGCAGGAGCGGCGGCTGCGCGAACTGCTCGAAGACCGCGACGTGTACGCGGCCGGCGGGCTCTTCCAGCCCCCAACCACAGCGCTGGCGCCGGGGTTGATCGTGCTGGGCAACCAGCCGGTGGCACAGGGATTCGCTGTGCCGGCGCTGCAGGTCGAGGTCTACGGAGACACCGACCTCTTCGGGGGGTTGCGGCAGCGAGTCCGGCGCGGGATCGTGCGCCGGAGCACGCGCACCTGGCAGCTGGACTTCGAACCGGGGAACCTGATCGTGCATGTCGACCATGGCATCGGTCGGTTTGTCGGCATGCGCCTGATGGGCGACCCCGGCGAGGAACGCGAGTACATGCAGCTCGAGTACGCGGACGGCGACCGGCTGTACATCCCGGTCGAGCACCTGGATCGTATCCAGCGCTATGTCGGCGGCGGCGACGCGGCCCCCCGGCTGCAGAAGCTGGGATCGGGCGAATGGGACCGCACCAAGCGCAAGGTGCGCGAGAACGTCGAAGAGATCGCCCGCGACCTGCTCGACCTCTACTCCAAGCGGCAGCTGGTCGAGGGGCACCCCTTCAGTGAGGACTCACCCTGGCAGCAGGAGCTCGAGATTTCCTTCCCCTATGAAGAGACGCCCGACCAGCTCAAGGCCATGGACGAGATCAAGGCCGACATGGAGGATTCGCGGCCCATGGATCGGCTGCTCGCCGGCGACGTCGGCTTCGGGAAAACCGAGCTGGCCCTGCGAGCCGCCTTCAAGGCCGTGCAGGATGGAAAGCAGGCGGCCATCCTGGTGCCCACCACGGTGCTGGCGCAGCAGCATCTGCTCACCTTCCAGGAACGGCTGCGCCCCTTCCCGGTCAGCGTGGACATGCTCTCGCGGTTTCGCAGTGACGCCGAGGCGCGCGACGTCCTGCGGCGTTTGCGCACCGGGGAGCTGGATATCGTGATCGGGACTCATGCCTTGCTGCAGAAGGACGTGCAGTTCAAGGACCTCGGCCTGGTCATCATCGACGAGGAGCAACGCTTCGGGGTGATGCAGAAGGAGAAACTCAAGCAGTTACGGGCCGCGGTCGATGTGCTCTCCCTGTCGGCCACCCCGATTCCGCGCACGCTGCACATGTCCCTGGCCGGCATTCGTGACCTGTCGGTGGTGCAGACGGCGCCCGAGGACCGGTTGCCGATCAAGACCTTCGTCACCGCGGACGACGACGA
>WNFG01022919.1_pt1 | contig 10056 bp, 12 predicted proteins | sample 5400431 | NCBI WGS metagenome assembly WNFG01 (sample SAMN13153346, study PRJNA577476) | soil metagenome | isolation source: 120 cm saprolite under Douglas fir tree site 2 hole 3 replicate 2 | place: USA:California | collected 2015-04-18
AATGGATGTGCTTGGCGCGTTGCGCGTAGTGGCCGGGCACAATGGTGTCGAAGGCGTAGCTGCCGCCGCATTGTGGTCAGTAAAAGTCAGTCCCAAGATCCCGTCGTCGTTCGCACGCGATAGCAGCGCTTGGCACGCGGGCACCTGGTTGGAGACCAGGTGCCCCCAGGTCTCGGCGCAACGCGCAGTCTCGCCATCATTCGCGGAGTGGCGAGCACGTACGTCCCCTTCGGTTCGGTTCTCTGGCGGTGTTGGGACACGGATGGACCAACAACAGCCCGATTCTGTACCAAAATATAGCAACGGCGGTCGGCAGCTCTCAGGGTTCGATCGAGATCTGGGAGTTAACACAACAGAGAATAATGACCCGTACCAGCGGGCTCCCCGTTGTTACAGCCAGCGACAGGCCCGGCAGGGCGCGTCCAAGAGGAAGTGCCCGATCATCGCTTCGGCAGCGACTGTGTAAAGGCTGTGGCGAACTCGGGCGCGACCCGGACGAATCGCACGCCAACGCGCGAGGGCAAGCGCAGGCGCAGATCCCCCGGCTTCACCCAGCGAACGTCGCCGACGTACTCGAAATCGCGGCCCTCGACGGTGATGGTGCCCTCCACAGTGGTCGATGGACTGACCGCCCTCATCAACTCGGCGCAGAATCCACCCAAGTTCACGTTGGTCGTGAAGGCAGGGCGGCCTTCGAAAACGACCCGCAATCTGCGCCGATGGCGGGGTTCTTTCCGCGTGTTCGGTGTCATGATCGGACGGCTTAGTCCCGGCACTGGAGCCCTGTCCGTGCGAAACGTCACGTCGGGACTGGCAAAAAATGTCTCGCCGGCGCCCTCGCGCGCTATCCCTTCACCACTTGGACCCATTCGACTCGAGCATGGAGGCGAGCTGTTTCGTAATCTCGGCCTCGCCGAAGCGGCCTCCGGTACGTGAGCGCACAGGGGATGCTCCGGTCGGCCGAATCCGCCTTCTCCTTGACCGCGCCGACCACCTTGCTGCCGTCCGTCAGCTCCCCGGCCTTGCTTTTTCTTTGGCGAGGATCCATGAGGAGTGCGCCTTTTCGGAAAAAGGGGTCCGATATGAAGCTGCGTCTGGTTGGCAGTGTCCTGCTCTGCAGCGCTCTCCTCTTCTCGCTGCGCCTCGCGGCCGACGAGGCCAAGGCGCACAAGAAGTCCGCGACGATGGCCGACCACATCATCACGCCCGACATGATCAAGTTCGCCCCTGGTCCTCCGGTGCTCCCGGCGGGCTTCGAGCTGGCAGGCTTGGACGGCAACATGATGAAGAAAGGCTCCGAGTACACCGTCCGCCTTCGCTTTCCGGATGGGTACAAGATCCCGGCGCACTTCCACCCCGCGGACGAGCACGTCACCGTAATCTCGGGCACGTTCTGGATGGGAATGGGCGACAAGTTCGACGAGGCGTCGCTCAAGGAAATGCCCGCCGGCTCGTTCCACAAGATCCCGAAAGGGGCGCGCCACTACGCCATGTCCAAGGGCCAGACCGTCATCCAGCTGCACGGAGTGGGCGCCTGGGGCATCACCTACGTGAACCCGGCCGACGACCCGCGCAAGAAGTCAGCGGAGAAGTAGGCCGCATCGACGCCGTCATCATCGGCAGAGGGGACTGACCGGAACATCATCGAGAGGGCTCAGGCCGTGCGCCCACAGTGGATCACGGTGGACCTCGAGACCGAGAGAACCGAAAAGCCATGGTCATCCGTACCGCGCGACCAACTCACGGAGGAGTTACTGGAGATTCAGAAGAAGCAACAAATCGAGATCCAGAGCGAGCGAGCCGGTGTCTTTGTCCTGCGCTGCCCACCGGCCAAGATGAGCGCGTGGGACTGAGCCTTTTCTAGCCGATGGCCTGCAGCGAGTCGGGGGATCGTTCGTCCGAGCTGACCGACTACTACTCGATCTCGAAATCGAAGAACGTGTCCGGATACGGCTCGTCCCTCAGCGTGAAGTGCCACCACTCCGGCGGGTACGGCTTGAAGCCGTGCTTCTCCATCAGCGCCCGCAGCATCAGCCGCTTGATCTTTTGCTCGAGCCCGACGGAGGAGTTGTCGACGTTGGCGAGCGCATCGAAGCAGTCGTAGCCGGTGCCGAAGTCGAGGCTGTTGTCGCGGAAGCGCTCGCTCGCCGGCAACCCGCAGTCGCGCAGCGGGTCGCCGTCCTTGTAAGTCTCCTGCGGCGGCCCCGGCAGTGGCACGACCGTGAGGTCGATGGTGCTGCCACGGCTGTGGCCGGACCGCTCGAGCAGATATCCCTCGCGGAAGATCCTGTCTTTTGGCACCCGAGGATAGAACTCCGCCTTCATCTTGGTGTCAGCGAAGTCTTTCGCCCAGGCGACGAAGGTGTCCACCGCGCGCTGCGGCCGGTAACAATCGTAAGCCTTGAGCCCGAGCCCGAAAGGCCGCAGGTCGTCCTGCACTCCTTTCAGCGCCAGCGCCGCCGGCCGGGTCAGGAGGCACTTCTCCGCGTTGTAGCCGAGCACGCGCGTCCCCATGAAGTTGTGCGCGCCGAAGTACCGCATGTCGAGCAGGATGGTCGCGTCCAGCTCGGAGAGCGAGACGAAGGCGTCAGGGCGCTCGGCCACGGTGCCGCGCGGAGGGACCGGCTTGGCGGAGGCGCAGGCGACGAAGACCGACCCGAGCGCAAGCGAGACGGCAAACCGGATGCGTTTCATGGGGCTGCTCCTGGAAGTCGCGCTATCTTTCACATGCCATCAGGGCTGGAACCGATTGTCGCACGAACTTACCGCGCCTCGCGTTGAGCTCGATGTAGGTCCGCGAGGCGCACCGGCCGGCGGAGCGGCGGCGCGGGCAAGGACATGTGGAACACTCGCCAGTGTGCGCTAAGCTCGAGGCCAACGAGATGGGGTTCATCCTATTGAGGAGGAGCTCGTGATCGAAGGGCCGACAAGGGTGTCGAAACTGCTCATCATCGCCGCGCTCATCTTCCAGGTGGCGGGTTGCGGGACCCTGCTACATCCCGAGCGCAAGGGACAGCGGGGCGGCGACATCGATGTCGGAATCGCCATCCTGGACGGGATCGGCCTGCTCTTCTTCATCATCCCGGGCGTGATCGCGTATGCCGTCGACTTCAGCAACGGGACCATCTATCTGCCACACCGCTCGCGCCAGGCATCCGGCGAAGCGGATGAGCTGCGACGAATCCATTTCGATCCGCACCGCAGCACCTGCGCCGACATCGAGGCGATCCTCGAGCGAGAAACCGGGCGCCCGATCAAGCTAGATGAACCGACCATGCAGGTCTTCGAGCTGGGATCCGTCGATGAGATGAAAGCGCGGTTCGCCGCGAACGACGGCGCGCGCCTCGCAGCCGGAGTCCGGCTGCCTCGCACACCAACGCAGCCATAGGCCCAACAATCGGGTTTCGCGTCCGACAGCCGACGCAGAGCAGCCGGGCGTAAACAACCGGCCGCCGAAGGCGTGAAAGTCGCAGCCGTCTGAGCCTCGAACGCCGCCGCTTGCGGACCCCGCGGCGATGCGGGCGGCGGATTCGGCGGAGTTCGAGGCGGAAACAGCAGGGCCGCGCGGGCTAGGGGCTCAAGTTGGCTTCGTGTTGGTGGTACGCTCGCACTCGGAGGCAAGGGGTGAACCTCCCTCTGCTGGCAGAGTTGCAGCGTCGGCGCGTTTTCCGCGCGCTCGTCGGCTACGGCATTGCCGCCTTCGCCGTGCTCCAAATCATCGAGCCCGTCATGCACGGCCTGCACTGGCCCGACTCGGTGCTCACCTACGTCGTCGTCGCGCTCGCCCTCGGCTTTCCGCTCGTCGTCGCCCTCGCCTGGATCTTCGACGTGAACGCCGGCCGCATCGAGCGGACGGCACCCAGGCCGGCCAGTCCGCTGAGAGGGGCGCGGCTCGCGCTACTGCTCGTGGGCATCGGGGTGCTCGCGGCCACTCCGGGCGTGGTCTGGTACTTGTTCGTGCGGCCAGGCGCGCACCCACCCTCCAGCGACGAGGCTCTGCGGGCGACGTTGGACGCTGTGCCCCCGGCCTCAGACATCCGGGCGGTGCCATCGATAGCAGTCCTGCCCTTTGCAGACATGAGCCCGCAGAAGGACCAGGAGTACTTCTCCGATGGAATGGCCGAGGAGATCCTGAACGCGCTGGCACAGGTCGACGGCCTGCGTGTGATCGGCCGGTCCTCCTCGTTCTCGTTCAAGGGCAAATACGAGGATCTTCGCGTCATCGGCCAGAAGCTCGGCGTAGCTAACCTGCTTGAAGGGAGCCTGCGGAAGGCGGGGGGACGCATCCGGATCACCGCCCAACTCATCGAGTCCAGCGGCGGCTCGCATCTGTGGTCGCAGGTGTATGACCGCGACCTGGCCGACGTGTTCGCGGTGCAAGACGAGATTGCAGGGGCCGTGGTCGCGGCGCTCAAGGTGAAGCTACTTGGCGAGCGCAAGCCCGACGCAAGGGAGCGGCGCACGGCCAATCTGGAGGTCTACAACCAGTACCTGCTCGGACGGCAGTTCTTCAATCGATCAAATCCCGAGGGGACTCGTCGGGCCGTGAAAGCATTCGAACAAGCGCTGGCGCTTGATCCCACTTATGCGCCTGCATGGGCGGGATTGGCTCAGGCTAGTTTCTTCGCCGCTCGTTGGCTAGGAGGGACCGTTGTCGAAGTGACCGAGGCGCAGGAACGTGCGTTGGCGGCGGCAGAGAAGGCCATCGCGCTTGCGCCAGAGTTCGCGGACGGCTACGCGGCGCGAGGCAGGGTGCGGAGCACTTTGAAGCGGAATTGGAAAGGGGGCCAAGCGGACATGGAGCGCGCGCTGGCGCTGAACCCCTCGGATGTGATCACGCTGAGTGCGTTCGCCAACGACGTCCTTCTTCCGGTTGGCCAGCTAGCGCAGGCGGTGGCGGTCGCTCGCAAGAGCACGGTACTCGATCCACTGGACGCAGGATCTTGGGGGGTCCTGGGCTTGACGCTCTATTACGCCGGCCAGATCGATGAAGGTAGAAACGCGCTCACGCGCGCGCTGGAGATCAGCCCTGACTACGAGTGGGCCGCGTGGCAGCTTGGCATCGCCGACCTGCTTGCCGGACAACCGGCGAGGGCGCTGGCGCGATACAAGCTGCTCTCCTTGGACTGGGCGCGCTTTTCCGGCGCCGCGCTTGCGCTGCACGACTTGGGTCGCGTCGAGGAATCCCGGCAGTCTCTCGATGCGCTCATGTCGTCGCAGGCCGAGAATGCGGCTTATCAAGTCGCCGAGATCTATGCCAGACGGGGGGACAAGGACCGCGCCTTCGCATGGCTGGAGCGCGCCGATGCACAGCGCGACACAGGTCTTCGCTACGTCAAGTCCGACCCGCTGCTCCGTACCTTGCATGGCGACCCGCGCTATACGGCGCTGCTCAAGAAGATGAACTTGCCGGTTTGGAGGGCCATCTCTGGCGCAAGCGCACGCCACGAAGCGCCTGTGGGGCTCACCTGCGCGCCCAATTCCCGTGGGACCGCGATTTGGCAGACGGTCTGCCCGACGATCGAGTCCGATCGAACGGTGCTAGCCTCCTCCCACAGTCTTCGCTCACCCTCCCTGGGAGGCGTCTTGCTGCGCGAGCTGCGAGTTTCCGGGTATCGGTCTCTGCGGGAGATGGCGCTGGAACTTGCGCCCTTGACCGTCGTTGTCGGCACCAACGGGACCGGCAAGACGAATTTGTACGAAGCTCTGCAGATCCTTGCGTGCGCAGCACAGGGGACGCTTGCATCGTCGCTGGCGGCGCAGGGAGGCCTGCCGTCTGCGCTGTGGGCAGGGCCGAGACGCAAGCAGGAGCCGAACCGGATCGCAGTCTGGGTCGATCTCGAAGACCTGACCTACGAGTTGCAACTCGGAATGGTCCCTCCGCCGCAAGGTCCATTTGCGCTCGACCCGGAAGTGAAAGAAGAGCGGGTACAAGTGCCGGACCGCGACAAGCGGCACACCGTCGCAGAGCGGCGCGGCCCGGGCGCTTGGTCGCGCGACGCCGAGGGCAATAGGGCGACGTTTCCATTTCAGCTCTGGGGCGGTGAATCGGTCCTGGCGCAGGTCGTTGAGCCGCAGCAGTTTCCACTGCTCGCCGAACTTCGCGCGGGCTTCTCGCGCTGGCGCTTCTACCACGCCTTTCGGACCGATGCCGATGCGCCGGCACGGCAGCCTCAGGTGGGCGTGCGCACGCCGGCCCTCGCGCAAGACGGGCGCGACCTCAGTGCAGCCCTCATGACCGTTCGAGACATCGGCGATGGCCCCGCGCTCGACGAAGCGATTGAGCAGGCATTCCCGGGCGCGAAGCTTGAGCTGATCGGCGAGTCCGGGCGTTTTTCCTTTCGGCTGCGCCTGCCCGGCTTGTTGCGGCCGCTGGAGCCGGCAGAGGCCTCGGACGGGACGCTGCGCTTTCTCTATCTCCTAGCGGCGTTGCTCTCTCCACGCCCGCCTCCGTTTCTGGCGCTGAACGAACCGGAGACGAGCTTGCACCCAGACATGATGGAGGCGCTCGCGAAGTTGATTCATGGAGCCGCTGAGCGAGGGCAGGTCTTCGTTGTCACGCACTCCGAGCGACTGGCAGATGCACTCCAAGGCGCCAAGGTCTTTGCACTCGAAAAAGCTAACGGCGCGACGGGGATCCGTTGAGTGGCACTTCGGGCGGCGGAGAGAGCGCTGCGCATATGCGCAACACAAGCGACAGCGAAAGGCTCTTCTTACGACAGGGACGCTCCGGTTACAGGGATACCCATGCGATCGATTCCGGCCTGCAGGTCCGACAAGTCCACCCGGCTTTAGATGTTAGCCGTGAGCCGCGGGTCACTGTGGCGGAGGATCCGCTGCGCGACGGCTCAAGTTTTGCTAGCGGAGCACGCGTGAGCCGGCTGCCAGCCATGGCGGGCGGCAGTCGGTACGGGCGGGCGTCGATCGCTGGCGGCAGCCGCCCAGCATCCGCCTATCAAGTGGCGCAATCGATGGCGGCAGGGGACTCCCTCTCTGTCACCTCCGGCGCACCATTTGGTCGCGCAATCCGGGCAGTGATAGCGCAACTCTGCGCTACTACCGGCCTCGCTTTTCCGCACGACGGCGAGGCGTGCGAGCAAGCCGCGGCACTGCGTCGCTGCCGGCGACCAGGACTGGGGGTGTGGGTTTGCGAACCCGCATGCGGGTCGGCTTCTGCTGTTCAGGGACACGCCGCCGATTCGGTGACGAGCGTGGCGCGCCCACTGTCGAGCGGATGCACTCTGAACGCGCTATTCGTCGCTCCTTCCCATCTTACGAGAAGGATCGGTGGGACGCTGATGGGCAACGCCTCGAGCAGCGCGATCAGCGAGAGGACGGGCATGCCCCGCCCTATTTCTCGCGCTTCCGCAACGTCAGCGAACCCAATGTCGCGGCCAGGAAGATGACACCTCCAACCAGCAGGCCCGCTGCATCATTCGAGACCCTCAGCGCCAAGAAGTATCCGCACAGTGCCAGCGCGACACCACACAGAAAGCTGAAGAGAATGCGCACACCGCTCATGATACGGCTGCGACAAGCGCCGGTTGACATCCGATTCAGTTGGTCTACAACGACTCCTCCAGCACTTCAAGGAGGCCACCATGCGCAACGTTTTCGTCGCAGCGCTCATCGCCGGTTTCGCACTCTCCGCGCGCGCCGAAGAGAAAGCCGATCTTTCGGGCAAACTGAAGGAGGCGAAGGTCTCGCTCGAGCGCGGCATCGCGGCCAGCGCGTCGAAGGGTACGCCCATCTCGGCGAAGTACGAGGTCGAGAACGGCAAGCTGCAACTCTCCGTGTACACGGCGAAGGGCGACGCGTTCTCCGAGGTGATCGTCGACCACAAGACCGGCAAAGTGGCCAAGGCCGAGCCGATCACAGGCGGCGACGATTTGACCGCCGCCAAGGCGCAGAATGAGGCGATGACCAAGGCGAAGACTTCGCTCGCGGTCGCTGTCTCCAAGGCGGTGAAAGCGAACAAGGGCTACAAGGCGGTGAGCGCGATGCCTGGGCTGAAGGACGGTCACCCGGTCGCGGACGTGACGCTGATGAAGGGCGCCGACTCGAAGACCGTTTCGCAGAGTCTCGACTGAGGAGCGGGCGGCACGAGCCGTCGAGGACGCGCAGCGGTGGATGGAGTCGAAGACGAAGGAGCGCAGGAAGTAGTGCGTCAGCGTCACTTCGTCTTCGTCTCCGCGAGGGCAGCCTTCACGCCCTTGGCGAGCTTCTCCGCCGGCCCGACGCCCCAGTCATGCAGGAACAGCACCCGCGGCTGCTCAACCGACATGTGCGAGTGGATGGCGACGACGTTGATGTCGTTGTGAAACAGCGCCTTGAGTTGAACGCTTGCTCCTCGCGTCGCACTCATTGCGGGCGCGGCATTTCGAGAGCTTCGTCGACCTCGACTACCAGCCGAAGTTCTCCGCTTTCGCTTCCACCGGGAGTACCTGACTTGGAGCAGGGCACGCTGAATGAGTACTGGCGGTTCGCTTCGATCCAGTTAAGGGACAGAACGCCTGGATAGGCACACCATTTCTGTGCCCCGCGGTAAACGGCGATCCGCAGGTTCAAGTAGAGGTACCCAGTCCGGCTCAGGAGGTCCATCGCGACCAAGTCAAAACGTGGATCGTCACCTGGTTCGAGTTTGGAGAACCGGATGCACACGTCGCGCTGGATCTGCATCCATCCCTTCGCGCATGGTTCCACATTCGCTCCGCTCGACGGCTCGTGAGTCTGGCCAGGCGCTTCAATCCCATTCTGGGCCGGCACATCGACCGCGCGGCTGGATTCCGTGCCGCTACTGGCGCGCGACGCCGCGCATCCCACCATTTGCAGCATAACGGTCGAAGCGAGCAGCGCGCATTCCATCACCAAGCTCGCTTTCATTTGTCACCTCGGCTCGGCGTACGTTCGTTAGGATGCTGCTGCCGTCACCCTCGCGGCATCGGTTGCCGCGCCCGGACAAGACGATTCTGCTCAGCACGATCGCAAGCGGCAGTCAGCACCGCCCGCCGCCGGGTGCTGATCACCCGGGAGATGAAGCCCGGCAGCGCGACGAGCGCGAGCGTCACTTCGTCTTCGTCTGCGCGAGCGCCTCCTTGACTCCCTTGGCCAGATCCGCCGCCGGCCCGACGCCCCAGTAGTGCAGGAAGAGAATGCGCGGCTGCTCGCCCGACATGTGCGAATGGATGGCGACGATATTGATGTCGTTGTGCCGCAACGCCTTGAGCACGTTCTGCATCTCCGACTCGAGCATGGCGAAGTCGCCGTCGATGACCGCCTTGTCGTCGGAGCCGGCGAGTGCCGCCCAGGTGTTCACGCCCATGGTGTTGCCCATGGTCATGCCGTGCACTTTGGTGGTGCGGCCCCAGGTCGCCTTGTAGACGCCGTCCTTGCACTCGCCCTTCTTGCCGAAGGCCACGTCGAGCTTGGCCGGATCGATGGTGCTCTTCGCGGGATCAATGTCCACTGTGGGCACCTCGCCCTTTTGCTTGAGGGTGGCGAATACCTTGCCCACCGCCTCGGCGAGCTTCGCCTCGTCGCCCATGCCGCCGATGTGCATGAACATCACCTTGGGCGAATCCCAGAAGAAGTGGTTGTGCAGCGCGGTCACCTCGAGGCCGTTGTCGAGGGCCGTGCTCATCGCCGGGTTCACCTGGTCCTCGGTGAGAACCACGTCGCCCATCACCATCGTGTGCGCGCCGCCGCCGCTGAACGCCGCCCAGGCAGTGAGACCGAGCGGCGGCGTCAGCTTCACTCCGGCGGCCGTCGAGCCGATGTCGTTGCGCGGATAGGAAATCTTGAAGGCACCTTCCTTCTCGTCGAGCTTGCCCTTGAGACCGGTAAGCTGCTCGATCTTCGCGGTGTCCAACTTGGCGGCGGGCTGCGCGGCCAGCAATACGGCGACGATGGCGATCATGCACTTCTCCTCTGGGCGCTCTCGAGACGCCGGTTGACTTCGTCCCACTGGATGTTCTGGAAGAAGGCGTCTACGTACTTGGCCGCGGCTGCGCCGTAGTCGAGCGCGTACGAATGCTCGTACATGTCGAGCACCAGGAG
>WNFG01006202.1_pt1 | contig 10055 bp, 5 predicted proteins | sample 5400431 | NCBI WGS metagenome assembly WNFG01 (sample SAMN13153346, study PRJNA577476) | soil metagenome | isolation source: 120 cm saprolite under Douglas fir tree site 2 hole 3 replicate 2 | place: USA:California | collected 2015-04-18
GTCGGCGATCCTCGGCTGCGTGACCAAGTGGCAGGCGCAGGCCGGAAAGCCGGCGGAGGTGTCGGCCCTGGTGCGTGCGGCCATCAAGGAACTCCACAGCGGCCGGCCGCAGCCGGTCGGGCTGGAGATCGCGCCGGACATCCTCTCGGCGAGCGCCGACTGCACGCTCATCGATCCGCCGGCCCGCGAGGATGGGCGCATGCGGCCCGATCCCGCGGCGATCGAAAGGGCGGCAGCATTGATGGCGACGAGTCGCTTCCCGGTGATTTACGCGGGCGGCGGCGTCCTGGCAGCGGGCGCGACCGCAGCGCTCCAGGCGCTGGCCGAGCGGCTGTCCGCCCCGGTGGTGCTGAGCGAGAACGGACGCGGCGCCCTGTCGGATCGTCATCCGCTCGCCTTGAATGCGCTCGGCGGCCGCGCGGTGTTCGCCCATGCGGACGTGGTGCTGGTGGTCGGTAGCCGGTTTGCCGACACGATGCTCGGGCTGCCGTCATGGCAGGCGCCGGGCATCCAGTATGTCTGGCTCAATGTCGACCCCGCCGCGTGGAATGCGCCGCGCAGCGCCGCGGTCGGCATCGCGGGCGATGCGCGGCTCGGACTTGAGGCGCTGGCGGCGGCATTGCCGCGGCGCCAGCCCGGCCGCGACGTCGATCTCGACAAGGTCCGCGCGTGGGCGAGCGATCAGGCGCGCGTGGCGGAGCCACAAATGTCCTACATCCGCGCACTGCGCGCCGCCATCCCGGACGACGGCGTGCTGGTGAACGAACTCACCCAGATCGGCTACCTGGCGCGCTCCATGTACCCGGTCTATCAGCCCGGAACCTTCGTGAACCCCGGCTACCAGGGCACGCTCGGCTACGGCTTCCCGACCGCACTCGGCGTCGCCGCCGGCAATCCGGGCCGTCCGGTCGTCAGCATCAATGGCGACGGCGGCTTCGGCTGGGCCATGCAAGAGCTGGCGACGATGCGCAAATACGAGCTCAACGTCGCGGTGGTGGTGTTCGCCGACGGCCAGTTCGGCAATGTGCGGCGCTTCCAGGAGGACCAGTTCGGCGCCACTTACGAGGTCGATCTACGCAATCCCGCATTCGATCGCCTGGCTGCCGCCTTCGACGTGCCGTTCGGGCGCGCCTCCTCGCCGGACGCGCTTGAGCACATGCTTGGCCGCGCCGTCCGCGACCGCGCCCCGATCCTCATCGAAGCGCCGGTCGGTCCGATGCCGAGCCCGTGGGGGCTGATGCGCCTGCAGGCACGCCCGGGGGCCGCCAATTCTGGGCCGCCGAACCCATTGGGCGAGCCGGCACGGTGAATGGGGCGGTCCCCGGTCGATTTGATCCACTCGGTCGTCATGCGCGGGCTTGACCCGCGCATCCATCAGCTTTGCAAAAATCTATGCGAAGCAGATGGACCCGCGGGTCAAGCCCGCGGGTGACGGTATCGGATGGGCGAGCGCCGAATCAAATCGACCGGGAACCGCTGTAGTTCTCACCACCGGCCCTGCAGGCGCAGAGTTTCGGCAAGGTCGCCGCGGAACAGGTGCTGGCCGAGGTGCATGAGCTTGCATTGCAGGTCGACGTGAACCTTGCCGCCGATGTCGCGCCAGCGGCGGCAAAACGCGTAATCCTCGGAGAGATAGCGTCCCGAATCGGGATCGACCATGCAGTCGAAGAAACGCCAGTAGAGGTGGCGCTGCGGATTGTTGGGCGGACCGTCGGGCACGTAGTTGAGCTCGGGATATTTCTTCATCATATGCGTCAATACGTGCCGCTTGATCACCATGAACCCGGTCGGCGCCTCCGCCACTTCGACGAGGCCGTCGGCGTCCGCATGGGCACTCACCCGGCTCGCGCCGTGGCCGATCGGGTTGAACGGATAATCCGTGTAGCGATCCTCGAATTGCTGTCGCGTCGTGCCTGCGGGCACGCCCTGCGCCGGCCAGTTGAAGCGCTTCATCGGATAGACGCCGGCGGCGATGTCGCGGTCCGCCAGCAGCAGGCGGAACACATCTTCCGACTTAAAGGCGATGTCGGAATCGATCCAGAACAGGTGGGTGAAGGACTCCTCCGACAGGAATTTGATCAGGATCACGTTGCGGCCGCGGGTGATCAGGCTCTCGCTATGGAGGTGGAGGATGCAGGGGAGCCCGACATGCTTGGAGTCGAGCGCGAGGCTGAACACGCTTGCGACGTAATTCATGGTGACCCCGGAGATGTAGCAGGGGGTCGCGAACATCACGTTCATGGAGTTAAGCGCGCTGAAGGGAAGCATGGTGTCATCCAAGGATCAGTAATCAGGGATCAGTAATCAGGGATCAGTAATCAGGGATCAGTAATCAGGGATCAGGTTGGTTCTCGTAGCCCGGGTTGAGCGCAGCGAAACCCGGGGATGGCGTCGCCGCATCGATAGGCCGATCCCGGATTTCGCTGACGCTTAATCCGGGCTACGAGCGGGTGGCGGTGAGGGGGCATCGCCGCCAGTCTGAGGTTGTGGAAACACCCCCTCACCCGCCCTCTCCCCACAAGCCGGGAGAAGGCTCAAAGCTAGCGGCTCGGCGCGATGATTCGATCGCACCGGCCCGCGTTCCGGGAGCATGGATCACTGTTTTGCCTGCTCGTTCGCCTTCGGCGCCGCCGCCTGAGGCGCGTTGCCTTTGGGCGGCGCAGCTTGGGCCTGCGGCGCCTTGCCCTTGGCTTCCGGCGGCGGCTCGGGGGACGGCGGGGCGACCGGTGAGGCCTGGCCGAACGAAACCGAGAGACCGAACAAGCGCCACTGCCGGTCCACCGGTGCGAAGGCCATCTCGAAGTTGACCTGGGTCGGCACCGACGGGAAGAAGCCCGCCATGTGCATCATGCCATTCGCCTCGATCTGCGGCAGCAGGGTGAGCTGCGGTTCGAGCACCACCACGCCGGAAAGGTCGATATTGTCCTTGCGCTGGGCCGCAAAGATCTCGGCGAGCCGCGCCGCAGTATTGCTATGGAAACCAGGCGAGCCAAGATCGCGCAGCACCGTGTAGTTGCCGGTCTTGTTGGCCTGGTCGAGCGCGAGCAGGGTGGAGCGGATCAGGATCAGCACGCCGTTGCGGTCGATTAGAGCAGGCGTCGGCGTGTGGGCGGCGGGTGGCGGCTTAGGCTCTGGCTTCGACTGTTGGGCCCGGACGCCGGACGCGATCGTGACCGCCAGCGCCGCAAACATCAAAGAACGCAAGATCAACCGAGAACTCGTCATCGTATTCCCCTCCCAAGATTTGTTGCCCGCATGGAGCGAAATGCGGGACCAACTCCTCGCCCCTTGCGGGGCGGCCCTCACCTCGCCCCGCTTGCGGGGAGAGGTCGGAATTTGCGCTCTTCGCGCAAATTCCGGGTGAGGGGGCCTCTCCGCAGGCTTTGAGTCGCAAGTTTGAGCTTGCGGAAACGCCCCCTCACCCCGACCCTCTCCATAGCCCGTCGAAGACGGGCGTAAACGCCCTTATGGCAAGCGGGGAGAGGGAGAAGCGTCGTCAAGTCACCACGCGAAGGTGAGTCCCGCCCGTCCGCCGACGCCGCCATGATTGAAGCCGGCGCCGACCCCGGCATTGAACACCCAGTTTGGGTTCAGGCGGACGAGAGCCGAGAACCCGGCGGCGTTCTCGTTCCTGAAGGTGCCCCAGTTCGCAGAAATCGCGAAGTTCTTGTCCCACGGCAGCGTCGCGCCGCCCAACGCGATCGCGATTGCGGTGCCCTCGAATCCCCGCCGCACGTCGTCCTGCAGAGCAGCGATCGTCTGCGGGCCGAAGGCCGAGAGGGCGAGATGGCCGGCGCCATCGCTGGTCACGAAGTTGGTCGGGCCGACCTGCGACGCAAGGCTTGCCGCTGAGGCGATGCCCGGCATCTGATAGGTGTTGGTCGTGGTGCCGAATACCATCGAGTTCGGCACGGTGGCCACTGCACCGGCGCCGATCGCGGATGCGTTGGTAGCGCCGGCTGCCACCGTGGCGCCCTGGCCAAGCGCGGTGCCATTGGTTGCGCCGATCGCCACGGTCGCGCCCTGGCCGACGGCGGTGGCGCCAGTGGCATTGGCGAGGCTGCCCGCGCCGACCGCGGTCGCGGTTGCCCCGTTGGCAATGCTGCCCCGCCCGAGTGCGGTGGCGTTGATGCCGTTCGCAATGCTGGCCTGGCCGAGCGCGGTCGCGTTGGCGCCGTTGGCGACCGCACTGGCGCCGGTCGCGGTGGCGTTGGCGCCGTTCGCGACGCTGACAAAGCCGGTCGCGGTCGCATTGGCGCCGTTCGCGAAGGCGGCCGTGCCGGTCGCGGTGGCGTTGACGCCGTTCGCCAAGGCGAGCGAGCCGGTCGCGACGGCGTTGGCGCCGTTGGCGACGGCCAACTGGCCCGTCGCGGTCGCCTCGAAGCCGTTCGCGAAGCTGGATTCACCGGTCGCAGTGGCGAAGATGCCGTTCGCGACGCTGAGATGGCCGGTGGCGGTCGCGGAGAGGCCGTTCGCGAAGCTGGCCTGGCCGGTCGCGGTCGCGAAGAGGCCGTTGGCGATGCTGGCCTGGCCGGTCGCGGTGGCGTTGCCGCCGTTGGCGACGCTGCCCTGGCCGGTCGCGGTCGCGAGGGTGCCGTTCGCAAGGGCGCTGACGCCAGTCGCGGTCGCGAAGGTGCCGTTCGCATGGCTGAAATTGCCGGTCGCGGTTGCCTGGGAGCCGTTCGCGTTGGCGTTGACGCCGGTCGCGGTGGCGAAGTCGCCGTTCGCGATGCTGCTCGCGCCGAACGCGGTCGCCTCCAAGCCGTTCGCGATGCTGCTGTTGCCGACCGCGGTCGCGAACGTGCCGTTCGCGTTGGCCGCAGCGCCGCACGCTGTGGCGGAGGCACCGGTCGCGACCGCGCCGGCGCCAGTTTGCGCCTCGGCGCCGGTGGCGCTGACGCCGCAGACCTCTTGCGCGGCCGCCGGTGACGGTGCCAGCATCGGCGCGGCGGCAGCGAGCCCGGTTACGAGCGCCAAGCCGCGCAGCGTCCCGCCGGAGAGCGCGCTACTTCCCAGCAAGCCGGCGCGACCGCTCGCGGGCTTTTGCGTACCTTGCACGAGCGCCGGCTGCGCCGCCGTATGCCGTCGTGCCTTTGCGTTATCGAATGCAGTCACTGGTCACCTCCATATTGCTCGCCCCGGTGCAATTCATTGCGGCTGATGGTTTTGCTTCGTTGCGCCGCTCACCAATTCATTCGCGTTTTGCATTTCGCGTCGGAACATCACGACTCCGCGAAGCGGAGCCACTCAGAGGCTGTCTGCGATTCAAACTCTGTTCGCTGGCGGACACACCGGACAATTCTCTGCGAGTGCGGCAAATCGGCAACAAATTGCCTCAATTCACGCGGGCCTTTCGGCGGAAGCGTTTCGTGCTGGACGCGAGCGAGAATGATTGTGGTTAATGCTTCGGCGACCGGCGCCGCGCTGCCGCGGCAGGCGCGTGAGCCGTCGTGGGAACCCGCTTAACTGTGACGCTCAACACAGACAGGGCGGTTGGCGATCGGCATGATGTGGCGCACCGATATCGAGGTATCCCCGGAGCGATGACGATGCCCAAGACCCGAATGCGAATTGCCGCCATCTGCCAAATCATGTTGGCCTTGGCGGGTGCAACCGCGGCTCATGCGCAGGCGGCGGGGCCGTGCCGGGAGATCGTTGCGGCCTGCCGGGAGGCCGGATTTACGCAAGGTGGGGCGCGGGCCGGCGACAGCATTGTGGTCGATTGCGTCAGGCCGATCTTGCTCGGGACGGCGCAGCCGCGCCGCGCCGCCAAGCCGCTGCCGCAGCTCAACCCGCAAATCGTCGCCGCCTGCAAAGAGAGGAATCCCGATTTCGGGCAACGAGCGCCCAACGACGCCAGGCCGCCGAGCCCGCGTCCGCCTGCAGGCACCGAACCTGCCCCCCTCCCTGTCCCTCCACCCCAAGCGGGGGAGGGTAGGGAGGGGGCCGCGCTGCCGGCCGGAGCCAAGCGTCCCAACATCGTCTTCGTGCTGACGGACGATCTCGCCACGAATCTCGTGCAGTACATGCCCAATGTGCGAAAGATGCAGCAGGACGGCGTGACCTTTGCGAATTATTTTGTGACCGATTCGCTATGCTGTCCATCGCGTTCCTCGATCTTCACCGGACGCTATCCGCACAACACCGGCATCTACCGCAATACCGGCGCCGACGGTGGGTATCTGGCGTTCGTCAATCGCGGCCACGAGCGCGTCACATTCGCGACCGCCTTGGCTGCCGCCGGCTATCACACCGCGATGCTCGGCAAGTATCTCAACGGCTATCAGCCGCAACGTAATCCCGCCGCGCCCGGATGGAGCGAATGGGACGTGGCCGGCAACGGCTATCGGGGCTTTGGCTACGATCTCAATCAGAACGGCAAGATCGTCCACTATGCGGACCGTCCGGAGGACTACATGACCGACGTCCTGTCCGCCGCGGCGGTGAATTTCATCAAGCAGCAGACGCCCGATACGCCGTTCATGATCGAGATCGCGACGTTCGCGCCCCATGCGCCGTACACGCCGGCGCCGCGCGACGCCGATGCATTTGGCGGGCTGCACGCCCCCCGCACGGCAGCCTTCAATGCCGCGCCCGACCCCGCAGCCCCCAAATGGCTCGCGGCGCGTCCGCCGGTTTCCGAAATCGACGTGGCGATGATCGACAATGATTTCCGCAAGCGCGCCCAGTCGGTGCAGGCGGTGGACGCCATGATCGGCAAGCTGCAGCAGGCGGTCGCGGCGATCGGCGCGGCCGACAAGACCTATTTCGTGTTCTCATCCGACAACGGCTATCACATGGGCGAGCATCGCTTGATGCCGGGGAAGATGACCGCCTACGACACCGACATCCATGTGCCGCTGATCGTCACCGGGCCCGGCGTGCCGGCCGGACGCACGGTGGACGAGATCGTCGAGAATATCGATTTGTGCCCGACCTTCACGGAGCTCGGCTTCGCCGCGGCGCCCGCGAGCGTCGACGGCCGCAGCCTGGCGTCGCTCATGCGCGGCGACAAGGTCGAAGGGTGGCGGACCGTCGCCCTGGTGGAGCATCGCGGCCCGATCCGCAATCTGGCGGACCCCGACCTGCCCGACCTGCGTTACGCCCCGAGGATCGCCGAAGCGGTCCGGCGTGGCGGCAACCCGACGACCTACGAGGCGATCCGCTCGGCGACCGCGCTCTATGTCGAGTACGCCGATGGCGAGAAGGAATACCACGACCTCGTCGCGGATCCGGACGAGCTGCGCAACACCTACGCGTCGCTCCCCGACGACCGCAAGGCAGCGCTGCACGCGGCACTCGACGCGGTGCAGACCTGCCGTGGCGCGGCGGGTTGCCAGGCCGCCGAGCACGTGGAACGGACGGCGCAGCGGAATTGAAGTCCGTAGGATGGGTTGAGCGCAGCGAAACCCATCAACGCTCGTGGCGGGTTTCGCTTCGCTCAACCCACCCTACGATTCAGCGTTGCAGCTCACAGCCCGAACACATACAGCACGGTCGCGTGGCGCTGGTCCTTGAGTTCAGGCGTATTCATGAGCTTGGCTCTGGCGGGCCCGCTCGGTCCCGAGGCAATCGCCACATATTGCTTGCCGTTGACCTCGAACGTCATCGGCGGCGCCGCAAAGCCCGAGCCGACATTGATCTTCCACAGCTCGTCCAGGGTGGTGTCGTCATACGCCGCAACGGTGCCGTCCATCAGGGCGATGAAGACCAGCCCGCCGGCCGTGGCGAGCGTGCCTGCGTAGTTGGGGTAACGCAGATGCACGTTCTTCCTGATCTCGAACGTCACGGGATCGAGTGCGGTCAGGTTGCTTTCGTAGCGATCCTCCACATGGAACGACCCGCCCGACCGCGGGATCCAGCCCTTCTCGGTCTTGGGCTTGTCGCGGTCGATCGACACGAATTCGCAGGCCGTCATCGCCGGGACGTAGAGGAGCTGCGTCTTCGGGCTGTAGGATGACGGATAGTAGTTGTTGCCGCCGTTGCGATTGGGACAGACCTGCTTGACCGGCGCGTCCGCGGTAGGGTTCGCAAGGCCCGAATAGGTCTGCACGTCCTTGCTGGGGTCGTAGTCGAGCGGCTTGCCGGTCTTCTGGTCGATGCCGGCGGTCCAATTGACGTTGGTGTAGGGCTTGGCGCCCACCATGGCGCCGTTGTGGCGGTCCATGGTGTAGACGAAGCCGTTGCGCGCCGAATGGGTGACGAGCTTGCGCAGCTGCCCGTCGACCACGCGTTCGAACATGATGTGGGTGCCGACCTCGTCGTAGTCCCACATGTCGCCGGGCGTATACTGGAAATACCAGTTCATCTTGCCGCTGTCGGGGTCCCAGGACGTGACGCTGTTGGTGAACAGGTTGTCGCCGGGCCGCACCCGCGCGTCCAACTGCGGTACAGGATTACCTACTCCCCACAGCGTTTGGTCGGTTTCCGGATCGTAGGTTCCCGTCACCCACAGGGCGCCGCCGCCGGTTTGCCAGGCATTGCTTTTCCAGGTTTCGCTGCCGGGCTCGCCCGGCGCCGGGACCGTGAATTTACGCCACAGCACCCGTCCGGTGGCAGCATCGAGGGCCGCGATCCAATCGCGCAGGCCGCGATCTCCGCCGGCAGCGCCGATGATGATCTTGTCCTTGATGGCGAGCGGCGCTCCGGTGATCTGCAATTGCGGCACGTCGAAGGCGACGTTGGTTTCCCAAACGATCTTGCCGCTCATCTGGTCGGTGGCGATGATACGGGCGGGCGAGTTCGCGGGCGAGATCACCAGGTTTCCCCAAAATGCGGCGCCGCGGTTGACCGCCTGGCGCTCCTGCTTGGGGTCCATACGCCAGATGACGCGGCCGACATCGCCCGACGTGCCGTCGATCTTGTAAACCACGCCCCAGGAGTCCGTGAGGTAGAGAAAGCCGTCCTCGGCCAGCGCCGTCGCTTCGTTGGATTCATTGCCGGCCGATCCGCCGAGCGGGACCGCGTAGGCGAGCCGGAGGCCCTTGACGTTGTCCCGGTTGATGCGGGCGAGCGGCGAGAAGCGCTGGCCGTCATAGGTGCGGTGATTCATCAGCCAGTTCTGCGGCTCCCTGTCGGGATTGAGGAGCCGCTGCGGTGTCACGTCGGCGGCAAACGCCGGGGCGGCCAGCACGGTGGCTGCGAGCAGCGCAGCGCGGACGAAGCGATAGCGTGGCCTCACGATGTTTCTCCCATTTGTGCGCCGGCATGTAGGCACGTAGCCCGGGTTGAGCGTTAGCGAAACCCGGGGACACCGTTGCCGCATGGATAGAACGGTCCCGGGTTTCGCTCGCGCTCAACCCGGGCTACAAGTCCTCACAGCCCGAACACATACAGCATCGTCACGTTGCGCAAATCCTTGAGTTCCGGCGTGTTGATGAGCCGGGCGCGCGACGAGATGCTCGCGCCCGACGCGATCGCCACATATTGCTTGCCATTCGCCTCGAAGCTCATCGGGGGAGTCGTGATTCCGGAGCCCACATTGAACTTCCACAGTTCATTGAGCGAGGTGTCGTCGAACGCCGCCACCGTGCCGTCCAGCAGCGCAACGAAGACCAGCCCTCCGCCCGTCGTGAGCGCACCCGCATAGTTCGGGTAGCGCAGATGCGCGTTCTTTTTGATTTCGCCCGTCACCGGGTCCATGGCGGTGAGGTCGCTTTCATAGCGTTCCGCGGTTTTGAAGGCGCCGCCGTTCCAGCCCCGCTCCTTGCTGTGCTTCGTGGTGTCCAGCGAGATCTCCTCGCAGTTGGACAAGGCCGGGATGTACACGAGCTTCGTCCTCGGGCTGTAGGCCGAGGGCCAGTAGTTGTTGCCGCCCGCGTGGCCCGGGCAAGCCTTCTTCGGTTTGTCCAAAGTTTGATTGGCGAGTCCCGAATAGGTCTGGATGTCCTTCCCCGGATCGTAGTCGAGCGGCTTGCCGGTCTTCTGGTCGATGCCCTTGGTCCAGTTGATGTTGTCCATGTAGGGCTTGGCGCTGACCATCTGACCGTTGGCCCGCTCCATGGTGTAGAGGAAGCCGTTGCGGGCCGAGTGGGTGACGAGCTTGCGCGCCTGCC
>WNFG01006208.1_pt1 | contig 10052 bp, 8 predicted proteins | sample 5400431 | NCBI WGS metagenome assembly WNFG01 (sample SAMN13153346, study PRJNA577476) | soil metagenome | isolation source: 120 cm saprolite under Douglas fir tree site 2 hole 3 replicate 2 | place: USA:California | collected 2015-04-18
GCGACCATCAGCCCGCGCGCGTCGAGCGACAGGTAGCCACCGCGACCCCCCATTCCCGCGTAACCGGCGATGTTCGTCTTGTAGGGCGATTTGTCTTTGGAGAAACGGATGTCGCGGTTGGGGCGGAAGACCTTGCCCGGACCGTATTCAGCCTCGAGCGACTCGATCAAAGCCACCATTGGAGCCTTGACCGTTTCTTCATAGATGGTCCGATTGGCGTCGAAGTATTTCTTGGAGTTGTCCAGCTCGAGCCCGATGAAGAACCGCTGGCACTCCTCGGGCCAGCCGCGAAAGGCGCTTGCCATGCTGATGGCCAGGATATCGCCTGATGGGACCGGGAAAATAGCCGCCGTGGCTTCGGGGAACCTGGGTGGAGCGATCGAGACTCATGGACTCAGGCGCGTCTTCAAGACGCGCAAGCAGGTGATCGAGGCGGTCGCCGGAGTGGATCTGACCGTGCGGCCTGGCGAGATCTTCGGCTTCCTGGGTCCGAACGGCGCCGGCAAGACGACCACCCTGCGCATGCTGGCCACGCTTCTGCCTCCCAGCGGCGGCACGGCCAGGGTGGCGGGGTGCGACCTCGCCCGCGAGCCGGACAAGGTCCGCAAGCTGATCGGCTACGTCAGCCAGGCCGGCGGCTCCGACTATGAGGTGGTCGGGCGGTTCGAGCTGGTTTTTCAGGGCCGCCTGTATGGCATGTCGCTCGCGGCCGCCAACAAGCGTGCCGCCGAGCTCATCGAAATGCTCGAGCTGGAGATTTGCGCGGACCGGCCTGTCAAGACCTACTCGGGCGGACAGAAGCGCCGACTCGACATCGGGCTCGGGCTGGTTCACGACCCGAAGCTGCTCTTCCTGGACGAACCGACGACGGGGCTCGACCCGCAGTCGCGAGCGCGCGTGTGGGATGAGGTTCGGCGGATGCACGACCGCGGCACCACGGTGTTCTTGACCACTCATTACCTCGACGAGGCCGATGCGCTCTGCGACCGGATCGCGATCATCGACTACGGCAAGATCGTGGCCGAAGGAACTCCAGAGGAGCTGAAGCGTGAAGTCGCCGGCGACGTCGTCACGCTGACCGTTGGCGGTCCTCCTCAGGCCGCGCTCGATGCACTCAAAGGCCAGCCGTACGTCCGCGAGGCGTCGGTCGAAGAGTCGGCGGTCCGACTGTATGTCGATCGCGGCGAGGTCGCGATGCCGGCCATCCTGCGGGCGCTCGATGCGGCCGGCCTCCAGCTGTTGACCATCGGGCTGCACCGCCCGAGCCTCGACGACGTCTTCCTTCGCCAGACCGGGCGTTCCCTGCGCGAGGTGGCGGCTTGAAGCTGCTTCGCGACACCTGGCTCGTATTCGGCCGATACTTCTGGATCTTCATCCACAACCCTGCGTGGGTCGTGATCGGAGTCGTGCAGCCCCTTCTGTACCTGCTCCTCTTTGCGCCGTTGCTGAAGTCGATCGCCTCGGCGCCAGGTTTCCCTCGCGGAGGCGCTTACAACGTGTTCGTCCCAGGCCTGCTCGTCCAGCTGGGACTCTTCGGTGCCGCAGGCGTCGGATTCAGCCTCATCGCCGAGCTCCGAATTGGAGTGATCGAACGCCTGCGAGTCACGCCCGTGAGCCGCGTCGCCTTGCTCCTGGGGCGGGCCCTGCGCGACGTGATGTCGATCGTGGTGCAGTCGCTGATCCTGATCTTGCTCGCGCTTCCGTTCGGCCTTAGCGTCAATGCGCTCGGCGTCGTTGTGGTGCTAGCGCTGATCGCGCTCATCGGACTTCTGACAGCGTCCGTCGCTTATGCCGTGGCGCTGTGGACCCGCAGCGAGAACAGCTACGCGCCGATCATCTTCACAGCCACACTTCCGATCCTGCTGCTTTCCGGCGTGTTGCTGCCGTTGAGTCTTGCGCCGCAGTGGCTGCGCAACATCGCGGCGATCAACCCGCTTTCTTATGCGGTGGACGCGGCGCGTGCGGTGTTCCTGGCTCACCTCAGTGACCCGAGCGTGGTCAAAGGCGTGGTGATCATGGCTGTGCTGTGCGTCATCGCGATTTTGATCGGCGCGCGAGCTTTCGGCCGCGCGGTGGCGTGAGCTAGTTTTCGAAAAGCTGAAGGAAGTCGCGCTCCGCGGCCCACATCTCTTCGAATAGCCGGTCGATCTCCTCGAGCGAGCACACGGCAGCGGTGAGGGGATCGATCATCAGCGCGTACTTCGCCTTCTGTCGGTCGCGCTCGAGCAGAGCGTCGACGACCAGCTCGTGGACCGCCATGTGTGCCCGGTTCAATGCCGCCAGCTGCTCGGGAAGGATGCCGAAGTGGACCGGCTGCAAGCCCTCCGGACCTACGCGACATTCGACCTCGACGCAGCCGCCGCTCGGCAGGTTTTGGATCGCGCCGTCGTTGACCACGTTCCCGTGGATGCTGGTCGGGCGCCCGCACTCGATGGCCTCGATGATCCACGACGCGTATTCGTGGCGCGTCGCCTTGGGAATCTCGGACTCGCCGCTCAGCATCGCATGGATGCGCTCGTCGTTCTCGCGCCGCCAGCGCGGCCAGTTGTTGGCGTAGAAGCCGCTCTCGCCCAGGTATCCGGGGCGGGCGTACCTCGCGATCAGGTCGGCTCGCTTGCGGAAGTACGGGACGTACTCCGAGAAGTGCCCGCTCGATTCGGTCACGAAGGCGCCGAGGCGGAGCATGACCTCGAATCGGACTGGATCCTGCTCGTAGATCTCGGGATCAGCAGCTCTCTCGCGCAGCTTTGGGTAGAGATCCTCGCCGTCGTGCTCGAGCTTCGTGAACCACGCGTTGTGGTTGATGCCGGCGCACTTCCAGTCGAGCTCTCCATACGGAACCTGCAGGTAGTCGGCGAGGAGTCTCGACGTCCCCTGGACGCTGTGGCACAGGCCGACCACCGGCAGAGCGGTCGACCGTGCCGCGGCCAACGTGAGGATCGACATCGGGTTGGTGTAGTTGAGGACCATGGCCTTGGGCGCGATCCGGGTGACGTCGGCGACGATGTCGAGCCAGGCGGGCCCGGTGCGCAGCGCCTTGAAGATTCCGCCCGGGCCTATGGTGTCGCCGATGCATTGGTCGACACCGTATTTGAGAGGGATGTCGTAGTCGGCGCGGACGTTCTGCAGGCCGGCGACCTCGATGGAGTTGACGACGTAATCGGTGTTGTTTAGGACCTCGCGACGGTCGGTCGATGCTGTCACGGTCCAGCGCTTGCCCGACAGGTCCACAAGCCGCTCAGCGATCTGACGAGCAAGCTCGAGCCGTTCGGCGTCGATGTCGACCAGCGCGAACTCACCCGCATCCAGCCCGTCGATGGCCAGGGTGTCGGTGATGACCTGGCGCGCGAACACCGCGCTGCCGGCGCCGATCATCGTGACTTTGGGCACTGCCCTCGAATTTTAGTCGCGGCCTGTGACGTCAGGGCGCGATCGTGAGGGCGCTGATAAGCCCATTCCGGAGCGTGAAGCGGTAGCGAAGGTCGGCGGTGCGTCCGGGAAAGTTTCCGGTGAGCCTCACTCTTGCAACGTAGCTATCGTTCGCCACTCGCTGCCCACCCCGCAGCTTGACCGTGTACCGATATTTCGTGGCGGGGCCCTCCCACCACCGGCGGATCGCCGCTCGTCCGCGCCACGTGCGCCCTTCATCCGCTACCTGCGCGTCATCGCTGAAGCAAGCGACGACCGCGTCGGTGTCTCGCGCGAATGCGGCCTGCATGTAGGCAGCTACTTCAGCGGGGAGGTTGAGGCGCGCGCGAACGAGATCGACTCGCTCGCCCCGCATGGGGACGCCCTCGCCGAGCAGCAGAGCGCGCTGACGCTGTCCTTTGGGGATGCTCCCGTCGGCGCGAATGACGCGCTGCCACGGAAGTTTCTCCTGCGTGGTCGCCAGCACGCGGCCCACGAGGCGGGGTGCCTCAGGGTCGATCTCGCCATAGGTGCTCACAGAACCCTCGGGAATCTGCCGAATCCGAGCGACGATGCCGGCTATTCGCGACTCATAACGCGACCGAAGATCGTTACCCACGGCTCAATCTAATGTTGCCAAATCGATGCCGGATGAGACCTCCTTCGATCTGAGCGCGGCCAAGGCAACCGCCTTCGAGTTTGCGCGGGAGTGGGGCTTCGACCTGGGGGAGCCGTTCGCCTTCTCGTATGTCTCTTACGTTGCGCCCGCCGGCAACTTCGTGCTCAAAGTCGCGTGGGAGGGGGACACCGAGTCGCTGCATGAAGGCGACGCGCTCGAGCTGTGGGATGGCGACGGTGCTGTGCGCCTTCTGCGCCGGTCTGGGCGCGCAATCCTGGAAGAGCGTGCGGTGCCTGGGGACGACCTCTCTTTGTTGCCCGACGACGAGGCGACGGCGATCGCTGTGAGCCTCGCGTCAAAGTTGTGGCGCCCTGCCGGATCTCCATTCCGCCCGGTTGCGCCCGAGGTGCAGCGCTGGCTCGACAGCGCGGAGCGAGAGCGCGGCGAGCTGATTCCGCTCGCGCGTGAGCTGCTCGCCGAGCTCGATCCAGGCGCCCATTGGCTCGTGCACGGGGACTTCCACCACCACAACATCCTTCGCCACGGCGAACGGTTCGTCGCGATCGATCCGAAGCCTTATCTCGCCGATCGCGAGTACGACGTGCCATCGTTCCTCTGGAACCCGATCGGAAATCGGATGGAGGACCGCGAGCAGACAGAACGGCGTATCGCGGCGTTTGTCGCGGCGGGTCTGGACGACTCTCGAATTCGCGCGTGGACGGTGATCAGGGGCTCCTATCTACGGCCCGACATCGCAGACCGGATCAAGGCACTGGTCGAGCTTTGATAATCATCTTCAGCAGGATGCAATTTGGACGAAGCTGAGATCACTCGCTACATATCGACCGCGTTGCCCGGAGTTGACGTCGTTGTGGCATCACGCGAGGGAGGCGCACCCGAGATGGGCGACAGCTTCTTTATCTATGACCCAGATCGAAACCTCGACGATGTGCCCCGGTTTCCCTTCGCCACCATCGTGACCAAGGACTACGGGGATTTCGACAACGCGTCAAACCTCGATCGCCGCGGCATCTTTCGTTTGAACGTTGGCGTCAGCTAAGAGCCTTATGCAAAGTTGTTTGGCGACGCGGGCGAGTACGACTTCGCCGCGCTCGACAAGCTGATTCCCCATCCGGTCTACGGCCGCAACCACTGGGTGTCGGTTTTGAATCCGAGCGAATCGACTTTCGAGTCGATCAAGCCGCTGCTGCACGAGGCTCACGCGATCGCGATGCGGCGGGTGGAAAGAAGGAAAACGCCGTCCGACGGCGACGCTTAGCTAAGGCGCTCACTCACCCTGCCGACGAAAACCGGTGGTCGGAGCCCTCGTCCTGAGAAGATCGTCTTGATGGCTCAGAGCCCCAAGATGGCTGAACTCCCTCGCGGGACGGTGACCTTTCTCTTCACCGACGTCGAGGCATCGACTCGGCTATTGCACGAGCAACCCGACGCCTACGCCAGCCTGATCGCTGAGCATCGACGGGTACTGCGTGATGCGTTCGAGCGCCACGGCGGGTTCGAGGTCGACACCCAGGGCGATGCGTTCTTTGTTGCGTTCGCCCGTGCATCCGACGCGGTGGCCGCAGCCGAGGATGGACAGCGGGCGCTCGCGCACGGGCCGGTGCGGGTGCGGATGGGGCTGCACACCGGCGAGCCCACCGTGACTGCAGACGGTTACGTCGGCTTGGACGTCCATCGGGCGTCGAGGATCGCAACTGCCGGGCGCGGCGGTCAGATCCTGCTTTCGCAGTCGACGCGCGACCTCGCCGGCAGGGATGACGTAAACGATCTCGGTGAGCACCGGCTCAAGGATCTATCGACGTCAGTGCGGATCTACCAACTGGGAGACGGCGAGTTCCCGCCTTTGCGGACACTCTTCGCGATCAACTTGCCAGCGCCGCCGGCTCCGTTCATTGGCCGCAAGCGCGAGCTGGCCGCCGCCGAGGCTCTGCTACGCCGGAATGACGTGCGGTTGGTCACCATGACAGGCGCCGGCGGGAGTGGCAAGACACGTCTCGCGCTCGAGGTCGCAACCGCAGTGTCCGAACGCTACGAGCATGGCGTGTGGTGGGTGCCCCTAGCGGCGTCCTCCAAAGCTGATGACGTGATGCCGGCGGTCGGGCGAGCCCTCGGTGGCGCGTCGGCCGCAGAGGCTATCGGCAACCGCCACCTCCTGCTTCTCCTCGACAACTTTGAGCATGTGATTGCCGCAGCACCCGACGTCGCCACACTTCTAGCTGACTGTCCTCACCTTGATGTGCTGGTCACTAGTCGCGAGCGCCTTTCGCTGCAGGGCGAGCATGTGTATCCGGTTCAACCACTCGCCAGGAAAGAATCGCTAGAGCTCTTTCTCGCCCGCGCTCGTGCGATCACGCCCGATTTGGAAACCGACGGACGGCTCGACGAGTTGTGTGCTCGCCTCGACGACCTCCCACTGGCCATCGAACTCGCCGCGGCCCGTACATCGCTAATGACCGTAGATCAGCTTCTCGAACGCCTTGGCAGCCGACTCGACCTTCTCCGAGCCGGGCGAGATGCCGAGGTACGACACCAAACGCTTCGGACAACCATCGAGTGGTCGTTCGACCTGTTGAGCCCTGACGAACGAAGGCTGCTCGCCGCACTGTCGGTGTTCCGCGGAGGCTGGACGCTCGATACCTCGGAGAGGGTGGCTGATGCGAGTGTCAACCTCTTGGGATCTCTCGTCGACAAGAGCCTCGTGCGACGAAGCGACATTGGTCGCTTCGGCATGCTCGACACGGTGCGCGATTTCGCAGCCGAGCATCTGGGGCGGGCTGAACGATCCCGAATCGTGCAGCGACTGATGGAGCATCTGCTGAACGTCTTTGCGAACGCGGAGCTGAGCGAAGACGCCACCGGTCATATGCAGATCGATCTCGCCAGAGTCGAGCAACCGAACATCGATGTCGCGCTGAGCTGGGCAGGCGAATCAGGCCACGCGCAGGCGGGAATCAGACTGTTCCTGCTGACGGAAATGTACTGGATCACATCTGATCCAGACGGCGGCCGCGCGCGGTTGGAGCGGCTGCTAGCGAAGGCAACTGAAACAGGAGAATCCTTAGAGCCGGGCGTTCGTGCGCGCGCCCTTCGTGCTCGCGGGGCTGCGTTGGACCTCATCAACCGCTTCGACCTGGCCGAGCCCGAATATGTGCGATCCCTCGAGCTCTTTCGGGCCGCCAACGAAGAGGAGTACGTCGGTCCACTCACTGCTCGAATCGCCAACTCGGCGCTTCGGCAGGGCGATGTCGAGCGTGCGGTGGCTCTCGCGACAGAAGCACTCCAGATCGCTCGGCGGGAAAAGAACCCTGGGGACGAGGGTTTTGCCCTTTTCGTGCTCGCGATGGCTGCATTCAGACGTGGAGATCTGGAGCAAGGAAAGCAGCTGGTGCATGAGAGCGCCCCGCTCACTCACCGTGGGGCATCCACCTTTATAAGTGGCACGTCGCTTGTGGCTGCGGCCGAGTTCCTCATACCAGCAGGTCAACTCGATGAAGCAGAGGTTGATTTGCGTGCCGGTCTCGAAACGCTCGCTTCAATCAGCGACCGCATGAATACTCCCTACGCAATCGGCGCCGCAGCCGCGATCGCTGCGCTACGAGGAGATGCCGTCCGCGCGGGAACGCTGTGGGGAGCGCTCGAAGCAATCGCGGAACTTGATCCGAAGAGCACAGCCCGGGCGGCCATGGATGATAACGCGCCATTTCTCAAAGACGTCCACGGTACGGAATTTGAGAAAGGGCGAGCCCGAGGCCGGACCATATCGCGCGATGAGGCGATTGAATATGTAATGTCGAGCCGGGGATGAGCCATTTGGCTAAACGGCCTGGGTTCTTGCTGACTCGCTACTTTGCACTTCTGAATTCATGATCTCGGTCGAGGGGACGGGACAGTATTTCGACTCCGCATCTCAACTCGGTGGCGGGGTGCAGGACGCGTGATTGGCCCGAGCTTCAGATAGAGCCTGAGGACCTCTCCGGCTTCTGCGCCTTGGACGGGAACCACTGAGCAGCGTTCGCTTCGGCTCCGCCGCGCGATGGTCACGACCCCTGCGACGCGCGCGTTTCGGATCCAACCAACTTCTCCGTAAGGGCCGACGAGGTAGCGGGTCGAGCCCTCGGTGACCAGGCTCACCGGGGTGGTATGCAATGCGTGCGTTTTGCGACCAGCCACGGTAAGCAGGTAGCGCTGCGGAGGTCCGATTCCGCGCTTGATCGCTGCGGTCGAGAGCGCGGATGCGCGCACGCACGTGCGCGACAGCGGCGTCGATCTCACGCTGCTCCGCCCGCGTCGTTCCTGTTAGCGGCACATTCATGGAGCCGCGCACCAGTATCCGACCTCGCCCTCCACGACATACCAGGGCGCGTCGCCCGCAAGCTGCTCGAGCTGGCCTCTTATCGTGGCGAGGCGGTTGGCCCGGGAACACGGATCGAATTACCCCTGTCACAGCAGACCCTTGCAGGCCTCGTGGGAGCGAGCCCAGAGAACGTCAACCGCATCCTGCGCGTTCATGCCTCTCTCGGCCTTATCGAGCTGGGGCGCGGTCGGATCACCCTGCTTCGGCCAGATGAGCTCATCCGGAGGACCGGCTGAGCGTGGTTGTGAAGACGATCGACGACAGGCATCATGCTGTTGCCTTGGGCACAACGAGTTCATAAAGAGGCTCGGGAGCGGGAAAGCCCTTGAGATGCTGGGTGCCGATCGGCTGAATCACGAAATCGTCACTGTTTCCTTTCCCCAGCGCCTCCTTCGCCTCTTGAGACAGAAGGACCTGTCCTCCGCGAGCGACCGCGCCGACCCTGATCGCGTGATGCACATCGAGACCGACGTACCCCCCATCAAGAAGCGCAGGCGAACCCGTATGTATGCCCATTCGCACCTTTAGCCGCAATGCATGGGACCAGGGCTCCTCGGCAAAGTGGTCCTGGGCGTCGATGGCAGCAAGAACCGCCGCCATTGGCTCAGTGAAGACGGCAAAGAACTCATCAGCGCGACTGTCGACAACGTAGCCGTTCTGGCGTCCAACCGCTCGACGCAGGAGTTGCCGGTGCTCCGACAGTATTGACCCATATTGCATTCCCAGTCGACCAAGAAGCTCGGTTGACTTCTCGATGTCGGTACTGAGGAAGGTGACCCGACCCGATGGCAGGCTCTCCGTAATGTTGCCAACAGCCAGTCGCACTACTGCGCCAACATGTTCGAACAACCCCGGATCCTCAGCCAGCGCGGCGTCGAAAACGATGGCCACGCTCGGCCTGCCCTCGCGATCCAACATGCTGACCGTTCGGTCCGCGCTCAATCGGTCAATTTCAAGGGCTTGCCCGTCTCGATCGACATAGGCAGTTCCATCTGGCGACCAAAATCCGACCTGGAGCTTTGGATCACCCAGCCGTTTCGCCAGAACTCCTTGCAGCTGTTCTCGCACAGCGGCCCCCAATATCAGATCCGCAGCAAGAGCGCCGATCGACGCTCGCTCCAGGCGGAGCCTCAAGAACCCGACGAGCAGGCCGATCGGAATCAATGCTTCGGCCGCTATGGCTGCCGAGAAGGCGAGGGGGGAAGGCAGATGCGCCCCCAGCAGAGGCGGGCTGACCTCGCGCCAGGCAATAACCAGAATTGCAACAACGCCGCCGAACAACACCGGCGCCAAAACTCGACGGGCTGGCCGTGACGCCACGAAGTAGCGCCGGAATATACGCACCAGGGCGATTGCGACCGTTATCGCATAAAGGAGGCTTTCCACCGTTTGGAATACCGACGTAGTCTCCGATCTTGGGGCCTCACCAAGGCCGGCTGGACAGTAAGGGCATGTGCCTATGGAGACCACGAACACAGTACCGACAAGCACAAACAAGATCGCCAACACCGAGACGGCCCATCGGTCGAAGCGGTTTGACAAGCGGCCCCACGGATACGCCAACAAGATGTACACGAGAACGACCTCGCCAGACCCCGCCATCACGTGTCCCACCGCAACGAGCCAGGGCACTGTCGACCGGATCGCGAT
>WNFG01006209.1_pt1 | contig 10052 bp, 9 predicted proteins | sample 5400431 | NCBI WGS metagenome assembly WNFG01 (sample SAMN13153346, study PRJNA577476) | soil metagenome | isolation source: 120 cm saprolite under Douglas fir tree site 2 hole 3 replicate 2 | place: USA:California | collected 2015-04-18
CCGAGCCTGTGTCCAATGGCATGCGATACATACCCACCAATATGTAAGACTGCGCTCACACTCCACTCCGTTCGTCGTTCCCAAGATCGTCATCCCCAAGAATTGGTAATCGCATATCAAGCCCCAAGGGTATAAGGAATGGGACTTCCAACCTCTGTACAGTACCGCTTTTACCATGCTCTGCATTGCTACTTGTCTGTCTGTCTTTACCTTTCCCAATGATAAGCGAGTCATAAGTCTGTCCCTGCGTGCCACTGAGTGTTGGCCGTCACGCCGGACGGTCTTCCACAATACTAGAGAGAGTTCATTGTGGGAAGCGGCAAAGCTACGGCCATATCGTTGATTACCTGTGATGTTCAAGGCTCGCTGGCCAAAGACTCATCCACGCTGCGACTTGAAGCTTCTGCCGTGCATGAATATCATTGGGATTTCCCTGTGACTGTGGCAAATACTTGAATAAGTCTACAATGGCCGCATAACAGAGGTATTTCAATGATGGTATCATAAACCCCTGATACAAATTCTCGACAGCATGGTCAAGGGCGCGTATTCCGGTAGATAGCCTGTGTGCATTGAGTACATGATGCTTCATACATACGAGAAGTGTTACTTACCACAACCTTTAGGAGTAGCCAGAGTAAGTTCTGCATCGAGGACGATACCAGAAGGTGGGAAATGCGAACGCATAGTTATCTTTTGACTTGCATCGTCGGTATATCCTGCGTGGGTCCTTCGCAAAAGAAGTTAGGATATCCGCCGAATGACATTAGCAAGTACTTCATACCGTATACTCAGCAGCGCTGAGCGTTGTAGGTATGGCAATCTGGCGAAGGAACTCTCCGCCAAGTTGCTCGTGCAGAAAGTATATGATAGCCTGGAGGCGTCGATGGGGGAACCACCGCCGACCGAAACGATGTTATCGGCTCCAGACTGTTTGAACGCATCCACGTCTGCTCGAATCCCGGAAATCGGAGAGTGCTCTCCGATGTTGTAGAACGTGGCCGCATATCAATTCTGCTCACGCAAGATGCCTTCCACTTTTTTAACAACATCTGTCTGCATAGTATGAGAGAATAGAGCTCAGGGCGACAGAGCTTGCAGGGGGTTAGATGATCAGACATACCTTTGTTTAAAGACGGTTTCCGGTAACGATCATTGCTTTGGAAGCTCCCAAGGTATCCAGCAACTTAGGAAGAGCCGTTGAGATGCTTCCAGGACCATAGTACACCCCTTGAAACGTATGAGTCCATGCATAGTATCCATTTAGCTCTGTGGAGGGGATTTGTTTCCGACATCATGATAGTTTCGTCGAAATGGGGAGATGATCGCATTCAACAGTTTCTAGTGCGAATGCTATTGCTATTCGCATCGATGACATGGCACCTACTTCGGGGAGATGTGAGTAAGCCGAAGGTGACTGACCTAGCCATGACCGAGGTGTTTACACACATTGACACGTTGACGGCAGGAACCTGGTGATGGTGCCTGTTTCCTGTTATGTGATTGTTGACGGGCTCCTCCCCGCATTCTTCTCGTTTCTCATCATTATACGGAGCACCTCGAAAAACCCTCTTGCCTCTGATACCACCATCGATGATGGCTGTCAAGGCACACAGTGGGCTATGCCAGTGCTAACATCGCAGCCGGAGCGAGCCATGGCAAGCGTCAAGGAAGATCATCTCCTTTCTGATGTGGTTCAGACCAGGAGTCGGAGGGAAGGATAAGACAGGAAAGCGAACCATACAGCAATTTCATAGTAAGGTAGCATACGACGCACCCTGGATGGCATAAGGGCCCGGGGCCTATGTCAGACAGAGCAACAAACGTCAAGGTTGTGACGGACCACGATGCTGCTTTGACAAGAAGTGGCAGACGCGTCACGGTACACGACCTGACACTACTAAGTTACTGCAGTAGTGCCAACCGTGACGGCAGACATCTACAATCAATCCCACAGATTACTAGTTCCAATCACGATCCCTTTGTTTCTCCATAGATCATTCTTTCCTGCTATCAGGTGTCTAGCGGTTCGACGCCACTATCAGTCAAAGAGAGGTACTGGCCCCGACCGCATATATCTGATGGCGAAGGTACCACGTGGACATCACACATCCTTCGACCGCATGGCAAGTACAGTACTAGTGCAAACGTCCCGCCTGAACAACCCGTGGAAGAAAGACGATTGTCTTATGAGCAAACCCAATAACGCCACTGAATGCTTATCATGACCATCATGATCACGTTGACACGTTCCCACATATCAGTCGTCGTTGGTCCTCAAGATCTCTCTCTATATCTTCCGACATAATCCCTCTTCATGGCTTCTAGTTCTGCCCCCCAACCCAATACATCGAAACTTGCGCCATTCGCCGAAACTCAACCATTCAGGCTAACCGAGCCACCAAATGTTGACTGGAAGGTCGGAGATGGACTCTTGAATACTCCGTTAGGGCGAGATTGGAAAAACGATGAAGAGCTTGGATGGAAGACTTGGGATATGGCACAGACATCACCTTCGTAAGCTATCATCGATCCCAGGCCGGCGTCCCCAACTAATTGCATCAACCTTAGCGACGCAACACAGATACTTAATTCTACTGTGGTTCCGCGGCCGATTGCATTTGTGTCTACGCTGTCGGCAGAAAATAAGCCCAATCTTGCCCCGTTCAGGTATGGAACGTGCCTTGGGAGGTTTGTGTTCAGAAGCGAGCCACTAACTGTTCAATCGATGTGCCTACCTACCCAGTTTTTTTCAGGTGGTACGTGATGAAAAAGAAGCACCTCTATTCCGACTCAATAATAATAGCATTTCTATTACAGGTAGCCTATCATCCCCCGATTGTCAGCGTCTCCTTCAGACTTTCTCCTCGCTTTCCTAAGAATACGCGAGACAACATTATTGCTACGAAAGAATTCGTAGTGAACTTGATCAGCGAGCCATTTGTTGAGGCAGCCAATGAAACATCGGTTGAGGCCCCTGCGGATATCAGCGAGTGGGATGTCTCGGGTCTGACTCAGGAACCCAGTGTGAGTAGTAGAGGCGATGTCCAGTTATGATCTGGTGGATTAACCAGGTTTGTCCAGTTGCACGTTAAGCCAGCACGAGTGAAGGAGAGTGCCGTCAGCTTGGAATGCGAGGTATGTGTACTGCTAATTGTTTTACTTTTGCGCCCTTCTGTAGACTGATCGATCACAATCTATTAGCTGTTCCAATCACAGGATATATTCCCTGACGGCGCTACGATGCCTTCCGCAACTCTTGTCCTCGGTCGGGTGAAATATATACATACCCGCAATTCTGTCCTGCGATCTGATGGGCTGCGAGCCGACCCTGCAAAGCTGCGGGCAGTATCCAGACTTGGTAGAACGAGTTATGGAAGGCTTAGCGAAGGGTTTGACCTCAAGAGACCGGAATGGGAGGAGGTCAGGCCAATTCTCGAAGCACAGCGTTCGTCACTAGAATAGTACGGCGTAGTGGATAGATTGGTTATCAGATGTGCCACGATAATATCGCAGCTTTGGAAGTACGATATATATATATATGTTGACATCATAAGGGACGAAGAGCGCCTGAGGAGGTCAGACGCCACTGGCGTAGTCTGGGACGAAGCAAGGACGTGGGAGCTAGCGTCAAACCCAAGTAAGGGTGCCCTGGCACATGTCAACTAGATCACGCAGCCGTGACCGGAGATGAAACGAGTGTTTACGGGGTTGACGGATGGCAGATTGGGGGCACTGAAGAGAGGATGGTGCAGCGGGGAAAGCAGTGCAATAACGTCGTGCCAAGGAAGGGAGGCCACGTGCCTCGATCGTACTTATTCCCACTCAGCTTGGTACCAGTCAGTGTTTTCCCTCTTCAATCAATGCCATTTCATTCTGATTCACATATCCACTTCAGCTCTCCTTTTGCACCCCTAATTTCACCCGCAATTTAGGCCTTCTTTGGCTTCCCATTTCTGCTTCCGCCCGTTCCCTGGTCCTTCATATAGACGACACTAGCACTGCCCCAACAACTCAACTGCCTCTTTTTGTCTCCCCTCTTTTACCTCCGCTCACCGGGCCATGGAAGCATCCACCCCAGCAGAGCAGCGCGCCTTCGCCGTCGCCAAAATCAGGCGTGCCACCTCTCTTCCTCGCATGAAAGATGGCCGAAGACCTCGTATGCACGTCGAGGCCGTCAGCGAAGGGGAGAGACAGGATTCGGGCGCAGATGGTGACGACAGTCCGGCGATGTCTGAATACCATGGTCCCGATGATACTGGTCAATCCCAGGACAACCCCGAACTAGAACAAGGACCCGAACCGGAACCTGAAGCGGGACCCGAACCAGAACAACAACCAGAGGTTGAAACAGAACATAGCGAGGCCAAAACTGACGACCCAAAAATTGAAGAGGAACCCACCTTTTCTCCACCTGCGACACCTTCACTCCCAGAATCCACTTCAACAAAGTCGAGACGGCGTTCGCGCTCCCGTTCCAGGAGACGAAGTTCCAAGTCCACACAGTCTCCCCTCCCCACAAATGCCGTACCTTCCGCCAATGAATCCTCGCCTGATGAAGGCCCCGTCTCTTCCACCCAACCTACCGGTCCTACACCGCCGCCCCTCATATCCCCAATACCCGCTCATTTTGCCCTACTCCAAGCACATCGTCTGCTCGCTTCTCCTGAACCCGGTATGATTTATCCTGGGACATCCCCACCGACACCTATGCTTCCGACCCTCCAAGACATTCAACGCGAGGCTTTACAACGCGGGCTTTTCCGCTCAAACAGCGCAGCGGCGCGTTTGATGTTACAACAACTGGCTGGGCCCGAAGCCTATGATCCGCTGATCGCATCACCTCCTATCACACCCCCAGGGAAAATATTTCGCAACAATACCGTCGGTGGAAGTGGAGGCGAACGCGTTGCAGCACGCAAGATGATGATACGTCAACTAAACAAGCGTGTGAAGGAGGCAGAGGCCGAGCAGACCAGTGGAGGTGAGGACCCTCAACCCGCGCCACATACGCGTCGTAAGCGAAGACAAAGACGCTCATCTACGAACCGGTCCACGGTTGTCGATGATCGTGAACCGCCATCTGCGGCGTCTCCAACCACCCCCGTATTCCCGACGGCATCTTTACCTCGATCCACCCCTGAACCTACACGTGAGGAGAATGATACCCTTGCCGCGCCAAGTCCAACACCGAATCAAAGGAGTCCCAGTGTTGAACGTAGTCGAGAAGATGCTCTGGCTAAGCTCACTGGAGAGTCACCATCAACCGCGACATATGACTATAAGACGCCCTTGGAACGGCGAGGTGTGGTAGTGGAAGAAGATGACGACGCTGCCGATCACGATCCCGGTCAAGCCTCCCCCATCCCACGTTCAACGTACAACGGCCACACGGACACACCTCCTCGAGTCGCTTCCCCCCGTCCGTCTCATGCTCCTGGTGCGCCTTCGAGCACATCGCTAGAGTCTGCTGATACCGGTGTTCCCGCCTATCTGTCGGACTCTACGCAAGAGCAACAGGAGGTGTTCCCAACCTCGCCTTTTGCAACCCCCTTACGTGAAAAACAAGGCCCTGACGAGGAGGAAGAGGATTCGCGTACCGAAAATGAACCAGCACGGCGTTCACCCTGGAGCGACGCATATGACCGAGAGATTAGTTGGGCAGCTGAGCCTGGTGAGTTCCTGTGGTTTGATATCTTTTGTGCTTCTCATGATCTCGCCTACAATAGTTCCGGAACGCATCCCTATTCGTGACGACGATAACGACTATGATGATGCAGACGACATACACGAACCAAGGGGTCATCCCTCAATTGCGCCGCATCACCCGGGTCCTGAGGAACACGATGACGATGATGACGACGATTCGTTACCGCGCGCATCATCCATCCACTCGAAGAACATCGTAGTGGATATCGAAACCTCGCCCGAGGCACCAAAACCTTCACAAATACCACCACCATCACCGCCATCCGCCGCCGTTCTCCACAGACACCTCAGCAATGATTCTCGTATCTTCCCGGCCCGTCTTTCAATATCATCGCCTAGTCAACCTGAGCTTCCTTCCCCGAATACGGAGTACATGGAATGGGAGGAGTCTTTACGGGTGATTGTCACTGATGTAACGCCGAAGAAAAATGGAGAGGGCTCTCAAAGCAGGTGGGATAAGGTCAAGAATGCGTTCGCCCGACCGCGATCGCGAAACGACAGCATACGGGAGCGCAACAACAATGCTAATTCCGGCATGCTCAGGAGTAACGAGAGACGATCGCGAAACAATAGCATCAGGGAGCGCGCCAACAACACTGATTCTAGTACAAGCAGGGAGAGTGGTACGAGCTTGACAGGTCCCAAGACAGACAAAGGTAAATGAGAGAATCTTTTGCGTGGTTTGCAATGATCTGATCCAATCGATGTTTACCAGACACCCCTTCCTCATATTTCCCGAGTTCCCCTAGTGGCGTGTCCCCTGTACCCCTGGCGTCCAGTGAGACTCTGCAGAAGTACGGTGGTGATGCCAAATTGTTCCCTTTCCCGGCCATCTTCCCAGGGGTAAAGAAGCTTGAAGAAGAGCGACATATTCGTGGTAGTGGACTATCCCTCAACGCGTCTTCCCCAGATATCATCTCCCACCCTACCGCGGATGAATTTTCGGCCCTAAGTTCTGGCTCTGCCTCTTCGCGTACACCTCAAGCCTCTCCGGAATTTTCTCGAGATCGGAAGTTATCACATCAGGCATCAGATACGCGCCTATTACCAAAATTCAACTCTGGGAGCACTCCAACAGCGTTATCGTCATCACCAACGTCTACATCCCAGCCGGATCCCACTACCCCACCCACTCCAAACAACTCCGGATGGCTTGGAGGCAAATTACCTACTAACCGAGAGGGCGTCAAGACGTGGCTCCGCGCAAAGGGACTTTTCGCATCACAGTCCTCCTTCCCCGGCTTGCAGCAGCCAGTTTCGGCTCCTGTTGTAATCGGACAACCGGGATCGAGTGATACGACCAGAAAGCTATCTGATCTGTTCAATGGCCGGAAGGAGGGCGAGCTGATGACAGATTGGGAGGATATGTCAAGGACACCCACCACCAACGAGATTGCCGCTCAAGGAGGGGAGTCACAGAATGATCGCGAACCCGAGACACCAGAAGTTCACTCTGCGGGATCTTCGACGCCCGAGACACCAGCTCTCGAAAGGCCGCCCTTTGGCAAGCCACGTGCCCACGCTTCAGGTAGTGACACGCCATCTGTGACGTATCCCACGCAGCCCGCATCGCCTGTTCCAGACCCTACTTCCTCTGCCACTCCTGACCCAACCTCATCATTGGATGATTACGCCAGCCAGTCCTCACCCTCATCGTCGTCCCAGGAACGCTTTTTAGAACGGACAAGTTTGCGGACACCAGGGAGGATGATACTCGAGCGATTGGATGAGCTGTTAGGACATGGCTCGCGTGGTCCAACCGGCTCCACCTTCGTTGATGATCCACCACGGAAGTTGCTCTTATCATCGCAAGTGCTGCAAGTGGCCAACTCAAACACCGTGAAGGACCGCTTCCTGTTCTTGTTCAACGACATTCTCGTCATCGTGAAGCCCGTCACGCATGACTATGATGCTCTATTGGACATGAACAAGCCCTCACCCTTGGATCGGAAGTTCATCGTGAAGAGCGTCGTCCAGCTGCGTGACGTTCGATTCACGGCCGATAGAGACGATCTCCCACTTAGTTCGCTCGCCTCCATAAGCCGAAATCCACTCGTGAGGACTTTCGTGGTCCAATTTTCCAAAGACGCGGATAATGCGATATCTCACTTTTTCGAGAAGTCTGGCACGCGCGACGACCCGACGGTGCTCGGTCAGTTGTTATTTAGGATGTTGGAGCTGGACAGGGCAAAGCTGGGCGACTATTTATCTCGGAGGACGTCGAAAGTTGTGTTGAAAGCGTTCATCGGGTGCTTCGGTTTCGGCGGAGTGCGGATCGAAAAGGCGCTTCGTGTGTTCCTTCAGTCCCTTCATCTCGCCCCTCCTTCTCGGTCCTCTAACCCCTTAGATTATGTGTCCGACTCCTTCGCCAGCCGCTGGTACGATGCGAATGCGGATCTCGTCGCTTACGACAAGGACCTTGCCATCCGGCTTGTCCGCGCTATCATCCAGCTTAATGACGTCCTTTACGGGGGCGTCATACAGGATCCATGGGCCCATGGGCAGATCAAACGGAATGTGACAAGCCGCGACTTCATCGATGCCTTCCGGCGGTATGACTCACGGTGTCTCGTCTCAGACGAGTTACTAGACAGGATTCATGCTTCCATCAGGCGAGAGCCACTCTCACAAGCTCGTAACTCTGCCCACTCGACCACTCCAGATCAGCTCATCGTGTTAAAACGCCCAATTTCGTCACGTCTCACTTATCGCTTACAATCCGAGCCTATCATCGTTCGTATTCCCCAGGCTGACCCGTCACTCACCATCCATCTGCACGGCAGCGAACTCATCTTCGACCCACCCTACCTCGTATTCGCTCGTTCTGCGGAGGCGTCCTTCCGTATCACAGGCACCGCTCTTGGTCTCAAGACTGTGTCGTTCTCTCGTTCGGGCCCAAGTGCACCGCTATACACAGGCCTTCCCTTAAGCAGTCCAGTTGTGATCGAGCGCAGCTTTATGCGCAATACGTTCCAGGTTGCATTCGCGAACCACCAGAGTTCGAAGCGCCGATACATGTTCAGTGTGGATGATCCCGTTATGCGGCACAACTGGACGGTCTCACTAAAGCGCCAGATCGATATCGTAAGCGCAGGTCAACAGGCGCTGGTTGCAAGTACAAGTTCGTTCCATCGGGCGGCCGAGCAGGTTGCGTTCCGCGTACTACAAGAAACGTTGATACCACCTCCATCGGCGGAAAATGATAACCCTCGTCCCACATTCTCAAGCTTTGCACGACCGCTTTCACCGCGAACGAACGGCCGTGTCGAGGTCAACGGGAAAGGGACTTCACAACCCTCACACGTGCGGTCGAAGTCTCGCAGCCAGGTATACCATCGTCATGGTCCGGGGAAACTCGAGCATCAGCAACTCGACCCGTTGCTTCAGCCAAATGGCGATACAACAGATTCCACCGAGACAGATGTGGAGGACAGTTCGCATTCGCCACCGGAAGGCAGGACACGGCTATGGGGTGGCAAAGAGCTTGAGACTGTCTGCCAGCAAAATAGCGCGATCGTTCTTGTTCTTGCATCCTCGCAGAATGAACTCACGAACGCGAGATTATCCCCACCGCCGGTTCCCCTGCGCCCTGTGATACCTGTTCTATGATATTTTGGTGTTGGTCATGGACGGATTTATGTGAGTAGTCCACAACCTGCGCTTTACTCGTCCACTGATAAGATGACATTTAGTCTGCATCGATATTTTTCGTTCCTTTATTTTTCGTTTTTTTTTCTGCATTTTGCCTTGCATTGTGTTTTCCCTCACGCTCTCATACTCCCACGTCTTCCCACTCTCTGCGTCGTATATTTGATTCATCCTATAGTATGGTTAGTATCCATGAGTTCCCCTTTAGTATAGTCGATATTTATTTTCCACTGGCGGTGCTATTACTACTCGGTCAGCTTATCACATTTGTACCAACTTGCCACATCAGTCAATGCCACGCGCCGGCCCCCATCACCAAGTCCGAGTGAACCGTAATAAATCTCTTCTCAGAACACACCGACATCACGTACCTCTCTTGAGTGTCGTGGTCAGTTCCGTGGACACTCAGGCGCTGATTGATGGCAGCTAGCATTATGATTTCTAGATTCAGCGCCAGTAGCCGACACTTCCGCTGTTCCTTGTCCCCATCACATTACTGCCTCGGCACTCTTCAGCGGTGTTCGCACACGTCTTACACCTCTCATTTGCCACTATATAGATACCGCGAGATGGTAGAGATGACGCGCCGGCGGATACACGCAAATGGAGATGGTGCCGACAAAGCGAAATCGCCAACGGGTGCGACTGGGGCACGCGAACGCCATAACGGTCATGAACAGTCAAACACACACCCG
>WNFG01025137.1_pt1 | contig 10052 bp, 10 predicted proteins | sample 5400431 | NCBI WGS metagenome assembly WNFG01 (sample SAMN13153346, study PRJNA577476) | soil metagenome | isolation source: 120 cm saprolite under Douglas fir tree site 2 hole 3 replicate 2 | place: USA:California | collected 2015-04-18
CGATACGCCCGCTGAACTCGTCCCACTGACTTACGGGCTTGACTACGACCTGGGCCGCATCGACCTCGGGCGGTGGCGGCGCACCCGCCTGAGCGCCGCCGCGACTGCACGCGCTGATGGCTAGCGCTGCGGCAGCGATGACGGGAAGAACGAAGCGCGACCGGGCAGACATGCAAAGGGGGTAAGACACGGACGACTCCTTGGAGGTCGAGACCCTTGATGTTGAAGTTAACTTCAACATGTACTGCATAATATTGAAGCTAGCTTCAACTAAAAGTCAAGAGACCGATGTGCAGTCCGTTCACCCGACTTCGTGGACTGGCCCGTTTAGAGCGCCAAGGCGAGCGCGGGATGGGTCGAGCTTGCGCGAATCGTGCGCTCTACTCACAATCCAGACATGAGCAACGATTCCGATCCCCTGATCAGCATTCGCGACATGGCCCAGCGCAGCGGCGTAGCGTCCTCTACGCTGCGCTACTACGAGAAACTCGGCCTGATCGCCTCTGAACGCGAGGGCAGCAGCGAGCATCGCCGCTACCGTGAATCGACATTTCTAAAGATCCGCTACATTACGATCGGGCAACGCGCCGGCTTCAGCCTCGAGGAAATCGCGGCGCAACTGGCCACCTTGCCAGACCGATTCCCGCTGCTGAAGAAAGACTGGGCGCCGATGTCCCGGGTATGGGACGAGCGCATCGATCAGCGCATCGCCGAACTCAAGCAGCTGAAGATCGATATCGTCAACTGCACCTGCGGACGCACGAAGGCGCCTGCGCGCGGTCGCTAGGCAAGGTCCAGTTTGACTGGTGGTGAGAGAGGGACTCGAACTCTCGACCTCGGCATTATGAGATAGTCTTAGTCAATTCAACCACTTACCGCATGGCGCCCGTTGCATTTGTCACCACGAAGCATTACCACGAAGCATAACAAAGCAGCACTGAGTCACGCAAAACTCACGCAAGTACCCCGGCGCTGATAGACGCAAAGATGGGTGTGGATTGCCGCGGGTAGCGGCGTCTCGATGCCGGCTGCGCGAGCACGTTCAATGAGATCGCCGATGACTTGATCTGCCTCGATGGGCACGCCTCTCAGGAGATCTCGATACATGGATGAAGTCTGCGTCGAACCCGGTACGATCAAACCCGCCTTTGCTGCGGCAACAAATTCGGGGCTAGGAGCAACACCGACGGCCTCCACCACAGCGACGATTTCTTGGAGGAGTGTGGCCCTGGTCGAGTGGACAGCGAATAAATCCATGATGTTCATAAGAGCGAACGGCGGGGTCATCAATAGCGTGAGTAATGATGGCCCGCACACCAGCGATCTCCGACACCTCAAGACATCGTCTTACGCCGTCGGACAACAGGTCCGTTCCCAGTCCTTTGCCCTGGTACTGTCGATCGACGGCTAACCTACCGATGAGCAGCAGAGGCATCTGATCGGGCATGGCTCGCCGGAGCTTGGCACTGCGTAACGAAACACGCTGTTCCATGGCCGTCGATATCGCGTAGTAGCCAATGACGCGTTGCGGCGCCGCGCGCATCAGATGCCAGCCTGATTGGATAGCCACGCGCGGAACTCCGAAGGCCGAAGGCCATAGCGCGCAATGTTGCCTTCATGCAGACCCCGCAGATCTTGCAGAGCCACTTCGCCAAAGCGCAGTAAATCATTCGCCGGTACTAGGTGCCCTACTTGCTTACGAATTACGCCGAGCGTGGGTTTCTTCCCGTCTTTGATGATCGATCCAATGACGTCTCGAAGTACCGCTCTATATTTCAGCCGAAAAGGATCGGGCTCCGGCAGCGAATCGCGCACGGTGACATACCTCTGGCAGGAGCGTTCATACGCCCAGACAAACACATCACGAATGAGTTCGACACGATTAAACTCGTACACGGCTATCACGCTTTCAGTGTATGCGTGCTCTGGAACGCCGATGAAAGAGAGTGGCACCAGATTCAACCTGATCAGCGGGATGTTCGCGGCAAGTCGCGAGGTCCTCTTGTTCACGTCGATGAATGGTTGCAGGTACGGCAGCTGGACCATTAGGAACAAGGCTTGCTCGTATGGATCTCTAATGGCGGCAGCCTTCGCGAGTAGCAGCTCAAACATCTCTTCGATCAATTGCGGAATCGCCGTGGGTATGTACATCGTCCCGGCTACCCCCACCGCTATAGTTCGCAAGCGACCCGCATCCTGTGGGTGATCAAGCAGGTTCTCGGCAAGCAGAGCATGCAGGTTGCAAAGGGTGAACCGATTAATGCCGATCTCCTCGGCCGAATTCACCAACAGTTCAATCGCCGCCTTGTGATTCAAGATCATCTGCGTTTCTTTGGCGTTCTTGCCGGCGGCTTCCTGTCCGGCATGAATCAGCCGCTCGGTATCGAGCAACGAATAAGTATTTCCTTCCAGTCGGCTGGACGCCCAAGAGAGATCGATGAGCAAGCGATCGAGGATGTCGCGTGCGAAAGTCCCAGCCGGTCGACCTTCTTGTCGCGGGCTGCCCAACTCATGCAGGTGCCGAAGCGCAGATTCCGGCAAATAGGCGGTCTCGTTCGGTACGTATTCATCCAGAAAGGCCCGGCGGTATCCGACCGAAGGCCGATCAAAGATTGGGCGTCGAACCAGCGCAAGCACTTCTCGCCCCGCTGTGGAAATCGGCGGGTAGTCATCCGCGATACTTGGCACTACGAAGCTTGAATTGGGTTCGGGAGGCGCTACCGCCGGCGCGATGATCTTCCGCCCTGCAGGCAAAACGGGCAGGAAGTATCGCCGCCCTTTCTTAGACCCCTCGGCGCGAATGTGCCCGGCGACAATCCATTCAGCCAGCTTCCGCTGCAAAGAACGACGGCTGACTAAGCTGGCCAGCCGGCCACTAAGTTCTTCGATAGCGGCGCCGTCGGGAAAGGCCGCCAATTCTATTTGGACCCGCGCTAAAAGATCGGCCGGCAGTCGCTTGGGCATTGAAATCTATTTGGCGCAAATAGGTGTTTATGCGCCAATAGGATAATTTTATTGGCGCACAAATGCAATATGCGCCAAACCGGTCGTCGTGCGACGCCTCATTCCGCCCTTAGGGACAAGACGGGTCACGTCGCCACGCACAAGGTGCCGCATTAAATGGGGTAACCAAATTCTCTATAAGGGGTAGTATCATGCCAATTACCCCATTTAACAAGTACCCACTATCCTATTTATCAGTCGCAATTCGATGTCCTCCCTCACTCCAGAATTTCTCGCCCGGCTCCGCTTTGACGCGAACCACGCGGCTACGTTGCGCGCGCTTGGCGAATACCGCGGCAAGCAGGAGCTATGCTTTCGACAGGCACCTGAGGTGCTCAAAGGTTTGCGTCAGATTGCGGTTATTGAATCCAGTGAATCGTCGAACCGGCTCGAGGGCGTGACTGTACCCGCGAACCGGCTAAAGGCGCTGGTGATCAAGCACACGAAGCCGCGCGATCGATCTGAACAAGAGGTGGCTGGTTACCGCGACGCGCTCGGGCTGATACATGAGTCCGCACGCGATATGCCCTTCACACCGAACGTCATATTACAGCTCCACACGATACTATCTCGCTACATGCCAGTACCTGGCGGCCACTGGAAGCAGACCGACAACGACATCATCGAGCGGCACCAGGACGGTACTGTCCACGTTCGTTTCAAACCCACACCAGCCCATCTAACACCGATCGCAATGGATCACTTGACGACTCGCTATGCGGACGCTGTTAGTTCCAGCAAGCAAGACGCACTTGTGCTGGTTCCGTTGACAATTCTCGACTTCCTTTGCATACATCCGTTCAACGACGGTAACGGACGCATCGCGCGTTTGCTGACGCTCATGCAACTGTATCACTTCGACTACGAAGTCGGTCGGTACATCAGTATCGAGCGCGTGTATGAAGACACCAAAGAGAGCTACTACGAGACGCTCGAAGCCAGTTCACAGGGCTGGCACAAAGACCGACACGATGTGTTTCCATGGTTAGAATATTTCTGGGGCGTACTGCTGCGCGCTTATCGCGAGTTCGAAGAGCGCGTCGGCCAGATACGGACCGGGCGCGGTGCGAAGACAGAACAGGTTCGCGAAGCCGTTCTGAATCGGCGCGAACCCTTTTCGATCTCGGAGATTGAGCGGGCGTGCGCCGGTGTGTCGAGAGACACCGTGCGGCTAGTATTGCGGCAGATGAAAAGCGAAAAGCTGATTGTTTCGACAGGCAAGGGGCGCAGCGCACGATGGAGACCGGTTCAGAGCTAAAGCGGGTGCCCCTGCCCGCGGATCAGGTCGAGCCCCTTACCGAGTACTTACATAGCATCAACCGCCGTCAGCCCACGGACCGTCCTTAGTCTGGTCGTCGTCTTACCCCTGCTCCCTCGACCGATAGGTTGAGGTGACAAGTAGCTCATTTCGGACGCCGGCTCCTTTTCTGTAATATGGCTGCATCACCGGACCCGGAGACCCCGCATGGAAAAGCTGGATCGCATCACACAACGGCCCGAAACCATGGGCGGCAAAGCTTGCATTCGCGGGATACGCGTTACCGTGGGCATGATCGTCGCCACGTTCATTCTGGAGATAGGTGGCCAAATTGGCCCCGGCAATCGTCGCTCCCGCGCTTGACGCCCGATAGTTGCCGTTGAAGTCCGAGATCTTCCTCAGCCGCATGACCCGCCCGCTAGCATAGATGCCCGCCGCCCCGGCCGCGATACACCACTGTTTTTCGATCGCGGCGAGTGTCGGAGGAGTCAATGCGCAGAGTCAACACATTCACGCTCGAATCGTAAGTAGATCGGCTTCGATCCAGCGCCTTGAAGTGACGATCGGCACCGACGTGGGCACACAATTCATTGTCGTCTGTCAGCTGCAGGGGTCGATCGGGCCTATGATCACGACACATACTGCTTGAGGCGAGGCGCGCCCATTGCCGGCGCGCCCGCCAGTTATTACCTAGATACTCATGCAGATCGCCTTGGTTTCAAGATAATTCTTGAGAACCTCACTTCCCAGCCCCAGCCCGACTGCTTATAGCCGCCAAAAGGCAACGCAGCATCGAAGATGTTGTAGCAATTGACCCAGACCGTCCCCGCCCGAAGCTCGTTGGCGATGCGATGGGCACGCTTAATATTGGTGGTCCAAAGACCCGCGGCCAAGCCGTACACCGTGTCGTTTGCGCGGCGAATCAGCTCATCGTCAACTTCCTTGAAAGGCATTACAGTCACGACCGGCCCGAAGATCTCTTCCTGATACACGCGCATCTTGTCGCTCGTGCCATCGAGCACCGTGGGCTCGACGAAAAAACCGGTCTCACCATGACGCTTGCCGCCACACACCGTGCGAGCCCCTTCCTCCTTGCCGGAACGCAGGAACCCGTTGACACGATCGAACTGGGTCTTCGATACCAGCGGTCCCATCTCGCTCTGCGGATCGAGGCCCGGCCCCAGGCGGATGGCGCGCGCGGCCTTGCTTACGCCCTCCAGTACGCGATCGTAGCTCTTCTCCTGCACGAACAGACGCGATCCTGCGCAGCAACACTGACCGTGATTGAAGAAGATCGCGCTCGCCGCGCCTGGAATCGCCACATCGAGATCCGCGTCGTCGAGCACGATGTTGGGCGACTTGCCGCCCAGTTCGAGCGTGACCTTTTTCAAGTCATTCGCTGCGGCTTTGACGATCAGCTTGCCGACTTCGGTCGAACCGGTGAAGGCCACCTTGTCCACCTGGTTGTGCGCTGCCAGGGGGGCGCCACACGTCTCGCCAAAACCCGTCACCACGTTGAGCACTCCGGGCGGCAAGCCCGCGTCCAAACACAGCTGCGCGAGCCGCAGTGCCGACAGCGGCGTTTCCTCCGCCGGCTTGAGCACCACCGTGCAGCCGGCCGTCAGCACCGGGCCCAACTTCCAAGCCGCCATCAGCAAGGGAAAATTCCAAGGAATGATCTGCGCCACAACCCCGATGGGCTCCTTGCGCGTATAGGCGTGATATTGCACCTCGGGGGTATACGGCACCGAAATGTGGATCGTGCTGCCTTCGATCTTGGTGGCCCAGCCTGCCATATAGTGGAACAGATCCGCGGCCAGGGGCACGTCGGCGGCGCGCGCCACGCCGATGGGTTTGCCGTTGTTGAGCGATTCCAGCTGCGCCAGCTCCTCGAGATTCTCGAGGATCAAGTCGCCGATTTTCCACAGAATTTTTCCTCGCGCCGAGGGCGACATGCGCGGCCAAGGACCCTTGTCGAACGCCTTGCGGGCCGCGGCCACCGCCAGATCAACATCGGCGCGCTTACAATCGGCCACACGCGCAATCACAGCTTCATTGGAAGGATTGAAGACTTCGAAGGTTTCGCCCGACTGGGCGTCCTGCCAGCGGCCGTCGATCAAGGCTTGACGAGCCTGACTCACGAAGCGCTTGACCGGTGTGCTCAGCGACACCATATCGACTGCAGTGTTCATGGACATCTCCTCTGTTGATTGAAATTGCGCAAAGGACTCCAGCTATGCCAGCATGGAACGAGCCAAAAATAGCGCCGCCAGCGTCCGAGCTTCCGAAATCTCCCCAGTGCTCGCGACTTGGTCGAGACGAGCGAGGGGCCAGTAGACCAGCTCCAGAGGTTCGGGCTCGTCGCCTTCGAGAGCGCACGGCGTTAGCTCAGTTGCAAGAATTATCTCCGCTTGATATCCAAATATTCCGGGTGCAAGGGTCAAGGTTTGCAGGGACCTCAGGTGCGCGGCGCTGAATCCCGTCTCCTCCATGAGCTCGCGATTGGCGGCTGCGATAGCGGACTCCCCTGGTTCGATGCGCCCCATCGGCAAGCTGAGTTCAAAGCGATCAAGGCCTACGGCGTATTCCCTCACCAGGAGTACCGTCGCGGGGTCCGGCATCGCAACGACCAGCGCCGTTCCCGCGCGCGGCCCTGCCGCTATGCGTTCGAATTCGCGGCGGCTGCCGTTAGCGAACTTCAGTTGAACGCTCTCAATGTGGAAGAGACGAGACCGTGCAGCCGTGCGCACGCTCAGTATCTGCGGCTTCTGGCGTATCGCACCCGTTGGCACGCATGGATCCCGTACCGCCTTGATATTCATCAAGACTCGCTTTGACGGCGGAGCCGGCAAAATTCACCGGCTCGGTACAGAAGAGGCGCAGCGTTGCCGACCCGTACATCGACGACGTTGGCGAGATAAATAGCATGGGTACCGCAGATCAGGTCCGTGTTCACGCTGCAATCCAGGGCGACAATGGCATCCGCCATTGCCGGGCTACCGGTCGCCATCACGACCCAAGAGATTCCTGCGAAGCGCTCTTGCGCCGCGAGCTTCGCCTGCGAGAAACGTCGGGCTCGATCCTCGTGCTCCTCGGATAGAAAGTTGACAACGAAACGCCGCGATCGGGCAATCAATGAGTGCGCGGAGGCCTCTCGGTTGACACACACCAGAACCTGTGGCGGATCGGCAGTGACTGAGCAGACGGCCGTGGCAGTCAGCCCGTTCGCTTCATTGTCATGCTGCGTCGTCACTATGGTTACCGCCGCGGGAACTCGACGCATCGCATCCCGATACCGCTCGGCCTCGACTGACTCTCGCCATACTGCTCTTGTCATGCGGACCAACCTTGGTTTTTACGGGTGTAACCGAAGGACTCCAGGAAATCCCCACTCGCACCATTCAGATCAGCATCCATCGGCTGCTGTTCCTTGGAGTGGAACGCTGAGGTCATGACTTTCAACAGATGGAAAGCCGCCAAAGTGCATGCCCTTTTAAGGTGGCCACACTTCCCTGCGTACAACCACGGCCTTTGTTCGTTTCGCGCTGCAAGTGCCGCACTTCCTGTGGCGGTTCCGCCGATTCCGGCGACCGAGCCCTGCGGCGATATTGCTGCGGGGACTCTCTAGTCCAGCGTTTAAACGCCTGTCGGAAATTCGCCGTATCACTGTATCCAAGGATCTCGGCGATCGCCTCTGTACTCAGGCACGTCTGGGTCAAATATCGCACCGCCAAGTCCCGGCGTGTCTCAGCCACTATCTCCTGATAAGAGGTCTGAGCATCTTCCAATCTTCGTCGTAACGTGCGTGTCGATACGAACAGTCGGCTCGCTACTTGGGAGAGCGTGGGCACGATGCCGTTGGCACTTAGGACCATTCCACGCACCCTTCGGCGTATCTCGTGACACCTGCGAAGACTGGAGATCAGCTCGTCGCAGGAGCGCAAGCAGCGCTGGTGTGTCGTCGCATCTGCTTGCGGCAACGGTGCGTCGAGTAGAGCGCTATCAAATGAGACGTAACTCGTGTCCGTTCCACACAGCACTGGCGCCCCTAGCAGTATCTCCAATTGTCGGCGCAGCTCGGGCGGGCTCGCGAGCTCGATCCGGCTGACCCGGCCCGACAAATCCCGCAACAACGTGCACAACTTGGCTACTTCCAACTGCGAACACAACTGGAGGAGCCCAGGAGTGAGCGCGAAGCAGTTATTTAGAACCAACCGCGCCTCGCCTCTCGAAACCTCCAGGTTTACCCGCACTTTCAAGCACAAAAGAGCGCCGTACTCGACAACCACCTGTAACGCATGCCGCAGCGAGGCGCTGCTCAGCAGAGCTAACCCGGCAATTCCGTAGCTTGTTGGATGCAGTCCCAACCCCACGCGGACCGCTATAAGGGGATCGCCCGCTATACCTGATGCGGCCCGAAGCATGTTCAGCTGTTGATGCAAAGATACTGGAGTGTCGCGATGCAATGGCAGCGAGCAATTATCAAGCCCGCGCTCGGACAAGCACCTGTCGATCGCTAGCGCTTCCGAGGTCGCCAACAACACGTCTTCCGGTGAAAACCTTGGAACCTCCGCCCAACGGATCATGGACCCCTCCGCTTCGATGCCCAGGCCGGTCTGCCCGGAATCATAGGTCACGTATACCATATTTACTAGGTCATGTGTACCATTTATACTATCTCGGATGACCTGGCGAAATATCTGGGCAATGGTTGACCGTGCCGCCCACATTCGCCGGGAGATACGGTGCAGACGGGGGCCAGCCGATAGGCGACTAGGAGCGATGAGGTGTGCAGAACTTGGATGTCATGAAACGCCAACTTGCAGCTATAACCGGCATGACGGTCGATTGCGCCGGGCGGCCGTGGGTTGCGCATTTCGGTGGCGCGCGGACCGGCGCTCCCTTTGCGGCGACGTGGCCCGTTGAGGTGTGCAACACTTGGACGTCATGAAACGCCAACTTCCGAGCAGCTACAACCCCGCACAGGCAGCCAAGCTGCTGAACCGGAGGGAGACTCCCCGCGATCGGCAGCGGGAGAAACGTATTGAGGAAATCGTAGAAGTCGCGGTCGAGCTATTCGCGAAGGAAGGAGTGGCCGGCTTCTCCATGCGGCGCGTCGCCAGCCTGTCGGACGTGACGCTCAGCACGCTACAGCACTATTTCGGGAAGGGCGAGAATTTACTGAAGATTACGATCAATTCGATCACCGCCCGCTATATCGACAGACTCCGCGCCATCGAACACGACGTGAGGGTGCCAGCTCGGGAACGTTTTCATGTGATCACGGACGAGATCATTAGCTGGTCCACGGATCCGGTCGTCAGCGACTGCTACTTTGAGCTGTACGCCCTTGCCTCGAAGGACAAGGAGGTGGCGAGGCTTATCGAGGAGGTCTACGTCGCCTATCACGGGCTGTTGACCGATTTTGTTGCGAAACTCAATCCCGCCCTGACGCGCGACCGAGCCGCAATGATCGCTCTAATGATCGGCGCTCATATCGACGGCGTCATGATCTTTCGTTATCGCGGGGCGCCGGCCATGCCGGACACCGATGCCAACGTGATCGCCGCCATGAAGGATGCCTGGTTGCGAGAAATCTTCCCCTCAACCTCCGCGGACGGCCGAGATGATCGCACTGGCGTCGCCGTCATCGCCGGCCAACGCGTCCGGATCGCTCATCACCAGTCTGTTGCGCCACTTATCGCGCAAGCACGTCGCAAGCGCCGCGAAACCACTTAGCGTTACGGGGTGCCTGAGCAGGCACCGTCGGGTCCCGTGCCACGCAGGCACG
>WNFG01010633.1_pt1 | contig 10050 bp, 3 predicted proteins | sample 5400431 | NCBI WGS metagenome assembly WNFG01 (sample SAMN13153346, study PRJNA577476) | soil metagenome | isolation source: 120 cm saprolite under Douglas fir tree site 2 hole 3 replicate 2 | place: USA:California | collected 2015-04-18
ACTGGTGAAAGCTTCGTTGCTAAGATCAGAAGAGCCGGCGAACGGCGGGGGCAATGCCTGGTGGCCGGCGCGACTACTGGAGAACCGCGTGGAAGGCATTTCCATCAATACGCAAGCGGAGCGCAGAGTGGACACGGTACTGGCAAGCCTCATCGCGGCGCTTGTAGCGTATGGAGGACATTCCCCACGCGAGGCGGCCGATGCGCCCATCCAGGCGCCGGGCTTCGACGACCTCGTGGCGAGCCTGCGGCTTCTGGCACAGCTGACTCCGCCTCTCGAAAGCGCGCGCGGCCTTTCCCCGGAAGAAGCAGCGCGCGCGATCCACGGCGCGATGGAAGAAGCCAGCCGCGACAGTGTGTGCATGTTGCTCAGTTCCGTCTCGCAGTATGGACCGCGCGAAGGCGAACGGCCGCAACCCTATTTGTTGCGCCTCTCCGAAAGTATCGTCTTCGAATTTCTCGGCGCGGAATTTTCCTGCGGATCGCTTAGCGCCTTGTCCGTTGGGCCGACGATCTATCGCTTGAGCGACGTCATCGTCGCGGCCGGCGGCTATTCTGGCCCGCACTCTTCGCAGCATCTCTCGTCGCTGGCGGTAGCCTGGGCGACGGACACGCACCGCGAACAACTGATCGATCGATTCTGGCTGGAACTTCCGCCCCGCGAAAAATCCGCTGTTTTGCGCGGCCCGGATGTCTGGTGCGTTCCGGTTGCGGCGCTGCGTCATACGCTCGGGCAACTTGCCGATGCCGGCGTCGACGCTCCTCGCCGCGAAGCGCGCAACATCGTCCTGAATTACGCGCGCCGCATCGAACATGCGGACCCTTCGGCAAGGCGCTCCGTGGCCGCCGGACTCAATGAGCTATCTTCAATCATCGAATCCCTATGGCCGAATCAGTTGCCGGAAGACTTGAGCCGCGGGGCCATGACAGCTCTGGAGTCAGAGAAGGCTCCAGAAACCGCCGCCCTGCTCGCGGCCTTTGTCGAATCCCTCGGGCGCATTGCCGTGACTCGCGGCGACTATTCCGGTTTTGAAACCATCCTGACCGGGCTGGAGCACGCTCCTCAGGACAAAGAGCATGATCACATGGTGGCGCTGGCAAACCACCTGGTTGCACAGGATCGCTGGCTCTTGCTGGTGGACGCTGCTCTGGCTAACCGCCCTCTGGATCCAGTCCTGCCGCGGCTTGTGCAGCGCGATCCCGAGCGGCTGCTGGATCGCCTGACCTTGCTCCTCACCGAACCCCGCGGCGCGGAGATGGTGCCAGCGATGGCGCGGCTCCTGCGGACCATCGGCGTGCCCGCCCTGAATCTTCTCGAAGCGCGGCTTTACGAAGCCCGCCGCCAGCGGGTGACCGCGGCAATCAAGCTCTTAGCCGCGGCAGACCCCGAGCGGCTGCTGCGGGGCCTCACACGCGCCATGGCCAGTTGGGAATGGAACCTTCAGGACTTGGCGGTCAGCGAACTTTCGCGGCCCAGCAATTCCGCATCGGCGCTGAGCACCGCTTTTGTTTTCTCCGCCATCCTCGCCGACGCGCATCCCATGGTCGTTCCCATGATGATCGACCAGTTGGGCCTGGCACAGGAAACCACCGCCGTGCCCCAACTCATGGAAATCGCCGCCGGTGAACACGAGAGTTTGCGCGATCAGTTTGTGCGCATCAAGGCCATCGAAGCGCTCGGCCGCATGCGCGCCGCCGAAGCTGCCGAACTCCTTCGCAAGCTGGCGGAGGGCCGCGAGGGCCTCGCCTATGCGGAACCAGCCGGCTTGCGCGCCGCCGCGGAAGACGCGCTGGCGCTCATCGAGAATCGCCCCTCGTTCAAGCAGGCCGCCGCCGCGTTCGGAGCGCCGGCACAATCGAGCTCCGGCTACGTTATCCCGCGCCGCTACACTCGAGTTCCGCTGGAATCGCCGCTGCGCGCGCAAATCGAGGGCGCCCCGGCGGGCCTGGCCCGCGTCAAGACCATTAGCTTGGGGGGCGCGTATCTGGAGTCCCCGCGCAAACTCAGCGTGGGCGACTCGATCAAACTCGAAGTCCGCGCCGGGCTTCGCAAGATCAGTTTTACCGCCGTGGTCCGCAATATCGGCCCGGACGGCAGCGGCGTCGAATTCGTGCACATGCGCGACGAAGACCGCGAAAAGCTCCGCAAGCTCGTGCAGCGCCATCTCCACCTCTAGCCCGCTTCATCCTTCGACTCTTTTCGATTCTCGTCTCCATTTTTGAACGCTACTGTCTGTCTTTTCTTCTGTGGATAAAGTCCATGTCTAGTACAATGGCGGACATATTAAACTTCCCTGATGAAGGACTCGAAATCCCATGCGCCCTCGGCAATCGGAAAATAGTGTTTGGCAAGCTACAGCCAGAGGTCGAATATTGTGCTTCTCTCTCCTCTGTGGATTCCTTTTCAACGGTACTGCCTTGGGCGCACAACAGGGCGGCGGGGTCCAGGCGGCCGGGCCAAGAGTTCGTATGGTCCGGTCCGTCGCGGGCACTAAGGGCGAAACGCGTGGCGGGAGTTACGTCATTTTGGACCCGCGCACGACTTTCTACGTGCCGGATGACCGCCAAGTGATTGTTTATTTCGAATGGGAAGCGGCCAAGGGCACGCATCACTGCGAAGGGACGGTTAAGGGGCCGAGTGGACAACTCGCCGTGATGTCCAGCTTCGACTATCTAGCCACGCAGACAAAATTTGGAGGATTCTGGACCATGCCGCTTCTTGAGAATTCCTCTCCAGGCCTATGGACGTTTGAATCGCGCGTGGATGGAGAATCCGCAGGCGAACTAGGCTTCGAGATCGTGTCGGCAAAACGTCCGGCGAGCACGGCAAAGGAAGAAGCACCGCCTACACCGGCAGAAATTTATAGCCACACCGTCGCAGCCACTGCTCTCATTGAGAAACTCGACGAAAAAGGCCAGCCCTTCGGCGCGGGCTCCGGCTTCTTAACGGGAGATGGTTCTCTCGTTACGGCATTCCGAGTGATCGACGGGGCGCATACTTTGCGGATTCAATTCGCGGATGGAACCCGCATTCAGGCTGACAGCGTTGCCGGTTGGAATCGGCGTCAGGATTGGGCAATTTTGAGAGTGGACACCGGCAAGCACGCTGCATTGCGAACGGCCGACAGCAAGTCCTGGTCGATTGGAGACCACTGCTATTGGCTCGACACGAAGACTGACGGCGGGAGAGTCATCGCTGACGGCCAAATCGTAGGAAAGGAATCCCATGCAGGCTGGGGCGATAGGATTAGTATATCGAACATGTTCAACACTGCTGCCACCGGAGGCCCGCTTCTAAATGAACGGGGGGAAGTCCTGGGTATGTTGGGAGGCGCGCTGCCGGAGACTCTCGTCCCCCAAGTCTTGCGAGATCCTTCGACCTATGCCGCGGGAGGAGCGACGTTCGCCGTTAGCGCATCGGCAATTCCCATTGGCCTTGTCGTTCCACCTCCAGCTCTGACTCCTGCATCACTCCAGACTTTATGGGTCGATGGCCAATTTACGCCGTCCGTGACCGCCTCGCGTAATGTGATGTTTGGGATGCTCACGCTGGGTAAACCCACGAAAGGCAGAGCTCCGTTCATCAAGGAGATGAAAAATGATTTCACGCATCAGGACGACTCGGCGACCGTCTACGTCTCTCTCCAATCGATGGAGACTCTAAAGATTACGGTGCAAATGCGCATGTACGATGCCGACAATCACGTAGTCAGCGGCGGTGAGCCCATCAAAATCACCTTGAAGCGTGGCGAGACCCAGGATCGGTACTGGAGTTTCTCCTTGGGAGCGCTGAACCCAGGCATATATAGGGCAGACCTGTTGTTGGGCGAATCTGTAGCCTGGAGAACTTATCTTCGAGTGAGAGAGTAACTCCGCGCTATCTCATCTCCATCTGAAGGAGCCACCAAGTCTGCACGGAGATGGGGACTAACCTACAAAGTCCTGAACCGGCCAACAGAGCTTGGATGGCGACAAGTAGCGACATTCCTCTCTTCCGCCGCCGTTTCGTACCTTGTCTCTTGCCAGTCCGCCCGTTCTCACGGAAGCTGCGTCGGTGCACCGCGCTCACGAAACTTGCGAGCCCGTTTTCAGAAGGAAACAGCTGAGACGTCCCTCTCAGTACATTCTGGGCGATAGCCTGGAAGTTTTCGGTTGATTGCGACGCCATATTGCAGTAAAAGCCGTGTATTCAATTGTTTCATCTGTTTTATTTGGAAACTGGCGGGACAACCCGTCACCGCTAGGGGAAGCGGAGATCAGTCGGTGCCACAACAGGAGGACTCATGCAACGCAGGCCGTGTGTTTGTGTGTTAACCGCTTCACGCTTATTGCTGGCAGGTATGATGTCGTGCTTGCTGATGCTGGGCACTGCCGCTGTCACTTCGGCACAGGGGGTAAATACGTCGACGCTTTCGGGAACCGTCGCCGACCCTCAAGGCTTACCGGTCAAAGGCGCAACGGTCACCATAACCAATGCCAGCACCGGCGCACGGCGGGCCTCCATCACGAATGACGGCGGACGTTACACCATCGTCGGACTTCCCCCGGGCCAGTACAAGATGGCCGTCGACGGCGGCGCCAGCTTTGCAGTTTATGAGAATCCTTCCCTTGTTCTCACCGTCGGCGAGGCGGCGATCCTGGATGCTCAGTTGCAATTGCGCGGACAGCAACAAACCGTCACCGTTACGTCTGAAGCCGCGCTTGTCGAAACCCAAAAGAGCGATGTTTCTTCGACCATCGATTCCCGGCAGATTACCAATCTCCCCATCAACGAGCGGAATTACATTAACTTCACCTTGCTCAATTCACAGGCGGCGCGCGACGATACACCTTCCATCGGCGCCGCTCCGACCAGCGGGCTGAACTTCGGCGGGCAGCGGGCGCGGTCGAACGAAGTTTCGGTGGACGGCGCCGACGCGGTCGATAAGTCCGTAGGTGGCGTGCGCGCCACGGTGTCTCAAGAAGCGGTGCAAGAATTTCAGGTCATCACCAGCAACTACATGCCGGAATACGGCCGCGCCACCGGCGGCGTGGTCAACATCGTTACGAAATCAGGCTCGAACGAAGTGCACGGAAACGTGTTCGGCTTTCTTCGCGCCACGGCGATCCAGGCTCGGGACCCCTTCTCCGTGCAGGGCAGCTTCAATCCGGCGACCGATTCAGTCACTCTCACACCCTCGAAGCAGTCCTACACGCGCGCACAGGCCGGCGCCACCCTCGGCGGGCCGCTGCAAAAAGACAAGACCTTCTATTTCTTTTCCTATGAGACCATCCGCGCCCAGGCCAACGGGTTCACCAGCATCGGACAAAACAATTTTGGCCTCGTGCCCGTTCCTGGCGCCAGCGTGTGCTCCCGGACTCCTTTGCTTCTGACGGGCCCGGTGACGAGTCCAAATAGCCAGGCGGCGTTCTACCCGGCGGTGATTGCAGCCAATGGCGGATGCGCAGCACCCAACGCTCTTGGCGTCGCAGCGATTCAGGGGGCGGCGCTGGGTGGCGCATCCTCGGCCGTCGCCCTGTTCGGCCATGCCTTACCATTTCCATTCAACTCGTTTCCGGAGGACGGGGCAGCTTGTGGCGGAGCGCCATGCCTCCTACCAACCAGTTTCCACGGCCTAGTCTCGCTGCTCGGAAATTACCCGACCCGGGAAGGAACCAGCCTCTGGTCGCTAAGGCTCGACCACATCTGGAACACCAAGAACTCCACTTCGATTCGCGCCAGTGTCACCCCGTCGCTCATCACCGGTATCCAGGTCAACGCCCAGAATCAGAACTTCGGCCAGAACGCCGGGAATCGTACTTCCAGCCAGCAAACCAGGGATCTCGCGATTGTCGGCCAACAGACAACGGCGTTTACCAATTCCCTGTTCAATGAACTTCGTTTTCAGTTTGCGCGACGCGGACTGCATTATGGATTTTCAAGTCTTCCGGGCGGGAGCGATCCGGCTGTCAACCTCACCGGATTTGCATTCTTCGGCCGCGAGCCATTTACGACCGAGGATCGCGTGGAGCGGCGATTCCAGTGGACCGACAACCTCACTTGGACCAAGGGAGGACACACCTTCAAATTCGGCGGCGATGTGAATTTAATAAAAATCAACACCAATGCAACGCAGATTTTTACCTTGAACTACGGCGGGGTATACACATTCGGCAGTCTCGACGCTGGCGCGTTCGGTTTTCCGTCGGTATTTCCGTCATTCAACGCCGTTCAGTCCTACGGCTTGGGGATTCCGACCACCTATTTCCAGGGTATCGGCAATACCAACCGGCCGACGACGGATAAGAGCCTGGGGGTCTTCGCGCAGGACAGTTGGAAAATCAACCGGAAGCTGACGCTCAATTACGGTGTGCGATACGACATCGAATGGGCGCCGATTTTCCAGCCGGCCACGGCCCTGAATGCCGCTGCGGACCAGGCCCAGGGCGTCCTTCAGGGAATCCCGCTGAACTCTAAGAACGTGCAGCCTCGCATCGGGCTTGCCTGGGACCCCTGGGGCGATGGCAAGACGGTGATCCGCGCGGGTTACGGAATCTTTTATGACAACCCGTCTCTTGCCCTCGGGTTTCTCGCCAATGCCTTTGACGGCGCGGAATCTTCCTTGATTGAGACCGGCGGTGCCGGGCCGTGCGTGCTAACTGCAACCGGCTGCTCTCTCGACAACGTTTTGAATTTCTCGGCTCTCAATGCCACAAATATCTTCCAGGGCACGCTGACGGGGAATATCACGGGCTGTTCGACCTCAGTTACAGCGACGATGTGCTATCAGCCCCAGCAGCAGCGATTTAATTCCTTCCAGCCCAATTCTCTCTTCACCGCTCAGCGCTTCTTGGCATTTCCTCTGGCCCCGGCTGTGGGGCCACCATTCGGCGCTGGCTATCCTCTGACCGTGCTGCCATTTACGATTCCTGTACAGAAGAATTTCAAGTTCGGTTACGCGCAGCAAGCCAACCTCACGATCGAGCGCGAAATCATGAAGGATTGGAAGATCAGCGCCGGATACAACTATACCCACGGCGTGCATCTGGACCGCACGCGCAACCTCAATGTGACAAACCCCGCGTTGCTCGTCTCCAATGACAGCAACGCCGTTAAGGCTGGGCTTGTGACCACCGGAACAAATCCGCTCACTGTCGCCGTCCCCGCCTCGGGGAGTGTAAACGGTTGTGGAACCGGCACGCTGGTGAATAATACGGCCGGTGGTGGAAGCGTCCTGATCAGCTCCCCCACGGTCCCCATCCTTGTCCCGGGCATCGTGGGCGAGGGATTCACACTGCCAAATTGCGGCGGAACTCCCACCGGTTTGATCGGTACCCCCGCGGTGTTTAATTATTTCCGGCCTTCCGGCCCGAACCCTTCATTCGGTGCCCTGCTCCCGGGCGGTTATGCCACCCTGGTTGGTTTGGCGCAGGCAGCGGGATTCCTCGCGCCTGGAACCGGCACTATTCCCATCCCTTGGAGCGACGTAAGCCCGCAGACTTCCTCGGGGAATTCCGTTTATCACGCCTTCACGCTCACTCTGACCAAGCGATTCTCACACGGTGTGGAATTGCTCTCCGGCTGGACGTATTCCCACACCATCGATGATTCGACGGATCTCTCGACCCTCCTGAACCCGCAGGACAATAACAATCCCAACGGCGAACGGGGCAACTCCGATTTCGACCAGCGGCACCGGTGGATAACCAGCGCGGTGTTCTTGAGCCCGTATCATCAGAGTGATTCCGGTTTCGCAAAGAAATTCCTTGCGGGCTTCACGGTGGCCCCCATCATCGAAGTCGCTTCCGGCCGTCCTTACAATATTTTAATTGGCACGAATCCGACCTCCGGGAAAGTCCCGGCGGGCCTGCCCGTGGTCGATTCTCCGTTCGTGAAAGGCTTCGATTTCACCATTCCAACCTCTTGCTTGGGTCCGACGAACAAACCCTTCCCAACCGACTTCACCGTGCCGTCCCCGCCGTTTGGTTGCGTGGGGAATCTCGCGCGCAACGCTTTCACACGACCGAGCTTTTTCCAAATCGATCTGCGCGTCTCGCGCAAGTTCGCTATGGGCGAGCGGCTGAACCTGGAAGTGATCGCCGACGGCTTCAACATGCTCAATCGCTTCAACGTGAGCGACGTCAGCCCCCTCTGCGATCCCGTCTCGGGGACCTGCAACGCCGGTCAGCCGAGCGCCGCCCACGATCCCCGGACTTTTCAGTTCGCCCTCAAGCTAAACTGGTAAATCACAGTTCACAGTCGTCAGTGAACAGTTCAAAGTTTGAAAGAAAGAGGGTTCCCTCACCGGGACCCTCTTTTTTCGAGCCATGCCGTGTGGCGCGTCTCGGCCCTAGCGCCCTGCGCGCTTGCGCAGAGAGTCCTCTTTTTCTCTTTTTCGACTTTCAACTGTCGATCAAGGATCCCGACCATGTCGGGACTGTCGACCTCTGCTAAAGTAGAGGAACCATACCCCCTGAAGGTATCGGAGCGCGCATGAACGGACTCCTCATCGCAACGGTGTTTCTTGTCGCTGTCCTGGTGATCTGGCTGGCTTTGCAGACCTTGCAGAGCCGCCAGAAGAGCGGCGCCCTCGAATCCCAGATGAACGAATTGCGCCGCGACCTGCAGACGATTGCGACGTCGCAAGCTTCCAGCACCGGTCAATTGGAGGCCATCGCCAAGAGCGTCGCGCAGCGCCTCGATAGCGTCGCTCCCGCCTTGCAAGAGGCCATCAAGAACTCCGCCCAGATTACCGGCCAGATGACTTCCGACGCGCAAACCAAAATGGCCGGTGAACTAAAGAACACCCGCGATCAGATCAGCCAGATTCAGCTCCAGCTCGGCGAAGTCCAGCAAGCCGGCAAGCAAATGTCCCAGACCGCGCAAACGCTCGAAGGCATTCTGGGCGGCGCCAAGTCCCGCGGCTCCCTCGGCGAAGTTACGCTCGAACGCTTGCTCGAGGATTCCCTTCCCTCCGCGCAATATGCCATCCAGTACCACTTTTCCAGCGGAGAATCCGCGGATGCCGTGATCAAGCTCCGCGACAAAAAATTGATGGCCATTGATTCGAAGTTCCCCCTGGACGCCTATCGCCGGATCAGCACCGAGGGCGACGAAGCCCGCCGCGCTTTTGCCACCGCCGTGAAAGGCCACGCCGACGCCATCAACAAAAGATACATCGTGCCCGATGAAGGCACCCTGGATCTGGCCTTGATGTTCGTCCCCTCGGAAAGTGTCTACTACGAGCTCCTCATGACCGAAGACAGCAAGGGTCAGCCCCTGGACGCCTACTGCCGCGATAAACACGTCGTCGCGGTCTCCCCCAACACTCTCTACGCCCATCTCCACGTCATTGCCATGGGCCTCCGCGGCATGCAAATGGAAGAAAACGCCAAGCGGCTGCTGGAAAGTCTCTCGGGAATGGAAAAACAGTTGGAGAAATTCACGGACAAGTTCGGAACCCTGGGCACGCATTTGAAGAACGCCCAGCAAAGCTACAGCGAGTCCGACAAACTCTTCGAGAGGGCGCAAAACACGCTCGAAACCATGCTCGGTGCGGGTGTTCCTGAGTTGCCTTTTGAGAATCCCCCCGACGCACTCCCGTTTCCCCGCGAAGCCAGCATCAAGAAAGGCGCGTAATCTCAGTTTTCCGCGGGATTCTTGCCACCTGGCTCGTTTTCCGAATCTGTCCCGGCTCGTGTGGTATAATTGGTTCGGATCAAAGCATGACTTGACGCAAAGAGCGGCAGCCCTCGGCTGCCGCTCCCTATTTGGAGTGCGGCAGCTTGCCTGCCCTGAGCTTCGAAGGGCTGCCGCTTTTCCGTCCGTTTCGTCGTCGCCAAGTAAGGGCATCCTTAGAAAAGCGCAACTCTTTCCGTAGTTATGTCAACTCCTAAGTCCTTTAGATGCAACACTTCCTGGCGATCTCGAATGTGTTGGGCTCTGTTGACATCCTGGGCACAGTTTTCGTAGCGAGGGATCGACAAGGAGGGGCTTGCGGTGTTTTCTGATGGAGCAGGAGGGACGATGGCCGAAGTTGGACTCCTGCCTTTTGCTCGCGTGGCGCTGCAA
>WNFG01006213.1_pt1 | contig 10049 bp, 6 predicted proteins | sample 5400431 | NCBI WGS metagenome assembly WNFG01 (sample SAMN13153346, study PRJNA577476) | soil metagenome | isolation source: 120 cm saprolite under Douglas fir tree site 2 hole 3 replicate 2 | place: USA:California | collected 2015-04-18
TTCGTGCCAACGCGTAGCCGTAAGATTAGCCTGCCCGCCACCCGCCGCCGCGCGCTCGAATTGCTCGCCAGTTGAGGAGCTCAACGGTCGCGCCGATGCACTTTATGTCTGCAGTGACTCGCTCGTGAACACTAACCGTCTTCGCATCAATACCTTTGCGCTCGCGGCGCGACTGCCGACGATGCACGGTTTCCGGGAGCACGTCGAAGCGGCAGGTCTGGTGTCCTATGGACCGAACTTCGCGGACCTATGGCGGCGCGCCGCCGGCTTCGTCGATAAGATTCTGCGCGGGGCGAAGCCGGGCGACATCCCTGTCGAGCAGCCGACCAAGTTCGATCTGTTCGTCAATCTCACTACCGCCAAGGCCCTCGGCCTGACGATCCCCGAATCGTTTCTCCTGCGCGCCGACGAGGTGATCGAATGAGGCGCCGCGAATTCATCACCCTGCTCAGGGGCGCGACGGCGGCGTGGCCGCTCGCGGCGCGCGGGCAGCAATCCTTGGACATACGGGGCGATAGATGGAGATTGACCTACACGGCTATGACCCACGCCAGATCGTCGAGACCGATACGCTCGCCAAGATCGTGCAACAGGCCTGGGAAATGGGCGAGCCATACCTGCGGTTAATTCATGGTCACGGCCGAATGCGAGGCATCTCACCAGGATTCGTCAACACCAACACAGGGTTTTTTGGGCTTCAAATTCGCCGTGCCCTGAGACATGACAGAGAGCTACGAAAATGGATCAAACATACGACCCTCGACTGCCATGACTGGGGCTGTACCACTGTAAAATTAAAGCCAAATTCCGCACCCGTTCGTAGCGCGTTGGAACCTGATGTGCTGCCAGACCGTATGTACAAATGAGCCTTTTGATCAGAGGACGGATTACATTTCACACGGGCTTGCTGCGCTGCCTATGTCGCCTAATAGCACCTCGCGACGTTTCGTTGTGACGCATCTATTCGGTCGATATTGGAGGCATAGCGGACATTCCCCAAGCGTCGAGAGCGCACCGATGTGACGCGCTTGACCGGACATTCACAGCCTAGAACAATTGGTCGCAGTTCAGGTCCCTCTTCCGCCGTTCCACTAGCCAGACTGCTGTGACACGATACGGCGCGTAGTTTTGATTCCTGGGGGCATTTGTGAAACGCCGGGAATTCCTCGCATTGATCGGCGGCGCGGCTGCGGCGTGGCCGCTCGCGGCGCGCGGGCAGCAGGGCGAGCGGGTGCGGCGCATCGGCGTGCTGATGTCGCTCGCGGCCGACGATCCGGAATCGCAGGCTCGCCACGCGGCATTCCTGCAGGGGCTGCAGGAATGGGGCTGGACCGCCGGCCGCAACGTGCAGATCGACTACCGTTTTGCCGCTGGCGATGCCGAGCGCATTCGCAAATCCGCGGCGGAATTGGTGGCGCTCGCGCCGGACGTTATCCTGGCTACCGGCAGTCCGGTCACGGCGGCCTTGCTCCAGGCAACCCGCACCGTGCCGATTGTGTTCGCGCAGGTCCCCGATCCCGTGGCCAGCGGTTTCGTCGCAAGCCTGGCGCAGCCGGGCGGCAATGCCACCGGATTTACCATCTACGAATACGGCACCAGCGCGAAGTGGCTTGAACTGCTCAAAGAGATCGCGCCGCAGGTCACGCGAGCGGCAGTCCTTCGCGATCCAGCGATCGCCTCCGGGATCGGCCAGTTGGCCGCCATCCAGGGCGTGGCGCCGGCCTTGGGAGTGGAGTTGCGCCCGGTCGGCGTGCGCGATGCTAGCGAGATCGAGCGCGCGGTCACGGCATTCGCGCGCGAGCCAAACGGCGGCCTCATCGTGCTGGCATCCCCGCTCTCGATCGTTCAGCGCGACCTGATCATCGCGCTCGTGGCCCGGTACCGGCTGCCCGCGGTCTATTCCTTGCGTTTCTTCATCGCCAGCGGCGGCCTGATCTCGTACGGTCCCGATTCGATCGAACCGTACCGGCGCGCGGCATCTTACGTCGATCGCATCCTCAAGGGCGAGAAGCCGGCTGACCTTCCGGTGCAAGCGCCGACCAAGTACGAACTGGTCATCAACCTCAAGACCGCGAAGGCGCTCGGCCTTGACGTGCCCGCTTCGCTGCTCGCCACCGCCGACGAGGTGATCGAGTGATGTGAAGCGAGAGGGAGGTTCAGAATGAAACTTCCCCATCGAAGGCAATTTCTACATCTCGCCGCGGGTGCTGCCGCGGTGCCGGCCGTCTCGCGCTTCGCCTGGGCGCAAGCCTATCCGGCACGGCCCGTGCGCATCATCGTGCCCCTGGCGCCGGCCGGCACCGTCGACATCATGGCGCGACTGTTGGGCCAGTGGCTGTCTGACCGGCTCGGCCAGCAATTCATCATCGAGAACCGGTCGGGCGCGAGCACCAATCTCGGCACCGAGGCGGTCGTGCGCGCGTCCCCCGACGGCTACACCCTTCTCATGATCGACGTGTCGGCGGCGGTCAACGTCACGCTCTACGACAAACTCAGCTTCAATTTCAGCCGCGACATCGCGCCGGTTGCGAATGTCGCACGCGTGCCCAATGTCATCGCCGTGCACCCGTCATTTCCGGCAAAGACCGTTCCCGAGTTCATCGCCCATGCCAAAGCCAATCCGGGCAAGATCAGCATGGCAACAGCCGGCAACGGCAGCACCAGCCACATCTTTGGCGAGCTGTTCAAGATGATGGCCGGCGTCAACCTAGTTGCGGTTCCTTACCGCGGCGGAGGACCTGCGCTGATCGACATGATCAGTGGACAGGTGGACGTCATTTTCGTCCCCACTGCAGCGTCGATCGAGTACGTTAGGGCCGGCAGGCTGCGGGCGCTGGGAGTGACCAGCGCGACGCGCTTGGAAGCATTGCCGGACTTGCCTCCCGTCGCCGACTTCGTGCCCGGCTACGAGGCAAGCTCGTGGTACGGCATCGGCGCGCCCAGGAACACGCCGGCCGAGATAATCGACCGGCTCAACAAGGAGATCAACGCCGGCCTCGCCGAGCCAAAAATCAAAGCGCGATTCGCCGACATCGGCGGCACCGCATTGCCCGGCTCGCCGGCCGATTTCGCCAAGGTCATCGCCGAAGACACCGAGAAATGGGGCAAGGTCATCCGCGCGGCTAATATCAAGCCGGAGTAGGCCGCTGCACTTGCAAGCGGCTGTTACATAAATCCCGTTCGGCGAATGTCGGCAATGTCGGCTATTGGCACCAAGCGGCGGACCAAGTTTTGATCGGCGATGGTCGCTTTCGGGGTGAAGCGGACACGCACGGTCGTATGGCCCGGACTACGCGGGTCGTGAATGACCCAAACCGGTCATTGAGCGGCCGCTTTTGCTGCGATGCACGGCCCTGACCTGCTATAGTCCTCATAATTTCTGGATTTAGGGTCAGCGCGATGAAGCGGCGCGAGTTCATATCACTGCTCGGCGGCGCGGCGGTAGCATGGCCGCTCGCGGCACGTGCGCCGCAGCCAAGTAAGGTTTAACATTGGTGCGCGCCGGGACGATGCAACCCCGCTGAACGATCGGGCCGGCGCGCTCGTACGGGTCATGGCGATCACCGATTTCCGTTCTCTTCGCCGCTTTACGGGCGTGAACGTCATCGCGGCATCCCCTGCGCTCCGGGTCGCAGCCATCGCGGCCATCCACGCGGCGGCGCTGCTCGCCGTCTGCCTGACCGAATACGGTCCGTTTGCGACGACGCTGGCGCTGCTGACCTGGGCCTTCCTCAATTTTTTCTGGCTCATCCTGCTTCGCCGCCCGGCCGTGGCGGCGGCGCTGTCGCTGGTGATGATCGTGAGCATGATCGTGCTCTCCCGCTTCAAGTACGACATTCTGGAAATGACCTTGAGCTTCTTCGACGTGCTCGTCGTCGACGCCGATACGGTCGCGTTTCTGTTGACCATATTTCCCGATCTGCGCCAGGCGCTGGCGGCGGCCGCGATCGTCGCGGTTCCGCTGCTCATCCTGATCTGGCGGCTCGATCCGTTCCAGCTGCGGCGACGCACGTCGAGCTTCGGCGCGGCCGTCTCGCTTGCCGGCATGGCGGGGCTCGCCAGCATGGTGCCGGAAGAGCCCTGGGAGCCGTTCTCCGGCGTCAACCACATTTCCAACTTCGCCCGCTCCGGTGTGGTGGCAGTGTCCGAGCTGATGGGCCACGGCTTCTTCGAAGCCGACGCCGCGGCCGCGGACCGCCTGAAACCCCTTTCGGGCGAGACCTGCCGTCCGGCCGGCAAGCCGCCGCACATCATCATGGTGCTCGACGAATCGAGCTTCGACATCACGGCGGCGCCCGGCATCAAGGTTCCGCCCGGCTATGCCGATCACTTCCGCTCCTTCGACGGCAAGGCGCGATCCTTGCTCGTCGAGGCGACCGGCGGGCCGAGCTGGTACTCCGAGTACAACGTGCTGACCGGTCTTTCGGCGCGCTCCTACGGGCGCTTCATGTTCATTGTCACGCGCATCGCGGCCGGGCGCGTCGAGCGCGGCCTGCCGCAGGCGCTGCGCCGCTGCGGCTACCGGACGTTCAGCCTCTATCCGGCCTACGGCGCCTTCCTCGGCGCCCGCAGGTTCCAGACCGGCACCGGCGTCGAGCACTTCAGCGACCTGAAGGAGATGGGCGCGACGAGCGACATGCAGCCCGACCGGTTCTACTTCGACCAAGCCTTGCGGGTGATCGAGCACGAACGAGGCGAAGCGCCGCTCTTCATCTTCGTCTATGTGGCGGCCAACCACTTTCCCTGGACCTCGACCTTCCGTCCCGACCTGACGCCGGACTGGAAGGCGCTCGGCAACGCCCCGCCGGTCGACGAGTACATCCGGCGCCAGGGCATGAGCGCGCGCGACTATTCCGGCTTCCTCGCGCGCCTCGCGCGCGCCTTTCCGCGCGAATCGTTCCTGCTGGTGCGGTTCGGAGATCACCAGCCCGCCATCTCGGCCAAGCTCCTCGAGCCCGCGATCGATCCCACCGCGGTGGCGCGGCGCATCATGCTGGACGATCCCCGCTATTTCACCACCTACTACGCCATCGACGCGGTCAACTTCCAGCCGTTGGACCTGTCGTCGGCGCGCGAGCGGATCGAGGCGCCCTACCTTCCGCTGGTCGTGCAGGAGGCCGCCGGGGTGCCGCTCGATCCCAGCTTCGTCGAGCAGAAGAAGGTGCTCGAGCGCTGCAACGGCCTGTTCTACCGCTGCAACCGTGGTGCCGAAGCGCGCCGCTTCAACCGGCTGCTGATCGACGCCGGCCTGATCAAGGGATTGTAGCTGGGTCGCCGATTGGTTGGAATCACTGGACAAGGTCGCGCGGCTCGAGCGAACCGGGCAAAGGCTCGGGGTTTACGGTGCGCCTGCCGGGGAACGGCAATAGCTAAGCAAGACCCAAATGCTGCCGAGACTTGCCGCACTGCATATGTCGCTTCCTGGCAGATTTTGTTGCAAAAGTCCCTCGTGAGAGACGCCAGCCTGCGTAAGCGTTGATGGTCCCTTATTGCCGCTTGGTCCCTTGGAATTGGCGGCTGATGTCACGAAGCAACCGTTACTTGATCCTCACGCCATTACGCACACAGCGGCTAACGGCGGCGGTCGAGCGACGAGGTTGACGAGCCTACAGAGGTTCTGGGCGATGGCCGCAAGCGTGAACTCGTCCTGTGCGCCGCGGGGCCCACGCAGTCTCAGCCGGTTAAGTCTGAAAATTCGCTTCAAGTGCGCAAACAACATCTCGACACGCTTGCGATCGCGCCGGGATTGCTCGAAGGCTTCGGTCCTGGAGAGTGCGCGAGCGGTGTCACGAGCGTCCTCGTTGACGTCGCGCGGAATCATGCGTGCCGGAGTGTTCGGGCAGCACTTGGGCTTGAGGGGACACGCGCCGCAATCGCGGGTGCTCGCTATATACCGCAGCATATGTTCGGAGAGAATGCGCCCCGTCGTCTTCAAAAGCTTGCCCATCGGGCAGGCGTAGACATTGCGTTCCTTGTCAAACGTGAAGTCTCCCCGCGAAAGGGTGCCGTCCTCACGTATCGACTTGTCGATAACCGGGATGTGCGGCGCAATCTTCTTCTCATTGACGATCCAATTGAGCGTTGGGGCCGATCCGTAGGCGCTATCGGCCGCGAGGCGCTGGGGCTTCAGTCCCAACCGTAGCTCGGTCCGATCGATCATCGTCTTGGCGGCGCCGACCTCCGCTTGGCGAATGGCACGTGTGGCCTCGACGTCGACAATCACGCCGCACTTCACATCGACGAGATAGTTGTCGGCATAGGCGAAAAAGGCCGGTCCGCGCATTGCACCGGTCCATTGCGCGGCAGGATCAGACGGCGAGATGAACTTCGGCCTGACTTCGCTCGCCGCACCAAAGGCGGCGTCGTCGAGGGTTGCGAGATACTCCCTCACCGCGCGGCTTGCGGATTTAGCGGCACACTCCTTGTTCCACTCCGCTCCCGGGATCGAGCGCTGCTTATTGGCGTCCGCCGCAATCAGGCTGGCATCGACTGCAAATCCTTCGCCGCCGACCAGCCCTGCCGCAATGCACGTTTGCACGACATGCTCGAAGACACGGCGGAAAATATCGCTCTCACGAAACCGCTCATTGCGCGCACGCGAGAACGCAGAGTGGTCCGGGATCTTGTCTTCGATTGAAAGCCCACAGAGCCAGCGATAAGCGAGGTTCACTTGCAGATCGCGGCACAGCGCTCGCTCCGAGCGGATGGCGAACACATAGCCGATGATCAGCATGCGGATCATCAGCTCGGGATCAATCGAAGGCCGACCACTGTTGGGATAATGAGGCGCCAGCTCGGCATGGACCCATGACAGGTCGAGAACCGCAGCGATCTTGCGAACCAGGTGATCGTCGGGAACAGCCTCTTCAAGAGAAAATGAATAAAACAGCTGCCCTTGGTCGTGATTGAGCCGCCCCATCATCGCCCGCCTCCGCAGCGAATCGCATCTGAACGAGCGAATCACTCCGCGCGGGAACCATCAACGACTTTCGCAACAAAATCTGCCATAAGCGGACTCATGCGGTGCAGCAAACAGACGGTTATTCGATCGCCTCGTCGGCGCGGGCGAGCAGCGGAAGCGGGCACGTAGCGCCTCGGCAGTTTTGAGGGTTAAGTACCAGCTCGACCTTGATTGGATTGTTGGACCGGCAGATCAGCCGGTTTGTCACCTTTGAAGCCGAATCGCTGGGTGTTGTTGCACCAGTTTGCCAGATGCCGCCAAGGCGAGATGGTATTATTCGGCCGCCATTGACCCGGGCGTATTCGCGCGGGAGGCGATTTTGCGCCGAACGATGTCGATGTGACTGCGCAAATTGTATAGCTGGTCCGTGAAGGTTAGCGGAAACTGGATGTGACTGACGGCGTCTTCGATCCGTTCAATTTCGATTTTCGTCTCCGGTAGAGATATGGCATTCGCATTGGCGTCGAATGAGGCCTCCAAAGCCTTGAGCTTGGCGTACCAGTATATCAGGCGGCGACGCATCACCCATTGGTAAAACATCGGCAGAAAGCGGAACGCCGGAAGCCCGATGGCGAGTCCGGCCACCAGCACGGCGATCGCTCTTTGCGCATGCACAGAGAGCCATAAGGGCAAATATCTCTGTGTCAGCGACGGTCCTGATTTGTAAAAGTCGCTGGCGGCGGGAGCGACCGGATACTCTGAATCGGCGGCGTTAGGGAACTCACCGACGCGCTGAAAGATATTTGCCCCACCATGCGCCTCTACCATTGTCTGCAAGAGAAGTTGGACAATTTGTGGATGAAGATCGTTACGCACCAACACCTTCGCTGTAGTTCCAATGAGCACCACGTCATTGGGCGGAGTGATGCTGTTAAGATCGATCACACCTTGTGGCAGTACGAGCCGAACAAGATCCGGGAAAACGCGGGTGAAAGCGTCCGCCATGGGGAAGCTCATGAGTCGAACCTTGGGATTCCGCAGCAATGAGCTGACAGTCGGTGCATCCGGCGGTCCAGCGGTCCATACGACATCCGTTTTGCTTTCATTGAGTGCCGCGACTGCCGCTGCTCCTCCGAAAGGAAGCAGCGTGGCCGTCGTGGAATCGACGCCGCTCCTGCCAAGAAGTCGTTCCGCTGAAACGCGGGTGCCGCTTCCGGCGGGGCCGACGGCGATGCGCTTGCCTTTGAGCTGTGACAATCGGTCCAACGGCTCATCCGAGGAATAAAAGATCCAAAATGGGTTAGTGTACACGGTTCCTAGCGACAGCACTCCCGGCGCGGGCTCCCCGTCAGAGATGCCTCCGAAAACGAGGGCAATCTGGACTCCAGAGTTTGGATTTTTCAGAAGCTCGATGTTGTCCACCGCGCCGCCAGTTTCGCGCAGCTTCAGCTCAACGTGAGAACGCGCAAAAATGTCGCGGTACCGCTGGCCAAAGTATTCAAACGTGGTACCCTTGTTCCCCGTGCCCATCGTGACCGTCGACGGGGGCGCAGGAATGAAATAGATCAGCAACAGCGAGATTGTGCCTACTGCAAGCACGGCCGCAGCTGATTTTTTGAAGATTTGCCAGCGACTGAATCCCAGCATAGCCCCTTCCCTGAGCCTCAATCCGCCGTGATGAAAGCAAACAGTCTATGCCATCGCGGTGTGCGCGCCACGAACGGCCACTTGATCACGCCGCCGAGCAGCGTGATGACCTCGCGTCGCTTGATGCTTGACATGGGGACTTCCTCCCCTGCCGGACGGCGTGGGGCGCTACCGACCCCTCCTGCGCTGCCACATAAATGATAGCACGCACAATGCCGCTGCACTGCAGGATTTCAACCCTGCTTTTGTCCGTTATGGGTCAAAGGCGCCCGAGCCAGTCAGGGCGCGGCGGCCGTGCATGTCCGCTTCACCCTAAAAGCGGACAAACGAGCAGAGGTCTCGCTAAGTCCGCTTTGTGCCATAAGCGGAGGTTGAAGATCGATGGATCATTGAAAATGGAAAACCCTCGGCCAGGGGTCAATCCTGACCGAGGGCTTTCTGACTCAAGAGTCTTTGGGAGGATCTTGATTACCAGAACTTGTAATTCAGACCGGCTCGGACGACATGCTCGAAGAGCCTGAAATTGGTCAAGTTCCCATTGGCGGGATTAAAGTCCAAATGCGTGCCGAAGTCCTCATAAAGATATTCGCCCCGCGCCGACCAACCGTAACCCAGCGCATATTCGAGGCCGGCACCTATGACCCAGCCGCCGAGCTGATGGGTTTCGATGTTCTTCTCCCCGACCGGGTCGATGGCCCTCCAAACCGAGTCATCGACCTTGGTCCATGCGGCGCCGCCGGTCACGTAGATCATGCTCCTGTCCCAGATGGTCCAGCCGAGCCTGGCGCGGGCAGTCGCCACCCAGCGCTCCTGGGTTTCATGGATGCGCCCGGGGGCGAACGGGGGTCCGCCGAAATGCTGTCCTGACAGGTTGGTGGCGGACCAATCTCCCTCAACGCCGAACACCCACACGCCCGCCTGCCAGTTGCAGCCCCCATCGAAGCCGCCGGTGAAGCCGCTCAGACTGAAGTCGCCCGTTATGGGCAGGCCCGCGCCGCCAGAGGTATTGACCACTGCGGTGCGGTTGCTGGTGCCCCAGCTGGCGCCGGCGACGCCGCCGGCATAGCAGCCGCTCCAGTTGGTGTAGGTCGGGGCAGGCGCGGGCGGCGCATATGCCGGTACGCCCCTGTCGGCAGCGAATGCCGGTGTCGCCAACGCGACAAGCGCTGCGCCTCCGAGAAATAGCTTTTTCATCTGAGCCCCCCTTGGCTAAGTCTGCGCAGTTTACAGTCGATGACTTGCTTTGGCTGTGACGTTTCGACAACAGAGCGGACGAAACCAAACTGGGCAGGAGCGTTGCTGCGCTGCGGAATTTTGATGCCGCCTATGTCCGCTTTGGGTCATTTTCGTCAGATCGGCACGGTCGCGACACTCAGGGGATGTCTGCTTCGCCCCGAAAGCGGACATTGGGAGTTAAGTACGCGCCTTCGTGGGACGAAGGTCGGATCGAAGGTAGCCGCCGAATTTTTTTGGCGGGGCGGGTGTGTGGCGTCCTCACATT
>WNFG01009030.1_pt1 | contig 10049 bp, 7 predicted proteins | sample 5400431 | NCBI WGS metagenome assembly WNFG01 (sample SAMN13153346, study PRJNA577476) | soil metagenome | isolation source: 120 cm saprolite under Douglas fir tree site 2 hole 3 replicate 2 | place: USA:California | collected 2015-04-18
ATGGCCCGATCGCATCGTCGGTCCGGCGGCCAAGCTTGATCTCGCCAAGATCGGACAGCTGACCTTCGAGGCTCCCGATTTCGATCGTTTCCCGGCGCTTCGGCTGGCTTACGAATCGTTGAGGACCGGACGCGGCGCGACCACGGTATACAATGCCGCCAACGAGGTGGCGGTCGCGGCCTTCATCGGCGGCAAGATCAAATTTGGCGCGATTGCGCGGCTGGTCGAAGCGACGATGGACGCCTGGATACGCTCGGGCAATCTCGCGCCATTGACGTCCGCGGACGATGCCATCGCCGTTGACCATAACGCGCGAAATAAAGCTGCCACCCTCTTGCCTCAAATTGCCTTAAAGGCATCCTAGAGGGTTGGGGACAGGGCCTCCGGCTCTGGTTAAGGGGAATCGGATGTCCGAGTTTTTTCTGCATAGTTTCAATACGTTGAGCCATGGGCTCATTGGTTACATCATCCCCTTCCTGTTCGTGCTGACGATCGTCGTTTTCTTCCACGAGCTTGGCCACTTCCTGGTGGCCCGCTGGGCGGGCGTGAAGGTTTTAACTTTCTCGCTAGGCTTTGGCCCGGAACTCGCCGGTTTCAACGACCGTCATGGCACGCGGTGGAAGATTTCGGCCGTCCCGCTCGGCGGCTACGTCAAATTCTTCGGCGACGACAGCGAGGCCTCCACGCCATCGTCCGAAGCGCTCGCCAGCATGACGGAAGAAGAGCGTGCGGGCAGTTTCCACCACAAGAAGGTTGGACCGCGGGCCGCGATCGTGGCCGCCGGCCCGATTGCCAACTTCCTCCTGGCCATCGTGATCTTTACCTGCCTGTTCACGTTCTTCGGCAAGCCGAGCACGACCGCGCGGGTCGATCAGGTGGAGGCGGGCAGTGCCGCGGCGGCAGCCGGCTTTCAGGTCGGCGACGTGGTCACGGCGATCGACGGCAACGCGATCGGAAGTTTTTCCGACATGCAGCGGATTGTCGGCATTCGAGCCGGCGAGCAGCTGACGTTCACGATCAAGCGCGGTGATTCGACGCTGCAATTGCGTGGCACGCCGGAACTCAGGGAAGTGAAAGACCCGTTCGGAAATGCCCACCGGCTTGGCGTGCTGGGCATCACCCGCAAGACCTCAGCCGGCGATGTCACCACCGAGCGTGTGGATCCCGCGACCGCATTGTGGCTTGGGGTCAAGGAAACCTGGTTCGTGGTCGACCGTACGCTGGCGTATATCGGTGGCGTCTTTACCGGGCGTGAGGCGGCCGACCAGGTCGGTGGCCCGCTTCGAATCGCCCAGATTTCAGGTCAGGTCGCCACCATCGGTCTTGCCGCGCTGGTGCATCTTGCGGCGGTGCTCTCGATATCGATCGGATTATTGAATCTGTTTCCGGTACCTCTGCTCGATGGCGGTCATCTTTTGTTCTATGCCATCGAGGCCGTCCGCGGACGCCCCATGTCGGAAAGAGCGCAGGAGATGGGGTTCCGGATCGGACTCGGTCTGGTGCTGATGCTGATGGTGTTTGCGACCTACAACGACATCCTGCATCTGGCCGCATCGTGATGCCTTATTTGACCAGCGTGGCCGATGGGCAACGTCTTGGAATGAAAATGAAATTGCACTGCAATAGGACGTTTGCTGGCCCGGCAAAATTGGCTACAAGCGGGGCAATTAATGGGAATCTGCCGGTTCGTAGGGGTGCGGCCCGGCACTGGAATGACAAGGGCGCTTTGCGCATGAATTTTGGAATGCGAGTGCGGGGGGGCCTGTTGGCCGCCCTGATGATGTTCGCCATGCCGGTCGCCGCCACACTGGCCGCCATGCTGGCGTCGTCGCCTGCCGCGGCATATCGATGACGGCCTGAAGGCGCTGATCGAAACCGGCCTGTTCCAGGACGTGAGAATCAACCAGGCGGGGGGTCGCCTGGTGGTGACCGTGGTCGAAAACCCGGTGATCGGCCGCATTGCCTTCGAGGGCAACAAGAAGGTCAAGGACGAGCAGCTTACGGCGGAAATACAGTCCAAGCCGCGGGGCACGCTGTCGCGCCCGATGGTGCAGTCCGACGCCCAGCGCATCGCCGAGATCTATCGCCGCTCCGGCCGCTATGACGTGCGCGTCAATCCCGAAATCATCGAGCAGCCGAACAACCGCGTCGATCTGATTTTCACGATCACCGAGGGCGGAAAAACCGGCGTCAAGTCGATCGAATTCATCGGCAACGCCGCGTATTCGTCGTATCGCCTGAGGGATGTCATCAAGACGCGCGAATCGAATCTGCTGAGCTTCCTCGGCGGCGCCGACGTCTACGATCCGGACCGGGTCGAAGCCGATCGCGATCTGATCCGCCGCTATTATCTGAAGCACGGCTTTGCCGACGTCCAGGTGGTGGCCGCGCTGACGGAATACGATCCGGAGCGCAAGGGCTTCCTGGTGACGTTCAAGATCGAGGAAGGCCAGCAGTATCGGGTTGCATCGGTCGATTTCCGGTCGAGCATTGCCACGCTTGACGGAAATGCGCTTAGCAGCTTCTCGCGCGTCAATGTCGGGTCACTCTACAACGCCGAAGCGCTGGAGAAATCGGTCGAGGAGATGCAGATCGAGGCCTCGCGGCGGGGTTACGCCTTCGCGATCGTGCGTCCGCGCGGTGATCGCAATTTCGAGGCCCACACCGTTTCGATCACCTTCGCCATCGACGAGGGCCCGCGAACCTACATCGAGCGCATCAACGTGCGCGGCAATACCCGCACCCGGGACTATGTGATTCGCCGTGAATTCGATATTTCCGAGGGCGACGCCTACAACCGCGCGCTGGTCGACCGCGCCGAGCGCCGCCTGAAGAACCTCGATTTCTTCAAGAGCGTGAAGATCACGTCCGAGCCCGGATCCTCGAGCGATCGCGTGATTCTCGTCGTCGATCTCGAAGAGAAATCCACCGGCGACTTCTCGGTATCGGGCGGCTATTCGACCACCGACGGCGCGCTCGCCGAGGTCAGCATTTCCGAGCGTAACTTCCTCGGCCGCGGTCTTTTTGCGAAGGCGTCGGTGACCTATGGCCAGTACGCGCGCGGCTACTCGCTCTCGTTTGTCGAACCCTACCTTCTGGATTATCGGGTGGCGCTCGGTCTCGATCTGTTCCAGCGCCAGCAACTGGCCAATAATTATATCTCCTACGGCACCACCACATTGGGCTTCAGTCCGCGGCTCGGATTCGCTCTGCGCGAAGATCTTTCCTTGCAGGTTCGGTATTCGATTTATCAGCAGAAAATATCGCTGCCGAGCTATCTCGCAAATTGTAACAACAATCCGGGAAACTCGTTGCTCGCCTTTAACCCGTCGCCGGCGTTCGCTGCTTCGCAGACTCCGCCGATCGACCTGAGTTCGACCAATGGTCTCGGCTGCTACAGCGATGGCGAGGCGTCGCTGCCGGTCCGCAAGGAACTCGCGAACGGCAAAACACTGACGTCGTCGGTTGGCTATTCGCTGAATTACAATACCCTTGATAACAACAAGAACCCGACCGACGGCTTGCTCATCGATTTCAAGCAGGACTTCGCCGGTGTTGGAGGCGACGTCAGCTACCTGAAATCCGCGGTCGACGCTAAATACTACACCCCGCTGGTTGCCGATATCGTGGGCCTGATCCACGTTCAGAGCGGCATTCTTAACCAGATCGGCAACAAGGAACTGCGGATGCTCGATCAGTTCCAGATGGGCCCGAACCTGGTCCGCGGCTTTGCCCCGAACGGCATCGGCCCGCGCGACATCAATCCATTCGGAACGATGGACGCGCTCGGCGGCACTAAATATTGGGGCGCGTCGGCGGAGCTGCAGATGCCGTTCTGGTTCCTGCCGAAGGAAGTTGGGCTGAAGGGCGCTGTCTATGCCGACGCGGGCGGCCTTTATGATTACAAGGGGCCGACCACCTGGACCGCTACCGGCGAACTCACCACGCCGGCCAACTCCAATTGTATCAAGCCGACGACAACGGCTCCGTTTTCGCCTGGCACCTGTACGGGATTGGTGTACGACAGTGGCAATCTCGTCCGCACTTCCGTGGGTGTCGGCTTGATCTGGGCGTCGCCGTTCGGTCCGCTGCGCTTCGACTATGCCGTCCCGCTTACCAAGGGTCAGTTTGACCGGGTGCAGCAGTTCAAGTTTGGCGGCGGGACTTCATTCTAACGTGTTTTCGAGCGAGGCGGGCACCGGTTCGCGTGAAGAAAACGCGTCAAGACAATAGAATAGAGCTCGGTTTTGATTCATCAAGACCGAGGCTCTGATTCGATCACCGGCCGGACCGCGACGGGTGGAATGGCGCAGCCGAGGTTCTTCGAGCAACCACCGTCGTCGACGCTGGCCGATATCGCCGCGTTGACGGAAGCGCATTTGGTCGACCCGTCGCGGAGCGGCCAGCAGGTCAGGGGGCTGGCTTCGCTCGACGAAGCCGGCCCGATGCATCTGACGTTTTTCGACAACCTGAAATACGCCGACCAGCTCGCTTCGACGAAGGCGGGGGCCTGCCTTGTGAGCCGGCGGTTCGAGGCCGATGTCCCCGGCCACGTTGCCGTCTTGCGCGCGGCCCATCCTTTCCGCGAATTTGTGAAAGTCGCGCGTGAGCTGCACCGCGACGCCCTTCGGCCGCAATCCTGGTTCGGCAGCACCGGCATCGCAGCCTCCGCCGTCATCGATCCGACGGCGCATCTGGAGGATGGCGTCATTGTCGATCCGCTGGCCGTGATCGGCCCGAACGTCGAAATCGGGGCCGGGACGGTGATCGGTTCGGGTGCCGTGATCGGTGCCGACGTCAGGATCGGCAGGGATTGCAACGTCGGCGCGCGCTGCTCCATCCAGTTTGCGCTGATAGGCGACAACGTCCTGATCCACCCCGGCTGCAGCATCGGACAGGATGGCTATGGTTTCGTTTTCTTCGGCCCGGACGGTCATCTGAAAGTACCGCAAACCGGCCGCGTCCTGATCCAGGACGATGTCGAGATCGGCGCCGGAACGACCATCGATCGCGGCAGTCTGCGCGACACCGTCATCGGCGAAGGCACGAAAATCGACAATCAGGTCCAGATCGGTCACAATGTGACGATCGGCAGGCATTGTTTGCTTGCGGCCCAGATCGGACTCGCGGGCAGCCTGACGATTGGCGACAATGTGGCGCTGGGTGCCAAGGTGGGTATCAACAACCACCTTCGCATCGGCGACGGGGCTCAGGTCACGGCGATGAGTGCCGTCAAGGATGACATTCCAGCCAACGGACGCTGGGGTGGCTTCTTTGCAAAACCGACCAGGCAGTGGTTCCGGGAGATCGTTGCGCTGGAGCGTCTGGTGCGCGACGGCACGGTCGATCCGAAGGGCGAGGGGCGCGGTTGATGGAGGAGGCACCGGTCAGATTTGCGCTCGTGGATATCAATGAGATCCTCAAGACGCTGCCGCACCGCTATCCGATGCTGCTGATCGATCGAGTGCTCAATATCCGGACCGATCACTCAGGCATCGGCGTCAAGAATGTCACCTTCAACGAGCCGCCATTTCAAGGACATTTTCCGGAGCGTCCGGTCTATCCCGGGGTGATGATGATCGAGGCGATGGCGCAGACCGCCGGCGTGATCGGCATCAAGTCGGTCGAAGGCACAAAGAAACCGCGCGCGGTTTATTTTCTCACCATCGACAAGTGCAAATTCCGCAAGCCGGTGATGCCCGGCGACACCGTCGAATACCACATGCGCAGCATCGGCAGGCGCAAGACCATGTGGTGGTTTCACGGCGACGCCATCGTGAACGGCACGACTGTTGCCGAGGCCGATGTTGGCGCGATGCTGACCGACTGACGAGGGATTCGACGCGCAGGTGGCAAAGCTCGCGACGGGCATGCTCTGCCCTTCGATAGTTGCCCGTTGATCCGAACCCAGCTTTGGACCCGGCATGCCGAAACACGGCGTAACCATACGTCACTAGACAGTACCGGCATGTCGCGGTAACCACCAGAAAACTCAATACATTAGCTGGAATTGGACCATTCGATGAGTACGATCGATCCCACCGCGCGGATTGAAGATGGCGCTGTGATCGGCGAGGGCACGTCGATCGGCCCCTTTTGCACCGTCGGCCCCCACGTCGTGATCGGCGCGAACTGCAAGCTGATCGCGCATGTGCACATCACGGCGCAGACCACCATCGGTGACGGCTGCACGATCTACCCATTCGTTTCACTGGGCACGCCGCCGCAATCCCTGAGCTATCGCGGCGAGCTGACCAGGCTTCAGATCGGCCAGGGCTGCACCATCCGGGAACAGGTGACCATGAACGCCGGGACGGTGGCTGGCGGCGGCATTACCCGCGTCGGGGATCGCGGTTATTTCATGAATTGCAGCCACGTGGGTCACGACTGCATCGTGGGCAATGACGTGATTTTTGCCACCTCGGCGACGCTGGGCGGCCACGCCGAGGTCGGCGATTTTGTTTTCATCGGCGGCCTGTCGGCAGTGCATCAATTCGGCAGGGTCGGGGCGCAGGTGATGGTGGGCGCGCTCACCGGCGTGCGCAGCGATGTGATCCCGTTTGGCCTCGCGAGCGGCCATTACGCGGCACTCGCCGGACTCAACACCGTCGGCATGAAACGCCGCAAGTTCACCCGCGAGCGTCTCGCGGTGGTAAGATCATTTTATCAAAAGCTGTTTCACGGTCCTGGCATCTTTGCCGAGCGCCTGAGCGAGGTGAGGCACCTGGCGGGTACAGATCCTGCGATCGCGGAAATCCTGGCTTTCATCGATGCCGGAAAACATCGCGAGCTGTGCCTGCCGGTGAAAGACGGCAAAAGGTCTTGAGCAGCGCGTATTCCGCAAAAGTGAATACCGGCTTTGCGATCGGAATACGCGCAAGTTAAAGTAGAGCATTTTCATGCGGCAAACCGGATCCCGCTTTGCCGGAAAATGTTCTCGGGGCGAACCATGACGAACGAGGTTTTACAGATTTCATCGCCCATAGGCCTGATCGCGGCAGGCGGCGTCATGCCATTTGCGGTGGCGGACTCGCTCGCCGCACGCGGCATCCATCCCATTCTGTTCGCGCTGAAAGGCGCCTGCGATCCCGTGGCCGTGGCGCGCTTTCGCCATCACTGGATTTCGATCGGTCAGGTCGGCCGGGCGGTAAAACTGTTTCGCGCCGAAAACTGCCGCGATCTGGTTTTCATCGGCACGCTGGTGCGCCCGGCGCTGTCAGAGCTTCGCCTGGATTGGGGCACGCTTCGCGTGATCGGTCGCGTGCTGTCGGCTTTCCGGGGCGGTGACGATCATTTGCTGTCCGGCATCGGCCGCATTCTCGAACAGGACGGCTTCCGGATGGTGGGGATCAAGGATGTCGCTCCCGACCTGCTGATGCCGGGGGGATGCATCACCCGGGCGTCGCCCGACGAAGCTGCCGCGGCCGATATCGCCAGGGGGCGCGACGTGTTGCGTGCGCTCAGTGCGTTCGACATCGGTCAGGCCACTGTGGTGATCGACGGTCACGTGGTCGGGGTCGAGGACATCGAAGGCACCGACGGCCTGCTGGCGCGCGTTGCGCGTTTGCGCGGCGAGGGACGGATTCGCGCCAGGGCCGCGCGGGGCGTGCTGGTGAAAGCGCCGAAAAGCGGACAGGATTTGCGTTTCGATCTTCCCACAATAGGCCCGCAAACCATCCAGGGCGCGGCCGCTGCCGGGCTGGCCGGCATTGCGATTGTTTCCGGCAACACCATTATCGTCGACCTGCAGGCGATGATCGAGGCGGCCGACGCTGCGGGCCTTTTCGTGACCGGTGTGCCCGCGTGATGCAGGCGCGAGCAACTGCCAACATCGCGCGAAAAATATTCCTGGTCGCGACCGAGGAATCGGGGGATCGGCTCGGCGCCAACCTGATGAAGGTGTTGCGCCAGCGTCTCGGCGGCGCGGTACGGTTTGAAGGCGTCGGCGGCCAGTCGATGGCGCGCGAAGGATTGACGTCGCTGTTTCCGATCGAAGATCTGTCGATTATGGGACTGGCGGCGGTCGTCAAGCAGTTCCCGATGATCCTGCGGCGTATCCGGGAAACCGCCATTGCCGTGACGAAAGCCACGCCCGACATTCTCGTGATCATCGACAGCCCCGATTTTACCCACCGGGTGGCGCGGCGCGTCCGGGCCCGCGATCCCTCTATTCCGATTATCGACTACGTATCCCCCTCGGTTTGGGCGTGGCGCCCGGGCCGGGCGCGGGCGATGTGCGCCTATGTCGATCATGTGCTTGCCCTGCTGCCATTCGAGCCGGAGGCGTATCGCAGGCTGCGCGGTCCGCCGTGCAGCTATGTCGGTCACCCCCTGACCGAGCAGACCGGCATGCTCCGGCCCGGTGTTGACGAGCAAAAGCGCCGCGGCGAACAGCCGCCGGTTGTTCTGGTGCTGCCGGGAAGCCGCCGCAACGAGATCAACCATCACATGGCGGTCTTCGGCGAGACGCTGGCCCTGCTGCAGGCCGAGGGTGTGCCGTTCGAACCGATCCTTCCCACCATGCCGCACTTGCAGGATGCCGTCCGGGAGGGCGTGAAGAGCTGGAAGGTCGAGCCGCGGGTCGTGGTTGGCGAGCAGGAAAAGCGGGCGGCGTTTCGGATCGCGCGTGCAGCGCTCGCCAAGTCGGGCACCGTGACGCTCGAGCTTGCGCTCGCGGGAGTGCCGATGGTCACGGCCTACAAGGCAGGCGCTGCCGAGGCGTGGATCCTGCGACGCGCGATCCGCTCAAGCTCGGTCATTCTGGCAAACCTGGTCATCGGCGAGAATGTCGTTCCGGAATTCCTGCAGCGGGACTGCAGGCCGGACAAGCTGGCGCCCGCACTGCGCGAGGTGCTTATGGATTCTCCGTTGCGCCAGCGACAGCTCGAGGCCTTTGCAAAAATCGACGCGATCCTGTCGACCGGCAACCAGCCGCCGAGCGCGCGGGCGGCCGATATCGTGCTGGCGGCGTTGCGAAAATTCCGGCGGTCGAATGCGCGCTGAAAGCGCGCTGGCCGGACGCGGCCGGTCGCATCCGGTTGGCGAAGCATCGAATCAAAAAACTTCGAATTACTTGCGCTTGTCGATAGGGACGTAGTCGCGACGCGCGACGCCGGTGTAAAGCTGGCGCGGCCGGCCGATCTTCTGGTGCGGATCCTCGATCATCTCGCTCCACTGGCTGATCCAGCCGACGGTGCGCGCGACCGCAAACAGCACCGTGAACATCGAGGTCGGGAAGCCCATCGCCTTCAGCGTGATGCCCGAATAGAAATCGACGTTCGGATAGAGCTTGCGCTCGATGAAATAGGGATCGTTCAGCGCGATCTTTTCCAGCTCCAACGCGACCTTCAGCATCGGATCGTCGCCGTGGCCGGTTTCCCCCAAGACCGCGTGACACATCTTCTGCATGATCTTGGCGCGGGGATCGTAGTTCTTGTAGACGCGATGTCCAAAACCCATCAGGCGGACTTCGCTGTCCTTGTCCTTCACCCTTCTGATGAATTCAGGAATCTTGTCGACCGTGCCGATCTCGGCCAGCATCGCCAGCGCCGCCTCATTGGCGCCGCCGTGCGCCGGGCCCCACAGGCAGGCGATGCCGGCGGCGATGCAGGCGAACGGATTGGCGCCGGAGGAACCTGCGATCCGCACCGTCGAGGTCGAGGCGTTCTGCTCGTGGTCGGCATGCAGGATGAAGATCTTGTCGAGCGCGTCGGCGAGCACCGGGTTGATCTTGTAGTCCTCGCACGGCACCGCGAAGCACATATGCAGGAAGTTCTCGGCGAAGCTCAGCGAGTTCTTCGGATACATGAAGGGCTGGCCGATGGTGTATTTGAACGCCATCGCGGCCAGCGTCGGAATCTTCGCGATCATGCGCATCGAGGCGATCATGCGCTGCTGCGGATCGTTGATGTCGGTGGAGTCGTGATAGAACGCGGCGAGCGCGCCGACGGAAGCCACCATCACCGCCATCGGATGGGCGTCGCGGCGGAAACCCTGGAAGAACCGGGCCATCTGCTCGTGGTCGGCATGCAGGATGAAGATCTTGTCGA
>WNFG01006214.1_pt1 | contig 10047 bp, 5 predicted proteins | sample 5400431 | NCBI WGS metagenome assembly WNFG01 (sample SAMN13153346, study PRJNA577476) | soil metagenome | isolation source: 120 cm saprolite under Douglas fir tree site 2 hole 3 replicate 2 | place: USA:California | collected 2015-04-18
AAAAGCATCGGCAAGCCGCAGGATCTCGCCGGCAAGACCATCGCCACGCGCGTCGGCTCGACCGGCTCGTGGTTCATCTCCGAATATCTGCGGAAGAACGGCGTCGATGCGAGCAAGGTGACGGTGAAGAATCTCGACACCCAGGTGCTGCCGGCGGCCCTCTGCGGCGGCGAGATCGCGGCGTTCTTCATCTGGCAGCCGATCGGCTCGCGCACCCTCGAAATCTGTCCCGACAAGGCGCACACGCTCGCCGACGCGACCGGCTACATCCAGGGCTATCTGGTCGCGGGCGCGCGACCGGAGTGGCTGGCGTCGCCCGAAGGCAGGGAAATCGCCGCCCGCTGGCTGCGTGCGACCATCAAGGGTCGCGACGTGGCGCAGAACGACTTTCCCGCGGTTGCAGCCTACGCCAAGGCCAAGCTCGATCTGAGCGAGAAGGCGACCCGCGACCAATGGGACACCAACACGCGGCCGCTCGCCATCGACAAGGTCTACTACGACGACTTCTGCTCGCTCAGCGGATGGGCGCAGGGCGAGAAGCTGACCGACCAGAAGATCGATTTCACCAAGCTGACGTGGACCGAGGGCTTGAAGACGATCGACCCGAAGCTCGTCGACGCGCCGCCACCACCCTGTTGAGCGCGAAAGGGAGATGCCTGACATGCGTGCTCGCTTGCGCGATTTGCTGCTGAGCCTCGGCGCGATCGCCGCGCTCTCCTCGCTCGAGCCGCGCGCCGCCTGCGCCGCCAAGATCAAGATGGTGTTTCCCGGACCGGTCACGACCTTCTCGCTGCCCTATCTGGTGGCGCAGAAGCAGGGATGGATGGGCGATCTCGAGGTCGAGGACATCCACGTCACCGGCGATGCCAACGCCATGCGCGTGCTCCTCTCCGGCAACGCCGACATCGGGCTGATCGGCACGCTCAACGTGCTGGCCTCGATCCATGCCGGCGCCAACATCCGCGCCATCCACTCCTGGCAGCCGATCGGCGACTACGGCCTGGTGCTGGCGACCGGGAAGGGTACGACGCTCGCCGACCTCGCCGGCAAGACCTTCGCGTCGTCCGGGCCCGGCGGCCTGCCGGATCAACTGCCGCGCCTGATCATGCGCAAATACGGCATCGACGAGACGACCGCGCGTTTCGTCCAGGTCGGCGGCCACGCCGCCCGTCTGCAGGCGGTGATCGGCGGCCGCGCCGACGCCACGCTGGTCAACACGGTCACCGCGCTCAGGGGCGTGCGGGACGGCAAGGTCACGGTGCTGACGCGGCTGTCCGCGGAATTTCCCGGCCTCGGCTACGTCTGGAACGTGGTGCGCACGGATTCGCTCGACAAGCTTTCCGCCGCGTTCCAGACCATGACCGACATCGGCATCCGCGGCTCGCGCTTCGTGATGGAGAATCCGGACGAGGCGGCGGCGATCCTGCACGAGCGATTGCCCGAGCTCGACGTCGCCTTCCTCAAGGCGGTGGTGCGCGATCTCGACGGCGAGAATCTCTGGGGCGTCGACGGCGGGCTCGATCCGAAGATCGAGGAATTCACCGCCGAGCTCAATAGGAAGCTCGGCAACCTGCCGGTCGCGGCGCCGGCCAAGGACGTGCTCGAGGCGCGCTTCGTCGAGGCCGCGCTGAAGAAGCTCGGCGGCTATCGGAAAAAATAAGCCGCGATGGCTCCCTCGATCGAGCAGGCGCCGGCCGCGTCCGAGGGCATGGTCGTCTATGACGGCGTCAGCAAGTTCTTCCCGGTGCGCGTCGCGGGCGCTCGCCACCATCGCCCGGAGCTGATGGTGGCGCTCGACCGCATCGAGGCGACGGTGCGCAAGGGCGAGCTGATCACGCTGTTGGGGCCGAGCGGCTGCGGCAAGACCACGCTGCTGCGGCTCACCGCCGGCCTGATCGCCGCCGACGAAGGCCGCATCACCATCGACGGCACGCCGGTCGCGGGCCCGCGCAAGGACGCCTGCATGGTGTTCCAGAATTTCGGCCTGCTGCCGTGGCGCACCGTGCTCGGCAACGTCGAGTTCCCGCTCGAGATCGACGGCGTGGGCACGGCCGAGCGCCGCGCGCGGGCGCGCCATTTCATCGCGCTGGTCGGGCTTTCGGACTTTGCCGAGCACTTTCCGCACGAGCTTTCCGGCGGCATGCAGCAGCGGGTCGGTATCGCCCGCGCGCTCATGCGCGAGCCCATTCTCATCTTCATGGACGAGCCGTTCGGCGCGCTCGACGCCCAGACCCGCGAGCAGCTGCAGGAGGACTTTCTGAGGATCTGGTCGCAGACCGGCGCCACCGTCATCTTCGTCACCCACAGCATCGACGAGGCGCTGTTTCTCTCCGACCGCATCGTCGTGTTCGCGACCGCGCCCGGCCGCATCCGCACCATCGTCGCCTCGCCGCTCGCGGGCGCGCGGCTCGGCGGCGACCTGCGCGCGCACCCGGATTTCGGCAAATACCGCGCCGAGCTGCGCGACATGCTCAGGAGCGATCCATGAATCCGGCGATGCCGCCGCGCCGGTCGGTGCCGGCGCCGCAGCCGGGCCTGCCGCGGCGGCTGCGCGAGCTCTGCACGAGCCCCAACGCCATCCGCACCGCCGCGGTCGCGGTGTTCTTCGTGATCTGGGAATATTTCGGCCGCCGCATGGACCCGATCTTCATGGCGCCGCCGAGCGCGATCTTCAAGGCCGCGCTCGAGCTCGCGCAGAGCGGCGCGCTGGGCAAGGCGCTCGTGCAGACGCTGTGGCCGTTCGCGGTCGGCATGGCGCTGACGGTCGCGGTCGGCATCGCGCTCGGCATCCTGATGGCGCAGTGGCGCACCCTCGAATACGTGCTCGACCCCTTCGTCAACGCGCTCTATGCCGTCCCGCGCATCGCGCTCATCCCGCTGATCATCCTGTGGGCGGGCCTCGAGTTCGCCGGCAAGGTCGCGATCCTGGTCTCGGTCGCGATCTTTCCGATCACGGTGAACACCTATTCCGGCATCCGCGACGTGCGCGGCTCGATGCTGGAGATCGGCCGCGCCTACGGCGCGACCGAATGGCAGATTTTCTGGAAGATCGTCCTGCCGGCGGCGATCCCCTTCATCATGGCCGGCATCCGGCTCGCCGTCGGTCTTGCCATCATCGGCATCATCGTCGCCGAGTTCTTCACCGCCATCAGCGGGCTCGGCGGCATGATCGTCGAATACGCCAACGTGTTCGCGACCGCCAAGCTGTTCGTGCCGATCATCGTCATCGCGGTCGTCGGCGTGGCGCTGACCGAGCTGGTGATGTGGCTCGAGCGGCGGCTGTCGCGCTGGCGCCGCCTCGAGCGCGAGCGGTTTTGACCGGTATTTTGTCCGTTGGGTCGAGGCGGAGCGTTGAAATCAGACCTAAAATTGCCCGCATTGTTTTCTCTACTGCGTCGTGTACACGCGTGAGACCGAGAGCAGCAATCTGGCTTGCTGCCTGGGGCGAGAGTCTGCCGCGCTAATATCCCTCCGAAAAGCCGACAAACCTAAGCTTGGTCGCTGTCAAAGCAAAACGCAACATCCTTAGACGTGAGTCGCGGAATATCGGGGCATATCAATCGACATGGATAGGACAACCAAGTCTGTGCGGAAGAGAATTTCAGCTGTGGCTGCACTAGCGACGCTTGTAGCGGTGTTCAGCCTGATCGGCCATGCCATTGTGAATGCAGGTGAGGTCAAGAAGACCCGCCTCCGGCCGCAACCAACGCTGTGCCCGCGCGACTTGCCGAACGAAACTATCAGATTCTCTGGGCTCTATCCGGCAATCGAGGGAAAGCTCCCAATTTCCAATTTCCAGCCGGGACAAATCGTGGAAATCGATCCGCGCACGATGTCGGAGGCGGAAGCCAGGGAATATGTCAGCAAGCTGAAGGCTCTCGGCGCGCGCGTCAGCATCTACCTGGTCGGCGGGCATTGCGACCTTGGTGCTGATTGCGACGGACTGCCGAAGAGCGTGCGGCTCGGCTCTACTGGAAGCTGGAATTGGGATGAGAGTGAGCGACGCATTCTCGACATCACCCACCCCGCCGTGCTGGCGCGCCTGGCGAAGGGAATCGAGGACGGATGGCGGCTCGGAGCGAACTACATCAGAATCGACAATTTGCATCATCCAGCCGGGTCAACCGACCCGCGTACGCCGGCACAAATGAAGACCATAATCGATCTGGGCCACGACATCGAGGATCGGCTGCGCGCCGATGGTACCATCGAGCCTGAGCGTGTGACCGGATTGGTGGCACACAATAACCTGGTCGCCTGGCAGCGATTGATAGAGCAGGGGAGCATGCGCCGGCCGCCCGCCTTCTTGACGTCGGAGCGAACCGCTCAGCTGGCTGCCCTACCCGATTTCGAAGGTGACGCGCGGATGAAGGCGGGCAAATTGTCCCCGCGCGACGTTCCGGAGATTCAGGCCGGCCGGCGCATGGCAGAACACTTTCAGATACCCTACATGATCGTGGAATTTCGCAAATCTCACGATCTCGCCCGTCGCGGACAGACCTATAAACTGCCTCAGGCATATGTCGATGCGCTTCGAGCCCTCTCAGGCGTCACCGAAGTGATCGTCATTCCGAGCGAGAGCGAGTATGTCGGCCGCGATCAGGTGTTCTCGGGCCCTGGTCCGAGGACCTTGCCGACAAGGCCGGACCTGACAGCTCCTGCGTTGGGCGGCAGAGCGTGCTCTCTTATGGCCTTAGGAAAATAGCGGAACGCGCTAATCGCTGATTAGCTTATCCTCCCCCGATTTTCGGTTGTACTTTCGACTTATGGGTACTACCATCGGCTGTGGCGCCCGTCGAGTTGGGGCTGAGCATGCCGGCATTGCGTACCGAGCAAATTTTGCGAAGCGAGGCTGAAGAAATCCTCGCTCACCGGAACGGTGATGGTCAACCAACACCAAAATTGGAAGAAGCACATAAAGGGAGGGTCCTGTACAGAAAATTGAACGAGTGCAATTTCTCTGCTCTGTGCCTGTCCGGTGGTGGTATCCGCAGCGCGGCGTTTTCGCTCGGAGTAATTCAGGCACTCGCAGCTCATCCGCGGTCTGTGTCCGCTGCGGAATGGGACACGATCTCGGACCAGGAAATCGCGAACAGGGCCAAGAATTCCCTGCTAGCGAAGTTTGATTATTTGTCTACGGTATCCGGAGGAGGATACATCGGAAGTTGGCTGTCGGCTTGGTGCAGCCGGGAAGGCTTCCAAAGGGTATGGAAACAGCTGGTGGCGCGGCCTGACAGTCCGGATGTTGAGCCCGGGCAAATTGGCTGGCTCCGTTCTTACAGTAACTATCTCACGCCAAAAGTCGGAATGATGTCCTCCGATACATGGAGCGCGTTCTCCGTCTACATCTGCAACCTGTTCCTAAATTGGCTCATCATTTTGCCTGTGTTCTGCGGTGCCGTTCTGGGATTGAAATTACTCGCCGTCGGGCTTGATGCGTTAGTCGTAACGAAGAACTGGTTCTCACCTGACGACCTCAAAAATTGGCCCTGGTATCCTTGGTTTGACAACGAGCAGTTTTGTTGGTGTCTAAAAGGACTAGACAAACAGTTACCAATCAATTGGCAGCCCTATCTAGTTTGCGGCATCGTTGGTTTACTTGCTCTGACCTTTGCGCTGTCGTTTATCACGCGCTACCGAATCCTGCGTCACCGCTCCACCGCAGCCGAAGCTTCTGCAAGGCAAAAGAGCTTTGTCAAATGGGCTCTGCTACCTTCGATTGCATCAGCGGTCCTTGTGGCACAAGTTCTGGGCTCGGACCCAATCGGCAAGCTGTTTGAAAGGCTTGACCACGATTGCGAGCCGTTGCGTGGTGCACTGGTTGCCACCGTCGACAAGAACGGCCCGGCGAAATTTGGAGGCGTCGCATTCGGCGATGTGATTGTGCAGTTCGATGGCCACGACGTGAAGTCGATCGACGACATTTATCAGCTTGTCGCGGACGTGCAGAATGGCAGAGATATTCCGGTTGTCATCATCCACAAGGGAGAGGAAACGTCCAAGACGGTAAGACCTGATGACAGCGGAGCAACGCGCGTACCAGACAAAGCTAAAAAAGCCGTCACCCAGGCAGACAATGCTCACCTTCGACTCGGCATGACGCTTGAAGATCGCTATTCGCTAATACCAAAATATCCGCTATCAGGTCTTATTGGTATTGGAAGCATCATTGGTGCTATCATTTACGTGATTGGCTATTCCGTGGGATGGATCATCGATCGACCAAAATTGGATCTAATGGATCTGGTCGCCTGGTTGTCGTCAGGGTGCATCTACGGGGCACTGGTGTCGCTCGCTTTCTATTTATGTCTGGCTTACCCTGGGGCCAAGCAGCAAACCGATACCATGTTTACAGACAGCCCGGCACTGCCGCTTACGATCGGCGTTCCCTGGATATTGAGCGCTCAGGTGATTGCTCAATATGTTTTTATCGGTCTGTCAAGTTATCAATCCCAATCTGAGGCCGATCGAGAATGGCTGGCACGCGCCGGGGGCTGGATGTTGGTTGCTGCGATTGCCTGGTTCGCGATGTCGTTTCTGACGTTTGGAGCTCTTTTGTTGTTGCTGCAATCAGAGGCAGTACGCAACTTCTTTGTATCGCTTGTCCCGATCAGCGGGCTCTCGGGTATCGTCACAGCACTTCTTGGCAAGAGCAGTTTGACGCAGGGCGCGTTGAAATCGGAGTCAAAATCAACTTGGGTAAAGCTAGCCAATATCGCCTTGGCGATAGCAGCCCCCTTATTCATTGCTGGGCTCATTTTCGTTCTTTCCATTGCTATTGACGAGATATTTCTCGGTAAATTGTTGTTTGAGGATTTCTCGATGACGTCGGGCGATGCCGATAACTATGGCTTTAAACAAAATGTCGAAACAGTGCTTACGGAATTTTTAGTCCCGCTAAGCGTTAGTCTTTCGATGTTTGCAGTACTTGGTTTTGGTGCATCGTATTTCATCAATATCAATCGTTTTTCGCTTCACGCATTTTATCGTAATCGCCTCATTAGAGCATTTCTCGGTGCTTCAAGAAAAAGAAAGCCTGATTTGTTCACTGGATTCGATAGCAAGGACAATCCGAAACTGCATACTCTTTGGCCGCGGAAGAAGGACAGCGTCTGGCAGCCATTTGGCATTATCAATATGACCCTCAATCTTGTCTCCGGAAAAAGGCTTTCCTGGCAGGAGCGTAAAGCCGCGCCATTCACCGCCAGCCCATTGCATTGTGGCACGGCAAGTACCTTCGAAAAGAGCCGCCGAAGAGAGAACCCGGAGGAGGAGCCGCGGGGTGCATATCGCGCATCAACCGCGTACGGTGCTGGAATTTCGCTCGGCACAGCGATGGCGATCTCGGGTGCAGCCGCCAGTCCCAATATGGGCTACCACTCGTCATCGGCCGTGACGTTTCTCATGACCATGCTCAACGTTCGTCTCGGGTGGTGGCTGGGCAATCCGGCATTCGAGCGGGGTGCACCCTACAAGAACGACGGACCGACCTGGGCCATCTTGCCGCTGCTGGAAGAGGCATTCGGAATGACCACGGACGATCGAAAATATGTCTATCTCTCGGATGGAGGCCACTTCGAGAATCTGGGCCTTTATGAGATGGTGCGACGACGTTGTCGCTTCATTGTCGTTGTTGATGCAACCTATGACCCAAGCTTTTCCTTCGAAGATCTCGGAAACACGATACGGAAGATCGCGATTGATCTTGGCGTTCCAATTCGGTTTCAGGGGATCGAAAAATTGAAGCAGCGTACAGACAAGGCCGTGGTCGGTGCAGACCAGGACTATCATGCGCTAGGCGATATCGATTATCATGCGGCTGACGGGGCTCAAGATAACGGAGCCATTCTATACATCAAACCCGCCTACCACGGTATCAAAGATCCTGGAGTAAGGGCTTATGCAAGTGCGAACGTCGATTTTCCACATCAAAGCACGCTTCATCAATGGTTCACTGAGTCGCAGTTCGAGAGTTACCGTGCGCTTGGATTCGAGATTATGGATGGCATCGTGAGGCAGGCTATGGAGGATGCCAAGTGTGCGAAGAATCCAAGCTTGGAGAACGTATTTCAGGCGCTTCGGAGAAGAATGGAAAACACATTGGCGATTGAGTGGGCGGCAGGCTTCTAAGGCGTCAGGTGACGGACTTTATGGCTGTTCTGCATTGGCCAGCTGAGTGAAGCCGCCGCCGGCGTGATGTCTTGACAGCAACCCAAACAACCGTGCCGGCGTCACCGGATATTCCGTGATCCGCACGTGAAACGGCGCGAGCGCGTTCTCGATCGCGGAGATGATCGCGCCGGCGGCGGGCACGCAGCCGGATTCGCCGACGCCCTTGACGCCGAGCGGATTGAGCGGGGAGGGGAACTCGGCGAATCTCACCTCGATCCTTGGCACCTCGGTCGCGCTCGGGATGAGGTAATCGGCGAAGGTCGTGGTGAGTGGCTGCGCCTCTTCGTCGTAGCCCATCCATTCGTAGAGCGCGTTGCCGAGCCCGTGCGCCGTGCCGCCGAGGAGCTGGCCCTCGACGATCATCGGATTGATGATGCGGCCGCAGTCGTTGACCACGACGTAGCGCAGGATGCGCACGCCGCAGGTCTCGACGTCGACCTCGAGCTCGACCGCGTGGCAGCCGCCGCCATAGGTGAGCGCGCTGGGGAGAAAGCTCTGCATGCTCTCGAGCCCGGGCTCGAATTGACCGGGCATGGCGTAGCCGGGCACGCCGGAGACCGCCTCCGCGATCTCGCGCAGGCTCATCCCGCTTCCCGGCGCGCCGGCGATCTCGACGCGGCCGTCGCGCAGCTCGAGGTCGGCGACGCTCGTCTCGAGGAGATGGGCGGCGACCTTGAGCGCCTTCGCGCGCACTTCCACGGCGGCGAGGTGCACGGCGGAGCCGGCGGTCACGGTCTGGCGGCTCGCGAAGCCGCCCTGGCCGTGGGGAATGATCGCGGTGTCGCCGGCAGCGACGCTGATCGCGTCGGGCGCGACGCCGAGCTGCTCGGCGCAGATTTGCGCGAGCGCGGTCTTGATGCCTTGCCCCATCGGCATGGCGCCGGTGTAGACGGAGATGCGCCCGGAGCGGCCGATCCGCACGATGCCCGACTCGAACGGGCCGCGGCCGGTGCCCTTGACGCCGTTGCCGACGCCGATGCCGAGATAGCGGTTCTCGGCGCGCGCCCGCGCCTGGCGTTCGCCGAAGCCGGCATAGTCGATGGTCGCGAGCGCGATCCGCTGGTAGGCCGGGAAGTCGCCGCTGTCGAGCGCGATCGGCGAGCCGGCGCGGGTCTTGAGCGGAAACACGTACGGCATTCTTTCCGGCGGCACCAGGTTGCGGCGGCGGACCTCGGCGCGGTCGAGGCCGAGCTCATCGGCGATGCGGTCGAGCAAGCGCTCCATCGCGAAGGCGGCTTCCGGATAGCCGGCGCCGCGCACCGGCATGGTGGCGACCTTGTTGGTCTCGACCACGCGCACGTCGAGCGCATAGGCCGGCAGCAGGTAGGGACCGGGCAGTCCGGTCGACGCGTTGTGGGGGAGGTTGATGCCCTGCGGCGTATAGGCGCCTTCGTCGTGGATCATCTCTCCGCGCACGCCGAGGAGGCGTCCGTCGTCGTCGAAGGCGACCTCGAGGTCCCAATACTGCTCGCGCTCCTGCACGGCGGCGAGGAAATGCTCGCGCCGGTCCTCGATCCATTTGATCGGCCGTCGCAGGATGAGGCAGGCGGCGGCGAGCGCGGCTTCTTCCGGATAGAGCACGAACTTGGCGCCGAAACCGCCGCCGACGTCCGGCGCCACCACGCGCAGCCGGTTTTCGTCGAGCGCGAGGAGCCGCATCAGGAAGGCGCGCGCCTCGTGCGCGAGCTGGGTCGAGGACCACAGCGTCAGCCGCTCCTCGTTCACGTCGTAGATCGCGACCGCGCCGCGCCCTTCGATCGAATGCGCCCCGCCGCGATGCTGCTTGAGATGGACGTCGGCACGGTGCGGCGCGCGTGCGAAGGCTTGGGCGACGTCGCCATAGGCCTGCCGGAACTCGATGAGGAGATTGCTTGG
>WNFG01010878.1_pt1 | contig 10047 bp, 10 predicted proteins | sample 5400431 | NCBI WGS metagenome assembly WNFG01 (sample SAMN13153346, study PRJNA577476) | soil metagenome | isolation source: 120 cm saprolite under Douglas fir tree site 2 hole 3 replicate 2 | place: USA:California | collected 2015-04-18
TGCCGACGAAGACCTGGCCCGGGTCGCGCTCCGCCTCCGCACGAGTCGCGAGCTTCCAGAACAGCTCCTGGCACTCGGCGAGTTTCACGGCGCCGCCTTGCGGAAGCCGAGCACGTCCGCCTCGACGGCGGCGGCCTGGCGGCTTTGCGCGACCAGCTCTTCCAGCTCGGGAATGCGGTCGTCCCACTCGATCAGCGTGGGCACTCGTCCGAATCGCTGAACGGCCTGTCGGTAGAGGTACCAGACCGCACCGGCGACCTGGCCGTCGTGGGAGTCGAAGAGGTAGGTGCCCTTGTCGCTGTGACCGGCGAGGTGGAACTGGACTACGCGATCGCGCGGGATCCCGTTGAGGTAGTCCGCCGGGTCGAAGCAGTGGTTGCGGGCGCTGACGAAGACGTTGTTGACGTCGAGGAGGATTCCGCAGTCGCCTCGCTCGGCAACCTGGGCGAGGAACTCCCACTCGGTCATCGTCGAGTCGCGATAGGCCACGTAGGAAGAAACGTTCTCCAGCGCGATCTGCCGCCCGAGCCTCTCCTGCACGCGCTGCACCCGCAGAACCACGTGGCCCAGCGCCTCCTCGGTGTAGGGGAGAGGCCACAGATCGTGGGCGTAGCGGCCGCCGTGGCTTCCCCAGCAGAGATGGTCGGAGACTAGCGCGGGCTCGATGCGATCGGCGAGCGAGCGCAGCTCGGTGAGATAGCGCTCGTTAAGCGGGTCGGTCGAGCCGATCGAAAGCGACACGCCGTGCAGGACCACTGGCACCTCGCGCCGCACGCGCTCCAACACCGCCAACGGCCGCCCGCCCGGCGCCATGAAGTTCTCGCTGGTGGCCTCCATCCAGTCGACCGGGGGGGGCTCGCCCAGGAGCCGGCCGAAATGCTTGGGCCGCAGGCCGACGCCGTGGCCGAGATCGGGGCGCGCGATGGACATCGGAGTCTCCGGCGGGGCCGGCGCTCCTCTGCTCGAGGGGCGCTGGCCCGCTTGCCGCTACGACTTCGGAGCGACCTTGCCGCCGGCCTTCTCGCAGGCCTTGGCGCTCTTCGCCTCGGTGAAGCTTTGGCCCTTGCAGTCGTTCTTTCCCTTGCAGTCGTGGCTCGCTGCCTTGCAGGAGCCCTTGCCCTTGCAGTCGTTGGCTCCTTCACACTTGACCATCTTGGAGTGGGCGCCCGCCTTGCCCGCGAAAGCTGCGGCGGGAGCGACCAAGGTGGCCAGCGCGCCGGCAATGGCAAAGCCCTTCAGCGATACGTTTTTCATCGAGTTCTCCTCGCGCGCAATGGCGCTCGCCGTATACGACCGCCGAGCGGTCCCGACGTTACAACATCCGACCACTCATGCTTCTCTTCGCGCTCGCGCTCGCCGCCCCCCTCTGGAGCTACCAGGTCACCGCCTTGGATGGCGGCGCGCGGCTCGCCGTCGAAGCGACCTTTCCCGCTGGCACCGCCGAGGAGATGGGCGTCGCCGCGGGGGCCGAGCCGTTTGTCCGCGGCGTGACGGTCGACAGCAGGCCCGCCGACTCCGCCGGCGGCTCGTGGCGGTTGGCAGGATGCCGCCGAGGATGCCGCGTACATTACTCGTTCGCGCTCGCCGAAGCCGCCGAGTCGCTCGACGACTCCGACGCGGCGAAACGGTTCGGCGAGGTGCTCGAGGCGACGCCGGGCACCTGGCTCCTGCGCCCCGCCGCGCGCTCGCAAGCCGCGCACATCCGCCTCCGCGTCGACACGGCGCCCGGCCTGCGCTTCGCCGCTGGGCTGCGGGCTACGGAGGGTGCATGGCAAATCGAGGAGGACGACCTGCCCTCTGCGCCCTACTGCGCGTTCGGCCCTTTGCGCGTCGACGCCGTCCGCATAGGAGGGGCCACGCTGCAGATCGCGTTCCCGCCCGGACGCTGGGCGCTGGGCGACAACGCGATCGCCGCCTTCGTCGCCCAGCAAGGGCGCGCGGTCGCGGGGTACTTCGGGCGGCTCCCGGTCGACGGCACGATGGTCCTGGTCATCCCTGCAGAGCGCGGGACGCACGGCACCACCATGGGAGGCGGCGGAGCGAGCGTGCTCTACTACCTCGGGCGCAGCGCCTCCGCCGACGTGCTCGAGCGCGACTGGGTGCTCGCGCACGAGTTGATCCACACCGGCCTCCCCTCGCTCCCGTCTCGCCGCCAGCACTGGGCAGAGGAGGGATTCGCCACCTACCTGGAGCCGATCGCGCGGGCCCGCGCCGGCCTCTTGCCGCCGAGCCAGGTGTGGCGTGAGCTGATCGAGGGCCTGCCCAACGGGCTTCCGGGCCCCGGCGATCGCGGTCTCGACAACACTCCGACCTGGGGCCGCACCTATTGGGGCGGCGCCCTCTTCTGGCTGCTCGCCGACGTGCGCATCCGCGAACGCACCGGGAATCGCCGATCGCTCGACGACGCACTGCGCGCTCTGATCACGCAAGGCGGCACCATCGCCGCGCACTGGCGGCTCTCGCAGGTGCTCGAAGTGGGCGATCGCGCCGTGGGCGTCCGCGTCCTCGAGGACTTGCACGAGGAGATGGGCAGCCAGCCTTTGCCGGTCGACCTCGACGCTCTCTTTCGCCGCCTGGGCGCGGCGGTTCGGGGCGGCGAGGTGGTCTTCGACGACCGAGCCCCGCTCGCCTCCATCCGCGCCGCGATCACGTCATCAGGCGGGCAATTTCGCCGCTAACACGTCGACCTGCTCGATGCGCGGCGCCTCGGCGAGCAATTCGGGGCGCGCTTCATCACCGGCGCGGCCATGGGGCCCGTGAGGTGCGCCTTCTGGCCCGCCTCGTCGGGAACGGCGTCGAAGATGCCGAACTCCGCCGGACCGAGACGGAGCGCATACCAGACCGTGGTCCCCAAAGCTCGACGCGCAAGCCGCGATTTCTATCCGCACCGTAACGCGCGGCCGGCTCCGTCGTAACGAGGGGCTGAGTGTGACCGACGAGGAGATCATGGCCCGCTACGCGGAAGGAGATTTCCACTCCTTCAAGGAGATCTTTGCCCGCTGGGCGCCGCGCCTTCACGGCTATTTCCTGCGCGTCACCGGCGCCTCTGGCGAAGCCGATGATCTACTCCAGGCCACGTTCCTCAAGGTCCACCGCGGCCGCAAGTCGTTTCGCCCGGAGATGGGGTTGCACGGCTGGCTGTTTACCATCGCTGCCCGCGTGCGCACCGACGAGGTGCGGCGGCGCTCCCGCCACCCCTCCGGTGCGGACCCCGTGCGAGCCCAGGAGATCGCCGCCCCCGAAGAACAGGACCCCGCGGTGTCCCGGGAGCGCGTTTCCGCAGTGCGGGCGGCGTTGGCGCGCTTGCCCGATTCCCAGCGTGAGGTGATCTACCTCCACCGCTTCGAGCAGATGACGTTCGCAGAGATCGCGGCCGTGCTCGACACCAGCGAAGGCGCGGTGAAGCTCCGCGCGTTCCGTGGATACGAGAAGTTGCGAGAGGAGCTTGCTCCGTTGCTCGAGGAGGACCACGCGGCATGAACCCCTGCGAACACATCTGCCAGCAAGCGCTGGCCCTTGTCGCTTTGGCTCGTGGCGAGCGTGAGCTGACGGAGGCCTGGGAGCACGCGCGCACCTGCGCGAGGTGTGCGACCGCGCTCCACGAGGGGGAGCGAATGCTCGCGCTGGTCGACGCGGGGTTGGCTCCCTCGCCGCCCTCGGCCGAAGCGCTCCTGCGCGCAAAGCGAGCTGTACACCTGGAACTGGATCGCCGGCCTGCGCGGCCGCTGCGGGCGGCGCGTGTGGCCGTTGCCGCAGCAACCATCAGCGCGAGCGCGGCGCTGGCAGGTCCATGGGCACGCCACCATTATTTGAACGCCTCGAGTGCATCCCTCGCGGCCGGAGCCGCATTGACAGCCGCGGCCCTCGCCTGGCTTGGCGTTGGCCGCCGGACCGCGGTCGCGGCGTTCGCCGCCTGCACGGTCTCGCTCGTGGTCGCAGCTCTGGCCTCGGAGTCGCTCGGGCTCTTTGCGGCCGTCGGCGTCCATTGTCTCGCGCTCGAGCTCTTCACCGCGGCCTGGCCGCTCGGTGCGCTCGCCGCGGCGGGTGGGCTCTCCTCGTCGACCTCGGGCTGGACCACGGCTGCGCTCGCCTCGGCCGGGGCGCTGGCGGGCCAGGCCGCGTTGCATCTCACCTGCCCGGATCGGTCTGCGGCACCTCACCTGCTCGCATTCCACCTGGGCGGAGTGGTGCTGGCCGCCGTCGCGGGATGGGCCGTGCCGCGCGCACTGCGTTTCGTCATTTGACGTGCTCGCGTAACGCCGATCCGCTGCCGGCGTAGTGCGGGGGCATGGTCCGATGATCGGATCATGACAATCAAGGAGCACGATCATGTCCAGTAGCAAATCCCCCTTCGCGTCCGCGGCGCGCCTGCTCGCGAGCGCGACCCTGGCCGCGGCGGCCCTGGGCGCAACTTCTGCGCGCGCACAGATCGAGAACAATCCGCCTCCCCCCTCGATCGGCAGCGACATCCCGGCCACCTACTTCGGGCCGGCGCCCTCGTCGGTCGACAAGTTCCTCGTCGGGCCGCTGCAGCTGCTCACCGCGGGCAAGGTCGATCTCAACGCGGTGACGGTGACGCTGCCGCTCTATACGGGCCAGCTCGAGGACGGCCGCAAGGTCTGGTCGATCCTCACCGATACCGACGACGAGGCCAACGCGGAAGCGCTCGGCCTCAACTTCTCCTCGAAGCTCACCTACGCTGCGCTGTGCGGGACGGCCCGCCACGCGGTCGCCGAGTTGGACGGCAGCCTCACCTTCGACGTGGGCAAGGTCGACTTCTCGCCCGAGCGCACCATCACCGCCGGATCGCCCAGCGCGTTTCCGCCCAAGGTGGCCAACCCCGGCAGCGTCGGCGACAAGAACTACACGCCGCTGGTCGTCATCTCGAACGCCGGCAACCACGTCTACAACGCGCCGATGGTCGCATTCGACGTCAGCGCCGAGGAGCTCAACAAGTCGTGCGACGGCAACGCCGACCACAGCAAGGTGCACGACAAGGTGGTGAAGATCTGCCCGCGGGACGGCACCGTCACGCTGGCGCTCACCATCGGCTTCAGCTTCTCGCGCCCGGTCCTGTACCTCAGCACCGAGGCGAACGACGCCGTGGTCGCCGCCCTCGAAGGCGCGACTCTTGCTCCCGGACTCGTCAACATCCCGGTCGGCCGCGACGACAGCGCGCTCAGCCCCGTCGAGCGCATCTTCGTGCACACCAACGGCCCGGCCAACGTGAACGGGGAAGTGAACCCGCAGCGCCAGGGCCTGAACAGCGCCATCACCGACGGCCGCGGTCCGCTCAACGTGCTGGGCGGCATTCCCACCATCGCTACCGATTACAGCCCGATCTGGGACGTCAACCTGGGCGAGTGGACGCAGGAAGCGATCGACAAAGGCTACCGCTCGCGCATGACCGACGAGTTCCAGATCCTCGGCATGGTGGTCCGGGGGTTCCTCACCGGTCCGGGCGGCAAGCCGTACGGCTCGACCGGGTTCGTCGTGAACTGCCCCATCGTGCAGCGCCTGCTCTAGCACCAGCCCTTACCAACCAACCTACCAACCAAAGCCATGAAGGAGATGACAATGACATTCCTCAGTACGCGTGTGTCCACAGGGCTGATCGCCCTCGCGCTCGCCGCCGCATGCTCGAGCGGCAAGGCGCCAGCAATCAACGCCTCGAACGGTGAGTCGAACAGCGACAACAACGGCAACAACGGCCTTGCGCCGTCCTGCAAGCCGGTCAATCTCGGGCCGCTCAACGGCGGACAGGCGTCCGGCAGCGAGATCAATCCGGCGCCTGCGTCGGTCGGCGCGGACATTCCGGCGACCTACTTCGGGCCCCCGCCCTCGTCCGTGAACCCGAAGCTCGTCGGGCCCGTGCAGCTTCTCAAAGCCGGCACGGTCGACCTCGACAAGGGGACCATCACGCTTCCCTTCTACAAAGGCCGGCTGGGAACAACCGGCAAGTCGGTCTGGTTCATCCTCACAGACACCGACGACAAGGAGAACGCGGACGCGCTGGGCCTGAACTTCTCAGCCAAGCTCGCGTACGCGTATGCCCCCGGGACGAAAGCGACGCGGACCGGGACCGTCGCCAACGATGGGACGATCACCTTCGATCAAGGGACCGTCGATTTCTCGCCCGTGCGCAAGATCGTCCCGGGCGCGACCAGCCCGTTCCCTCCGGCCGAAGCGGTGGCGGGCTCGAAGGGCAACGCCGACTATAGCCCGCTGGTCAAGCTGACGAACGCGGGCGGGCACACGTACAACGCGCCCGTCCTCGCCTTCGACGTCGCCGACGACACGCTGGCGGGGTTCTGCGACAACCCACCCGACAAGAGCCTGGTCCATGACAGGGTGGTGAAGATCTGCCGAGGCCCGGGCAAGAGCAACAACTTCACCGTGACGCTGGCCCTCACGACCGGGTTCAGCTTCGGCCGACCGATCGTGTACATCAGCACCGAGTCGAACGATCCGACGACGGCCGCTCTCGAGGGCGCGACGTTCGCGCCGGCGCTCCTCGACGTCATTGTGGGCCGCGACGACAGCGCGTTCAGCGCCATCGAGCGCTTGTTCGCGATCGCCAACGGGCCGCAGAACCTGAGTCCGAACGAGGTGAACCCGCAGCGCCAGGGCCTCAATAGCGCGATCGCTGACGGCCGCGGTCCGCTCAATGTCTTCGGCGGCATCCCGACCATCGCCACCGACTACAGCCCGCTCTGGGACGTCAATCTCGGCGTCTGGACGGCCGACGCCATCGCCAAGGGCTATCGCTCGCGGGTGGACGAGGAGTTCCAGATCCTGGGCCTCGTCACCCGCGGCTTCCTCACCGGCCCGGGCGGCAAGCCCTTCGGGTCGACCGGCATCATCGTCAACTGCCCCATCGTGAAGCGCCTGCTCTAGCGGAACGGGACCGCAGAACACGGCAGGCCCCGATCGCGCGAGCGGTCGGGGCCCTGCGTCGGAGGAACCTGTCCTTTGCCAGACTCGATCCTCGGACTGGAAGATGTGGGTGGTCGATGAACTTCCTGAGCAGGCGAGGCAAAAAAGGAGACGATCATGAGGTTCGAGGTGTGGCAAGCGGCGGCGCTGATTTCGTCGGTCCTGGTGGCAGCGAGCACGGCGGCCGCCGAGTCCAAGAAAGGCGCCCCCATGCCGAAGGAAACCTCCGCGCCGGCGGCGGACAAAATCGGGACGTTGTCGCCCGGCACCGGCATTCCCGTCGGGCAGAAGGTCCCCGATGGGCGCGTCCTGGACCTCGGCGGCAAACCGGTGACGCTCTCCTCGCTCTACGCGAAGGGCCCCATCCTGCTCGCCTTCTACCGAGGGGGGTGGTGCCCTTACTGCAACTTCGAGGTCCGCGCATTGACGACCGCGTTTCCCGAGTACGAAAAGCGCGGCGTCACCCCCGTCGCGGTCAGCGTCGAGACACCTGACGAAGCGATGAAGACGAGTGCTACCTATTCCGTTCCCTTCCCCCTCCTCAGCGACGGCGATCTGGCGCTGATCGAGCCCTTCCACGTCGTCAACAAGGTCGAGGGCAAGCAGCTTGAGATGCTGGGCAAGTATGGCGTGGACCTGGAGGGCCGCTCGGGCAAGACCCACCACGTCATCGCCATTCCCTCGCTCTTCCTCATCGACCGGAGCGGCGTCGTCCGCTGGGCGCACTCCGATCCGACGTACACCGTGCGACCGACTACTGCGCAGATCCTGGCGGCGATCGACGCGGCCCAACGCGCGGGGCTGATCGACGCGGCCCAACGCGCGGGGCTTGCCACTCGCCGCTAGCTCGACCACCTGCTGGCGCCGCCTCAACGAGTGGGAGCGCGAGAACGTGTGGCTCACGCTCTGGCGCGCGTTCATCGCGCACCTCGATCAGCAGGGCCAAATCGACTGGATCAAGTCCTTCATGGATGGGACCTTCGCCCCGGCCAAAAAGCTGATCATTGATCAGATCTCACCCGCCGCATGGCCGCGACCGTGCGCGCAGCCATGAGGAGCCGCTGCAGGCCCCGGCCGGTGGTCTGCGCTCCGGGCGGTCCACCTGACGACTTGCCGGTGTAGCCGCCCATTTCGGCAATCCAGGTCACGGCCTCGCCGATGGTCGGCATGAAGCCGGTGTTGAATTTCTTGGGCTGCTTGTGCAGCAGCAGCGCATCGATTTCGTCTCGGGTGAGTTCCTCAGTCGCAGGAAGCTCCGGCTGCGTCCGAGCGAGATACATCAGCCTTTGGATTCTCATCGCCACGACGGCCAGAGTAACAGCCCAGCGTTCGACTGCGCCGGCACTGCGGAGTTGCGCGTCCTCCACACGGCAGGTGGTCTTCCAGGTACGGTGAAAATCCTCGATGCGCCACCGATACGAGTACCCGCGGATAACAAGCTTGGCCATCGAGAGGCTCTTGACCGGGCGATTGGTGAGCAGCAACCACTCGATGGGCTCCTCGTCGCGCGGCACCGTCCCGACCTCGCGCGCGAGCACCGCCCACATTTCGATGAAGCGGAGCCGCTCGCCCCGAGCTCTGTACTTACCTCTCTTGGTCCTCTTTTTCGGGACGTGAATCTGCAGCTCGACCTTCTTGGCCCGGACCTCGATATGAGCCTCTCGCGCCTCTCGGCCGTGGCTCTTCGACACCTCGAAGTCATAGCTTCCCAGCAGCGGCGCCACGTCCATGGCGGACCAGAGATGACGAGCTTCTGCGTCACGGACCACGCGGTTTGCATTCGCTCGCACCGTCAGCCACGCGTCGGTGTCCGCGGCCCACTCGATCAGTTCCTTGAAATCGCCGCCGCGGTCGAGCTGGTACCAAGGACGCGCCGAACCCTCGACCTCGCGCCGCTCAGTCTCGACGCGGCCGATCGTGGTCAGCCAGTGACGCGTCTCTTTCTGCTCGATGGTGCGCTTCTTTCGATACTTCTTCGTCAGGCCACCGACCCGCGCCCAATAGTGCTGGCCGGCGTAGCCAATCGGCGTCCCGTCGGGCGCAACGCCGATGGCGCTGATCACCTCCAGCCCGCGAGCGCAACACTTGGTCGTGCCGACCCGACCGAGGCCGTGCTCCTGGCCGCGGTCCGTCAGCGTAATGCTGCTCTCGTCGACTGGGACGAAGAAGAACGGAAACCCGGCAGCGCGCTGCAAACAAGAGCGCAAAGCCGCACGCCCGATCTCGATCGGGTCAATCGCGTCGTTCTCGACGAAACGATACGCACCCTCGCGGTCAGCGCTCTCTGGGAAAACCTCTGTCACCGTGCCGGCCGGCGCCTCAGCGATTTGCGCAGCCATCGCCACCAAGCGCGCGTGGAGGCGCCGGTCGCCGAGTCTCGCGTCAGCAAATTCAGAACTGGCCCAGCTCTGCGGAGCAATGGAATTGGTCATTCCCAATTCCTACGCGAGGGGTCTGACACTGAACTTGTGGCTAGTGCTCAGGCCAAAAAGGGGGGCTCTGTGTTGGCCCGACACGAAAAGGTAAGGGGACAAGGTTCATAGTTCTGGTCGACGGCCAGGGTGTTCCTCTCGGAGTGCGCCTTTCGTCTGCCAGTCCCGGAGAGGCCTCGCTCGCCGAGGCGACGCTCGCGCAGCGAGTGACCCGCAAGCTCCCGAAGCGAATCATCGCCGACAAAGGCTACGACTGGCGGGCACTCTGGGAACGGCTCCGCAAACGCGGCGTCGATCTCATCGCGCCCCACCTACGCACTCGGAAACTTCGCTTCCAGGACGGGCGTAAGCTGCGCCGCTACAAACGCCGCTGGATCATTGAACGCACCAACGCCTGGCTCTTCTTCCGCCGCCTCACCGTTCGCTACGAGCACAGCCCCGATCGCTTCAAGGCTTTCCTTCAGCTCGCCTGCGCGCTCATCGCCCTGAGGCAGTTTTGAAACTGCCCCTGGCATGCGGCTGCGCACCCCGCGCCGTTGCAGCTCCGCCGCCACACCGCGCAGGGACAGCCCATGCTATCAGGTGTCATGATTCAAGTTGCGCCGTAGCGGGCGTGCGTCCGTTTGCTTGCTCCCGGCCCCGGCGCAAGCGCCATATCGCGCCCGGCGAGCGGACGGCC
>WNFG01014464.1_pt1 | contig 10047 bp, 8 predicted proteins | sample 5400431 | NCBI WGS metagenome assembly WNFG01 (sample SAMN13153346, study PRJNA577476) | soil metagenome | isolation source: 120 cm saprolite under Douglas fir tree site 2 hole 3 replicate 2 | place: USA:California | collected 2015-04-18
GGAATCTGCTTTAGGGGCGAGATCAAATGGAGGATGCCGTGGATGTGATCCGGCATAACGACAAACGTATCGAGAGACAGGTTCGCATAACGTGCAGGCAATTGTTGCCACGTTTCTACAAGTATGTTACGGAGTGCCGACCTATCGAAAAGTGGTTGGCGTTGCCAGGAACAGATGGTCACGAAATAAGCGCCTGGCTGGCCGTAGTCGTACCCTTTCAAACGAATAGAACGGCGGTGATGCTTTTCAGGATCATATCCCATTGTTTCCCCCCTTGAGGCCCGAATTCGCTCTCAATCATAGCATCTCATTTGACCTGATAGATTTTTGTAGCTGAAAATGGCTACCCTAACCAACTACAATCCCACTGGATCGCGTTGCCACCAGGGACAAGCACAAGGCCCCCACCCTGCCCCACATCCGCCCCTTGTCCCTACAGGACGGGGACACGTGCATTCCCGAGTTTGGTCGTTAAAAACCATCAGGACGGGGCCGCACCATTCCCTTCTTCGGGTATCAAACATCATCAGGACGGGTAACGCACATTCCCCCATTCGGTCGTCAACATTCATCAGGAAGGGTATTTCCCCGCAAGGATGGAGAGGCATTCCGGCCTCACTGGTAGCATGAGTAGGTAAATCGTGCTATAATTAAAAACGGGCAGGGAGACGCATGAATCGTGCTCTTTTCTGCTTTTAGACTCCACAAGATACTAACCGAGCAATAGGTGCTGCTAAACCTTTGCACAGGAGTTTTACATCATGAGCAGTGAAAAAAAAGGAAATGGGAGCGCACCGGAGTTAACTACTATACGACGCAAGCCCGTGCCAATTGCTTTGGCAAAAGGGCCCCATGAGTACATTCCAGGAGATCAAGAACTGCCCGTTCAGATCACCAGTTTAGCGGATATGCTGCAGTGGGCGCAGAACTGGGCACGCTCAAAATCGGTCTGGCCCCTGGGCTATGGCCTGGCCTGCTGCGCTATCGAGATGATTGCAAGCGCACAGGCGCATTACGACCTCTCGCGTTTTGGCTCCGAGGTCTTTCGCTCCAGTCCACGCCAGGCGGACCTGATGATCGTGGCGGGAACGGTCTCGATTAAAATGGGTCCGCGCCTGCGCCTCCTCTGGGAGCAAATGCCGGAGCCGAAGTGGGTCATCAGCATGGGTCAGTGCGCGAACTCGGGCGGTGAATTCTACGACAGTTACTACACCGTCCAGGGGGTCGATACCATCGTCCCGGTAGATGTCTATGTTCCCGGCTGCCCTCCGCGTCCAGAGGCTCTGATTGAAGGTCTGCTCAAGCTGCGCGAAAAAATAGCGAAGCAGGGTTTGAAACTACGTGGCGAGCAGGAAATAGAGGTGTAGTCTATGCGTGGCATACTCGAAGGAATGGGGTTGACATTTAGCCACCTCTTCCGGCCCAAAGTGACCCGGCTATATCCCTACGAGAAGCCCAAACTACCGCCGCGCAGTCGCGGCCTGATCCAACTCATCGCCGAAGAAGGTCTCAAGACAGACTATAATCTGAAATGCGAGGCGTGCCTGCTCTGCGAAAAAGCTTGCCCACCGCGTGCCATCACCATAGATTTTGAACCGATGAATAGATTTAAAGAGCGGCCCTGGTTTGTATCCTATATTCGTGAGGGCGCTGAGAAATATACGTCGCATGGGATTCCACCCGCGTCGGGAACTTCAAAGGCAGGCTACTACATTACTCGCGTATCCGAATATGCCGTAGAGTACTTCAACAAGCCGGTTGCTCCCTGCGTAGCCATGCCGGTCAAAGACTACCTGGAGCCACAAATAGATCTCAGTAAGGTTGATGAGCTGCTGGAAACCTGGCCGGAGGAAGCCGGTGCTCTCCCGACACTCCTGGACGCTGTGATGGACATCTACGGCTATATGCCTTTGCAGGCGGCCAAGCGCATTGTGCAGGTGCGAGGAGTAGATTTGAGTGATATCTTTGGTATCGCCACGATGAGCCCGAAATTCAAGCCCGCGCCTGCTGTGCTAGGCGTCAAACGCGACGATCAACCTGAACGGGGATTATCACCCGCTACACGAGGTGTATTCGGGAATATTAATCATGTGAGGCAACCAGATGCCTGATTTTGATGCAACGTATCGTATCATCCGGCGGAGGGGCGAGCCTGATATACGCTCGCTAGGCTCTTATCGCAGCGCCGGCGGTTACAGTGCTTTGGAGAATGCCGTACGCGAGCAGACTCCAGAGCAGGTTATTCAACAAGTGCTCGATGCCAAACTGCGCGGGCGAGGTGGCGCTGGCCGCCCGGCCGGCGAAAAATGGCGCATTGTGCGTCGCCAGGACGACACTATCAAATATGTGATCTGCAATGCTTACGATGCCGATCCTCGTTCCTGGGCTGTGCGAACCATGTTAGAGCGCAACCCGCACCAGGTGATTGAAGGCATCGTGCTCGCAGCTTACGCAGTCGGCGCATCGGAAGCGTATCTTTTCACGCGCAGCCTCTATCTCGAGGGGATCGCTTCAGTAAAGCGAGCGTTAAAGGAAGCGCTTGACGCCAACCTGGTTGGACGTGATATTTTAAGCACTGATTTCAGTTGTACGATCAATGTCCTGGGCGTAGACCTGGGATTCATGGGCGGGGAAGAAACCGTCCAGATCGCCGTAATTAAAGGGCGTCGTGGTATGCCCGAACAGCGTCCTCCTTATCCTGCTCAGTATGGCCTCTGGGACAAGCCCACTGCAATCAACTGCGTCGAGACCTTAGCGAATGTGCCGCTCATCGTGCGTGAGGGAGCGGCAGCATTTACCAGCGTGGGTACCGCTACAACGGGCGGCACGAAGGTTTTGACGGTGTATGACTACGTGCCTGATAGCGAGCCGAGGGTCGTGGAGGTGCCTTTCGGGACTACCCTGCGTGAAATCCTGCGCCATGCCGGGTATAGCCGGCCCGAGAGTGACCTGTGCGCCGTTGTTGTAGGCGGCGCGGAAGGCGGCGCGTTGCCTACTTCTTTACTCGACACGCCCTTTGACTACGATCCATTGGAGGAAGCTGGCGCTATCGTAGGCTCGGGCGTCATAGAGTTGCTCCCGGCCAGTACCTGCATGGTGGCCTGGGCAGCCGAGCGCAGTCGCTACCTTAGTAAAGAGTCGTGTGGCAAATGTGTTCCATGTCGTATAGGCATGAAACGTATCACGGGAATCCTTGAAGGGGTAATCAGCGATCTTGGTGTCAAGTCAGATTTAGATATGTTGGATGAATTTGCCGTCTACATACCAGACGGGTCATTGTGTGGCTTTGGCATCCATGCGCCAAATGCGCTGAAAACGGCCAAACACTATTGGCCCGACCATTTCAGTAAGCACGTTGAAGAAATGGAGTGTCCGACAGGTAGCTGTATTCCTGTGCGTTCTCATCGTTTTGTTACGAAGCATGTCTTACCATAGACTTTGAAACTCGGAAGAGGAACTACATGGCTATATCAATCCGAGATAATCTCAATCCAATAGTGCAAGAGGCACAGGCTATGATGGTGCGCAATGAAGTTGGGCAACCCAGCTTTACGCTTACCATCGATGGCAAGACTGTGCACGCCTATGAGAATCAGACACTGCTGAGCGTGGCGATCGACAACGGCATTAGAGATATTCCAAATATGTGTGATGATGAAAAGTTGGAGCCAACGGCCACCTGTCGCATGTGCCTGGTGCACATCGAAGGCGTGAAACAGCCCCTGCCCTCGTGTACGACGCCGGCCCTCCCGGGCATGGTGGTCACCACGAATTCGGACGAATTGTTCCACATTCGCCGCACCAACCTGGAGATGTTGCTCTCCGATCACAATGCGTATTGCCAGCCGCCGTGCCAGATAGATTGTCCGACGCATATTGATATCCCGGGCTATTTGGAGCTGATTGCTAAGGGTTCGATGAAAGAGGCCGCACGCCTGGTCAAAGAGGTGCTGCCGTTCCCATATATCCTGGGCCTGACATGCCCGGCACCCTGCCAGAAGGCCTGCCGCCGCGCGCTGGTCGAAGAAGAAATTGCTATTTGCCGCATGCATGGTCATGCTGCCGAAACTTGCCTGCTCGATCCTCCACATCCGTATCCGCAAGATCCGTCTACAGGTAAGAAAATCGCTATTGTTGGCTCAGGCCCTGCCGGCCTCACAGCAGCCTATTACCTGGCGCTGAAAGGCCACTACTGCAAGGTATTCGAGATGATGCCTCAGCCGGGTGGCATGCTGCGTTACGGTATCCCTGAATATCGCTTGCCGAAAGACTTAATGGACCGCGAAATCCAGCATGTGTGGGACCTGGGCGTTGACCTGCAGTTGAACGTCAAACTGAGCCAGGACTTCACCATCGATGATCTCTTTGCGCAGGGCTTCGACGCTGTCTATATCGGTATTGGAGCCTGGACCAGTAACCCGTTAAGCGTGCCAGGTGAAGATGCAGAGGGTGTGGTAAACGCCATCCAGTTCCTGGCGGAAAAGGTGGAGGGTAAACCCCTGCCCGTCCAGGAGGGGCGCGAGGTTGTTGTCCTTGGTGGTGGGTTTACTACATTTGACTGCACGCGCACTTCCTTACGCCTGGGGGCAAAGGTCCACACTGGCTATCGCCGTTCTATCAAAGAGATGACAGCGACGATGGATGAGATTGAGGACTCCCAGGCTGAGGGCACAGAATTGATGTTCTATGTCCAGCAGACGAAGGTCATCGTTGAGGGTGGAAAAGCAGCGGGCATCGAGTTTATCAGGAACAAGCTGGGCGAGCCAGATGCCAGTGGCCGCCGTCGTCCCGTTCCAATTCCAGGCACGGAATTTGTGATTAAATGCGACACCATCATTCCAGCGTTCGGCCAGAATCCGGATGAAGCTGTTCTCGATGAAAAGTCCGGCGTGAAGTGGACTAAACGGGGAACCATCCAGACGAATCCACATAACTTCATGACAGACCGCTGGGGCGTCTTCGCAGGTGGTGATGCACAATTGGGTGCGAAGACGATCATTGAATGTGTAGGCCAGGGTAAGCTGGCTGCACGTTCGATGCATGCCTTCCTCAATGGCGAGGACATGAACGAAGTGGCTCGTCGCCTGGAACTCGAAGAGCGCAAACCTGATCTCTTCGACATCGTGCCATATAAGCCGGTCGAGCCGAAAGTCAAAATGCCGATGCTGCCTTACGAGGAACGCAAGCGTAACTTCAAACTGATCGAATTGGGCTACCTGCAGGAGCAGGCCGAGCGTGAATCGGCTCGTTGTTTGCAGTGCGCCTGCCCGGCAGCAGGGCAGTGTGATTTGCAAAAGTACAGCATTGAGCATGGCCTGGCTGATAACCGCTTCCATGACGGCGAGCCGAGCGATTATCACGACTACGAGATTGATATGTCGCACAGCTTTATCCTGCGCGATCCAAACAAGTGCATCAACTGTACGCAGTGCGTGCGTGTCTGTCATGATGTGATTGGTCCAGACTGCTACGGTATGTTCGGTAAAGGCTTCGACACCATCGTATCCACGCCGTTCAACGTTAGCCTGCACGATACGGACTGCGTCTCGTGTGGGGCTTGCGTGCAGGTCTGTCCTACCGGGTCGCTGATGATGGCCGAGCGTACGTTGAAACGCTACGCTTTCGCGCTGGACCGCTGTATCTTCTGCGGTGACTGCGTAGAGGTCTGCCCTCACGGTGCGCTGGGCGAGACGCCGAACTTCGAGCTGTCGTTCTTCAATCGCTTTGGCCCCGATGTTACGCTTGAGAAAGGTGACCTGGCGGTTGCTCCGAACTACCTGGTGCGCCAGCGCCTGCCCCGCGGTAAGAAGGAGGTGCCGGTGATGAGTCCCCTGGTGCGTCCGCTGCCGGCACGAGGCATCCGCGAATAGTGTACACGGTAAAATCAGTGCTAAAGAAGGGCGGCCTCTTTGAGGTCGCCCTTCTTTAGCTTGCGAGAGAAGGTTCCTCTATGTCTGTGATTCTCTCCTACATCCAGACGCAGCCACTGCTAGAGGGGCGCAAGCGCGGTCAGGTCGTCGTCGAAACCTCGCTTGACCTTGGCATAAGCAACACCAGCGTCATGTTGAGCCCTGAAGGCGTGAGCTTTGTAACTGGCGAACGCCTGGACTGGGCCAGCGTTGAAAAGATCAGCCAGGACACAGTCAAATGTTACACTATAAGCGTGAAAGGAATGCAGGCCATTCAGACCTTCTCTAAAGCAACGAACCGCTTATGCAGTCTGATGCCTACGCGGGGCGCTCCCAGTATGCTGATCGCTGGCTTCGTGATGCATCGTATCAAAGAGCTTGATCCCTGGCAGCACGCGCAGCGCATGATCGCGACTCTCGCCCCGGTAAGCGGGTCCGTGCTCGACACGGCGACGGGCCTGGGCTATACGGCCATCCTGGCTGCCAGAACCGCTGAGAGCGTGACCACCATCGAGCTTGATCCGGGCGTGCAGGCCATAGCGCAACTGAATCCCTGGTCGCGGGGACTCTTCGCCAATCCCAAAATCACGCAGATGATGGGCGATGCCTACGAAGTGGTGCCAACCTTTGCCGACGAGAGCTTTGGCCGCATCATACATGATCCCCCGACCTTGAAACTGGCTGGTGAACTCTACTCCGGCGCTTTCTATCATGAACTCCATCGTATCCTCAAGCGAGGCGGGCGGCTCTTCCACTACATCGGCGACCCCAATAGTAAGGCCAGTGGCAGCGTCACGCGCGGGGTAATGCGGCGCTTGCAGGAAGCTGGCTTCTCGCGCGTAGTGCGGCGCGCAGAGGAGACCCCTGGCTGATTCTCATGGGAAACAACTAGTGGTCTATCCAGCACTATTTGATGAGTGGGACCAATCGCAATGTAGTGGCACCCCTTGCGGGCAATGCCATTCAAATAAGAAGAATATCGCGAAAGGAAGAGTTTTTCAAATGGAAGGAGGGATGCCAGCGTTGCTTCCGATGGAAGCAGGAAAAAGCGCGTTTGACGACGCGCGGGCAGAAGCGCAAGCGACGGGCAGGCAGCAGCGTCTTGGGATCACGGAGATCAGCGAGCAGGCGCGCATGCAAGCGGGGCAACTCGCTGGCCTCGACGATGGCGAACTCATAGCAGGCGGTGTCCAGCACATGCAAAGCATGGCTAAAACTGAGGCGATCAGGATCGAGGTCGGCTTGCAGGGCTGACTGATGCATCCAGGCCCGCACCGCGTAGTGGGCCAGCAGCAAGCCATAGAGTTCCTGATAGACCAGTTCGGGCGATTTGCTGCGCAAGGGCTGAGCACTGAGGCGTTGATGGGTTTTGATCTCATCGATCACCAGCTCAATTTCCCAGCGTTCATGATACAGCCCGATCAGCTCGAGCGCGGGAGCTTGCGCCGGGTCAAGCAGGGTGGTGACCAGTCGATGCAGCGCGGCTGGATCGGTCGGGTTGCAGGTGCGCGAGGTGGGCAACAGGGCCAGATCCTGAGCGACCAGCGGATGCAAGCGATACTCAATGACGCGCAGCGTCAAGGCCGCTTGCCCTTTGGGACGCACGGTGACCAGGTAACTGCCATCCGCAAGCGTGCGGCTGCGCTGGGTGAAGTAGCCGGCCGCCAGCCGACAGAGCACCTGAGCCCCGCGTTGGTGCACGGCGGCCAACCAGTTGACCGAGAGGAAATTGCGGTCGGTCATCACCAGCATGGCCGACTCGATGGAGCGCAGGATGCTCCAGCACAGGGCTTGCTCGCTGGCCTTACACCGGGCGAACACCGCGTCGATAATGGCATGGGTGCCCACTTCGGCCAGATAGAGGCAGCGCACCTGAGGAAAGGGACTCTGACTTTTGCCACTCGTCAAGCGGCCAAAATGCAGCGTATTGGCTGGGGTCTCAGGAACCTCATCCAGGGTGCCATCGATGGCCATCAGCCGCAAGCCCAAGGCGAAGGCGCCTGTGGTGGCTTCGCTCGCCAACGGACGGCAGCAGCGCCGGAAGAGCAGACGCATCACCACGATGCCCAGGCTTTGCCGACGTGCTGTCAACGCGCCCCCAGTGGGCAAGCTGATGCCAGGGTCGGGCCACACCCAGCGCAAGCCCCGGCTCAGATGGGCAAAGACTTCCGTCACGTTGAACTGACGGAACAACGACAAGGCGATCACGTAGTAGACGATGAGCAGGTGCGAGAGCTTGCGTTCGCGCTGTTCCCAGGCATGACAGGCGCTCAACAGGTCGCTGACCAGTTCGCGCGGGTAGCACGCTTCGAGCACCTGCATGCGCAGGTGGTGGCAAAACTTGCTTTCCGGTGGAATCTGCTGTAGTTTGAATGGCATGGAAGAAGGTCTCCTTGGTTCGACTGAACGATTCGATAGTGACCTTCAGTATCTCACATCGAGACCTTCTTCTTATTTGAATGGCATTGCCCCTTGCGGGTGCCAGGTACTCACCCATCACATGAAGGTTGACGGTCCACTAGTGGGTCAACTGGCAAAGGGATAGCCGTAAGGGAAATCAGATGGTAGACTGTGGAGATGAGGGAAGGAGAACGAGCATGGCACAGCCCCAGAGAGAGCCCTTGCGGGCATTGAGCGAGCAGGAAGAGCGAGAACTCAAGCGACTGGCGAACGCGACCAGCGAGCGGTTAGATGTGGTACGCCGAGCGAAAGCCTTGGGAGCCGTGGCGGACGGGAAGCCATTGACGCAGGCCGCCCAAGAGGCAGGATTGAAGAGTGGAGACGGAGTAGGCAAACTGGTCAAGCGCTTCAATCAGCATGGGTTAGCGGCCCTGTGGGTGGCGGCCGGGGCAGGCCGCAAGCCGACGTACACCAGCGAGCAGAGAGCGCGCATCCTGGCCGAAGTGCAGCGGCAGCCCGATCGAAAAGAGGACCAGACCGCGACGTGGTCGCTGATGACGCTGCGACGGGCCTTACGGGAGGCGGACCTGCCCGAGATCGCGGCGGAAACGATCCGGGAGGTACTGCATGAAGCTGGCTACCGCTACCTTCGCACACGCACCTGGGTGCGCACCGGCTACGCGTTGCGCGTGCGCAAAAGTGGCACCGTGACGACCTACGACCCCGAGACGCCCGAAAAAAAAAATTGATCGAGCTGGCCTACGAGCAGGCTGAGGCAGCTGGGATCGTGCAACTCAATGAGGATGAAGCGGGGCCCTATCAGGCCATCCCCCAACCCGGAGCGAAGTTCGCAGCCAGAAGGCCACCCCGCACTGCAGCCGCACGAGTACGAGCGGGGAGGCACGGCCAAACTGCTGACCCTCTTTCGCCCAACCACCGGCGAACTCCGCGCCAAGGGGGTGGTCTCGGTGACCAATGCGGTGCTGCATCCCTGGCTCAAAGAGCAACTCGCAGAGGTGTTGGCCCAGATCGAGAAGGCCCACCCCCGAGCAGAACTGCCCCCCGAAGCCGAGCGCCCTGCCTGTGCGCGTTGGGAGACGTGGCTGGGCTATGCCCCACGCAGTCCAGAACCGCCCTTGCGCATCGTGCTGGTGCTGGATAATCTGGCGGGACATCTCTCCTATGATCTGGTGCGCTGGTTGTTTGATCAGGGGGTGATGCCGCTCTACACGCCGGTGGGCGGCTCGTGGCTCAACATGGCCGAGTCGGTGCAGCGCATCATCGTGCCACGCGCCCTGGCCGGTCAGCATCCCACCAGCGCTCAACAGATCATCGACTGGTTAGAGCAAACGGTCGCGGGCTGGAACCTCAAGCCCACGCCCTTTGTGTGGAATGGCAAGCGACGACGGCGGCGCGAGCGTGCTCGTTTACGCCGTCTGGCTGGCTCGGGGGCCGCACTCGCTCAGGGCTATGCCATTGCCAGTTGACCCACTAGTTGCTAGCAGCAGGTATGTTACAATAGTAATAGCCTGAACATCTTTCAAAGTCGAGGAGTCTCTGTATGGCATTGCAAAGGCAGCGTATTCTCCGTTTTCCCGAGGGATTTTTGTGGGGAACAGCATCTTCATCGCATCAATGTGAGGGTGGCAATACCAACAACCAGTGGTATCGCTGGGAGCAGCAAGGACATATCCTCACAGGCGACAAGTGTGGGGATGCATGTGACTGGTGGCGGCAT
>WNFG01006216.1_pt1 | contig 10046 bp, 10 predicted proteins | sample 5400431 | NCBI WGS metagenome assembly WNFG01 (sample SAMN13153346, study PRJNA577476) | soil metagenome | isolation source: 120 cm saprolite under Douglas fir tree site 2 hole 3 replicate 2 | place: USA:California | collected 2015-04-18
CCCCTTTTCTGCAAATGCGGCAGGGCTTCTTGGGAGACCAGGAAAGGACCGCGCACATTGGTCGCGAACATGGCGTCCCATTGCTCAAGTTTTAGATCGTCGAAGCTAACGGTTTCATACTTCCCTGCGTTGTTGATCAGGATATCCAGCCCGCCCAGTTCCCGAATCGCTTCCGTCACGGCCGCACGAACACTTCTCGGATCGGTTACGTCGCAGCGGACAGCCAGGGTGCGGACCCCTGTCTTTTCAATGTCTTTGACCGTCTGTTGGACGTCTCTCGCCGACTTCAGAAACGTAACCGCTACATCGGCGCCCGCCTCCGCCAGAGCCAGAGCGGTTAACCTACCCAGGCGCCTTGCGGCGCCGGTAATCAGCGCTACTTTTCCCGAAAGTGGCTTTGAGCCGGTCATGGCAAGGATTGTACCCTTTCCCGGATCGGGCCTTCCCTCGTGAACGTGCGCCCAGGTTCGGAGAGGCGGATCGAGGTTTATATGGAAAGCCAGCGGCGAGTTTGCTAGACTCCGGCCATGCCGGAACTGCGCGAAGTGGTCGTGTACTCCAGAAAGGGATGCCACCTCTGCGAGATCTTGAAAGAAAAGCTGGTCAAGCTGGAGCGCAGGGGCGGATTTCGCTGGCGCGAAGTTGACGTTGAAACCGAAGACGGCCTAAGGCGCCAGTTCACCGACGAAGTCCCGGTGGTTTTCATCGACGGTCGCAAAGCCTTCAAGTACCGGCTGGATGAGCAGGAATTCCTCAAAAGACTCGCCGGTTGAGATTGAGCCACTGTGGCCACAGGTTCCGCACTCTCCACAACAACGCATCATTTCCCCTACTTCCAGCATCCAAAAACAAGAGGTGACTGGCAGGTGACCTCCGGTGCCTACTGACCTCTAAGCTTTTGTTTTTTCGCGTGTTATACTGCACAAAATTAGCCTGCCTGGGTGGTTCCGACGCCTGGGCTGAAGGAACCTGAAGATGGCCCGTAGTTCTCACCGAGCTTCCATTCTTATCGTTTTATTCTTGGCAGCCTGCGGTTTTCTGGGCGTGTTGTTTGCCCAGAAGAATCCTGCGACCGCCCACGACGGCGACTCCGATGTAAGCCAGAGCCTGCATCAGTTCACGCAGGTCTATGACATCGTTGAGCAGAATTATGCCGAGCCGGTGAATCCGGACAAAGCCATTTACAACGGGGCGATTCCGGGCATGTTGCATGTGCTCGACCCGCACTCGAACTTCTTCGATCCCAAATCGTACTCACTGTTGCGCGAAGACCAACGCGGCAAATATTACGGCGTGGGAATGACGGTCGGGCCGAGGAACAATAAAGTTATCGTCATCGCGCCTTTCGCGGGCACACCTGCGTACCGCGCCGGCATTCATCCCGGGGACATCATCAGTGCCGTAGATGGCAAGCCCACCGACAACATGACGACCAGCGATGTCGCTGACTTGCTGAAAGGTCCCAAGGGCACCACAGTCCACATCACAGTTCTCCGCGAAGGCGCCGACAAGCCGCTGGAATTCGCGGTCGTGCGCGACGAGATTCCCCGCTACAGCGTTGACCTTCACTTCCTGATTCATCCCGGCATCGGTTACATGCACGTTTCGGGATTTAACGAGACCACGGAAAAAGAGGTCCAGGAAGCCCTCGACCAGTTCTACCAGGCGGGCGATCTTAAGGGCCTTATTCTCGATCTGCGCCAGAACCCGGGCGGGCTGCTGAATGAGGGCGTAGGAGTTGCGGATAAATTCCTGCACAAGGGCCAGTTAATTGTTTCGCATCACGGCCGGTCTTCCCCGGAGCGCCGCTATACAGCCGCTCACGGAAACGGCGGGAAAGAGTATCCGCTGGTGGTGTTGGTGAATCGTGGTACGGCATCTGCGGCTGAGATTGTGGCCGGTGCAATTCAGGACCACGATCGCGGCTTGGTGGTTGGCGAAAATACTTTCGGCAAGGGTTTGGTGCAAACCGTGTATCCGCTTTCCAACGATACCGGATTGGCGCTAACCACGGCCAAGTACTACACCCCGAGCGGGCGACTGATTCAGCGCGACTACAGCAATGTATCGCTGTATGACTATTATTTTGAGCGCGACGACATCAACAACACCGCCAACAAGGAAGTAAAGCTGACCGACAGCGGCCGCACGGTTTACGGAGGTGGCGGAATCACTCCCGACGTGAAAGTAGATCAGGTCAAGAGCAACCACTTCCAGGACACGCTGCTGCAGCATTACGCTTTCTTTAACTTCGCGAAGCACTATATTGTCGGCCATCGCGTGACCAAGAACTTTGAAGTAGACGAAAACATCATGCAAGAGTTCCGCAAATCCCTCGATGCTGACAAAGTGCCTTACACCGAGGCCGATCTGGTCCAGAACAATGACTGGGTGCGTTCGAACATCAAGAGCGAAATTTTTGTGGATGCTTACGGACAGGAAGAAGGATTGAGAGTAAAGGCAGAGAGCGATCCCGAGGTCCTCAAAGGGCTTGAGCTTTTGCCGCAGGCGCGGCAATTGGCAGAAGGCGCCCGCAAGATTGTTGCCGAGCGTAACAGCACAAGTCTGGCTCGGTAATTTCATCATCTCGATCAGAGGCCCGGCGAGTCCGGGCCTTTTTGTTTTGTAGCGCTACAAGCCCCTCTTCCACAACGGCTTTCACGCTGCCACACATTCACGGTAGAATCTCCAGAACTGCTGTGAACAAAACCATCTGGATCCTATCCGCTGTTTTCGCGCTGACTGCGGGCTTCACCGACCTTCGCTGGCGCAAGATACCGAACTGGCTCACCTATCCTGGAATTCCCTGCGCCATCGTGCTTCACTCGATCGCTGGTGGCTGGCATGGAGTGAGACTCTCTTTGCTGGGAACCGGACTGGGGCTGGGACTGTTGCTGCCTTTCGTTCTGATTCGCAGCCTTGGCGGTGGCGACTGGAAGTTAGTTGGAGGTTTTGGAGCGTTCTTTGGCGCGCAGCAGCTGATGACTGTGTTGATCATTACGCTTCTGATCAACGGCTTCATGGCTCTTTGTATGGTCATTTGGAAAAGACGTATCGGACAAACGCTGCACAACCTGGGCCAAATGACCGCGGCATTCTTTTCACTGCATTTGCCTGGCCCCGAGCTGACTCTCGAGAATCCGGAGGCGATCAAAGTCCCCTTCGGCGTGGCGGCAGCAATTGCCGTTCTGCTTTATACTTCGAGCCAGCCATGGGGGCCGTTTTGATGGCATGAACTCCGCTTCTTCAACTGGGGCAGGACGTGGAGCGGGCTCCTCTCCCGCCCTCGAATGCTCGGGCCGATTCACCTGCTTGCGGGGGAGCGCAGGGGCCGAGATAGTCGAAGCGGCCGTGGTCTTGCCGGTCCTGTTTCTGTTACTGTTTTCCATCTTCTGGTTTGGGCGCGCCTTCAGCATTTCCGGAAGCATCAATCACGCCGCCCGCGAGGGGGCACGCATTGCCGCGGTTCCTGCCTGCGCCAGCTGCAGCCCTACCCCTACTACTTGCCTCTGGCCGGGGAGTACGCTGCCTTGCGATCAAGCGGTCGTTGACACGGTGAACAATGCCTTGATCGCTGCGCACGTGGATAGCACCATAGCGAGGCCTTACTCTCCTAATCCTGCGCCGCAGGCTTGCCCAGGCGCAGTTCCGGCAGGGGTTTGTGTCCTAGCGGGTGGCACCGCCCCGACTCACGAGATCAATATCTGTCGCAATGTCGTGCTGAACCAGGGCAGCACATCGCCTCCGGTTTGCGGGGTGATCGTCAGCTTCCAGTATGCGTATCCGCTGACGCGTCCATTTAGCAGTCAGACCATCGATCTGAAGGCCCAAGTGGAAATGCGGGGAGAAGATTGATGCGACATCGCGGCACATCCCTGGCCGCCGGCGACGACCGCGGTTCTCAGATCATGGAGTTCGCGATCACAGTCCCACTCCTGGTCGTACTGGTCGTAGGTATTTACGATTTTGCGCAAGCTTTCAACACGAAGGAGAAACTCAACTTTGCGGTCAAAGATGGGGCGCGATTCGGCGCAGCTCAACCAACCAGCGATCTGAGCCAATCCATTCCTCTTTCAGTCACGGCCATTCGCGACCTGGTAGATGCCGATCTGATCGCGGAAGGCATTGACGAGTGCGGATTGGGTAACATTCAATCAGTGGCTGGCACTCTCACTTGGACAGCGACAGGAAATTGCTTTAGCCAAAACAATCCCAACAGTCCCGATTTCACGCTCACCATTGATCGTGGTTTTACAGTTCCTCCGGCATCGAATACATCCGAGCCTTGGCTGATTTCAACTCACGTCAAAATCACCTATCCCTACAAGTGGCATTTCCAGAGCGTGATCACATTGGTAGCTCCAGGCGCCAATTTTGCCGGAACCACCGCGCTCACAACCGACGCAGTTGCTACTAATCAGGACTGAAATGAAGCCGCGTCTCGATGTGCGAACACGTGTCTCGGGCAAGCAGCGGGGTCAGACGCTCATTTTGGTTGCGGTCTCGCTGCTAAGCCTGTTGGGCATCGCCGCCCTGGCAATTGACATGACAACTCTGTACGTCTCCAAGGCTGAGATTCAACACGCGGCCGATGCTGCCGCCCTAGCTGGCGCCAAAGCATTGGTGGATTCCGGAGTTACCTCTGATCCTTCCAATGCCTCATTGCAGGGCGTTGCTCAGACCATGGCCCAGGACTATGTCACCGCGGTTGTAGCGCAGAACAAAGTTGCAGGATCTCCGCCGCAGTTGGCGGGCAACTCCCCCGTGATCAATGTCAACGCCGTGCCGAACGCCCTTGGTAATCCGCAAGTTACGGTCACGTTGCAACGCACCGACCTTCCACTATTCTTCGCAAGGATTTGGGGCAGCTCTTCCGCATCAGTGAGCGCGACGGCAGTCGCTGAAGCTTACAATCCTGCGTTTTCGCAATCGAACACTGGCTCGTTCATGCCTTCGGCGCCCAAGTGTGTGAAGCCATTCCTGGTGCCGAACAATGATCCGAACCCAAGCCAGGCAGGCGCAACATTCGTGGATCCGTCGAGCGGCGCCGTCAATGGCAGCGCAACTTCCTTTGTAGGAGAAGCCATCACGCTGACTCCGGCCTGCATCAATCGTGGAGGGCCAAACGCGTGCAATTTGCCGCCCTTCAGCCGCGGCTCTTCGCAAAGCCTTCCGCCCTCGCCGGGTCAATATTTGCCCTTACTGGTGCCTGACAGCCATCAGTACTGTCCCAGTCCCTCGGCGCCAGGATGTTCAGGAGGCGGAACAGATTTCGAGAAGAGTACCCGGTGTTGCGATGGAATTCCGCTTAATTTTCTTCAATGCGGCGGATCCACCACTCGTGCGACTTGGGACCAGGGTACGAATCCGGGGGGTGGAAGCGGCCCCGCGAAGCAGGGTCTGCAATGCCTCATCCATACGACAAGTCAAGGCCCGCCCGCCGCCAATGCCACGCAGGACACGCTGTTCATTCCAGGAGCTCCTCCTAATCCTGGACAAATGCAAATCCAGGCAGGCGATTACAGCCATTCTCGCTATAACGTTCCTATCGGGACGTTGATAAGCACGAGCGATTCGATCATCACCGTACCACTTTTTGAAAACAATCCCGCAGTTCCTATGCCACCCGATGTAAACATCGTCGGCTTCTTGCAGTTGTTCGTTGATTACGTCGGGCCTACCGGAGATCTACACGCTCATATTCTGAATGTATCCGGATGTGGCAACAGCGGATCCGGAACGGTGGCTACCGGCGGTGGTGTTTCGGCTATTCCGGTGCGATTGATTCACAACTGAAGGCGGACGCAGCGTTCTAGATCTAGCTCGGGGGCACCTCGATCACAGGCGCGTTTGCCGGAGGCTGCTGTGGCTGTGCATTGTTATCATCGGGCGGCGGAGGGACAGGTTCGGGGTTCTGCGGTTCCGTATTTTCAGCGGTTGACGGGCTGTACGGCGGGGGGACGAAACGTGCTGGCTCGACCGGCCCTCCAGAATTGCGACTCAGGATCACGCTGCGCAACGTATTCGGATCCGATTCGGATCCCACAAGAACAAAGTTCAGACCTGAACCGTTGAGCAGTTCTCCGAGGACCTCTTCGGCTGGACCCGGTCCGAAATCGGCGGCGACCCGCTCCTGTTCAGTACCTGATGGAATGGCCATTTCAGCGCCTGTCTGTTTTTGGACTTGGAACAGGACTTCAGAGAGCGTCGCGCCGTTGGCGTGAATCGTAAGCAAGCCGTTCGTGAACTGCACGCTCAGGGCACGAGTGCCGGCTGCCGAATTCTGCTTGGCTGAGCTTTTCTTCACACTGAATGGGCCAGGTTGATTAGACCTCGGTGATACTTTGGCTGAAACCCATCCGATGGTGGGCTGCGTGTCCCCGGCAATCTCGGGATCGGCTCCCAGGCTTACCAATAACCCAGACGCATCGGGAGCAACGCGATACCACTGCGGCCGATTCAAGTCCACAACGATTCTTGTGACTGGCGGAACGGTCGAGAACAAACTCACGCGGATTCCCTTCGCCTCACCACCGTGGATGGCCGTGCCATGCAGACCCGGTCCCGGCAGCGCATTCGGGATATCGATGACCAGCCGCTCCGGATCAGAAACAATGTGTGTCCGTGGTACGACAGCTGCGCTGATCTGAATTTGGAACTGCAGGGGGTTGTTGCTCAACACCGATATTTTTCCAACTGAAGACGAACGCCCTGTCTGCGCCTGAGAGGAGGAGTAGACACACAGCGCAAAAACGCAAATTCCGCGAAGATACTTCAGCGATTTCATGGGCTTGAGCGGAATTCTAGCAGTGTGAAGCTTGTGACGATGTGCACTTTGGTACTAGTACCTAGTGGGAACCAATGCAGATTCCCTTTGTGAATTTACTGCCTCTTTTGGCGCAGCCTAGCGAAGACAGCAGCCGCTCCAGAGAGCACTAGAACTATGGTTCCAGGCTCCGGCACCGTCGGTGGCGGGGGTGGCGGAGGCGGAGGAGGACTGCAATTGTTGTTTGTCGTGACTGTACAACCGCCAGAAGTAGGTGTTGTCGGTGCTCCGATTGGGAGAGGCACAAAACCGCTTGGAGGCCCACCGCCACCCGCGAAGCTTCCTCCTGCTGAAGGTCCAATTGGCATACCTGGATCGACGCTTAGTAGGTTGGAACCGGGACTGGATGGAAATGCCTCGATTCCGCTCGCGACGGCGTCTGGACGATCCAGCTCTGCGAGCAGTGGTTCGTCGGGGGAGGTGTTCGCCTGGGGCAGAACCGATACCTGATTGCCACAGCGCGTACGCGCCGTGATTCGGCCGTCGGTGAGCAACTTTTCTCCCTTGTGTAGACTGGCTTGCTTGCGCGTCCAGTAAACCTTGTTGCCGCGGCGGTAGGAGAGGTAAACCAGCTGCGGTTCATTGACTTCAATTACTCGCGCGCGATTGTAATTAAATCCTGCGTAATGGGTCGCCACTGTTTCATCGTGAGCAGCAGTCTCCCGCAGCTCATCTCCCGAGGTCACGCCTCCGGGAACCACTGAATACGGGTAAACCAGACGGCGATTGTGCGCGCGTATCTCCCCAGGATGAGGGCCTGCAAGCGCCGAGAAGCTCAGGGCAATAGCCTGCGGAGGATGGTCCAGCTGGTATGCGTAGCCACGACTGCCATCGGCAATCCAGCGGATACCAGCAACACAAATGCCCACCAACACCAGGAAGGCCAAGCCGCGAACCACTGCACCAGCCAACTCTACACTTCTCTTGACCCGACGGCTTCTAGTCCGGTGACGCGAATACTTCAAATCGCTCTCCTAACAAGCACACTTCAGCCCCAAAAAAGTGGGAGGGGAGAGATACAACTTTTGATGCAGTTGCCGTACCACACTGCAAGCCCGGAGGCAGCTCCGTAAGTACATGAAATCTTTGAAGATGAGGCACCTGCTATTGAGGCCGATGCTAGCAGAGTATGAAAAATTTTGCACAACAATAATCTGTTGATAAGCCGGGTTCCTTTGGCGCTCCCATTGGACTGAAGAGGCATAAAATCCAGCAACTTAGAGGAATTCTTGTCCTGTGAATATCAGGGCCTCCAATTCGATCGGCCTGGTCCCGCAATGGCACTGCACAGGGTATATTGAACCCCATGAAACAACCGCCAAATCGTTCGGCAAAGCCGGCGGCACGAACCGCCATTGCGATCATGGCAGCCGGCAAGGGTACACGGCTCAAGTCAAAGCATCCGAAGGTCCTGCATGAAGTCGGCGGGAAGCCGCTGTTGGCGCATGTGATCGCGGCAGCCCAGCAGGTAATCCCGGCAAAGGACATCTACGTGATCGTTGGACACGAAGCCGATCGCGTTCGTCAGGCCGTCCAGGACGCGGGGGTGGGATTTGTATTGCAGGAGCCACAACGCGGGACTGGCCACGCGCTGATGTCTGCGCGCAAAATACTGACGGACTATGACCAGGTCATCGTGCTTTCCGGTGACGCGCCTTTGATTACTCCCGAGACGATCCAGAAATTGCGCGACTTTCATCAGCACAGGAAAGCTGCGATGACTATTCTGAGCGCGCAGCTTGAAAGTCCGACGGGCTACGGCAGAGTTATCCGCAAAGCGGCGGGAAGCGACGAAGTCAGGACCATCGTGGAGGAAAAGTCGTGCACGCCGGAACAGCGGAAGATTCGCGAAATTAATTCCGGCTTCTACGCTTTTTCCCTCAAGCCACTGCTCGCCAACATAGAACGCTTGAAGACCAACAATCCGCATGGCGAGTACTACCTGACGGATATGGCCCAAGTCCTGCGCGAAGCCAAAGAGCGGGTTGTGGCAATCAAAACCGGCAACGCTTCTGAAATCCTTGGGAGCAATACCCGGGCGGAACTTGCAGATCTCGATCAGAAGGTGCGCCGGAACAAATGTCTGAAGCTGATGGCCGAGGGCGTGACCATTTTTTATCCGGAGAGCTGCGTGATTGATGCTGAGGTCGAAGTCGAGCCGGACACGGTCATCGAGCCGTTCGTACAATTGCTGGGACACACGCGCATTGGCGCCGATTGCCGCATCAGGTCATATTCGGTGATCCATAATTCGCAAATCGGCGAGAGCGTGCTCGTCCGCCCCGGTTGTGTGCTCGACGACGCACGAGTCGCGAGTGGCGCGGTGCTCGGCCCGTATTCACACTTGCGCCCAGGCAGCGAAATCGGCGAAGGTGCGCACGTCGGTAATTTTGTCGAAACCAAGAAAGTCCGACTGGGCAAGAGATCGAAAGCGAACCATCTCACTTATCTTGGCGACGCCGAAATCGGCGAGGACGTGAACATTGGCGCCGGCACCATTACCTGCAATTACGACGGCGTCCACAAGCATAAAACCGTGATTCAAGACGGAGTTTTCGTGGGCAGCGATTCCACCCTAGTCGCGCCGGTTAAGCTCGGCAAGGGTGCGTATGTGGGTGCAGCTTCCTGCATCACCGATGACGTTCCTGAGAATTCGCTGGCGCTAGGACGGGCAAAGCAGATCGTGAAAGAAGGCTGGGCAAAGAAGAAAAGAGAGTCGCGTTGAGATGCATCTCTATGGACCTCTGTGGTTAGCGATGCTTTTAACCGCCGGGGACAGGGAGGCCGAACTTTGGTCAATCGCGGACCTTAACGCGACACTGCCGCAAACAAGCTCGTGTGGATCAATGACTGAAACTGCTTGTCATCAGCCTTGAAATGCATTTGCAGCTTTGAGCTGTCCGAGTTCACAGAAACATCTTCGAGCGCCGCCTTCTCTACCGAGCTCGCGGTCATTTTTCTGTAGAGCACACCCGCTTTCACCAAGGAAGACAGGGTAGCCGCAGTCACCGTGTCAGAAGTGATTACATCGAGATCAAAATTCACGCCGTTTGAGAAATTCATGGTGTAGCGCGAGCCCAGAACCCGTTTCTTGATGGTGTCGTAATCCGCCAGCCGCGAGGCATCTCCCAAAGCCGATAGCAGCATATTCTGTGTGCCCTTCTGGTCGAGGATGCTCCACACCGCGCCCGACTCAACATCTCCGATCAGGTTCGCGATA
>WNFG01036954.1_pt1 | contig 10045 bp, 16 predicted proteins | sample 5400431 | NCBI WGS metagenome assembly WNFG01 (sample SAMN13153346, study PRJNA577476) | soil metagenome | isolation source: 120 cm saprolite under Douglas fir tree site 2 hole 3 replicate 2 | place: USA:California | collected 2015-04-18
GAGGTACGACGCTATCTGTCTCCTGACATCAAGGTTCGTCGTGGTGATGTCCTCAGTGCGTGGAGTGGTCTGCGTCCCTTGGTTCGAAATCCCGCGGCTAGTAGCACTGAGGGTCTCGTGCGCAACCATATCATCTACGTTTCTCCGAGCGGTCTTTTGACCATTGCTGGTGGAAAATGGACGACATACCGTGCCATGGCGGAGGAGACGGTCGACGAAGCGGTCAAGATCTTTGGGCTGGAGAGTCGGACTACCAATGGATGCGTGACGGATTCTGTGCGTCTCGTTGGGAGCGACGCCTGGAATCGCAATATGTTTATCAGTCTGATCCAACGGGTGTGTTTGTTTGTTGGAGCTACCTTTTCCTCGGTCATGTCTGAGAGGCTGTTTCAGTATGGTCTCGAAACTGAAGTCGCCAAACATCTATCAAATAATTACGGTGACCGCGCCTGGACCGTCCTCTCCCTCGCGCAGCCTACCGGCGAGACCTGGCCGCTTTATGGAATTCGTCTTTCCCCACAGTATCCTTGTCAGCGCCTATTCTTCCATCTACATTTCCGCAGCGCGCTGACTACTGACTGAAGTTATCGAGGCGGAAGTCCGCTATGCAGTTCGTCACGAGTACGCGTTGACGGCGACCGACGTGATCTCGCGTCGCCTACGACTCTCCTTCCTTAACGCACAGGCAGCGCTCGAAGCGCTCCCTCGCGTTATCGACATCATGGCTGAAGAGCTGAGCTGGAACTCGGTGCGCAAGCGGCAAGAAATCGTGCAGACCACGCGTTTCCTGCAGAGCATGGGCCTCACGCCTGACCATGACACTCCTGCCCCCGCGCGGTCTTCTCAAAACAGGTTTGACTGGGTTTATCGGTTGACTGGATTCACCGCCGGTGCCGCCACCAGCAGCCATGGACGCGCACAGTTCGAGGCAGGCGAGTCGGAATCCCTGCGCGAGGCCTTCTTGGAGCAAGCGAGAGACTCCGCAGGGCGGCTGGATAAGCCAGCCATTCGCGAGTTGCTGCAAAGCATCCCCGCTTACGCTGGCATAAGGACCAAAGAGTTCGAATATGTACTTGAGGAGACAGGACTTGCTAGACTGAATGACATTGACGATGTCTCACTTTCGCGGCCGAGCGGAGGCTGACAGTTTTTTGGGGTTGGGAATGCGTGGAAATAGATATGTGCGGAACTTAAAGACGTGTCATTCGCTCCTGCGTCCAGAGCGACGGCAAAGAAGCTGAGACTCGCAATTCCGGTCGAGAAGAGCGGTGGGGGTGTCTGAATGTGGAATACGGATTGGAGGGAGACAAAAAGCCATGAAAAAGCATAGCATGGGTGCTGGTTGCTCGGGTAATGTTGAGAACGCCGAGATATTTGTAATTGGGTGTACTGTATATGCGGCTGCATTTACAAGTCATATGGTTTAGTTGTCTCAAAAAGTATCTGTAATGTTTTAGTTTAAGTTTACGAATCAATTGAATTGTAGAAGTTGTTCCATGTGTTCTGGCGTACAATTACCGCATACACGAGGCATCATCCGCGTCAGCGCCTGAAAGAAACATGATCGAGTTACCTTACGGGGCCAATGTCACTACGGTAGTAATGGAATCAATTTTGGACATAATCGTACACATAGTCAGGCTGACGTTGGGTTTCGGCAGGCAATGAAACCCGGCGACCCCATCTATCTTCCTTCACTCTAGCCCCTTTGTTTTTCCCCATTTGGCTTTGTGACTCACGCGTGGCCAAGGATGGACATGGGCTTGTACGGCTCTTCGAGATGTTTGATCTCTTCTTCTGATAGTTTAACATCGACTGCGTCTGTGCTCAAGGTTATGAGATTACTGCTGTAGCCAAACCGAAGAGAGAAAGGAACAGTAAGCGTTGGGGGGAGAAACTTACCGATCAGTTCTTTCAATTTATCAAGGGATGTGCTGCCGATGATAGGAGCGGTGACGACTGAACGGGTCAAGTGGGGTCGGGTTAGCCCAAAGACCGCAGCACGGGGAATGGAATTCACACGAACCTTCTTTACTCAGGGTCCACGCTAAAGATATTTGCGCCATGCTCAGATTACGCTTTTTGGCGAGCTCTTCGATGCTAGCGAGGGGGCGGGGGCCGGGAGAGAAAAATCATGAGACACATGTCGTTTAGGAAAGAGTAAAGTTTTAGTTTACCGCTTAACGACTTCCTGATTTCCAGGTTCTTTGAGGTATTCGTCGTGAAATCTGCATGTTGGATGTAGATAAGAAGGAAGAACCCTCTTTTCTCAGGTCGGATGCAGAATGGATTACGCACAAATCGTTATCGGCGCGGATGGTGCGTTCTCCCAAGGGACGCGTGAGAGCGCCACGTGCGAGCGGGGACCACGGAATGGAGCCAACGCCAAAGTGCTGGGAATGAGGAAGTGGGGGAAGAGGGTGAGAAACGAGTGCGGCAGTGGCAGGCAGCGCCAACATGGAAGCGAGGGAAGTTATCTCCCTCACCTTGAGCGTGGGCATCATCTCGCGCTCTTCTTCACGGTATATGAGGTTATAGTGGTTCTGCATAGAAATGAAGGGCGTGAGGCGATTATTGATCGCGTAATCTGTTCGGAGGTGAATGAGTGGGCGAATCAACTTTTAGCCATTTCGTCACTGGAGGGGGGGAGATAAGGTGGTGCTCACTCTGCATCTGGTGGACTGGTTCGAGGAGAAAAGGTCTGGTTAGCGCTGAACGACGAGTGAGTTGAAAGTGATGGACGCATACATTGGTAAGCCCAGCATGAACTCATGCCAATGTAATGGACCCAACCCTTCTGGACAACGTCATGAAGTGCTTGCATCTGCCAAAGCGGGGGAAGAGGAGGGGGCGGGGATATTATGAGCGAGTAAGACGATACTGCATAGTTGCTTCCCATGCCGTCAAGTACGCACCACTTCCTCTACAGGGGTATTATAATCAAAACGGTGGCCTGCAGGAGAAAAAAAAAAGAAATGCGGCATCAGAGGAAGATAGGGAACGTCGATTCCCGACCCATGCCAGTGAGAGAATAAGAATAAAAACGGAAACGAACACTGCAGCACGTCGATATAATCGAGTTGCAGGCGTTTCAAGCTTTGCTGCACCGAGTCAAAGATGTGCTTCCTGCTCTGGCCACATTGGTTCACGTAGCCGAGGCTGTCGGTATCTTGAGAACCCCAAAGGAGTTCCCCAGGATTACGGCTAAGAGCGAAGTGTAGCTGTGTGTTTCCTCTATTTTTAGGGGACACGGCCAGAGGTGAGACTTGAAGGGTCGTATCTGACCTTGGTCATGACCACAATCTCCTCACGGGGGAGGTTGAGCTGTTTGATGGCTTTGCCGAGTATGACCTCCGAGGCACCATTAGAGTACACCTGCCAGTGCAGCCACAACAATTGACGGTTCAGAATCGTTCATTAGAGGTGCAAGTAAAGAATTGGCTTGAGGAACTTACATTAGCGGTATCGAAAGTTTGTATGCCGTTCTCGTAACTGCCGAGCAAGCCGAATGGAAGCGAGCCGGCGGAATCGAAATTTGAAGATGACGCACGCGAATTTGATCTGTGCAATCCCTTCCTCTTCTCCAAGCACCCACTTTTGCCACTCGGGCGTACCGTAGGACATGCATCCTAGTATAATCCTAGACACCTTCAACCCGGACTTACCAAGGCGAACTGGTGGTTATTGGGATTGAGATCGTAAATGGCGTCACATCAACCACCAAGATGTCGGACTTACCGTAGGAAACTCGACGGTTGACGTTGAGAGACATTTGTATGAGTATATGCGGTTGCAATGTTGGGAGACAGCGAGGCCCGAGATGGGGATTTATACAGTATTGTTATCAAAGAACGAAGCAGTTTCAGGGCCGATAATTCATCATCGGCTCCCACCCACGTTGGCTGCTGCGGAAACTTGCCTCGTCTGTCCATAACCTATTGTTAGCCGAGAGAAGGACAAATTTATTGGCCTCTTTCAGCGGGTCACAGTGGTCTTTTATCTACCTTACGTATATCGTGCATATGCACCTCTTTACGGGGATCACAACGTGTACTGTATTGGATCAACTAGTCTGAGTCTAAAGTTCGTCAAGATCACAACTTCGTAAGCAGCTTTGTCTGGGTATGCCCAGGCTCGCCTCTAGCATACTCATCCTGCAGCTTACGGCGCAGGATCTTGCCAGTAGGAAGTCTTGGTATCTAAACATATACATCAACACTAGAAGTCATTGACTTTCCGACATACAAATCACTCACCTCATCAACTACCTGCAGCCCCCCGCGCAGCCACTTGTGCTTGCTCAGCCGCGACCGCGCCCACTCATCGAGAGCGGCTAAAGCTGCTTCTATCCCTTGCCCTTTCCCAGTGTCAGAAAGTACAACCCATGCGCGTGGAACAAGCTCGCTGGACAGGCGCTCTCCCTTTACGCCCGCGACGGCAACATCCGTAATGAATCGTGATGGATGCTCTCGAAGAGTATCCTCAATTTCACTGGGCGAGACTTGCTTCCCCGAGACTTTAAAGGTATCCTGGTGGTAATGACGGTCAGGTCTCATAAGTTGCCCAGTATGCCTTATGGCCTACCTTTACTCGATCCACGTAACTTCGGAAAGCACTTTTCAGCATAGTGATGGGAGAACACAAGTAATGGGCGTACAAGAACCGTTCTTGTCGATCCACGTAAAAACGATCCCCTGTATACAGCCACCCATCCTTAAAAGTTTCTCTAGTCACCTTTTCATTGTTCCAGTAACCTAGTGCGACCGTGGGCCCTCGTAGGACAAGCTCTCCGGTTTCATCGTAGTCTGCGTCACTGCCATTTTCACGGAGAATCCGCGCTTCTAAAGAAGGGCAGAGAATGCCGGTCATGCCGCGCACAGGGTCCACGCTGCCTCCATGCATTCCCGGAAGGGGGAGCAAGAGAGCCGCAAAGGTCTAGGGTGAACCTGCTTAGAGCCGCAGATCGATAGACAGTCTACGAAACATACGCATTCGGACAGCCCGTATCCTGTCAAATTCATATAAGCGCGATCCACTCATGGCACGGAAGCTCCAAACCTTCTATGAAGAATGGAAGGTTCTTTGCTCTGCGTTTAAAGGCATGTAGAAGTTCGGGAGGCAAGTGTGCCGCGCCTGTGGCCGCAGATTCCAGTGAACTGAGATCAAGTTTTGACAGTTCGGGATTATGAAGCATTTGCTCCATCATGGAGGGTACCATAATGAAATGCGTAATCGGGTACCTTGAAAGCATTCCACATTAGCCGCCTTCACATGTCATGTGAAGTGAATGATTACTTGGAAAATGTCTTTGCGATCAGGTCAGCACTCCAATGAGGGAGTGCAACTACCGTACAGGGGACCAGGGTAAAACTGCCAAATAGATAGGGATTTTGGGGGCAACAGGCTGTCTGGAGGTCATTCTTACATTCTTGGCGAGGTAAGGACACCCTACCGGGTACACTCTTGCAGCCTCCTCGCCTACGCTTACAGACTCCGAAGTGGAGAAGATCAAGTTACGATGTGAGATCATCACCGCTAAATACATTCAACTTTCAACGGTGGTGACACATTGACATGGAAAAAATAACCTTTGGGGAGACCAGTGGTTCCGCTGGAGAACATAAGATACGCTAAGGTATCGTCCTGGACTTCTCGGGTTGCCATCTTCGGGAGACCACGAGCCTTGACATCTTCTATTAGGCGTGGAAGACTCGCTCTGCCGGCCACCTCTCCTTGAAGGATGAAGATATTTTCTTCAGGAAGAGCATGTGACACCAGAAAGCTTCAAAAGTTCCACGGTTTCTTGAAGAGTGGACTGCGAAGGAAAGAACGCCATCGGCACGGCTATCTTGAGAAGGGCAAACACGAGAACCGGGTATTCCTTTGACGATTACATCGAGGATCAGCGGCGCGATGACCATGAAAAGTGATTTTTTTGCACGGACCAAGCAATTTTCGCTGAGAATACCGACTATTCGCGTCCCTGCGACCAGGCCAAGCCCACCATCTTTTGGGGATGTAGCAAGGGCGGTCGCCGCGTGTTCGAAGCGCTCGAGCACATCATGGATCTGCCTTCGTTCTCCTGTCACCCCATCGATGTGAAGCGTAAAATCTGGCCATGATTTGAGCGCGAGACGTCCCAAGAGCCAATCATAGTAATTGATTGTGGGTGTGGATAATGGGAGAGAGGGGAACAGACTTCTGATGTGTGGCATCGCGGGGAACGTCAATCGAACGTCAATTGGAGGGCAACTTTCAAGTTGTTGGGCTATGTTTATGATGGCCCAGCTGTCGAATTAAACCCTACCGATATCACAATTGCATGTCTAGACCGTTTGAGGTGTCACGTCTACGTGCCATGCCACTTCTGTCGGGTGCAATTGGCCACATGGCTATTGTAATGATGACTAAACCATGAGAAGAAACTTCCTCAAAGGGAGGAGTGGTCGAGATGGTTCTGGTGGCATCTCTCTGATCCCTGAGGGAACGCGCAAGCGACTTGGTAATGGCTGTGCAATAAATAAATAGCTGTGCAATAAAATCGTTTCTCTCTATACGCTCAATCTCATCTGCCACAAACTACTATCTTCACCCACTCATGTCCACTGACGTATGGGTACTCTCCTATGAACACCTGAAGGGTCATCGAAGATCCGATGAGGCACTCACCCTCCTCCAGAAGGTTGCCTCACGCGTCAAGCCCATCATGCGAAACCATAGTTGGAGGCTTCCCGTCCTCGCAGAGTTCTTTCCTGACAGTCAAGGTCTCATAGGTGCGCTTCTTGCATCTGATTGATATCCCGAAACATGTCTGAACGTCACGTTTGCTAGGATTGAGTAAGTCTGCAGATCACTCATCGTTCAGTAGATAGATCTACAACGTGGCCGCGGCAGATATCAACATGGGTCAGAAGATCCTCCTTCGGCTCAGGCCCGCTTGGGACCCTGACACGTTTTACCCCGAGGAGGATATCATCGACACCATGCTTCACGAAGTACCTTATTATTTAGTGACCACTTACACCTTGGCGCTTACTGTTCCTCGTGCTGCAGCTCACACATAACGTACATGGTCCGCACGATCAAACCTTTTACGACTTCTTGTCTCGTCTACAGGAAGAGCATTATGAACTCAAGCGCACCGGATATGCAGGCGAAGGCTTCTTCTCACATGGGCGTCAACTCGGCGCCGGTATACCCCAGACCGTTCCCGCGTTGATTGCACAACAACGTGCAATCGAACTAGAAGCCGCGGAGAGGAGGCGAAGGACTAATACCCTTCCAGGCACGAACGGCCCAGTCAGGTTAGGTGGAGGAAACCTCGCTAGCCTGGGACTAACACCGCGGGAATTGGCCATCCTGGTGCGTAGACGTAGAGGAATTCGCTCTCTGCGTGACACGGTCATCTCACTCTCTTTCCCTTTCTATGTAGGCCGCCGACATGAGGGCCGCGGACGAGAAGAAGTGTGCTTTGGGGGCAGTTTGGGGGCTTTGGCACAGCAGGGGGCCGACAGACCGGCCCGACAGGGTAGCACGTGATAGTCACCACAGCAACGCCAGCGATCTTACCGGCAACTTTGATTTTAGCGAGGACTTGATAATTCTAGACGATGGCCCTTCAGGGTCCACGAGTCCCAATCCATCTCGTCCAGCTGATCCCCAGCCGTCTTCGCGCCGCAAGCCACCATTTCGCTCGCAGACGGCAGTGACTCCCCGTAGTCCACCCAGTGTTAACGTCTTGACTAGGCCACGACCTCCCCCCCGTCGATAATGCGTCTAAGTCATTGGCCGAATCCACTTGGACATGTACATGTTGTACGCTCATCAATCAGGCACTCGCTCTGCGGTGTGATGCCTGTCTCGCTATGAGGTCCCTACAACCCGATGCCCAGGTGACAGTCCTTGCCATGCCCACAGGATGGACATGTGGTGTTTGCGGTGAAGGTATGGAGCATACCTTTTGGACTTGTAGATTCTGTGGTTCTGTGAAGACTGAGAGCACCTTCGGTTGACCTATTCGGAGCTTTCTATTATCTTCTAAATAATGTATGATGTCGTCGTAATACCTGGCTGCGACGTCGACGGGACGATTTTTTTTGTCATACTAACGTCTTGAGAATTAGCAACTTGAGGTCTCCACGTGTATGTAAAACCTTGTTGCTTGGCTTATGAAATCGTTACGCAATTCTTAGGTTGAGTCTAGTGGGCCCTAGAAAAAATAATCCGGTTGGACTGCATACCGGTTATAACCAGCCACAGATGCCGAGGTTGGTCTTGATCAGACTCGGACGGAAACAGGTGATGAGGTGAGACATAAGACCTGGCTCGACCTATTGTCCCATTTTGCATTTCGTTCCTGATAGGAGACATAGCGCGATGAACGGATTCGGGATGGTATCGAGCCGAGCGAGCACGACGACAGGAACGATGGTGAGACAGAGTCGACGCAAGGAAAAGCGATGAGAAGAGGGAGTTCGAGGAGTTCGAGGCGGTTGCACACGAGTCGAAAAGAGGAGGACACAACACTGTATGATTCGGGGACGACGAGACAGCTTAAATACAGAGAGTACCTTTGTGCTACGAATTGTAACAAATAGGGTATAGTATAGAATGGAGTCTTTGAGCAAATGGGCGCAGTATGGGTGAACAATAAGAGGGTCGGGAATGAAGTAGGCGAGGGTATGGAGAACCTTTGAGTTCGTCGCGTTTGATGACACAGGATAGGTGACCGTACTAAGTATAAAAGAGGAGGAAAAAAAGGATTAGTAAAGTGGAGAAAATAGTGAAAGAGACGCATGTATTTGAGGCAGATAGTCGGGTAGGTATTGACAGCGCGCGCTCTTTGCTGAAAGGAAGTGGGCACGCGCTGAGTAATCTAGAGTGTCAGGCGGAAACGGAGACATGGTAGTACAAAGGGAAACGAAGGCGAACTAAGGCGAACAGATAACACGAGATGCGAGCACGAGGCCCGCGGGAGTCCAAAAATTGAGTAGGGCCACACGATGTGAACCCATGAGGCGAAGCGGTGCACTGGAGCGTGCTGTGAGCACGAGCTGCAGCGCGAGAAATATCCGCCAAGACATGCACATACTTGGACGCAGGTTTTTCCATGATGCCAGGGTATGGCACCGAAAAAGAGTACGGGTTATGGAGGGTGCCAAGGAAGACTGACCAGGTCCCGGTGCAGTTCTGAAGGAGGCATAGAGCTCCTAAGATTACCCGCGGCCATTCGTAGCCCAAAGGGATCACAGTCAAGGATAGGCCGAGGAGGAAGCTATCGTAGTTGCCTGCCCTTCCTCCAAAGAACGCCGCCGAAACCTGTTGTTTTCCTGTGCGTTATCGGTGGATCGAAGATACACTCATCATGATCAGGTTTACCTGGGCCTCGTATCATACACCAGAAATGACCGTTTTCAGGCAAGACGTTATGTTGTAACTAGCTGTTATGCAAGGGAGAAAAGCACGAAACGTAAGATCGATTGGAAGGACGACATAGGCTCCTGAGGTGCCACTTGAATATGGGGCCGTAACGTCGCTTCGCTGAAAGTGAGCTTTGAGTAGGCACTCTGAAACATTTGGGTACCGATGAGTGCGGAACTACTGACACCTGTATTAGAAACAGGCAGCGGAGCTCAGAGTCTGCTGCGTCAGATGGGGATGTGGATATGGTTGGTTGAAGAAGTAAGGCACGAATATTCGAACCGACGGGATGACATGGTTAGACGGACCCAGAGAGCTTTCGTAATTAACAGACGTAGACCCATTGCAGAATCGCAATGTGAACGATGCTGCGAGATCAGTTTCGCGCCGCGCATTCAACTCAGCGTCCGGCCCGAGGAAGGACGATCCACAATGAAAACATGTTCTCGCATTTATGAGGGCAACTCCTAATCCTTGCCGCTTACTCTCAAACGATGATCATAAGAATGTTGGCTTCATACACTAGGGTGATTTTTAGTACTGTGTAAGACACCATTATCATCTTCAGATCCGCGGGGACAAATAATATTGTAACGAACCTTACTGGTGTGATAATGGTGTTTGA
>WNFG01006222.1_pt1 | contig 10044 bp, 9 predicted proteins | sample 5400431 | NCBI WGS metagenome assembly WNFG01 (sample SAMN13153346, study PRJNA577476) | soil metagenome | isolation source: 120 cm saprolite under Douglas fir tree site 2 hole 3 replicate 2 | place: USA:California | collected 2015-04-18
CATAGATCAGGTCGAAGGAATAGCGCGCGAAGCTGGCGCGGGCGAGGCGGATCGCCGCGATCGCCTCGTCGCGGTCGTGCCCGCGTCCGAGAAAGCGCAGCGCCTCCGGATCGAGCGCCTGGATGCCGAGCGACAGCCGATTGATGCCGGCGGCGGCAAAGCCGGCGAAGCGCTCGTCCTCGGCCGAGTTGGGGTTGGCCTCCAAACTGACTTCGAGATCGGCCGCGACCGGCCACAGCGCCTTGACCCGCGCGACCAGCGCCGCAACCGTCTCGGGCATCATCAAGGACGGCGTGCCGCCGCCAAAGAAGATCGAGGCGACGGCGCGGTCAGGCGCTAGCGCGGCTTGATGCTCGAGATCGGCGATCAGCGCGTGGGTCCAGCGCTCCCAATCGACCCCCTCGCGGACATGGCTGTTGAAGTCGCAATACGGGCATTTCGACCGGCAGAACGGCCAGTGGATATAAATGGCGAGAGGCTCGCGGGCAGATGCCCCCTCACCCCAGCCCTCTCCCCCGATGGGGGCGAGGGGGCTCGGTTGGGTCCTCCGGCTCAAAAGCATGCCTCCACCAGCTTTTCGAAGGCTCGGGCGCGATGGCTGATCCGGCGCTTTGCGGCGTCTAGCTCCCCGAAGGTCATCTCGTATCCATCCGGTACGAATATAGGGTCGTAGCCGAAGCCGCGCTCGCCGCGGGGCGGCCAGGTGAGACGGCCGTGTACCTCGGCGCGGAAGAGAGCGATCTCGCCATCAGGCCACGCCAGCGCCAGCACGGCGACGAAATGCGCCCGCCGGTCTTTCTCTCCCAGCTCCCGATGCACCCGCTCCATCGCTGCGCGAAAATCCTTGTCGGGGCCGGCCCAGCGCGCCGAGAAGATGCCGGGGGCGCCGGCGAGGGCCGGCACGACCAGCCCCGAATCATCGGCGAGGGCCGGCAGGCCGGCGGCTTCGGCGGCCAGGCGCGCCTTGAGCGCGGCGTTTTCCTCAAAAGTCGCGCCGGTCTCCTCGGGCTCGGGGAGGCCGAGCACGCCGGCCCCGATCGTCTCGACGCCGAAGGGCCTGAGCAGCGCGGCGATCTCATCGAGCTTGCCGCGGTTGTGGCTGGCGATGACCAGGCGCTCGCCGCGATCAAGACGGCGTGACATCGGTCAGGACAAGCCGAGCGCGACACGCTGCTGCCGGGTCAGCTCGGCGATTCCGAGGCGGGCGAGCGCCACCATCCGCGCAAAGCTCGTTTCGTCGAACGGTGCCGCTTCGGCGGTGGCCTGGATCTCGACGAACCCGCCGCGGCCGGTCAGCACGAAATTGGCGTCGGTCATCGCCTTTGAATCCTCGGCATAATCGAGGTCGAGCACGGCGATGCCATCGCACACACCGCACGAGATCGCGGCGACGCTGTCGTTGAGCGGCATCTTCGGCAAGAGGCCGGCCGCGCACAATTTCGCGAGCGCCTGGTAGAGCGCGACATAGCTGCCGGTGATCGCGGCCGTGCGGGTGCCGCCATCAGCCTGGATGACGTCGCAATCGATGCGGATCTGGCGTTCGCCGAGCGCGGTCAGGTCGGTGATTGCGCGCAGGCTGCGCCCGATCAGGCGCTGGATTTCCTGGGTCCGTCCGCTCTGCCGGCCGCGTGCCGCCTCGCGGTCGGTGCGGCTATGCGTTGAGCGCGGCAGCATGCCGTACTCGGCGGTGACCCAGCCGCGTCCGGTATTGCGCAGAAACGGCGGCACCCGCTCCTCGACGGTCGCCATGCACAGCACATGAGTGTCGCCGAACCGCGCGAGGCACGAGCCTTCGGCGTATTTGGCGACACCGGGCTCCAGGGCGACCGGGCGCATCGCCTCGGGGGTCCGTCCGGAAGGCCGCATACCCTACTCTCCCCTCAAAACAAGCTGCCTTGACCGACCGGGGGCACCGAGCGGCGGACCGGCCGGCGCGAGCCGCCGGCGATGACTCCGACCTTGCCGTCGTAGAATTCGAGCTCCAATGCCGCGCCGGGCCTGACCTTCACCGCATCGGTGACGACCCGCTCTGCGCCGTCGCGCACCACGACATAGCCGCGCGCCAGGAGGCTTTCGTGACGCTCCGAATGGGTCGCGAGCCGGCCGGCGAAATTGTCGGTGGCGTCGCGCTTACCTTCGAGACAGCGGGCGATCGCGGCCGCCAGGCGCCGCTCGACATCGCCGAACCGGTCGCGCGCCCGCGCAACATCGGCGGCGAGGACGGTCGGCCGCAGACCGGAAGCGGCGAGATCAAGCCGCTGCCGCGCCGCGGCAAAGCGCGTGCCGATCGCGAGGCGCAGCCGCTCGCTGCGGTCGTCGAGCCGCTGTGCGGCGGCGCCCAGCAGATCCTGCGGGTCGGGCAGGCCGCGCGCGAGGCCGCTCAGATGCAGCCGGCGCTCGCTGAAAAGCCGCGAGAGGCCGCCGGCGAGGCGCGCCGACTTGCCGGCGAGATCGGCGACGAGGTCGAGCCGCACCGGCACCGCCATCTCGGCGGCGGCGGTCGGGGTCGGCGCACGGCGGTCGCTGGCAAAGTCAATGAGGGTCGTGTCGGTCTCGTGGCCGACCGCGGAAATCAGCGGGATCGCCGATTGGGCGGCGGCGCGCACGACGATTTCCTCGTTGAACGCCATCAGATCTTCGAGGCTGCCGCCGCCGCGCGCGACGATGATCAGATCGGGGCGCGGGAGCGGCCCCCCCGCCACGATTCGGTTGAACCCGTCGATCGCCGCGGCGACCTGCGATGCCGCGCCTTCGCCCTGCACCGCGACCGGCCAGATCAGCACATGGCGCGGAAACCGGTCGGCGAGGCGATGCAGGATGTCGCGGAGCACGGCCCCGGTCGGCGAGGTGACGATGCCGATCACCGCGGGCAGAAACGGCAGAAGCTGCTTGCGCTCGGCGGCAAAGAGGCCCTCGGCGGCGAGGCGCAGGCGCCGCTCCTCCAGGAGGCGCAGCAGCGCACCCTTGCCGGCCAATTCGATCGTGTCGACGACGAGCTGGTATTTCGAGCGGCCGGGATAGGTAGTCAGCCGCCCGCTGCACACCACCTCCATCCCGTCCTCGGGCTTGAGGCCGAGGCGAATCGCGGTCATCCGCCAGCACACCGCGTCGAGTACCGCATCGGCATCCTTGAGCGCGAAATAGCAATGCCCCGAGCCGTGCCGTTTGAAGCCGGAGATTTCGCCGCGCACCCTGACCTGACCGAACCCGTCCTCGATCGAGCGCTTGAGCGCGAGCGAGAGTTCGGAGACGGTATACTCCGGCAGGTTCGAGCCGGGACCTGATGCGGGCGGCGCAGTGAGCGGCAGATCGTTCATGGCGCCATCTTAGCCGAGCCGGGAGACAAGCGCGATGCGGGTGCAAAATAGGGCTGTCATTCCGGGGCGGCCTGAAGGGCCGAGCCCGGAACCCATAAACATAGGCCTCTGGAATATGGGTTCCGGGCCTGCCGCTGCGCGGCATCCCGGAATGACGCTTTCAGGGGTCTGCTGATGCGCGTCCTCGTCATCGGCTCGGGCGGGCGGGAGCATGCGCTCGCCTGGGCGATCGCCGCCTCGCCCTTGGTCGATCGCCTCTACTGCGCGCCGGGCAATGCCGGCATCGCCGAGGAGGCGGAATGCATCGCGGTTGCCTCCGGCGACACCAAGGGCATCATCGCCTTCTGCCGCCGTGCCGCCATCGATTTCGTCGTGGTCGGCCCCGAGGCGCCGCTCGTCGGCGGGCTCGTCGACGCGCTCGAAGCCGCGGGGATCGCCGCGTTCGGGCCAAGCGCAGCGGCGGCCGCGCTCGAAGGCTCGAAAGGCTTCATGAAGGAGCTGTGCGCCCGCGAAAACATCCCGACCGCCCTCTCTCGCCGGTTTCGCGATGCCGCTGCGGCGAAAGCCTACATCGCCGAACGGGGCGCCCCGATCGTCGTCAAGGCCGATGGGCTGACCGCCGGCAAGGGCGTCACCGTCGCCGCCGATCTCGCCGAGGCCAACGCGGCGGTCGATGCGGCGCTGGGGCAGGGCCGCTTCGGCGCGGCCGGCGCCGAGATCATCGTCGAGGAGTGTCTCCGTGGCGAGGAAGCGAGCTTTTTCGCGCTGGTCGACGGCAGCGCCGCGCTGCCGCTCGCCGCGGCGCAGGACCACAAGCGGGTGGGCGACGGCGACACCGGCCCCAATACCGGCGGCATGGGCGCCTATTCGCCGGCCCCGATGGTGACGCCGGCGATCGAGGGCGCCGTCATGGAGCGGATCATCCTGCCGACGGTGCGGGCGATGCAGCGCGACGGCAGGCCGTTCAAGGGTGTGCTCTATGCCGGGCTGATGCTGACCGAGGAGGGGCCAAAGCTGCTCGAATACAACGTCCGGTTCGGCGATCCCGAGGCGCAGGTGCTGATCATGCGGCTGAAGAGCGACCTCTTGCCGGCGCTGATCGCGGCGCGCGACGGCATTTTGGGCCAAGTCGATCTGCGCTGGTACGACGAGGCCGCGCTGTGTGTCGTGATGGCGGCCAAGGGCTACCCCGACGATCCGCAACGCGGCAGCGAGATCCGCGGCCTCGACCGGGCGATGAATGACCCGGAAGTCAAAATCTTCCACGCCGGCACCAGGCGTGACGGCGAGCGCCTGATCGCCGATGGCGGCCGGGTGCTCGGGGTGACCACGCGCGGCGCCGACCTCGCCGCGGCGCGTGAGCGCGCCTATCGCGCGGTGGACCTGATCGATTGGCCCGACGGCTTCTGCCGCCGCGACATCGGCCGGCGTGGGGGTGGATGACTCGCGCTGCTGCCTTGCTGAGGCGGAAACAAGTGCATAAGTGATGGATCACATGCAAAATGCGGGACTTCAAGCGGGGAGATTTCAACGCCATGATCAAGGTCTCGGCGGCCGAGTTTCAGCGCAACATCGGCCGGTATCAGGACGTGGCGCTGATCCAGCCGGTGGCCGTGACGCGCAACGGCCGCGAGCGCACGGTGATGATCTCGGTCGAGGAATATCATCGCCTGAAGCGCCGCGATCGCCGGGTGATGAGCTTGGAGGATTTCACAGACGCCGACATCGTCGCGCTTGAGGCGACCCGCGCGCCGGAATCCGCCACGGTCTTCGACGACGAAGTGGACCCGCCCTAGGCGCGTGCCGTTCCCCGAACCGGTCCCCGGTCTTGTCATCCGCTACAGCTATCTGTGGGCGGAGGAATATGGCAGCAGCCGGGAGGAGGGCATCAAGGACCGGCCTTGCGCGATTATCCTGGTCAGCACCGAGGATTCCGGGGAGCGCATGGTTACGGTGCTGCCCGTCACCCATGCACCGCCTTTCGACTCAGGACTGGCCGTCGAGATTCCGCAGGCCACCAAGAGCCGGCTTGGTCTTGATGATGAGCGTAGCTGGGTGGTGCTCTCTGAGGCCAACCGGTTCGTCTGGCCAGGGCCTGACCTTCGCCCGGCGCGGCCCGGCGACGCGGCCAGCGTAGCCCATGGCCAGTTGCCCTATGCGCTGTTCGAAACAATCCGGCGGAAATTCATTGCCGCGGTCCGGGCGCGCCGCGCCGGAATCGTCCCGCGCAGCGAGTAGACGTAATCTTACCCCCATCCGCATCGAGCCGTCCTACCGACCTTTCCAATCGGCCGGATAGAGCGTGAGGAGCAGCGCTTTCTCGTCGCCGGTCAGCGGGAAGTACCGCTCGGCTACAGAGGTGAAGGCTGGGGGGCGGCAAGGGGCCGGGCGGCCGCACATCAGCATCGTCGGGTCGCTGTTATGCCCGAGACCGATCGCGTGCCCGATCTCGTGGGCGATCACGTTGCGGGCAACGTTGGGCAAGGTGAATGGGTAGGCCCGATCGCTTTTGATCGCGACGAGGGCCTTTCCGATGTTCGCCCAGCGCCTGGCGAACGAAATGAAATCCCCCTCGGACAGCGCCACGACGATGTTGCCCGGCGACGAGCGCACGCCCTCTGGCGGCGGCGGCGGCGAAGCGGCCCCACTCAACACCGCCGCGCTCAGCGCCGTCAGTTCGTCGGCCGGGATGGCGCTATTGGTCTGGGTCACCGGCTCCAGCCGGAAGCCGGACCCGAGCTCCGCGAAGCTGCGGTTCCAGAATTCGACCGCGTCGCGCACCAGCGGCAGCCGGGGGTCGTCCCCGACCGATAGAATTGCGATGGACGGAACGCTCGTCCAGGCACGCGCGCCGGTATAGGCCGGTGCCTGCGCGTGACTCGCGGAAGGGAGCGCAACAGCCAGACCCAGGATGAATTGCCGGCGGTTCATCGTAAGCCCCCCTCATCCCGTCACCGCCGCGAAAACGGGGGTCCAGGGCAAGCGGCTGAGTGATTCCCCTGGATTCCCGCTTGCGCGGGAATGACGACGGCGCGGTTGTGGTTCAATGGCGGAAATGCCGGATGCCGGTGAACACCATGGCGATGCCGGATTCCCGCTTGCGCGGGAATGACGTCGGCGCGGTTGTGTTCAATGCCGGAAATGCCGGATGCCGGTGAACACCATGGCGATGCCGGCGGCGTCGGCGGCGGCAATCACCTCGGCGTCGCGGCGCGAACCGCCGGGCTGGATCGCCGCGGTGGCACCGGCCTTGATCGCTGCTTCGAGCCCGTCGGCGAACGGATAGAACGCGTCGGAGGCGACGACCGCGCCGCGCGTGCCCAGGCCCGTTTCGGCCGCCTTCGCTACGGCGATCTTGGCGCTGTCGACCCGACTCGGCTGCCCGGCGCCGATGCCGACCGTCGCGCCGCCGCGGGCGAACACGATCGCGTTCGACTTGACGTGCTTGGCGACGGTGTCGGCGAACAGGAGGTCACCGATCTCCGCTTCGGTCGGCGCCCGGCGGGTCACGACCTTCAGCGCGCCAGCCGCGGCCGAGACCCGGTCGCGTTCCTGCACCAGGAGGCCGCCGGCCACCGATCTGACGGTCCAGCCCGATGCCTTCGGGTCGGGGAGGCGGCCGGTCAGCAGCAGACGCAGCGTGCTCCGGCGCGCGAGGATCTCAGACGCCGCCGGTTCCGCATCCGGCGCGATGACCACCTCGACAAAGATCTGCGCGATCGCTTCGGCGGTCGCGGCATCGAGCGGCCGGTTGACCGCGACGATGCCGCCAAAGGCGCTGACCGGGTCGCAAGCGAGCGCCTTGTCCCAGGCCTCGCGCAGGCTTGCCCCGATCGCTGCGCCGCACGGGTTGGCGTGCTTGATGATCGCGACCGCCGGCTCGGCGAATTCGGCGACCAGCTCGAACGCTGCGTCGGTATCGCCGTAATTGTTGTAGGACAGCTCCCGGCCCTGCACCTGCCGCGCGCTCGCGACCCCGGCGCGCCCGTCGTCGGTGCGGTAGAGCGCCCCCCTTTGGTGCGGGTTTTCGCCATAGCGGGTCTCCTCGGCGAGCCGGCCGGCGACGACCAGCGTCTCGGGAAACGCCACCCCCTCCTCGCCGGCGAACCACGTCGCGATCGCCGCATCATAGGCGGCGGTCAGCGCATATGCCTTGCGCGCCAGCTGGCGGCGCGTATCGAGGCTGACGCCTCCCGAATTCGTTAGCTCGCCGAGCACGAGATCGTAATCGGCCGGGTCGGTGACGACGGTCACGAACTCGTGGTTCTTCGCGGCGGCACGGGTCAGCGCGACGCCGCCGATATCGATATTCTCGATGCACTCCTCGCGCCCCGCGCCCGAGGCTACCGTCGCGGTGAAGGGATAGAGATTAGACACCAACAGGTCGATCTCGGCGATGCCGTGCTGAGCGAGCGCCGCCAGATGGTCGGGCCGGTCAGGCCGCGCCAGGAGGCCGCCATGGATCGCCGGGTGCAGCGTCTTGACCCGGCCGTCGAGCATCTCGGGAAAGCCGGTCACCGTGGCGACCTCGGTTACGGTCAGCCCCGCTTCGGTGAGCGTCCGGGCGGAGCCGCCGGTCGAGACCAGCGCAACCCCGCGCGCGGCAAGCCCCTGCGCAAACCGAACGAGCCCGGTCTTATCGTAGACCGAGATCAGCGCGCGGCGGATCGGGCGCGACGCGGTGGTCATGGCGACCCCTCCTCGATGCGGCACCTCCCGCCGGGTATAGGATGCGCGCCCTCATGCGACAAGGGCGGGTACGCGCGCCGCAATCAGCTTGATCAGATCGTCGACGACAAATCGCGCCTCGACCAGTTCGAGCCCGGCCTCCGCGAGATGCGATTCGGTGCGGCGATCGAAGCTCGCGCCATAGGCCCAGGCGACCCACGGCTCCCAGAGTTTCGCGATGACCCGCCGCAAGGTCCCGGTCGGACGCACATATTCGAGCAGCCGGATCGGTCCGCCGGGCTTGACCACTCTGCCAAGCTCGCGCAACGCCGGCACCTGCAGCACCTCAGGCAGGACGCAGAACAGAAACGTCGCAACCGCCGCATCGAACGAGGCGGTCGGCAGATCGAGCGAGACCACATCCATCTGGCACAGCTCGACCGCCGTGCTCGCCTCGGTGCGGCGCCGCTCGGCGCGCTTCAGCATCGCGGGGCTGATATCGATGCCGAGCACGCTGGCGCCGTCGGGATAAAACGGAAAATTCCGCCCGGTGCCTACCCCGGCATCGAGGATATGGCCGGACAGCCCATCAAACAGCCGCGGCCGAATTAGCCGATAGCGCCGGCGCTCGAACGGCAGGTCGAGGAGGTCGTAGAACGGCGCGATGCGCTGATATCGAGCGAAATTGGCCGGGGTCATGCGACTCAACCCAAAGCGGCTGAGGGCGTCGTCTAGCGCTCGTGCAGCGCCGCTGCGCTCGGCTGGAGATCTTCGGCATCGGCGTCACGCCGCAGGCGGCTCGGCAACAACTCGCCGAGCCGTTCCAGCACGGGGTACGCGGCTGCAGCGATGTGGGCGTTTATCCGCTTGAGGTCGCGCAGCACGTCGAGATGCAGCGCGCTGGTCTCGACACTCTCGACCCGCCCGGCGCGGATACGGGCGAAGTGCGCCTCGGTCGCCCGGGCTTCAAGGTCGCGAAATACTTCCTTTTCTCCCAACAAGCCGCGCGCCGCGCGGACATCGTCGGTTAGGAAGACGGCCGCCGCGGTGTGCACGTTGCCGGCGAGCCGTTCGAGCATCCCGCGGATTTCCGCCTGGCCCTCGACCGAGAATGCCAGCCCGCGTTTCAGCCGCTTGGCGGCGGTGGCCATCAATCCCTTTTCGACGATGTCGCCGGCGTGCTCGAGATTGGTGATGAAGGCGAGGATCTCGGCCAGCCGACGATTGTCCGGCTCATCGAGCGAATCGGGATCGAGCCCCGTCAGGTAGACCTTGATCGCCCGGTTAAGGCGATCGAGGACGTCGTCGAGACGCCTTGTCGCGACAACCCGGTTGCGGTCGCCACGATCGATCGCATCGAGCGCTCCGCGGAGCATCGCTTCGAGCACATCGGCCATGCGCAGCGCCTCGCGCGCCGCCCCGGCGAGGGCAATCGCCGGGGTCTCGCGCGCCGCTTCATGGAGATAGATCGGCGTGGACGGGTCGGCTGGCGCGACCCGCGCGGGCAGCAGCCACGCGAGCAGCCGGGCGTAGGGCCGCAGCAGCGGCAGGAACAGGGCCGCCACCACGAGGTTGAAAGCGGTGTGAAAGTCGGCGACGGCGCGCGCGGCATCCGGTTCGATCGTGACCAGCCACGGCCCGATCCAATTGAGCAGCGCCAGCCCGAGCCCAACGCCGATGAGCCGGTTCAACAGATTGCCGGCCGGCACGCGTTTCGCCACCGGGTCGCCGGCGGCTCCTTCGAGCAGCGGGTTAAGGGCCGATCCGAGATTGGCGCCGAGCACCAAGGCGAAGGCCGCGTGCGGCGGCACGACGCCCTTGGCCGCGAGCGACATCGTGAGGAGCACCATGGCAACGCTCGAATGCGCGGCCCAGGTCAGCGCCGCGGCGAGGATCACGTCGATCAGCGGGTTTGTCGCAATCGCACCCATCAAGAGGCGCAGGCTCGGGACGTCCTCGTAAGGCGTGATGATCGCGAGAAGCTGCTGCAAGGCGAACAGCATCAGACCCAGCCCGATCGCCACCCGGCCGAGGTCGCGGGTGCGCGACACAAGACTGC
>WNFG01013875.1_pt1 | contig 10043 bp, 17 predicted proteins | sample 5400431 | NCBI WGS metagenome assembly WNFG01 (sample SAMN13153346, study PRJNA577476) | soil metagenome | isolation source: 120 cm saprolite under Douglas fir tree site 2 hole 3 replicate 2 | place: USA:California | collected 2015-04-18
TGGGCGAGCGTGTCCGCGATCAGCGAGAGCCGGCGCGGGATCAGGAAGACGCCGATGGCCGGGCAGATGAGCGCGGTGACCACCCCCGCCGCGAAGGCCCGGTGCATGAAGCCGTACTGGAGGAACTCGGGCATGGGCTCAGTGGTCGTGGCTGACCACGCGCACCGCGGGGCCGTAGAGCGCGGTCAGCGCCGCGTCGCTCAGGAAGTCGCCCGGGCGGCCGTGGAAGATCAATCGGCGGTTGAGGCAGGCGAGCTTGGTGACCTCCTTGGCCACCACCCCGATGTCGTGGCTCACCAGGATCAGGGTCACGTCGCGCTCGCGATTGAGATGGTGGAGCAGGGCGTAGAAGCTCGTCTGGGCCTCGGGGTCCACCCCGCCGGTGGGCTCGTCCAGGATCAGGAGCTCGGGCTTGGAGACGAGCGCCCGCGCGATCAGCACACGCTGCTGCTGGCCCGGCGACAGCGCGCCGATCCGCGCACCGGCGTGCGCCTCCATGCCCACCTGGGCGAGGACCTCCGCGATGCGCTTGCGCTCCGCTCCGCCGACCCGCCCGAAGAGGCCGAGCGAGGGCAGGAGCCCGGTGGCCACCACCTCGTGGACGGTCACCGGCAGCGCGGGATCGAGCGTCGCCTTCTGCGGCACGTAGCCGAGGCGTCCCCACTGCCGGAACGACGCGGGCGGCTGGCCGAAGAGGCGGACCGCGCCGCGCTGGGGCGGCAGGAGGCCCAGCATGATGCGGAGCAGGGTGGTCTTGCCGGAGCCGTTCGGGCCGATGATGCCGAGGAAGTCGCCGGGCTCGACGGTCAGGTTGATGTGCTCGAGCACGAGGACGGCCCCGTAGGTGAAGTCCACGTCCTCGAGCTCGACGAAGGAGCGCATCAGCCGCCGATCCGGACCGCGTCGGTCACCGTGTCGGGCCGCGAGGTGCCCTCGGAAGGATGCGCGGCGTCCCACCAAGCCCCCGCGGCGGCGCAGCCGGCGCCGAGCAGGATCCCGCCGAGCACGTCCGAGGGCCAGTGGGCGTTCAGGATCACGCGCGCGAAGCCCACCGAGCCGACCAGCGCGACGGCCAGCACCAGCAGCGGCACCCGCGCCGCGGACGAGACGCGCTCGCGCGAGAGCAGGTAGGCGAGGAGCACGGCGAAGGTGGCCGCCGCGGTGACGTGCCCGCTGGGGAAGCCCGGGTTGACCCCGCGGGGCCGTGGCCGGCCGACGAGGAACTTGAAGAGCTGCTCGACGGCGCCCCCGATCGGCAGCAGCCCGCACCAGAGCCACCAGCGCCGGCGCGCGGCCCGCGAGCAGGCCAGGAGCAGGAGCATGGCCGGAGCCAGGAACTGCCACGTGCCGCCGTAGTTCAGCCAGCGCGCCACGCCGTGGATCGCGGTGCCCCGGTATCCCATGATCTCGCGGTGCAGGTCCACGTCGCCGGGCAGCAGCCGCACGCCGTACACGATCACGCTCATCCCGAGGAACGCGCCCAGCAGGATCAGGCAGAGGGTGCGCCAGCGCGCGACGGTCGATGCATCCATGGCGGTGACATTGTACTCGAAGCGCCGGCCGCGGGCTCGAGCGGGAGCATCATCGTGCCGGCGGGGGCTGAGCCGGCGTATCCATCTCTGGACATGGGCAGGGCGGCACGGGCGCGCTACCCAGAGGCGTGGGATGTGTCGCGCCCGTGTATCGCCCGCGAGACGCCGAGCACACCGTGCTCCATCAGGTCGTCGCGCTGCACCTGGAGGCCTTCCTGGGCGCGGTGGCGGAGGCCGGCGACGGCGCGGGCCTGCCGCAGTTCGTCGAGCGCGAGTTCCGGGAGTTCCTGACGTGCGGCGTGTTCGAGCACGGCGTGGCGCGGTTTCAGTGCGAGGGTTGCGCGCGCGAGCACCTGGTGCCGTTCTCCTGCAAAGGGCGCGCGTGGTGTCCGAGCTGCGGGGGACGGCGGATGACGGAGCGCGCCGCCCATCTGCGGTGACGGGGCTGGCCCTTTGGCTCGCGGTCGTATTCGGGGGGTGCGGCAGCCAGGATCATGAGGCCAAGCGGCTGGAGATGTACCGGCAGGACTCCACCTACTGCTCCAAGTACGCCACCAAGCGCGAAGAGGGCAGCTTCGAGGAGCGCATGAAGGCCCTAACAAACCCCAATGGCCAGCGTGCGACGTGGCATGTCACTTGGCTGTCCGACGCGGAGGGCGCGCCTTGAAGGCATCCGACGCCGAGGACCGGGACTAGGTCGTGCGGCCAGCACCATCAGCGCCAGCGGTGATAGCCGTAGCGGCCTTGGTGCCACCCGTAGTAGCAGCCGTAGCAGGAGTACGGAGAGTAGTAGTACGGTTCCACGATGACGACTGGGGGCGCTACGTAGACAGGCGCCGGGGCGACGACGACCGGACGGGGTACGTCAGGCCCCCACGCCCCGACACAACCTGTGAGAAACAACATGAGAAGACCAAGTCCGAGGGCACGCATGACTACCGACCGCCCGCGATGATGAAGCCGATCAACGCAAAGTAACCAAGGATGACGAGGATCGTTGCGCCGACCCCGACGGCTTCCTTCGTGGCTTCACCATGTAGCATTTTCGCGCAGTCACCCGGCGAGTCCATGATGTGCTGGCTCTGGCACTGGTCCATTGATGCGTACTGGACACCCGGAGAGTTCGGGTGCGTCACTGTCGCACACCCGGCTAACATCACCGCGATCAGGACCACCGATAGGGTTTTCATGAGGGCGTTCTCCTCGGGCTCCTGCCCGAAGCGATAGACTCGGAACTGCCGTCCTGTGAGGCAGCAAGAGCGGGGCCAGCGCGTCGGTGGCCATACAATCAGGGGCTTGCGGGCTGAAGGTGTCTGCGGCTGACGGAGGCGGTCAGGGACGGTGACGAGGGCCGGGCGGCGCTGCCCAGGGCGCCAAGAGGAGATGTGTTTATTGCGTAGAGCCCGAAATGGCTTCGAGGGCGGCTCCTCCCCTTCGGGCGATGGCCGTCAGCCTACCCGCAGGCAGGCGGATCGGGCTAGCTATCCGGCAGGTGACGCTTTTTCAGCAACCGCAGGCAGGTGCGCGATGGCAGTGACACTCGCCGGTCTTGTGATTGATGTGGCACCCGCATGCATTCAACCCACCGCCATGCTCGGCCGCGTCGAGGTTGCAGGTTCTGGAAACCGTAGTGTTACTTGGCACAAGTAGTACCAACACTAGCATGAGCATCATCGCTGTTTTCACTCTCGTCTCCCCTTTGCGTCTAGGGCGGCTCATCCCTTGGGCGATGGCCGGGTGCAGGCCGGCTTTGCCTGGACTAGCTCAGGACTTGCTCTCCCGGACGTAACCCTGCTCCTCCAGCTTGCTCTTGCATGCTCCGTAGTTGGTCGCACCCGACCACCAGAACAACCCCATGGTATTCTCGCACCGCCGCACGTCCCCAGTCTGCGGATGGCGATACACGGCCACGTCGAAGGCGCCGGAGTTATTGTCGCCGTAGTTCGTGGGCGTCGCACTAGGGAGGGGCTCGCTACTGGCACAGCCGGCCACGAGCGTCATCAGAGCCATGGAGAGCATCGTCTTCAGAATGGGATGGGGTCCTCCTGCCTCCTAGAAGCATGCCCCGGGCCAGCAGATCAGCGTTCGCACATTCAAGAACTTGGGCAGGACACTGAAGGGAGGGCTGACGGAGACTGTCAACGCGCGCGCCCAGGAGGGGCGGCCCCGCTAGGTCAGCGTGAGCTGCTGATCGCCTACGCTATCATCCTGCCCCTCAACCCTGGTCACGTGCTCAACGTCCATCGGGCCGAGCTGCGGATGGAGCTTGCACGCTGATTGCGCCGCCCACTCAGACGAGCACTCCCGCTCCCAGCCGCAGGAGCAAACGACTAACCAGCGCGCACTGGCGGCGATGTCTGGCTCCTCGCCCGTGCTATGAGCCGGATGGGTGCCCCGCATGAGCACGCCAGCCACACGTACCCGTTGTCCCGGCCGCCATCCAGTTCCCCGCACCGTTGGTGCTCGCGTACAAACGCCACCAAAGCGCCGAGGATTTCTGGCATGGGGCCGGGAGATTATCACAACGTTAATGTCCCGGCTACTGCGGTGGGCATCCTCATGGGGACGAGCGGCCAAGATCCTTACGGTGATTGCGCCCCGGATGCATATCGAAAGGACGAGACAACGAGACGGAACGAGTGAGCCTGCTCCGCCCAGGGGAGTTTGACCGTGAACGTGGTGGTTCCGCGTCCGCGGAGGAAGGATACGACGAAGGCAACCCCGCGGCCTACGACCTTGCCCTCAGCATTTAGCGCGTCCGCGGTTACCCAGACATCCACGACATCCCGGAGGCCATCGTTGAACACCTCTCCCATGAGAACGATAGACGAGGGTTCGTCGCGCTCGCGTTGAAAGGTGATGCGAAAGGGCTGGGCTGTAGCAAGCCCCACACCAAGGAGTACCAGACACATCGCCAGAATGATCCCGACAGGGATTCTCACTCAATCACCTGATCCGCCCGCTGCAGGAGCGACCGCGGGATCGTCAGGCCGAGGGCCTTCGCGGTCTTGAGGTTAATCACCAACTCGAACTTTGTGGGCTGTTCGATCGGGAGGTCGCCGGGCTTCGCGCCCTTCAGGATCTTGTCCACGTAGGTAGCGGCGCGCCGAAACAAATCAGCAACGTTCGGTCCATAGGCCATAAGGCCCCCGGCATCCACACCCTCCCTCCATGGGTACACTGCCGGCAGCCGGTTCTTTGCCGCCAGGTCCACGAGGCGTTTTCGCTCACTGAAGAGCATGCTGCCTCCCAACACAGTCAGAGCCCCCGCACGCGCCCTGGTCATTTCCGAGAAGGCCCTGTCGAAATCGTCTGGCCCTCGCGCCTCAATGAATTGAAGCCGCACCCCTAGCGCCCGTGCCGCGACTTCTACTTCCTTCCGCATGTCCTTTGCCGTGCGTTCGGGGAAGGCACCTGGATCCCAGAGGACAGCGACCCGACTGACCCCCGGAACGGCCTGCTTGAGAAGTTCCAAACCCTTGCCGACCATCTCCGGAGCGAGGATGGACAACCCCGTGAGATTGCCGCCCGGCCGCGCAAGGCTGGTGACGAGCCCGCTCGAAACCGGATCGGCAACGGGGAAGACAATGGGGAGGGTCCTGGTCGCTTGCTTGGCGGCCAGGGCGGCGACTGTGGGTTGGGCCACGAGGACATCAACCTTGAGCGCAACCAGTTCGGCCGCGAGAGCGGGGAGCCGCTCGGGCTTCCCCTCGGCATCTCGGGATTCGATCACGACGTTGCGGCCCTCGACGTAACCGAGGTCACGCAGTCCTTGACGGAAGGCCTCGTGCAGGTGGGGGTTAGCGGTCGGGTTGAGCGCCAGGTAGCCGATTCGAGGGACCTTGGCCACCGGCTGGGCCTCGGCGGCGAGCGGCGCGGCGAGGAGGCTGCCTGCCATCATCCCGAGGAAGGTTCGTCGCTCCATCACTGGCCTCATCCGTGGCGGAGTCTAACAGAGGCACTATGGGAGCGTAGCCGAGAACCCGAAGGGGCGGCCTCTGGGCGGATCTATGCACGGGGCCAGCGCCCCGGGGACCCACTGCGACCGGAATCTGCTCGACAAGACCCGGGCGCGGTCTTACCGTGGGAGCATGAACAACATGCGCCGCCGACTGCTGAAGGCCCTGGGAGTCCTAGCCGCAGCTCTGATCTACGAAGGCAAGCGGATCAACGACAAGATAGTCGATCGACTGGGTGACAGGTTAGCCGACCTAGCCGAGCGGGCGGTGATCTCTCCAACGGGGTCATTGACACCGATCGTGAAAGATAATTCCCCGGCGGGCGAAAGCGTCACTATCCGGATGACCGGCATCAGCAGTCAGGAGGCATTCGGGACCCCAAGTCTGACAGCAACGTAAGCCCACTCTCCCGTGGCTACGGGGGTGATGACATGGCCAGCGACCACTGGCGAACGCGGGTGAAGGGCGGCATCCTTCGACGCGAGTTTCTCCGATACGCCGGCCGCGGGACGCGGGCGTTGCTCCTGAGCGCCCTTGCCACTGCCGCTTGCCTAGGCGGGTGCGCCACCGGCTCACCGATCTCACCCATCTACACCCAAGCAGATCTAAAGGCTGAGTGCGACAGGCATCGAGGTTGGTGGCGGCCGGATGACTTGCGCGGTGGGTACTGCGAGTACGACAGTCACTTGTGAACCCGCCTACGCGGCTTGACGAGTCTCGGCCAGCCTCGGTGACGAAGATTGAAGGGGCAGCCTTCGAGAGGGCGGCTCATCCCCCTCGGGCGATTGCCGGATGTGGCCGTAGACACCCGGTGCCCCTCAGCGTAGGCTCCCCCGCGTGGCCCAGCCGTGCGCTAGGGTGCAGGAAGTAGAGAGCCTCGTGATCAGGGCGCGCATCATCATCTGCGGCTCCTCCTGGCTCGTGCCTTTCGTGGCCGCGCCCGGCGGCGCTTCACACCCCTCGGCTTTCCGCCACGCGGATCACGAGTAGCAACGTAGTCGTCCAGCCACTTCCTGGAACTCAACCAGAGATGGCCGTCTCGCACCACCCGCAGCTTTCCCTCGAACACCAAGAGCCGCAGGTACTGGACCGGGTACGGACCTTGCGCAGCGAGCGCGGAGAGCGGCACTAGCTTCGCCGCCCCCGCAAGGTTCGGAATCAAGAAGCGAGTGAGCGTGCCGCTGACGGCGCGGGCGATCACCTCCGCGAGCAAGTGCGGGTTGCCGTCGTCCGCCAGTTCCAGTGCCCGCAGGTAGCGCGGCCGTTGGGCCTTGGGGATGACGGCCGGCGGGTAGCCGCGCTGGAGGAGCATGAAGTCGAGAAGCAGGCGCCCCACGCGCCCGTTTCCATCGGTGAATGGGTGGATGCGCTCGAACCATGCGTGGTGAATCGCGGCATGCACAACTGGGTGCCTGCGGGGATCGCGGCCGGGACCGCGACCTTGACCGAGCGCACCGCCACCGGCGCCTGCCGCCACGCCTGTCAGCGGTCACCCAATAGTCCCCCCGTGTGGTCATTGAATATTCCCCACCCCTCCTGACAGAGGAGGGCGTCCTGATGAGCGAGATATTGTTGGCGGGCGCAGCAGCGACGGACGGCGACACTGTGGCACTGGCTCCTGGGCCGGCCGGCGTCTGAGAATGGGAGGTTACGTCACGGGGACGCGGGCCAGGGACGGGCCGACCGCCGCCGGAGGGCGTTCATGTCGACTATCCTCTCAGGACGGCCAATGGTCCCGCGAGGGTCTGGGCGATGGTCGCGCCGCCCGCCCTCGTCACCGTCCTGACCGGCTCCGTCAGCGATCCCGGCTCCCGCGTCCTGCAAGCCCTTGAATGTCCGAGGGCTCCGCTCCTGGCCCCGCTCTTGCTGCGACGAATAGAGCAGGCGTCTGTCCACGTCCGGTTTCCCGGTCAGCGGAAAGGGTGGTCAGCCCATGAGCGTGATCCCGCATATGTGGAACGCATGGATCGGCAGTTCCTGGAATCTTACGGCGCGGGTTGTGCGAAGAGTCCGGGCGGCACGCCTGCGGAGGCGGGTGGCGGCGTGGCGGCGTGGCGCGGGGTCGCAGCGGTCCAGCGGTAGTCTGTCCCGTCGCCGGTAAGAGAATGCCGCTCTCAGCCAGTCGAAGGGATCCGCTCATGACTCGACTCGTGGCCCTTGTCCTCGGAGCGGCGCTGCTCGCTGGATGCACAGGACCCACCTACACCTACAGCAAGCCGGACGGAAGTCCGATGGACTTCAAGCGGGATAGCTCCGCCTGCGTACAGGAGTCACGGGTTTCGTGGGGCGCCAGTGGGAATGCCATGATCATCGGCGCCAGCATCGACGCCAAGCGGCAAGTCAACCGGCTCTACAAGATGTGCATGGAGGCGCGTGGCTGGACAGCCGAAACGTCCCAATGACCACCCGCATCCTCCTCGCCCTCCTCTGCCTTCTTACCCTCGCCACGTCGGCCTCCGCCGAGGGCGCCTGGACGATGTGGATGATGGGCGCCTCATCGCCATGGGATTCCGTTGGCACCTTCCCCACGCGGGAGCAGTGCATGGAGGCGCTGCACCAGCAGGCGCAGGCAGTCGAGAAGCTGGGGCTCAAGGTGACCGAAGATGGACCTGGTGGATCGTTCGCCGGGACCGATGCTGATCGGGACATTCGGGGGCAGTGCCTCTCCGATACCGTGGACCCACGCGGGCCGAAGGGGAAGTGACGCTGCTATCGACGCGAACAGGGCGGCGCGGCATGGCGTAGGTAAACCTAGCCCTTCACGCAGACCCAAGCCCCGTGAGATCCGACTGAGCGGCCATTCAGCGGTGGCCCTCATGCCGATCCCCCTCGCCACGATAGCCCTCGCCTCGGTGATCGCCTTCGCGATGTTCCCGCTCCCACGGACGCCCGCCGCCGCGATGCCAGCCCTCCCGGCCTTCCCACGTCCCGTGCCAGCACCCGGCGCAGTAGATGGGCGAGTAGGCGTATGGAACGGCCGGTCCCTCGATGAAGCAGCTCGTCAAGATCGTCATGGCCATCAAGATCATCACAGCCCTCATCGCGACCTTGTGCATTTGGCTCCTCCCGTAGACCCGGCCGATGTTCTCTATCGTCAAGCTACACCTATCTAACGCTTGACCGAGACGAGAACCAGCACACAGCGGGTGATCTCCTCATCGTGTAGTCCCCTTTCGGTCGGTCGGTCGCGACTCTAACATCTTGCCCGGTCCGATACACCAGACTCGATGCCCACGCGCACCACGCCCCCGTTCACCGTGACGCCCATGCAGCCGACTCCAGTAGGCGCGTAGCCGCGAGCCTAGCGCCCCCGGCAGCACTGGTGTAGATTCGTCCCGCTGGTCGCCCGCCGTCCCTCCTAGACCATGCGGCCAGTGGGAGGGTGACGCGGTGAATCGCCGGACGTTCCTCAGCACCGTGACCGCGGGCCTCCTCGGCGCCCCGCTCGCCGCCGAGGCAGCGATCGCCGTCGGAGACGTTCCCGGTCATCAAGTCCGGATCTTTGAGATCCGTGCGAAGTACACAAACGACGCGCCCGTCTACGCCGGCGTCAAGGTTGTGGAGGGATGGACCCGTGCATTGTCCGATTACACCAACGGGAGCGGACGCTCATCGGGTTACGGGATTTCCACCCTTGAGAACGGAGACAAGATCTTTTCGAGCTTCGAGACGCTTCTTCATACGTTCGTGGATGCCGACGGCTCACGGAAGTCCTCCTTATACGACCGTGACAACCCTTATGGGAGGCACCGGGAAGTTCAGCACCATCCGGGGGACCTTGCGGGGGGCGGGAAGTACAGACTTTAAGACCGGGCTGAGCGGCGTCAAGACCGAAGGGGAGTACTGGTTCGGGAAGTAGTGCTGGCTTGCAGTGAGCGACTGGGGCGTCGCGACCTCTCACGCGACGCCCCAGTCGCTCCGATACGGTACTACGACTTCCCATACCGGTTCGCCTGAAACTAAGTGATCTGAGGAGGGCGTCGCGGTCGACGCTGCAGTGGTTCGTCGAGGTGATTGAGAACACGATCCAGGCCCGACCCTTAGCCGGGAGGTTTTCGATGCCGTCGTACACGATGCCGTCGAAAACACAGCCGAGGACCCGAGCCTCGACCAACACGCCGTGCGGGGCTGGAGGATAGTCAACATTGAACACCCTCCGGCGGCGGCCGCCCCGTCCGTGGCCCCCGTCACCGTGACGTAACCGGCCAGACTCGCACGCTGGCCGCCCCAGGAGCCGATGGCACAGGCTCTTTCTCGCGTCAGACGCAACCCAGACGCAAGTGGACTTCCACGGTGGCACTCGACCCGCAAGTTGTCTCGGGCCCGGACTGGGCGGACTAGCCCGAGCAAAAGTAATGGCGGCACGATGATCAGAATGTGTCTAGCCGCGATGGAGGCGCCCCACCTTCCTCCTGACCGTCCTTGACCCCTCCGGCCCGCCCGACTATGCTCTCGCCACCGACCGACCGGTTCGGCCCGGCTCGCTAGAGCCGACGGCATGCTGGGCAGGAGGATGCCATGGCGATTCTGACGATCTCCCAGGAAATGGGCA
>WNFG01007773.1_pt1 | contig 10039 bp, 7 predicted proteins | sample 5400431 | NCBI WGS metagenome assembly WNFG01 (sample SAMN13153346, study PRJNA577476) | soil metagenome | isolation source: 120 cm saprolite under Douglas fir tree site 2 hole 3 replicate 2 | place: USA:California | collected 2015-04-18
ATGGCATCGCGCAGCTCAGGGCGGCGGGCGGCGGCGCCATCATCAACGTCTCGTCGGTCGCCGGTCTTATGGGCACGCCGACGCTCGCCGCCTACGGCTCGAGCAAGGGCGCGGTCCGCCAGCTCACCAAGTCGGTGGCGCTCCATTGCGCGGCACGCGGCGATGCCATCCGCTGCAACTCGATCCATCCCGCCTTCACCGCCACGCCGATGGTCGAGCAGATGATCGCCGCCTCGAAGGCACCGGATCGCACGCGCCGCGACCTCGCGGCGCAGATCCCGCTGGGCCGACTCGGCGAGGCGGACGAAGTCGCCGCGCTTGCCCTCTATCTCGCCTCGGACGAGGCGCGCTTCGTGACCGGCGGCGAATTCGTCATCGATGGCGGCATCACGGCGCGATGAAACCCGCCGGATCGCTGCCGCGACTCGGCGATGGCCGGCCCGGCGGCCGCCGAACGTCGCGGCGCGGTTGCTGCGGTCTTCCGGCACTCATGCCCAAAAATAGAGCAGTAATTGTTGAAAACTTCATCAGCAGTGATTGTCGATTGTTCGAATTCAGCGAAGGGGGAGCCGATCTATAGTGGAAATCCACAGAGTTTTATCAGAAACCAGCGCCGGCGATCATTGACGCGGTATTTGTTGAATGCCACTAGTCTCGGTATAGAATATTGCGGTCTGGGTGGTTGGATGGGACGCGATCGGCAAATGGTTCCGCCGAACCTGTGGAAAGTGGTATGGTTAGCTACGGGTGCGGCGCCGCGAGTTCTTGGAATAGCGGGCGCCGAGGGTCGTTAACGTAACGGGTCGTGAGGGTGGCCATGACGGCCGGGACGAGAGGTCGCAATTGACGACAAATACGTCAGTAGCATTGCCGGACAAAATAGCCGATCTGAATTGCCTCAGAATTGCCAAGATATCCGCTCAGTTTTGTAATAGTTACGTATTTGGCGCTCATTATCGGATTGTTAAAGGCGGATGTCCGATGCTTAAACAAAAAATAACCAATCCATGAGCAACCTTCTCTTCCACACCGAGCGTACAAACTAAGTCGCCGCTCTTTTCTCATTCGAGGTGCGAGATGCCTTCGGAAGATGGACTTTTCGGACTGTTCTCCAAGGTTTACGAGAGCCAGCGCGAAGTCGAGATGTCGCTGGATGGCTATCTCGGCAAATGCGCCGACGATCCCGCGATGATGGCGGGTCCCGCCGAGCGCCTGCTGCTGGCGATCGGCGAGCCGCAAATGGTCGACACCAGCCTCGATTCGCGCATCGGCCGCATCTTCATGAACCGGACCATCAGCTGCTGATGGAAAAATGCCCGGTCTACGTCCTCAAGGCGGGCAACGACATCAGCCCGGTCTTCGAGAGTCCGCTCGGCCTGTTCGACGTGAATACCATGGGCGAGACGCTGCAGAAGCGTTACGGCATTCCGGCTCGCCGCCTGCCCGGCGTCATGTCGCCGTGGGCGGCCAAGCGCCTCAGCGAGTTCGGCGGCGACATCTCGAAGTTCAGCGTGGTGCGACTGATGCCGTCGCGGCTGCGGCAGATCTGCGTCGCCAAGACGGAGCCGGGCGACGACAACAACCAGGACATCTCGACGCTGGTCGGCAAGGTCGATATCCGCAAGCTCGAATTCTTCAGCCAGAACGATCCCGACGCCTATTCCTATTCGGGCGGGCTCAACCGGACGACGCAAGGCATCCTCGAATTCGTCGAGATGTTCAAGGCGCCGATCAAGATGCTGCACCCGCTGCTGACGGCGACGCAGGAGAGCAATTACGGCGGCACCGAGAACATCGGCGGCATCCCCTATCAAGGCATCATCCTCGCCCACTCCAACGAAGCGGAATGGCAGACGTTCAAGAACAACAGGAACAACGAGGCGTTCATCGACCGTGTCAGCGTCATCAAGGTGCCGTACTGCCTGCGCGTCAAAGAGGAACGCAAGATCTACGAGAAGCTGCTCGAGACGAGCGAGTTGGCGAATGCGCCATGCGCCCCGGGGACGCTCGAGATGCTCGCGCGGTTCAGTGTCCTCTCGCGGCTGAAGCCGCATGAGAACTCGAATCTCTACTCGAAGATGCGTGCCTATGACGGCGATAGTCTGAAGGACACCGATCCGCGCACCAAGTCGGTGCAGGAATACCGCGACGCCGCCGGCGTCGACGAAGGCATGGACGGCATCTCGACGCGCTTCGCCTTCAAGGTGCTGTCGAGCACTTTCAATTTCGACACGCTGGAAGTCGCGGCCGACCCGGTCCATCTCATGTATGTGATGGAGCAGGCGATCTGGCGCGAGCAGTTCCCCGAGGAGACGGAGAAGAAGTATCTCAACTTCATCAAGTCGGAGCTGGCGCCGCGCTACGCCGAATTCATCGGCAACGAGATCCAGAAGTCCTATCTCGAATCCTACGGCGACTATGGACAGAATTTGTTCGATCGCTACGTCGCCTACGCCGACGCATGGATCGAGGACCAGGATTACAAGGATCCCGACACCGGCCAGCTGATGAACCGCGAGCTGCTCAATCAGGAGCTCTCGAAGATCGAGAAGCCGGCCGGTATCGCCAATCCCAAGGATTTCCGCAACGAGGTGGTGAAATTCGCCTTGCGGGCACGCGCCAACAATTCAGGCCGCAATCCGGCCTGGACCTCGTACGAGAAGCTGCGTGAGGTCATCGAACGGCGGATGTTCAGCCAGGTGGAGGATCTCCTGCCGGTCATCAGCTTCGGCTCGAAGAAAGACTCGGAGACCGAGAAGAAGCACACCGAGTTTCTCACCCGGATGGTGTCGCGCGGCTATACGGAGCGCCAGGTGCGCCGGCTCGTCGAATGGTATATGAGGGTCAACAAGGCCGGGTAGCCGAGGAAGCACCCTGAGGAAGCAGCGATGAACATCGTCGACCGGCGGCCCAACCCGAAGGGCAAGAGCCTCAGCAATCGCCAGCGCTTCATCGCACGCGCCAGGGGTGAGCTGAAGGCGGCGGTCCAGGCGGCGCTGCGCAAGCGCAAGGTTGCGGATATCGGCAGCGGCGAGAAGGTGGCGATCCCGACCAAGGGAATCAGCGAGCCGTCCTTCCGCCACTTGCGCCGCACCGGACGCAGCGAGTACGTGGTGCCAGGCAACAAGGAATACGTCGTCGGCGACGAGATCCCGCGGCCGTCCGACGGCAGTGGCGGCGGCGGCTCGGAGGGCAGTCCCGACGGTTCGGGCGAGGATGCCTTCGAGTTCACCCTCTCCCGCGAAGAGTTCCTCGACATGTTCTTCGAGGATCTCGAGCTGCCGGATCTGATCAAGAAGACGCTGAAGGAGACCAACGCGACCGATCTTCTTCGCGCCGGCTATACGGTGGCGGGGGCGCCGGCCAACCTCAGCGTCCGCCGCACCATGCGCAACAGCATGGCCCGGCGCATCTCGCTGCGCCGGCCGAAGCCCGCCGAGCTCGAGGCGCTCGAGCGGGAACGTGACGAGGCGGCGGCTGAAGGCGATGAGGATGCCGCGATCCGTATCACGGCGGAGATCGAGATGCTGCAGCGCCGCAGCAAGCTGATCCCCTATATCGACCCGGTCGACGTCCGCTACAACCGGTTCGATCGCGTGCCGCGGCCGAACACTCAGGCGGTGATGTTCTGCCTGATGGACGTCTCCGGCTCGATGACCGAGACGATGAAGGATCTTGCCAAGCGTTTCTTCATGCTCCTCCACGTCTTCCTCGAGCGGCGCTATCGCACCGTCGACGTCGTCTTCATCCGCCATACCAGCACGGCCGAGGAGGTCGACGAGGAGACCTTCTTCTATAGTCGCGAGACCGGCGGTACCGTCGTCTCGACGGCGCTCGAGAAAATGCTGCAGATCGCCCGCGAGCGCTATCCGCTCGATACCTGGAACATCTATGCTGCCCAGGCCTCCGACGGCGACAATTACGGGGCCGATAGCGGCCATTGCGTCGAGCTCTTGGGCGGCGAGGTGCTGCCGCTCTGTCAATATTTTGCCTATATCGAGGTCGGCGAAGGCATTGATGGCCTCACCACGCGCGAGAGCGACCTGTGGAGCTCCTACAGCCAGGTCTTGCCAGCGCACAGCCATTTTGCGATGAAGCGCGTCGGCGACCGCACTCAGATCTTTTCGGTGTTTCATGAGCTCTTCGCCAAAGAACGAGCCCACAGCTAAGCGGGAAAAACCACCTCTCGTTCTCTTGAATAGCGGCAAGCCGCTATTCGAGGGCGTGAATTGGGATTTCACCACCCTGCAGCGGGTGCACGAGGCAGTCGAGGAGATCGCCCTCGGCGAGCTCGGGCTCAACATCTATCCCAATCAGATCGAGGTCATCACCTCCGAGCAGATGCTCGACGCCTACGCCTCGGTCGGCCTGCCGCTGATGTATCGGCACTGGAGCTTCGGCAAGCGCTTCGCCCATCATGAGACGCTCTATCGCAAGGGGCTGCAAGGTCTCGCCTACGAGATCGTCATCAATTCGAGTCCGTGCATCAGCTACATCATGGAAGAGAATTCGATGACGATGCAGACGCTCGTCATCGCGCACGCGGCATTCGGCCACAACCATTTCTTCAAGAACAACTATCTCTTCCGTCAATGGACCGATGCCGAAGGCATTCTCGACTATCTCGCGTTTGCCCGCGACTACACGGCGAAGTGCGAGGAACGTTACGGCGTCGAGGCGGTCGAGCGGGTCATCGATGCGGCGCATGCGTTGCGCGATCACGGCGTCAATCGCTACCACCGGATCAGTCCCAACCTCAGCGACGAGCGGCGGCGCGAGGAGGAGCGACGCGCGCATGACGAGGCGAACTACAACGATCTCTGGCGTACGGTGCCGACCTCGCCGAACGCCCCGGATCCGTCCGAGCTCGAACTCGCCCAGGCGGAAAGTCGCCGCAAGCTCGGGCTCCCCGAGGAGAATCTGCTTTATTTCATCGAAAAGCGGGCGCCCAAGCTCGAGGGCTGGCAGCGCGAGCTGGTGCGCATCGTGCGCAATATCTCGCAGTATTTTTATCCGCAGAAGCAGACGCAGCTGATGAACGAGGGCTGTGCCACCTTCGTTCACTACGAGATCATGAACCGGCTGCACGAGAAAGGACTCGTCACCGAGGGCGCGATGCTCGAATTTCTTCACACGCACTCGAGCGTCGTCTTCCAGCCGGCCTTTGATGACCCGCGCTACAGCGGTCTCAACCCTTATGCTCTTGGCTTCGCCATGATGCAGGATATCAAGCGGATCTGCGTCGCGCCGACCGAGGAAGACCGCACCTGGTTTCCCGATATCGCCGGCAATAACGACCCCTACGCTACGCTGCGCCACGCCTGGGCGAGCTTCCGCGACGAAAGCTTCGTCCTGCAATATCTCAGTCCGCATCTCATTCGCAAATTCCGCCTGTTCGAGGTCACCGACGACAGCGCCGAGGCGGCGATGCGGGTCGATGCGATTCATGACGAGCTCGGCTACCGCCGCGTCCGCAGCGCGCTGTCGCGGCAATACGATCTGGCGCGCCGCGAACCGGACATCCAGGTCATCGACGTCGATCTTGCCGGTGATCGCTGCCTGGTGCTGTCTCACGCGGTCTATAATGGCGTGCTGCTCGAGGAAAAAACCTGCCAATCAGTGCTGCGCCAAATCGCCGGTTTGTGGGGCTACAACGTGCGTCTCGCGGAGACCGACGCGGTCAGCGACGAGGTGTTGAAGACTCACGAAGTCGAGCCGCCGATCTACTGATCGACATTTCCGACGGCCCGGGGCACGCGGCCGATCCACTGGGCGCCCGGCGGCTTGACGGCAGAAGGCAGTTGTGGCGTATGGCGGTACGCCATCGCGCCTGTTGATTGGAAAGCAGCTTTGCCGGTTCAACTCACCGAACGGCGATCAGCCGTCGCAGCGATTGTCGCGTGGCTTTGGGTGAGCGTAATGGCCTTGGCTTACCTTGCCCAGTTCACCGATTATATCCGTCCAATATTGGCCTTGTTCGGCTGAGCCGGCGTGAGCGTCTTAGTGGGCTTCGCCACGGTTTTACTGCTGGCGTTGGCGTGCCTCGGCGGCGGGCGCGCGGTCCTCGTCGCGCTTGGCCTTACCGACAGGCTCGAGCCGCAGCTGGTGAACCCGGTCGGCTTTGCCATCGGCGTCGGCTTGCTCGGTTGGTTGACCTTCTTCCTGGCGGTTTCCGGTCTGCTCGCGCCGGTCCATCTCATTGCTCTCGTCCTGCCGGGACTCCTCGGGCTTGCGCTCCGGGTGCCGCTGATCACCCCGGCGGAGGCGCTCGGCGGGCGACCGCTCGATGCGGTCGTCGTGGCCTGCGCGGTCATGCTGACCGTGATCGCCGCGCTCGACATGGTCCAGGCGATGGCGCCCCCGGCGGATGCCGATAGCCTCGCCTACCATTTCGCCTTGCCGAAGCAGTTCCTCGCGGCGGGACATCTTCAATTTGTGCCGCGCGCGATCGATGGCGCCATTCCGCTGCTGCTGCACATGACTTATCTCGTTGCGCTGGGCATCGGCGGCGAGCGGGCGTTGACCCTATGGGTCATGTTGCTCGGCTGGGCCGCAGCGTGGCTGTTCTACGGCTTGGCGCGCGGCGTCCTCAACCGGCGCTGGGCGCTCATGCTCGTTGTTCTCTTCGTCACGACGCCAGCCGTCGTCTACGGTTCGGGATCGGGGCAGATCGAGCTCAAACTGGCGCTATTCGCGATGGTTGCCGGTCTGGCGGTCGCGCGGGCGGTGCGCTCCGGGGACTGGCGATTTGCGTGTCTCGCCGGCCTAGCGGTTGGCTTCTATATCGGCGCGAAATATACCGGGCTGTTGTTCGCGGCCGTCTGTGGGCTCGCTCTGCTCATGCAGCGGCGCTGGTTCATGCATGGAGCCGTCTTTGGCGTCGTGAGCCTCCTCGTCGGGTCGCAGTGGTACCTATGGAATGCGCTCAACGCCGGTGATCCAGTCTTTCCCCTGCTCTATGACTGGCTCGGTGCAAAACACAGCTACTGGTCGCCGGAAATCGCCGGGTTTCTGCGCGATCAATGGGCACCGGAGGAGAATCCGGCGCCGCGAACGGTCCTTTGGCTGATCGCCTATCCATTCGCCGCGACATTGCGCGCCATCGAGAATTGGGATTCCGGTCGAACCGGCCTCGGGCCGTATGGCCTCCTCGTACTTCCGTTCGCGCTGTTCGGCCTGTGGCGGCATCGCGGTCGCATCGGGGCGAGCCCGCTATTCACCTATGCCGCGATCACCCTGGTCTTCTACGTCGTCTGGTTCTGCTCCGGCGTTTCCCAGCGGGTGCGCCATCTATTGCCGATCTATCCCTTCTTCCTGCTGTGCCTCAGCGCCGCGGCGTGTCGCTTCGTCCAGGACCGTGGCTTGCGGGCGCCGCTTTATGGCGCCATGCTGATCACCATCGCCATCCAGTCGGGCGTCGTTGCCGTATTCAATCTCAACTACGTTCGCTATCTCGTTAGCGGAGAGACGCGAGAGCATTTTCTCCGGCGCAACGTCGCCCGTTTTGCCCCGTTGCCGTGGCTCAATGCAAACCTGTCGCGGCACGACCGCATTCTGCTCACCGAGCGGCAGCTTGTCTATCACCTCGACATTCCGAGCTTCACCGCCAGCGAGCGCTACGAGCACCTCGTTGATCTCCTACCGGGGTCGAGCAACCCGCGGCGGTTTCTTGCAGAAATTAGCCGGCTCGGCATCACGCACATTTTGGTGTTGCCGTCACTAGGCGATTTCGCCCGCGGCGAGCGACACTTCGGAACAAGCGAGCTTGTCGGCTACACTGCGATCCTGGTTGCGGCGGGGTGCGGTGAAGTCGTCCATAGCGAGATCATGACGGCACCGCGGTCGCGCACCGTGCCAGCCCTCGAGGGCAATTCCGTATCGAGCGACATCGTCAGGATCGATACTGCGAACTGCAGCCCGTAGAGACCGTCGGCTCAGGGGACTCTCCCGCCGACGGCCGTTGTGCTATGCCGACCGGAAAGACGGGACCCCTGCACCGCCATGACCTGTGCGATATACCAAGGACGAGATCTCGAGGCGATGGCCTTCGCGCCCAATTATCACCGCTGGATTCTCGATCGTTTTCGTCCGTATCTCGGACGCCGGGTCGCCGAGATCGGTGCCGGCTCGGGAAATTTCGCGCGCCTTCTTCTCGGCGAGCGAATCGAGAGTTTGCATCTCGTCGAGCCCTCGTCGGCGATGTTCCAGCGTCTTCCGGCGCTGGCGAGGTCGGATCCGGCCGGTCGTGTCACGCTGCACAATGCCGTTTTCCTTGCGGTGAGACAGCAACTGAGGGCTGCTGAGATCGACAGTCTCGTCTATGTGAACGTTCTCGAGCATATTGTCGAAGATGACGGCGAACTGCACGGGATGAACGAGGTTCTGCAGCCCGGCGGTCGCATCTTCATCTTCGTGCCCGCATTGCCGTTCCTCTACGGGTCCCATGATCGCGCGGTCGGCCACGTGCGGCGCTATCGGCGCGGCGACCTCACCGAGAAGTGTCGCAACGCGGGTTTTAGCGTTCTGCATGCCGGCTATTTCGATATCGGCGGCATCGTGCCTTGGTGGCTCAAATATTGTCTGTTCCGCTCGACCCGCATGGAGCCCGGGGCGGTCCACCTCTACGACCGAATGATCGTGCCAATCATGTCGCGCCTCGAAGGTTGTCTGCCCCCGCCACTTGGCAAGAACGTCATCCTTGTTGCGGAGAAAGTGAACTGAGTGATGCTGTGGACAAATTGACGAGAACCGTGACTTCGTGCGAGCTGTCGATTGTCATGCCATGCCTCAATGAGGCACGGACTCTGTCGATCTGCATCGGCAAGGCGCGCGCCTTCCTGGCGCGCTCCGGTATCGCCGGGGAAATCATTGTCGCCGACAATGGCAGCACGGACGGCTCGCGAGAGGTCGCGCAAGCGCTTGGCGCCCGGGTCGTTCCGGTCGCGGTGCGCGGCTACGGCAACGCACTGCGCGGCGGAATAGAGGCGGCGGTTGGAACTTTCGTCATCATGGGCGATTCTGACGACAGCTACGATTTCGGTGCGCTTGATGCCTTTGTCGAGCAACTCCGCACGGGCTGGGATCTCGTGCTCGGCAACCGGTTCAGTGGCGGCATCAAGAAGGGCGCCATGCCGCCGCTGCATCGCTATTTCGGCAATCCGCTCCTGACCGCGATCGGTAGGGTACTGTTCGGCGGTCCGAGTGGCGATTTTTATTGCGGGCTTCGCGGATTTCGGCGCGACGCCATTCTCGGCCTCGCGCTGACCTCACCGGGAATGGAATTTGCGCTCGAGATGATCGTCAAGGCGACTATCCGCAAGCTCAAGGTAACCGAAGTCCCGACCAAATTGTCGCCGGATGGCCGCGGCCGGCCACCGCATCTGCGCAGCTGGCGCGATGGCTGGCGCAGCCTGCGCTTCTTTCTCTTGCTCAGTCCAACCGGAATGTTCCTTGCGCCGGGAAGCGCGCTCTTTCTTGTCGGCAGCCTGGTGTCGCTCCTGTTATTGACCGGCGACAGGCAGATCGGTGGCATCACCTTCGCGGAGCACACCCTGGTGTTCAGTTGCAGCGCGATAACGATCGGCCTGCAGTCGATGGCGTTCTGGCTCTACGCCAAGCAGGTCGCAATCGATCGCGGATTGCTGGCGCGCGATGCCGGTTTCGAAAGGCTATGCGCGCTCATCACCTTCGAGCGCGGCCTCGTGATCGGCGGGATCCTGGCAGTACTCGGCGTGGTTGGCGGTGTCGGGGCCCTCGTCTATTGGTCGAGCCTGTCGTTTGGGTTTGTCGAGCGCGGCTGGCTGATGCGCCATGTCGTCGCTTCCGGGACAAGCCTGGTCGTCGGTTTCCAGATCATCTATTCGAGCTTTTTCATGACGCTCCTGCACTATGCCAAGACCGGCGAGACGGTGCCGCGGTCGAGCGCTGAGCCTGGGATATCGCCGAACCCCAGCAAACCCGAGCGTACCGACGAGGAGCCGTCGCCGATTATCGAACAAGGACGCAATGCGCGCTGACACGATCAGTCAGGAACTATGTC
>WNFG01008178.1_pt1 | contig 10038 bp, 6 predicted proteins | sample 5400431 | NCBI WGS metagenome assembly WNFG01 (sample SAMN13153346, study PRJNA577476) | soil metagenome | isolation source: 120 cm saprolite under Douglas fir tree site 2 hole 3 replicate 2 | place: USA:California | collected 2015-04-18
CAGAGAGACGTTGCAAGCAACGTCTCTACGACAGTTCTTCGTCTCGGCCGGCAACGATATACTTCTTTCATGCCTAGCTCCATCGCCCGCGAACAGGACATTCTCCGTCGCCGCCCGCCGAAACGCCCGCCCAGCTTAACTTCCCGCCGCATCGGCATTCACACTTCCTCCGCCGGAGGCGTACAGAATGCCGCTGAACGCGCCTACCGCCTGGGCTGTAATGCGTTCCAGATTTTTTCTTCCAGCCCGCGGCAGTGGGCTCCATATGAGTTGGGCGAGCTGCAGTGCGCGGAGATGAACCGTCTTCGCGAACGCTATAACTTGAAGCCGCTGGTGATTCACACCAACTATCTGGTGAACCTGGCAAGCTCGAACGAACTATTCGTGCAGAAATCGATGGAGGCGTTTCGTGGCGAGGTGGAACGCGCTCTGTCTTTGTGCGCCGAATATCTCGTGCTGCATCCCGGATCGTTCCGCGGCGCAGACCGCGAGCAGGGACTGTTACGCACTGCCGCTGCCATCGCCGCGTCCACGCAAGGCCTCGACCTCGCAAACTCGGGCCTGACCATTCTGCTCGAGAACACCGCCGGCGCAGAATTCTCCCTCGGCGGCAGCTTCGAGCAAGTCGCCGAGGTGCTCGACCGCCTGGGCGGCATCGTCCCGGTTGCCGCCTGCATCGATACCTGCCACACCCACGTCGCCGGATACGACATCGTCAGCCAAGAAGGTCTCTATCAAACGCTGACGCACTTAGACCAGACCATCGGCTTGAACAATGTAAAAGTAATTCATTGCAACGATGCCAAGGCGGCCCGCGGCTCCAAGCTCGACCGCCACCAGCATGTTGGGAAAGGAACGATCGGCAAAGAAACCTTTCGCATCCTGCTGAATGACCTGCGGCTGGCCCATGCCGCCTTCATCGCCGAAACGCCGATCGACGAGCCCGGAGACGATCGCAGAAACGTGGAAGCGCTGAAGAAGTTGGTGGAAATTTGAGCCCTGGTCAGACCATGTGGGGACAGCCGCCCCCGGCTGTCCTGCGATACAAGTGTCCTGCGATACAAGTTGTGTTCCAAAGACGATTATGATAATGTTAAACATGTTTAACATGCTCGGCATCCGTCTCGAACCCGAACTCGAAAAGAAGCTGGAATCCCTGGCCCGAGAGACAGGCCGTAGCAAGAGCTACTACGCTCGCGAGGCCATCCGACAATATTTGGAAGACCGCGAAGACTACCTTAAGGGGATTGCAGCGCTGGAGCGGCGAGAACCAAGGATTACGCTCGACGAACTGGAGCGGCGCCTCGGCCTTGATCAGTGATGTGGCGGATTGAAATCACCCGCACCGCTGAAAGAAAAGCAAATCACCAAGCTCGCCCGTCCAGCTCAACGATCGATTCAGCGTTTCCTGCGCGACCGGTTGACTCCTGCTGACGATCCCCGGCAATGGGGCAGACCATTGCACGGCGAGAAACGCGGGCTGTGGCGTTATCGAGTCGGTGACTATCGTCTGATCTGCGACATACAGGACGAAAAAATCACCGTTCTAGTGCTTGAAGTTGGCCATCGCAAGGACGTGTATCGCTGACCGGAAGTTATCCTGAGTTTTGCGGCACCCGTGCCACACTGGCCCTCGTTGTAAAATCGGTATTCATTCATTCGCTGCGTTATCCTTACTATGCCTTCGCAAGACAATTCGAAAACCATAACCGCGACTGCAAACGTGCGCTCCGGTCGTCCACCCGATCGCGAGAACGACGACCGCTACGATCCCCAGCGCGTCGAAGAAAAATGGTTTCAGCGCTGGCAGCAGAATGCCTCCCTCTACGCCGCCGAGCCCGATTCGACAAAAAAGAAATACTACGTGGCGGAAATGCTCCCCTATCCGTCGGGCGCGCTGCACATGGGACATGTGCGCAACTACGCCATCGGCGATGCACTCGCCCGCTACATGTGGATGAACGGCTACAACGTGCTTCATCCCATGGGCTGGGATTCGTTCGGACTCCCTGCCGAGAACGCGGCTATTCAGAATAATATGCCGCCGCGGCAATGGACCCTGGGCAACATCGCCAATATGAAGGCGCAGATGAAGCGCTTGGGCTTTGCCTACGACTGGTCGCGCGAAGTCACAACTTGCTTCCCTGAGTACTATCGCTGGAACCAGTGGTTCTTCCTCAAGTTCCACGAAATGGGATTGGCGTACCGCAAGAAGAGCAAAGTGAACTGGTGCCCGAAGTGTTGCACGGTTCTTGCGAACGAACAAGTTGTGAATGGCCGCTGTTGGCGGCATGAAGATACGCTGGTCGAGCAACGCGAGCTGGAGCAGTGGTTTCTCCGCATTACGAAGTATACCGACGAGTTGCTGCGCGATCTGGACAAGCTTGGCGGCTGGCCGGAAAAAGTCCGCACCATGCAGCGCAACTGGATTGGCCGCAGCGAAGGCACGCTGGTCGACTTCACACTCTCTGACTCCGGACCTGCCGGCGCCGTCGGTTCCACCATCAGCGTGTTCACCACGCGAATGGATACGATTTATGGAGCGACTTCGGTCCAGCTCGCCCCGCAGCACCCGCTCATAGCCGATCTCGCCGCCGCCAACGCCGACTTGCGCGCCAAAGTCGATCAGCTCATCGCCGAGCAACGCAAAGCCAGAGAAGTCGGCGACATCGGAGAGATCGAAAAGCACGGCGTCTTCACCGGCCGCTATGCCATCAATCCTTTTAACGGCGAGAAGGTTCCCATCTGGGTGGCGAACTACATCCTCATGGATTACGGTACCGGCGCCATCATGAGCGTGCCGGCGCACGACGAGCGCGACTACGAATTCGCCAAGAAGTACAACATTGATATTCGCCTCGTCATCGTTCCTATCGCCGACGATCCGGAAGAAACTGTCGCCGAGCCGCCGCTTCCGTTTACCACGATGAACGGGTCACTGGTCAACTCCGGGCCTTTCAGCGGCCTTGCGTGCGAAGATGCGATCAAAAAAATGTCCGCCTATGCCGAGAAAAACGGTTTCGGCAAGGCCACGGTCACCTATCGCCTGAAAGACTGGGGCATCTCGCGCCAGCGTTACTGGGGCACGCCCATCCCCATGCTTTACTGCGAAAAAGATGGGATCGTTCCTGTTCCGGAAAAAGATTTGCCCATTCTCTTGCCGGAGAACATGGATTCTACTCTGACCGGCGGTTCGCCCCTGGGGCGTGTACCCGAGTTCGTGAACACGACGTGCCCCAAGTGTGGCGGGCCGGCGCGCCGCGAAACCGACACGATGGACACCTTCGTCGACTCGTCCTGGTATTTCTACCGCTACACCGACGCGCACAACGACCGCGCACCTTTCGATCGCGAGATCGCAAAATATTGGTTCCCCATCGATCAGTACATCGGGGGCGTGGAGCATGCCATCCTGCACCTGATCTATTCGCGCTTTTGGACCAAAGCGATGCGCGACCTGGGATTGGTCAAGAACGACGAACCCGTTGCGCGCCTCTTCACTCAGGGCATGGTCACCTACCAGGGCGCAGCCATGTCGAAGAGCCGCGGGAATGTGGTTTCGCCGGATGAAATGGTCGCCCGGTTCGGCGCCGATGCCGCGCGCCTCTACGTGTTGTTCGCCGCACCGCCGGACCGCGATCTCGATTGGCAGGACTCGGGGATTGAAGGTATCCAACGATTCTTGAGCCGGGTCTACCGTTTTGTAGTTCGAAATAAGCCCTCCGTAGAGACGTTGCTCGCAACGTCTCCCCCACCATCGTCCGGAACGCCGGCCGCCGCAGCGTCTCTCCCGCCGCAGGCCCGCGCCATCCAGCGCAAGCTGCACCAGACCATCAAGCGCGTGAGCGACGACTTCCAGGGTCGCTGGCACTTCAACACCTGTGTCGCCGCCATCATGGAACTGGTGAACGTGCTCTACGGCGCGGAAGACGCGATCGCCAAGAATTCGATCCCCACTCCACTTTTGGCCGAAGTGCAGCGCGATCTCGTTCTCCTGCTCGCGCCCTTCGCTCCCTATCTCGCTCACGAACTCTGGGAGATGCTTGGCGAGAAGGGAAGCCTGCTCAAAGCTCCGTGGCCCAAGTACGATGCTGCGCTTGCGAAAGAAGAGGAACTCGAAGTCCCGGTGCAGGTCAATGGCAAACTGCGCAGCCTCATTGTTGTGCCCGCTGACTCAACGGAAGACTTCGTTGTCGAACGCGCGCTCGCCGATGAAAAAATAAAGTCAACCATCGCCGGTAAACAGATCGTCAAGAAGATCTACGTCCCCGGCAAGCTACTGAATATTGTCGTGAAGTGAGTTTCCTCCAGCGGACTGTCATCCTGAGCGGAGTCGTTGCTTCGCGAAGCGAAGCAACTACGGAGTCGAAAGCCTGCCCTGAGCGTAGCCGAAGGGGACCCCTACACATTTCGAACTGCAGTGCTGTCTCAAGGCATTCTCCCCCTTGCAGTCGGGCGCGCACGCTCCGGTGCATCGTGAGAACTCCCTGACACGTTCGTTATTCCACCGGCGGCGCAGGGGTCCTTCGACTCCGCAGCTCCTTCACTCCGTGAAGCAGTTGCTTCGCTCAGGATGACAGCGTTGAGCTGGAATGCCGACAACCACCATCCGCGACGGCGCATGCGATATGCTGAGTACGCATGGCTCGCATCTCGCCCACACTCGAAGGCTTCCGCGCGGCTTGGCGCCAGCCCTCACTCTCCTTCGCTGAGATCGCCTGGCGCTGGACGGTGGGCGCAACAACTTGTGCACTCTTACTCTTCGGATTTGTCGAATACCTGCGCACGCTGCCGGTGAGTAGTGGCGATCTCCTCTTTCTGCGGACGAGGCAGCCGGTGCTGATTGGACAGGCGATCTCCCACATCCTGCGCGGCAGTCTGGATCGCGCGGCTATGGCAGGGCTGCTTGCGGCCCTGGCCCTATGCTTTGCGTGGATCGTCGTGGCGTCGGTTGGAAGAAATCTCACGTTGCGAGTTCTGCTCGAATACTTTGCTTCCCGCAAAGACGCTGCTGGCGATGCCTCTAAAGATGGCGCGCCCTCACAAGATCAGGGGACAGGAACTAAACCACTACGCGCACTCTTCGGCCTCAACTGTTTTCGAGTAACAGTAGTGCTTGCGGCTATCCTCGCTTTTCAGGGCGCGGCAATTCTGGCCCGCTTTGCTTCTTCACCGGAGCACCCACAGGCTGGGCTGGTGTTTCTGCTGTTTCTCCTCCTGGCAGGCCTGATCTGTATTGCGGCTTGGAGTTTGAACTGGTTTCTCTCGCTGGCTGCAATCTTCGCTGTTCGCGATCACGAAAATACGCTAGGCTCGCTCGGTTCCGCCGCCAATCTTTGCCGCGACCGCTTTGGGGCTGTCGTCGCCGTATCGAGTTGGACGGCTGTGGCACATCTCGTCGCCTTTTCGGGGATGATGACAGTCGTCTCGTTCCCTCTCGGCCTTGCGCCGTTGATTAATGTCCGGCTCCTGATCGCGTGCATCACCCTTGTGGTGCTAATTTACCTGGCGATCGCAGACTGGCTCTACGTGGCGCGTCTCGCCGGATACGTGTGCATCGCGGAAATGCCAGAAGCGTTGGTCGCATCTGCGCCGATGCTTACGCTTCCACCCGAGGGTGAACGGATCGATCGCGACGAGCCCATCCTCAGCGATGTGCCGGGACTCATTGTAGAGACGTAGCTTGCTACGTCTGCTCTCCACTTCGCTGACGACGCGCGCGACGCTCTTCTAGCCAAGATTCGCGGTGCAGCAGGCAGAGACGTTGCAAGCAACGTCTCTACAGACGTACACATTAGCCAGCAGGCATTACCTGCTTTACACTCCCCAGCCTGATTTGAGACACTCATCGGTGGAACCCCAATCCAGAGTCAGCGAATCAATCGTCATCCTCGACTTTGGCGCGCAGTACACGCAGCTCATCGCGCGCCGCATCCGCGAACAGAATGTTTTTTCCGTCGTGCTGCCCTGCACGGCCTCGCTCGACGAAGTCAGGAGCTATGCGCCGGCAGGGATCATTCTGTCGGGGGCGCCGTGGTCGGTGTACGACAAAGATGCTCCGCCTGCCGACGCGCGCGTCTTCGAGTTGGGGTTGCCAGTGCTCGGCATCTGTTATGGGCTGCAATTCATGGTGCATACGCTGGGCGGTAAAGTGCGGCCGGCGGAGAAGCGCGAGTACGGGCACGCGGAAGTCGAGGTTGTTTCGGAGTCGCTTCTTTTTCAGGGCCTGGCGAAAAAACTTGCGGTATGGATGTCGCATGGTGACGAGGCGCTCGAATTGCCTGCGGGCTTCGAGCTGATCGCGAAGACCCACTATGCGATGGCCGGAATTCAGAACGTCGCGAAGAAGTGGTATGCGGTGCAATTCCATCCCGAGGTGCATCACACGCGTCAGGGCACCGAGATTCTGCGCAACTTCATCTTCAACATCTGCGGCGCGAAACCCACGTGGACTCCTCAGCATTTTATCGATTCGACCGTTGAGCAGGTGAAGCAGCAAGTGGGCAGCGGACGCGCCATCTGTGCGCTCTCGGGCGGCGTGGATTCTTCGGTGGCTGCCGTTCTGGTGGATCGTGCGCTGCGCGATGCGAGCGGGAAGGCGCGCCTGACCTGCATTTTCGTCAACAACGGCGTGCTGCGTAAGAACGAGTTCGAAAAAGTGCAGAAAACGCTGCGCGACAAACTTGGCTTGCGTCTCGATGCCGTCGACGCTACCGCTCGTTTTCTCGGGAAGCTCAAAGGCGTTAGCGATCCCGAAAAGAAGCGCAAGATCATCGGCAACGAATTCATCAAAGTATTCGAGCGGGAAGCCCGGCGCATCGAGAAGAGTGAAGGCAAGGTCAAGTGGCTGGTGCAGGGGACGCTTTATCCCGATGTGATCGAGTCGCGTTCGGTGCGCGGGCCATCGCAGGTTATCAAGTCGCATCACAATGTGGGCGGCCTGCCCGAAAAGATGAAGCTCAAGCTGATCGAGCCGCTCAAAGACTTGTTCAAGGACGAAGTCCGAAAAATCGGCCGCGACCTTGGCATGCCCGAGGAGATTTTGCAGCGCCAGCCTTTCCCTGGGCCCGGACTCGCCGTGCGCGTGCTGGGAGAAGTTACGCTCGAGCGGTTGGCGCTATTGCGCGAGTGCGACGACATCGTCGTCACCGAAATAAAGGAAGCCGGCCTGTATACAAAAATCTGGCAGTCATTTGCGGTGCTGCTGCCTGTGATGTCGGTGGGCGTGATGGGCGACATGCGCACCTACGCCTACACCTGCGCCATTCGCGCCGTTAGTTCCGAGGATGGCATGACCGCGGACTGGGTTCCGCTGCCGCACGAAGTGCTGAAGACCATCTCCACGCGGATCGTGAATGAAGTGAAGGGCGTGAACCGCGTGGTGTATGACATTACTTCCAAGCCTCCGGGGACGATTGAGTGGGAGTGAGAGCTTTGGGCTTTCAGCTATCAGCTTCTAGCTCCTGCTATTCACTCTTTCTCGCGTTTTCTGCGAGAGGGTGGGTGAGGGCCAGACGCAACGCATCGTCGGACAAGTTTCCTGGAAAGGTTGGGCCAGCCCCCGCTACCAGTGACGATCTGACTTATGCGGCGCGGCTTGTGGCTTCGGCTGGTAGAACTCCCAGCTGCTGCATCAATCCGAGAGTGTCCCAATTGTTCCAGCTCTCAATAAACTTTCCGTTTTTTACCCGCGCCATGGTGATTCCCGTGACTGAAAACTTTCGTCCAGTTCGCGGTATGCCAGGCAGATCTCCCTGGTGCGTTCCGGTAGCTGTCCAGCGACTCACAATGGTTTGCTCGTCCGCAACCTCGTCGTCAATCGTGAAGTGAAGGTCGGGGAACGCGTTCAGATAGTGACTAACAAATTGTTTGTAACTCTCAATCCCACTGGAAGTGACCGGGGATTGGGGATCGTGGTGGACATAGCTGGCTGCCATAAGCTGATCGACAGCATCGATCTTCTTGTTGTTCCATACTTCTTCAAACACCCGACGAGAGATCTCCGTACTCTGTGCTGCCATGGTGATCCTCCTACTGGATTCTGTGAACCTTGATTCGTGTGGATTCTACACCCCCTAGACTGCTGATGAACTTAGGCTTTCGTCCGGGGGCGGATTGCGCTGTGATCCTGGCCGCTTGTGGATTTCTGCCTAAAATAATTTCGCCGCACCGCCCTTTTCCGGTGCTCGGAGCGCGGTTTCAAAATGGAATTTCATCGTGTAAAGGGGGTATCCCCCTACCCGTCCGAATCTTTGGAATCATCGTGCTAGCGTGAATTTCGGAAATAATCCTAGGGGCACAATCGTTTGCGGGCAAAATCTAGAGAACATAGGAGTTAAGCCCATCGTCATGCACGCTCGCTGTACTGCCTTCGCCTTGACGATGATCAGCTAGTTTTGAATGGGAGGCAAGGTTAGATATCACAACGGCGCGGTGGATTTCTTTGGGGCGGCAAGATGCTACGTGGGTACGGTGTTAAAGATCTCTCCGCCAGAAAAAGGAAAAGCCCCACGCGCGAAATTGATTGGATAAGAGCGAAGGCTCGATCGAACCGGGGTGTCTTGGTTTGAGGACTAAGGCTTCTCGGAAAGGAAGGAGCCTTCGCATGATGATTATAGGATGTGATTTTCATCCCAGCTGGCAACAGGTGAGTTGGCACCTTCGCTCTTATCGAGGGGCACCCCAGAGCCTAATTTTGCCGACAGACATGGGCCACTCGCCAGCCCCATGCATTCTGCCCCAAGATCTTGATCCCGAACGTCCGAATCGAGTGTACAATCGCACCCACGCTCGCGGTTCCTCGGAGCCGCACCTGTAACTTCTAACTTCCGGGTACTGAACCGAGCTGGGACTACATTCACGCACTACATTCTGCTTACTGTAAATTGCGCATCCAGAAAGCCAGGTAACTTCTGTGAAAAAGCTCAGCCGAACCATTCCAGTAGTAATCTGCGTCGTCACAGTCATGGCGACGTGTGCACTGGCACAACAGGGCGCATGGGTGACGAGTAGCATGACGGCCGCTCGTTACGGCCACGCGCAGGTGACCCTCGCTACCGGTGCGCTGGTAGCTGGAGGCACGGATGGCGTTAATGTGCTCGCGTCAGCGGAGCTCTACAAAGCGGCCAGCGGCACTTGGGCTGCGACCTCCAGCATGACGCAGGCACGCCAAAACTTTCCTGCCGTAGTGCTGAGCAATGGAAAGGTCCTGGTTTCCGGCGGACTGGGCACCAGCAGCGTAGTGTTGGCGAGCGCCGAATTGTACGATCCCACAACGGGAGCATGGTCTTCGGCAGGTGTTCTCTCCGTGGCTCGCTATGGTCATACAGCGACCCTGCTCCAGAGCGGCAAGGTGTTAGTGACTGGCGGCTGTACGGTGAGCACCTGCGGCACCGACACAGCGGTCAGCGAACTTTACGATCCGACATCGAACAGTTGGTCGACCAGCGGGAACCTCAACGCGGCCCGCTATTCCCACACCGCGGTGCGGCTGAAAACCGGGAAGGTATTGGCCATCGGAGGTTACGCCGGCGGCATCAGCGCTTCCTGTGAGCTCTACGATCCTTCGACGGGCACGTGGAGTAATGCGGCCAGCACCAATACGGTTCGCTATCTCAACACCACCACCCTCCTTCCGGATGGTAAGGTTCTGGTCACTGGCGGCACCCCTGGCAGGGGCCCGTTAAATTCAGCGGAACTCTACGATCCCACTGCCAATTCATGGACACTAAGCGGGACCATGACGCAAGCGCGTTACGCTCACACGGCCACGCTTCTCGGGGACGGCACCGTTCTGGTGGCGGGGGGAGAAGGACAGTCAATTAGTTGCGGAAAGGCTTGCACCGGCTATATCCCAACGGCAAAGGCAGAGATCTACAACGAAGCCGCAGGCAAATTCACCGCGACGACAAGCCTGAGCCGCGCGCAGGCGTCCCACTCCATGACCCTTCTGAAAACGGGACGCGCATTGGCTGCCGGCGGCCTTGGCACCACCAGTGTCTGTTGTGTGATCGTGAACACCGCGGAGGTCTATACTCC
>WNFG01006226.1_pt1 | contig 10036 bp, 9 predicted proteins | sample 5400431 | NCBI WGS metagenome assembly WNFG01 (sample SAMN13153346, study PRJNA577476) | soil metagenome | isolation source: 120 cm saprolite under Douglas fir tree site 2 hole 3 replicate 2 | place: USA:California | collected 2015-04-18
CCTCATGCGACTCCTTTCATCCTCTTATTCGGGAAAAGGCGCATTTTCGAAGAGATCGGCGACGCTCGGAGCTGTGTAACCCTTCACATAACGCGTGCCAAGATCCCGCAGGGTGTTGTCATAGGTCGTGGCCGGCTTCCGGCGAACCACACCGCAGAGGCAATCCAGGAATTGCCTCTTCATCGACAAGCGAGGGAACTCCGAGAGAATTGCGCGAACTTTATCTTGAGGAATTAGATCGAGTCCCGCCCCAATCACGTCAATGGCGATTCCTGAATGTATCACCGCGACCTCTGACTCTTTGTGAAGGGCGATGGAACGCGTCGTATGAAGCGCAATGGCGTCCCACACCAATTGGATCTGATGTGCCGGAATCCCACGTTCTTTCAGAAACGAGCGAGCCGCATTGGCCCCATCGACCTCGAATCGCTCCTGTGCGGCGTAGCGGTCAGTCAGTCCCAGATCGTGCAGGATGCCCGAGACTGCTAAGAGCTCGGGATCTGGAGCAGGCTTGGCATCTTCGGCAATCACGACAGCAAAAAGCCATGAGCGCATCACGTGGTTGAAAAGGTACGGTTCTGAGGAATTCCTGGCCAGTTCCATCGCGTCGTGTACCAGGGGCGTATCAACTACCTTAATCCCGGCTAAAACCATGTCCACAATCCTCCTCGTGGGGGCCTTTGGGGTCCGGCCACGGCAGCGTCGGTCGACGGCCGGTCAGTAACTGGCACGCACTTTGTCCGTGACAACCTACCGACGCTATTTCGTGAACTTCTCACCGAACATGGGCAGCCCACTCTTTGACTCTTCCTTGGCGGCTTCGTCCTGGATTACGTCCCAATGCTCAAGAAAAATGCCGTTCTTTATTCGAAGAATGTCGGCTGCAATCCAGTTCGTTGGCTGAAAACCAGAAAATCGTCCGTGGATAATCACGAACTCTCCATCCGCCACGACCGTCCCGGGCTCGTATTTGAGGGTCGGCGGGAGGCTCTTGACGAGATTGAACAATCCTTCGCGCCCCGGGCCGATGTGAGCGCTGTGCTGGATGTAGCGTGGTGACCAAAACTTCTCCGCCGCACCGTAGTCGCGTTTGTTGAACAACGTGTCGAACCCTTCCAAAACGAGCCGTTTGTTTTTCTCACTCGCATTGTCCATTTGGATTCCCTCTCTCGAAATGATCTTTCGTTAATACTCTTTGGGGGGCTGAACCCCGCCGGACGTGGGGCGCAGATTCAGTTATGATTCACACATCCTTACTTCGACCGCAGTGAGCGTTCGTAGCCCCCTTCCCACCATTCGATAATCAAATCAGCGTATTCGTCAGCGACGTCCGCCCATGGGAAATGGCCGGCGTTGACTTTATCGAACTTGTTGTGAGGTAGCCGCTCGTGTAGATAGTCGCCATTCACAGGAAGCACACCGGGATCGTGGTCGCCTGTGATGATCTGTACGGGCGTTTCAATCGTCTGCAGCAGCTTGCTGAGCTTTGGCAACTCCGTCTTGTAGGCACGAAGAAAGCGTATGGATTCGACGAAACGGTCCCCCTCGTACGAGCTCAAGAAGTCCTCCCGCACGTGATCGGGAAGTTTGTAGCGCTCAACAAACGCAAGAACCGACTCGACACCCTTACGCGGATCGCTGTTGCGAAGTGGCTCAAGACTGGGCATGTCGATGACGTCTTTCAGCACCCCATCTACCTGTATGGGAACGGCCGCAGTGCCGTTGCCAACGACAATGCTGCGAAGAAGGCCAGGATGTCTCGCCGCCGTGAACAGCAATGTGGAGGTACCAATGTCCGGGCCGACCGCGTGGGGCTGCTTGAGCCCAAATGCGTCCACCAAATGCGCGACAAACTCCCCCATTGCGGACGAAGTGAATAATTCATCCCTCCGTTCGGAATGTCCAAAACCAGGCAAGTCGACCGCTACGAGATGGGCGTGCTCCGCGAGCCGCGGCCACATCTGCTCAAATGTGTAGAGGCTCTCCGGCCAAGGGCTCAATAGAATCGCCGACACTTCACGTGGGGCACTTTCTGCATAACGAATTGACAAGCCATCGATCGTACGGGTCTTGGTGTTAATTGGTGAGGTAGTTGAAGTAGCCAAAGTGAACTCCCTAAACGTTAATGTGATCAGCTTTTGTCCCTTTATCGATTTCCCATCTCGACCCGCGCGGCAGCACGATGTCTAGTAGTCGAACCATTGATCGATTGCTTGGACCTTTTCTTTCGTGTAAGGCGGAAACAGGTGGTCGATCGCCACGTCAGGCGGAGATATCAGGATCGATTTGGCGTGCGTGAGAGAGTCGTATCCAGATTTTCCGTAGTAGTTCCCGATGCCCGAGGTTCCCACTCCTCCGTAAGGCATGGACTCAATGAACAAGAAGACGTTGGTCTGATTCACGGCGCCCCCGCCAAACGAAACAGACTGCAAGATCCGATCGATGGCCTGCTGATTTCGGCTGAAGACATAGCCGGCAAGCGGTTTGGGGAGCGACTTGATCTTCTCAATAAGCTTTCCAAGGTCGGAGTAAGTGAGGATAGGCAAAAGCGGCCCGAAAATCTCATCTTCCATGATTTTGTCGGACCAGGAAACCGGGTAGAGGATAGTCGGGTCGAGATAACGGGCCTGAGCGTCGGACTTCCCGCCGTAAACCACCTTCCTGGGATCGATCAGGGCCGCAAGCCGTTCGACAGCGGCGGGGCTAATGACGCGCGAGTAATCCGGATTACTCTTGGGATCTGTGCCGTAAAGTTCGACGACGGCTTTTTTGCATTCCTTTACGAACTCTCCTGCTACAGACTCGTGAACGACAGCGTAGCCCGGCGAAGTGCACCACTGTCCTCCCCATGCCATTGCGCCCCAAACAATTTTCTTCGCAGCATCAGGAATGTTCGCTGTCTCATCGACGATCGCCGGGTTCTGCCCTCCCAGCTCAAGCAGGACTGGAGTGAGATGTTCGGCCGCCGCTCGCATCACGACCTTTCCTACACCCACGCTTCCCGTGAGGAATATGAAATCAAAGGGAAAGGTCAGGAGTTTCGTAACTACTTCCTTGCCACCAACGACGGCACTCAGAGCTTCCGGCTCAAAATACTTGGGAATTAATTCCAGGAGCAGCTCGTCCGTCGCCGGCAGCGCCTCGGAGAGCTTCAACATGCAAGGGTTGCCGGCCGAAAGAGCACCCACTGCAGGGCGCAACGAGAGCAGGAGTGGTCCGTTAAAAGGACAGATAATCAGCGTAACGCCGTACGGCTCCCGGTACACGACTCCCTTATGTCCTGACGCAGCGAGGAATTTTGGAACAGGAGCTTCGACTGGCCTCATCCACTCTTTGAGCTGTGACTTTGTGAATTCGGCGCTTGCAATGGACGCAGATACCTCAAAGGCGCTCTCTGGCACTGCAGTCTTGAAGTCATTGCACGATGCGTCGCTAAAACGTTTGTAGTTGTCCTTGAGCATGCGAATAAGCCGATTGAGCTGGTCAATTCTCCACTCATAGGTCTTTGTCGCATCAGAAGCAAAGTAAGCCTTCTGTTTGTTGAACAAATCCTGGGCCCGGGTCTGTTCGTTCGCAGGTTGAGCCATTGCCGCTTGAAATATCTCTATTTCCAGTTTCGTAGACATCTTGATCTCCTTTCGGCTTTCGCCATTCCGGCGATTCCGGAAATTTCACTCGTTGTCGCGAACAACTTTGTTCGCAGGCTGAATGTTTCACTTCGCCTGTCCAGCCTGTTGATTGCCGTTTTCGGTAGCCAGTACCATCCGAAAACGTGGCTTTCCGGCCATCATCCGGTCGTACGCTTCGCGCGCCTTGGAGAGAGGCATAACTTCGATCATCGCCTCGACGTTTTCGAGCAAAGAAAATGCCACGGTTTCTTGCTCGTCCTGCACGCTACCGGTGGTCGAGCCGGAGATGGAATGCATGCCAAAAATGAGGGAGCCGGAATTCACTTCCAGTGGATCCGGGGCGATCCCAATCACCAACAGTTTTCCTCTTACCGCGAGTCCTTTCACGAGACCGGACATTGCTTTACCACTTGGAGCAGTAGCAAGGATGCCGTCGGCTCCGCCAAGCGCTCGCAGCTTGGCTCCCGCGTCTTCCACCCCGCTGTCGATGTATTCGTGCGCCCCGAGCTCCTTCGCGAGCTTCTCCGACTCCCGACCGAGACCAATGGCCACGGTCCTGAATCCCATCCTTCTCGCGTACTGAATCCCGAGGTGACCGAGTCCGCCGACGCCTTGGATCGCGACGAGCGCACCGGCACGCAAGCCGGCATTGCGCAGCGCATTGAACGTCGTCACACCTGCACATAGGAGGGGTGCTGCCTTGACAGATTCCAGACCGTCCGGAATCGTTACCGTGGTACGCGCTTCAATGATCATGACTTCTGCGTACCCGCCGTCGATCGTGATGCCGGTGAGCACGGCGTTGGTGCAGTTGACAAAGTCTCCTCGAAGGCAGGCGAGGCAGGTGTCGTCCCATCCACCACAGATCCCAACACCCACCCGCTGACCTACGGAGCGCGTCGTAACATTCGAGCCGACGGCGTCGATGCGCCCGATGACTTCGTGGCCAGGTACGCGTGGATAAATAAGGTTGGGCAATGCTCCGTCTACTAGCAGGCTGTCGGTATGACACACGCCACAAGCCTCAATCCGAATGCGCACCTGATCGGGACCGGGATCCTGCAGCGGCCTTTTAACCTCAGTGAAGACTCCCGGTTTGCTGATTTCGATTGCTCTGTACGTACGGTTCATCAATGCCCCCAGTGTTATGGAAATACCTGCTCATTACGCTGCGAATTGCCTCAAGTGATAATCGATGTGAATCTGCAGGAGCTTGCCCCACTCCTCGACTGTCATCGGGCCGAACATCGGGTGGGGCTGCCAATCGGCTGCTGACCTTGCGTGCCAAGCTGCATCCAGAATCTTAAGCAGTTGCTCCTTCTCAAAGTCGAAGTCAAACGCTGCGTCGTGCGGGATGACGCGCCCTTGAATTGGGTCGACGTCGGAAGCAAACGCCTGCGCGAACCCGTCGCGGTTGATCCAAAGAAATCCATTTGCGTCTGGGCGAATCTGAGCAGCGCCAGCAGGAGCTGGCCCAGACTTGCCTAGCGCCTCTATGCTTTCGCCTTCGTCGAGTGCAAACGCTGCGATGTACACAAGCGCCTTCACGTTGGGTGAGCCGTTGCCAGCGCCCGACACGACGATCCCTCCATAGGAGTGGCCCACGAGTACGGTCGGCCCGTTTTGTGCCGTAAGCAGCCTTTTCGTTATCGCCACATCATGTTCGATGGACGTAAGCGGAATTTGTGCGGCGGTCACATTGAATCCTTTGTCTTGCAGGAGAGGAATTACTTTGCTCCAGGAAGAGCCATCCGCCCAGCCCCCGTGAACTAGCACCACGTTGATTGGTTCCATGTGCTCTCCATGATGTGCCCGAATTTGTTTGTCCTGCCTGCGACCAACCAGCATCTTTCGAACCGAATTACGGCTCACGCGTCCTTCCGCTCTGGCCGACTTCGTTCCCGCAACATCCATTCCCTGATGTAAGGCGAACAGTGCAACACCGAAATGCCCTTTGCCTCACACGCGTTGAGAAAGCGAACACCTTCGACATCTACGAGGTCCAAGTCTTCCAAGTCCAAAACTGATGGTGATTCGCAAAGCTCGATCTCGGCTTGAACCTGATCCAGATGCTCTGAGCGAAACTCCCCGCTCAGCCGAATCCGCGATCGGATCCGTTCAATCTTGAGCGTCATGAAATCGCGGCTCCGGAGTGCACGAATGTGAATGCAACGCAAGGTCCGGTCAGGCTCCGTTGAAAAGGTGGGACTTAGAATCGCCAGCGATGCTCGTTCTTGAGCAAACGCTGTTTAATGAGCAAATGTAATGGGATTTCACCTAGTCAGGCAGGAGTCAGCTGGACTGTCGGACCTTAAACCGATATTTGTCGATTCCCAATCGCTTGATTTTCGCGTCAAGGGTTGGTCTTGGAAGCCCCAATCTGGTTGCCGCACCATCTGGGCCGGAGACGCGGCCCCGAGCTTCTGCCAGGGCGGCCTCAATCATTTCCTTTTCCTGCCGTTGCAGCGCGCTACTAAGTGCGACTGCCGGACCAGCGAATTGTGGCGCTTGCCGTTTGAGCCAAGTTTCGTCCACGCAAAAAATGTCGCCGTCGCTCAGGATCACAGTTCTTTCAATCACGTTTTGTAATTCGCGAACGTTGCCCGGCCATTCGTAGGATTCGAACAGTTCGACTGTTTTTTTCTCAATAGTTCTGAACTTCTTTCCAGCCTTTTTGCCGAAACGACCGACAAAGTAGTCAACCAGCAGAGGAATATCATCTTTCCGCTCGCGTAACGAAGGCATCTGAATAGGCACCACACTTAGTCTGTAAAGAAGGTCCCGGCGAAACTTTCCTTCGGCGACGAGGGTGTCTAGATCGTGATGCGTCGCGGCCAGCACTCTCACGTCCACGGGAATGGCTTTGTTGCTTCCGACGCGTTCGATTTCACGTTCTTGCAGTACCCGTAACAACGCGATTTGAATTTCGGGGGGCAAGTCACCCACTTCGTCCAGAAAAATCGTCCCGCCATTCGCCGATTCAAAACGGCCCAGGCGTCGTTGAGTAGCGCCGGTAAACGCGCCTTTTTCGTGACCGAAGAGTTCGGAAGCAATCAGAGACGCCGGAATTGCGGCACAATTTACGCCGAAAAACGCGCGCTCCGCCCGGTTGGATCGCTTATGGATGGCGCGAGCTATCAACTCCTTTCCGGTACCGGTTTCGCCCAGAATCAAAACCGTGGAATCGGAAGGTGCCACCTTGGCAACCTGGCGTAGCACTTTACGTAGCGCTTCTGAGGAGCCGACAATATCCTCGAACATCGAGTCGCGATCGATTTGCTCTCGCAATGCGACGGCTTCATTTCGCACGCGATCTTCGGCCTGCTTGCGATCTTCAACGTCGGTCGCCGTTGCAAACCACCGGACGATATCTCCGGCTTCATTGAGTACCGGGTTGTAGCGAAAAAGGAACCAGCGAAACTGGCCATCTTTACCGAGCAGCCGCTTTTCCGTCTCGAACGGCACTCCCCTTGAAAGACCCGCGCGTCTTTCGTTTTGAACTCTTTCTAGATCGTCTGGATGAACGTCTCGGTTGATCCGCTCGCGAGTCCCCTCGCCTTTCATTTCCTCCAAGGTTAAGCCCTTGTAGTCAAGCATCGTCTTGTTGACTTGAAGCAAAGTGCCATCCTTATCGAGCACAAGCACATGCTGAGGAAGGAAATCTATGAGCTGTCGCAGCTCGCGCTCTTCCTGTCGAAGTTTCGCTTCCGAGTTTCGAATTTCCTCAAAGGCGCTTCTCAATGCCTCCTGCGACCGCTGGCGCTCGATTGCGATGCGAGCGATGTGCCCTGCGCCTTCAATGAGCGCGAGATCTTCGTCGGTGGGAAGTCGCGACTCGTGCGAGTAAAGTGCGAAAGTGCCCAGTACCTCGTTGTCCTTCGTCAGGATTGGTTCTGACCACGCCGCTCGAATCCCATTGCTGAGGGCCAGTTCGCGATATTCATCAGGCCAACCGGGATCGGTGGCCACGTCCGCGACGATGACTCGCCTCTTCGAAAATGCGGCCTTCCCGCACAGACCACAGTTATGAGTCACCGGCCTAGGGCTCACTGCGGAAATCCATTGACCCGGTACGCGGGGCCCGCCCGTTAGTACAAGGTGTTTCCCATCCGCGTCCATCAAGAAGACCGTCGTGACTGATGGCGCAACCTGAACGTCGATGGAAGCGCACAGGTAGTTCAAAACGTCTTTCAGGCTTGCGCCATCGGCGATCATCTCCAACGTTCGCTTTTCGGCAGCATATAGGGTTTCAGTTTGCTTACGATCCTGAATGTCTGTGCCAGTGGCGTACCAACGGAGAACGCTCCCCCTTTCGTCTAGCAGTGGGTTGTAGCGGATCAGGAACCACCGATATTTACCATCCTTGCCAAGGGCGCGCTGCTCGTTTTCGAACGGAACAGAGCCAGAGAGACCTTTGTGCCGCTCTTCGCGAAGTCGCTGAACGTCTTCTGGATGGAACACGCGATCCCGGAAGTTATCGGCGCGCACTTCGTCCAGAGACAGCCCCGTGTACTCAAGTGCCACGCGATTTGCGAAAATGGCCTTGCCGTCGTAACTCAAAACCACGATTGTTTGTGGAATAAGGTCAATAATTCGCCGCAGCTCTTGTTCGTCGGGAAGGAGTTTGGGCTCAGTAAGCTGTCCGTCATCAGCACCGGCCACGGTTGCAAGTTCCTGTAGTGCGGGACCAAGGGTAGGTGCGGGGTTCCGCTCACCACGCTCTTGCTGCATGTCGACTTGTCGGCTGTCTGGCGGCATAGCGGGCCTCCGTGCATTGTAGTGAGATTTCTGTAGAAGGCCAAAGGATTCGAACAGGACGTCGTTAGGCTGAGCAAATTTCGTGCGAGCTGACCAACGATCCGAGGCGCAAATCTGCTCATGGTTCCTTGGATCATGGGCTACCCGGAAGTTATGCTCCGGAACAAACTGTTCAACTACGCGGGCCAGAAGTCGGCTTCGAGGAGATCTCCCTGAAACGCGTTTGTGAACTGGGGTGCGATGCGACCCGCGGCAAATACGACATCCTTGCCAAGTCTACGAGGTTTGCCCAATGAGCTAAAACCGTCTCACTCCACATCTCACATGAGGGTTTTCAGGCCACGCTGATCTTCTCTGGCCCGACCGTAAACATGACGTCCTCCGACCTCGACTGGCGGCCATAAAAACGCATCGGAGCCCGGCTTGCTTTGAGCGCATAGTCGAATGCCTGGGAGAGTGGGCGGGTCGTGAGAATACTGTAGAAACTCTCTACCCATGCTGCCATCATTTTTGCGCTAACCATATCCTTTGCGGCCACTACGTTCGTCACACCAACCAGAGTTGCCCCCAAAACCAAGGACTCGCAACTGGTAATAACAACGAGCCGCGTTTTCGCCATCTCCAGCAACGTGGCGAAGGCATCAGCGGAAACGGTGTCGACATCAGCACCGATGCTTTCGCCAGTATTCGGGTCCACCTCGCTAAAATACAGGTCACCTGTCCGAGGGCACACAAATGCAGCTACATGGACTATGTCGAACTGTCCCTTTCCCAAAAGCTCACGTAGATCTTTAGAAGTGAAGACTTTCTCATGCTTTATTTCTGCGGGAAAGGCTTTTAGTACGATCTCAAGCTGGTTCTCAAATCCCAGCTTCAAAAACTGTTGACTAGAGACACAAAGAACGCGAGGATTTCGAATTACATCGGTGCTTTGCTGCTCACCGCTAATCCGCATCACATCGGTGCGATGCGTTCTGTATTCCCTCTCAAATGCAGCAACTTCTTCGGCGTATGTCTGAAAGTCTACGTTAGGAACCTCCGAGCCCAACATCCCCGAGACAGAATCATACAGTTTTCTTATCCCCTCGGCGCTCGAAGCATCGATGCCCTCCGACTCGCTTAAGGGGACGGGTAGTTGAGCGGGCCCGAGCCCGCTATGACAGACAGGGATGATCGGTATCCCTTTGATTTGGGCCGCTCCCGCCTCAAAGTTTATCCAGGGACGGCTTACAGATTCACTACTGCACAGAACGATGTGGATGGAAGCCTTACTGAGGGCAGTAGTCACTTCTGAGAGCCACTTAGATCCAACTGGGATACTAGTTCGATCTGACGACACAAACACTTCAACCAAGCCGATGAAATCGCGGGAAAGATGGCGCTTCAGAGTATCGGCGAGTTTCGATTCGACGGTCAAGTGGCTCAAAAAAATCTGAGCTTTTCCATTTTCACCAACCCTCTGACTGGAATTATAGGCTTGATTCGGCCTTGTTGACCCAAGAGTTAGTCAAAGAGGTTCAGGTCGCGTCCAGTTGCTGGGAGTCGACCTCGCACTGTGGCTGGCGCGGGAGCTTCCACTGTCATACCCTCTCCCTTATAAGCACCCCCTCCCGTGAAATAGTGAGTTTCGTTGCAGCAACGTTGCGGTT
>WNFG01035593.1_pt1 | contig 10036 bp, 10 predicted proteins | sample 5400431 | NCBI WGS metagenome assembly WNFG01 (sample SAMN13153346, study PRJNA577476) | soil metagenome | isolation source: 120 cm saprolite under Douglas fir tree site 2 hole 3 replicate 2 | place: USA:California | collected 2015-04-18
CGCGGCGCTGCATGGTGACGTTGAGGCCGATATTGCCCGATTGAGTCACGATCGCGACGCCGCGGTCGACGTGTTTTCCGCCGTGCTGATCGGGCCAGAGCAGCACGTCGTCGAGATAGTTGATGAAGCCGTAGCAATTCGGCCCGAAGAACGGCATCGCACCGGCGGCGGCGATCAACCGCTCCTGAAAATCCCCGCCGCGCGTACCGGACTCCGAGAAGCCGGACGCATAGACCACCGCCCCGCCGGCGCCCCGGGCCGCCAGAGCCGCGATCACCTCGATCGTCAGCTCACGGTTGATGCCGAGAAATGCCGCATCCGGCGCCGCGGGTAATTCGGCGACCGAGCGATAGGCTCTCAAGCCTTCCACCGTCTCGTGCCTGGGATGAACTGGCCAGATTTTCCCTTGATAGCCGATGCGGCGGAGTTGCCGTATCGCGGCAGCCGCTGCCTTGCCACCGAACACGGCGATCGCGCATGGTCGAAGAAGTCGTTGGAGGGTGCCAGGAGATGAATTCTGCCCCTCCATCTCGTCAGCCTCCCAGCGGCCGGAGGAGTTCGCGCGAGATGATGTGGCGCTGGATCTCGCTGGTGCCGTCCCAGATACGCTCCACCCTTGCATCGCGCCACAGACGCTCGAGCGGCAAATCGTCCATCAGTCCCATGCCGCCATAAATCTGCAACGCCTCGTCGGTCACCCGCGCCAGCATCTCCGACGCGTAGAGCTTGGCCTGTGCGACGTGTCGTTCCGCCGCAAGGCCGCGATCGATGCGCCACGCGGCAGCAAGGGTGAGATAGTCCGCCGCGTCGATTTCTGTGCTCATGTCGGCGAGCTTGAACGAGACGCCTTGAAATTTGCCGATCAGCTGACCGAATTGCTTGCGCTGGGCGGCGTAGCCAAGCGCGAGATCGAACGCGCGACGCGCACGGCCGACGCACATGGCGGCGACGGTCAACCGTGTTGCATAAAGCCATGAATTGGCCAGAACGAAGCCTTGCCCCTCCTCGCCGAGCATCTGGGCGGCGGGCAGTCGGCAGTCGCTGAAGGTGAGAATGCAATTGTGGTAGCCGCGATGCGACACCGAGTTGTATCCGTGACGGATCTCGAAGCCGGGCGTGCCGCGATCTACGAGAAAGCAGGTGATACGCTTTTTTGCTCCGCCGGCCGTCGCCTCCTCGCCGGTGGCGACGAAGACGATGACGAAATCGGCGATATCGGCGTGACTGATGAAGTGCTTCGTGCCGTTGACGATCCAATCGGCGCCGTCCTTGCGCGCGTGACATTTCATGCCGCGCACATCGGAGCCGGCATCCGGCTCGGTCATCGCCGGCGCGTCGATCTTCTCGCCGCTGACCGAAGGCGCGAGATATCTCTGCTGCTGCTCCTCGTTGCAGGCGCAAAGTATGTTCGACGGGCGGCCCCACCAGACCGAGAGCGCCATCGAGGCACGGCCAAGCTCCCGCTCGAGCAGCGCGAACGTCAGCTGATCGAGGCCACCGCCGCCGAACGACGCGGGAATGTTCGGGGCATAAAAGCCGAGATCGATGACTTTCTTCTGGATCTCGCGGCCGAGATCGAGCGGAACGCTTCCCGTCCGTTCGACCTCGCTCTCAAGCGGGTAGAGCTCGCGTTCGACGAAGCTGCGGACGGTCGTGACGACCAGCTCCTGCTCCTGGCTGAGGCCGAATTCCATCCACTCACCCCTTCGGTGGAGGCATTGCTATGCTGCGGCCTACGGGATCGGGCCGCGGGAGCTTTGCGTGGGCATCCGCAAGACGTCGCACCTGACTGCGGACATCGTCGCGCGCCGGGCAGGCGCGGCCTTCCTTGGTGTCGACGTGGACCTGCATCTGCTCGGCCGTCGCCAGCAGCGCTTCGTCTCTGGTCCGATAGAGCGCATGGAAGAGATGAATCCGCTTCTCGTCGGCACCGAGGATTTGCGTCGTAACGTGGATCGGTTCGCCGCCAGCAACTTCGCGGCGATGCATGAGATGCGTCTCGGCCGTGTAATAGCTGAGGCCGGACGCGAAATACCCTTCGTCCATGCCGATGAGGCGAAACAGCGCGTCGGTCGCGTAGCCGAAAACCTGAAGATAGCGGCTTTCCGTCATGTGGCCATTGTAGTCGACCCAGCCGGGCTCGACCCGCGTGGCGTAGAGCCGGAGCGGCTGTCCGAGATCGCTATCCCGGTCGACGACATGTTGGTGTGCGCGCTCGTGCAGCGCTGTCTCGTAGGCTTTGAGCACCGCACCGCCGGCGAAATCATGACCGCGCAATCCCTGCAGCACCGAGACGAGGCAGTCGTCGCGCAGACGCTCGAGATCACGGATCGAGGAGGCGCCGGCCTGTGTGTCGGACTGTGCGACGATCTTGTCGAGCAGCGCCTCGTCGAGCTCGGGCACGTCCATGAGCTTCGTCCACGGCCATTTCAGCGCGGGGCCGAATTGCGCCATGAAATGGCGCATGCCGGGCTCGCCGCCGGCGATCCGGTAGATGAGGAAGGTTCCCATGAAGGCCCAGCGCAGGCCTGGGCCGAAGCGGATCGCGTCGTCGATCTCTGCTGCTGTGGCGACATCGTCGTGAACCAGCCAAAGCGCCTCGCGCCAAAGCGCCTCCATCAGGCGATCGGCGATGAAGCCGTCCACCTCCTTTCGCACGTGCAGCGGCTGCATGCCAAGCGAACGATAGAAATCGGCGGCACGCTCTTTGGTCTCGGCGCTCGTCCGCTCGCCGCCGCAAATTTCGACCAGCGGCATCAGATAGACGGGATTGAAGGGATGTCCGACGACGAACCGTTCGGGGTTGCGCATCCCCGACTGAAGCGCAGTCGGACGTAATCCGGATGTCGAGGACCCGATGATCACCTCGGGGCGCGCCGCGCGGTCCGCGCGGGCCAGCGAGCGTCAGCCGAGCGTAGGCGCGACGCGCGTTCGTCAGCACTTCGCCTATCTTGCGCTCGGCTTCCGGATCGAGGTCGCAAACGACGACATCATGGCCCATCAAGGCGCAGCGAGCTGCCCACCCCGCGCCGATGACTCCTCCTCCGAGAAGGCCGACGGTTCTGACTTGCTGCATGCCATCCCACCCTTGCATGTAGCGTCGCTGTTGCGGCGATGCCTCTGCCTTCAGCTCCGCTTTTTCAACTTCAGCTTCGTGCGCACCTCGTCGGGTCCGATAACGCGAACATTCATTGCCTCGAGGATCGTCACGGCGCGCTCGACCAAATTGCCGTTGGACGCGAGGACGCCCCTGGAAAGATAGATGTTGTCCTCCAGCCCAACGCGGATATTGCCGCCGGCGAGCGCCGCCATGGCGACGAAAGGCAGCTGCATCCGGCTGATCGAGAAGGCCGAGAAGACCGTCCCCGGGGGCAATGCGTTGACCATTGCCATCAAGGTGCTCGGATCGTCCGGCGCACCATACGGAATGCCCATGCAGAGCTGGATCACCAACGGATCATCGATCAGCCGCTCACGGACCAGTTCCTTGACCAGAACCAGATGGCCGGTATCGAAGACTTCGAGCTCGGGCCGCACGCCAAAGCTCTGAACGCGCCGCGCCATGGCGCGCAGCATGTCCGGCGTATTGACCATCACATAGTCGCCGCCCGCCGCGAAATTCATCGAGCCGCAATCGAGTGTGCAGATCTCCGGCAACAACTGCTCGACATGCGCGAGGCGTTCTTTGGCGCCGACGACGTCGGTCGCGCCGGCATCGAGCGGCAACGGCTTTTCGACCCCGCCGAACACCAGATCGCCACCCATGCCCGCCGTCAGGTTGAGCACGACGTCGACGCCCGACGAGCGAACCCGATCGACCACCTCGGCGTAGAGCTTGGGATCGCGGGCGCCTTTGCCCGTTGCAGGATCGCGAACATGAATATGAGCGACAGCCGCCCCGGCCTTCGCCGCCTCGATCGCAGATTCGGCGATCTCCTTCGGGCTCACCGGAACCCTGGCCGATTTTCCCGTTGTGTCGCCTGCCCCCGTGACGGCGCAGGTAATGAACACTTCCCAATTCATCGGCGCTTTCCCCCTCCGTCACCCGTCACGTCGCCTGCATTCGCGCAACGTGAACAGCCTGCAGGGCTCACCACAGGAAGGAAGGTTACCTCAAAGAGGGTTTGTTGTTTTCACAAAAACCGTCATAAGTTGACTAAGTACGACATCGCCCGCGACGAAGGGCCACATCGCAGGAGCTTTGCGTGATCACGCCACGAACGGACGGGCCCGGCCAGGTTGCCTTCTTCCTCGTCCCGCAATTCTCGATGATGGCTTTCGCCTCAGCCGTCGAGCCGCTGCGGGTTGCCAATCGCCTCAGCGACAGGTCGCTCTACGCTTGGCGCATCTTGACCAGCGACGGGTCGCCGGCGCCGGCGAGCAACGGCATGAGCTTGCTCGCCGATGGCGGGCTCGACGCCGCCTGCGATGTCCCCCGGCTCGTCGTCTGTGCAGGCTTCGAGCCGCAGCGTTATTACGATCGCGCGCTGCGTGCACAGCTGCGGCGCCTCGCCAACGCGGGTGCCGACCTCGGTGCGATGGATACGGGTAGCTTCCTTCTCGCCTGGGCCGGGCTGCTCGATGGTTATCGCGCCACCACCCATTGGGAAAGTCTCGACAGTTTTCAGGAAAGGTTTCCGCGCATCCAGGTGACATCCTTCCTCTTCGAGATGGACCGCAATCGCTTTACCTGCGCCGGCGGTACCGCCGCGCTCGACATGATGTTGCACATCATTCGCCTGGAGCACGGCCATCAATTGGCCGCCGCCGTTTCCGAGCAGTTCATCCATGCGCCGATCCGCGGCGCCCACGAGGCTCAGCGCATGCCGCCGCCGATACGGCAGGGGATCACCCACCACAAGCTCGCGCGCGCCATCACGGTGATGGAGAGCCGCCTTGAGGAACCCCTGTCGTGCGCTGAGATCTGCGCGACCGCGGGCATCTCGAATCGGCAGCTGGAAAGGCTCTTTCGCAGCCACTTCAAGCGCTCCCCGGCGCGCTATTATCTCGATCTTCGGCTCCAGCGCGCAAAGTCATTGTTGCAATACAGCGATATGTCGATCAGTTCGATCGCGGTCGTTTGCGGTTTCAGCTCGCTCGCACACTTCTCACGGACTTATCGAAACTGGTCGGGCAAGCCGCCGAGAGCCGAGCGATGACTACCGGCGCGGCGATTTGCAAACTGCATCGTTGCGCGTCATAGTGGATGCCTCGCCAGGGGGAGCCGAACGCGGCTGAGAGGTCCGATAAGGACGACCCCGAGAACCTGATCCGGGTAATGCCGGCGGAGGGATGGTAGCGTCCATGTTCAACCGCGTTGGCTCGTGTCCGCCGCACACCGGCCGAAGAGCGGTACGATGACTCCCGCTGTCGTCGCACTCGTGCTTTGCGCCGCAATCCTCCATGCGACGTGGAATGCCGTATTGCGGAGCGGCAGCGACCGGCTGTGGTCGATCACCGTCATGAGCCTCGCCATGACCGTCGTCGCCTTGCCCTTTGCCGTCCTGCTGCCGCTGCCGGCCGCGCCGAGCTGGTCCTACCTGTTTCTGTCCGCGGGGCTGCAGGTCGGCTACAGCGTTTTTCTCGTCCTCACCTACCGTCACGCCGAGCTCGGGCAGGCCTACCCGATCGTCCGGGGCAGCGTGCCCCTGCTCGTCACGCTCGGCGCGGCCGTCTTCGCCGGCGAGCATCTGACCGCCTTGTCGTTGTCCGGTATCGCGCTGGTGTCGTTTGGCATCATGAGTCTCGCCGCCAAGAGCGGCACCGGGAAGCGGTCAGTAGCGGCCGCGCTGGTCACCGGGCTTTTCATCGCCAGTTATACGGTGACCGACGGGATGGGGGCGCGGCTCGCCGGCAATGCCCAGGCGTATGCCGCTTGGCTCTGCCTCATCTATGGCGTCCTCATGCCGCTCGTCTTTGTCGCCGTGCGGGGAAGATTGATCATCGATCGCCGTTCGCCGGAAACCCTCAGGGCGGTGGTCGGCGGGATAATCTCCCTTCTCGGCTATGCCGTCGTGATATGGGCGATGACGCTCAGTCCCATTGGCCCGGTCTCAGCGTTGCGCGAGACAAGCATCGTCTTTGCCGCGCTGATCGGCCGCGTGTTCTTGAACGAGGCTCTGACGATCCGCCGCCTCGCCGCCTGTTTGGGCATTGCCGCCGGCGCATTCTGTTTGGGCTACCGCCCGTAATGAGACTTACGGTCATTTCCGAATGGCTGCGCCATTGGTGACAGATCAACGTTGAAGGCCAACCGGGCGCGATTCGCGGGTCTGAGCCGCGAGACGGATCGGCGCATTGGCCGCGCCGAAGCCCTGATAGTTCCGTCGCTCGACGATCTCGAAGAAGAACCGTTCGTCGAACGTGTGCGTATAGATTTGGAAGAACTCGCTGTTGCCGTCGCGATCGTAAAGAATCCGGTTGGCGCGCAGCAGCGTCATCGTCGTCGCGTCGAACTCGTATTTTGCCTCCAAATCGTCGTAATAGTTGTCCGGGATTTCGAGGAAGCTCAGCCCGCGGGCGCGCATCTCCGCGACGGCGGCAAAAATGTCCTCGCAAGAAAGTGCGATATGCTGGACACCCGAGCCGAAGAAATCCGACAAAAAGCGCGCCGACAGGGTTCGTGTCGCGGTCGAACCGTTAAGGACTAGGCGTAGGCTGCCATCGGCGTTGGTGATTGCCTGGCTCTGGACCAATCCGCCGGGATCGGCGATCTCGATCTGGGGCAAGCGGCGGAAATCGAAGATCGCATTGTAGAAAAGTAGCCAAGACAGCATCTCGTCATATTGCATCGACTGCGAGATGTGATCGACCGCGAGGAGACGGCCGCCCGGCGATGGATCGGCAACCGCTGCGAAATCACGATCCCAGTTCTTTCCGCCGGGCTCAAGAAAGTACAAGAGGCTGCCGCCGACGGCGCGGATCGCCGGGATTTCGAGCTCGCCCGGGCCGACGGGTTGCCGGAACGTCCGTGCCGCGAGCGCTTCTGCCCGCGCCATCGTCGCAGACACATCATCGACCTCGATACCGAGGGCGCAGACGCCCGGGCCGTGGCTGATATAGTGCGAATGAGCGAAGCCGTCGGTCTCGCTGTTGATCACGAGCTCGATCGCGCCTTGCGACCAGCGCTCGACCGCTTTGCTCGTGTGCTGACCGGTCCGGCGGAAACCGAGTTGTCGGAAGAGTGCGGCGAGATCACCTCCGCGACCGCCTCCATGAAAACGAGGATTGGCAGATCGCCCTGGCCTGGAAAGCACCGGAAATGCCGGCTCCATGACAGGAGGTCGAGGTCGAGCCGCGGAGCATCGGCAAGCTGTACGAGAAAGATGCGATCTCCGGGAATCGACCGAATGGCACCGACGGGAAGCCCAGGTGCCAGTGCATGGAAGCTGTCGAGAATGACCCCAATCGAAGGATGCTCGGCGCGGCGGACGATCTCCCACGCATCGCGAAAGTCGTTGACATGCCGGCCCCAGGCGAGAGCCTCGAAACCGATGCGAAGCTTGTGCGCAGCGGCACGCTCGCCGAGCGCTCGCAAGTCATCCGCCGCGCGGTCGATGCCGCCGAGCGCGCTGGGCGCGACATTGCTGCAGACGAGCAGAAGGTCGGTACCCAACGCCTGCATAAGCTCAAATTTGCGCTCGGCGCGGGCGAAATTCCGCGAGCGCTGCGGCTCCGGCATGCCTTCGAAATCACGGAAGGGCTGGAAGGCGCAGATCTCAAGTCCAAGATCGCCGCACATGCGACCGAGGTCACGCGGCGTGCCGGCAAACGACAGGAAATCGGCCTCGAAGATCTCGACGGCGTCGAACCCCGCCGCGGCGATGGCGCGCAACTTTTCGTCGAGAGTACCACTGAGCGAGACGGTGGCGATCGAGCGCTTGGTCATGCTGCGGCCTCCGTCATCACCCCGCCGAGAAACAGTTGAACGACGCGCGGGTCATCGAGTACCCGCCGGGCGGTGTCGAACATCCGGGTCCGCCCGAGTTCGAGCACGATGCCATAGTCGGAGATCTGCAGCGCCGAGCGGGCGTTCTGCTCGATCATCAGGACCGACACGCCGCGCGCGCGCAGCTCCTTCAAGATATCGAAGGTCTGTTGCACCATGAGCGGTGAAAGTCCGATCGAGGGTTCGTCGATCAGCACCAGCTTGGGGTCGAGCAGCAGCCCGCGGACGATTTCAAGCTGCTTCTGCTCGCCGCCGGAAAGCGTCGAGGCCTGCTGTTTGGCCTTTTCGCGCAGCACCGGGAATCGATCGAGTGCGACTTCAATACGGCGCGGTAGATCGGTGATGCCGCGTCCGGCCTGGACCGCGCCGAGTTCTATGTTGTGGCGCACGGATAGCTCGGGAAAGATGTTGCGGCCCTGCGGGACATAACAGATCCCCGCGGCGAGCAGTTGGCGTTGGTTGCGCCCGGTGACGTCGCGCCCTTTGAACACGACGCGGCCCTCGCGCAGCTTCAACAGGCCGAAAATCGCCTTGAAGACGGTCGATTTTCCGGCTCCGTTCGGACCGATGACGGTGGTGATGGAGCCGGCCGGGACGGTGAAGCTCGTTCCGTTGAGGATAGTCATCTTGCCGTAGCCGCCGACAAGCCCGTGGACCTCCAGGATGGTCTCGCTCATGGCGCTCTCCTCATTGTCCCAGATGATCAATGTCCCAGATAAGCTTCGATGACCGCCGGATTGGCGCGGATCTCGTCCGGCTTGCCTTCGGCCAGAACCCTGCCTTCCGCCATGACGATGACCCGTGCGCAAAGTGACATGACGAATTCCATGTTGTGCTCGATGACCACGAAGGTCGCACGCTTTTCGCGGTTGATCGCGGTGAGGCGCTCCTTGAGATCGGCGAGCATGGTTAGGTTCACGCCGCCAGCCGGTTCGTCGAGCAGGACGAGCCGTGGCCCGCCCATGAACGCCATTGCGGCATCGAGTAGCTTCTGTTGGCCATAGGACAGGCCGCCGGCCGCCTCGCCAGCAAGAGCGTCGAGCTTGAAGAAACGCATCATCTGGTCGGCCGCTTCGCCCAGGCCGGCATCGGGCGGCCCGAGAAGCCGCGAGATCATGGTGCCGCGATGCTCTTGGCCGGCGAGGATCAGATTTTCACGGACAGAGAGCTTGGGAAAGACCTGGAGGAGCTGGAACGTGCGGCTGATACCGAGCCGGTTCAGCTCGCAAGGCCGCAAGCCTGTCACTACCCGCCCATCCACCTTGACCTCGCCCTCAGTCGGCGTGAGCTGTCCGAGAATACAGTTGAACAAGGTCGACTTGCCGCAGCCATTCGGCCCGATGAGCCCGAGGATCTCGCCCTCATCGACGTGGAAACTCACGCCGTCGACGGCCGCTATCCCGCCGAAATGCTTCTTCAAGCTGCCGACTTCGAGCACACGGGTCATGGCGCCGTCTCCAGCGTCGACCGCTGGGCTTGACGACGCGCCGAGGCAGCCTTGGTACGGCGCGCCGCGAGGAACCGATCGAGGATGCCGAGAATGCCGGTCGGCGAATAGATCAACAACATGATCACCGCGACCGCATAGAGCATGAGGTAGTAGCCTTCGGTGAAGCGCAGCCATTCGGGCAGCAGTACGGCGATCATCGCGCCGAGAAACGGTCCGAAGAAGAAGCCGGCGCCGCCGACGATCACCATCAACAAGAGATCAAGCGACATCGACAGGGCGAAGGGGGTCGGGTCGACGAACTGGGTAAGCGGCGCGTAGAGAGTGCCGGCGACCCCGCCGAGCGCCGAGCCGAGGGCGAATGCCATCAGCGTGTAGCGGCGCGTGTCGATGCCGAGCGACAGCGCCCGGATCGGATTCTCGCGCAGTGCCATGAAGGCGCGGCCCCAGGGCGAGCGGATGAGCCACCACAGGGCGAGCGAAACGATTGCCAGGCTTGCGAGGCAGAAATAGTAGAACGGCAGCGGCCGCGTGGTGGCGAAGCCGAAAATGACCGGACGCGGAATCGCGCTGATGCCGTATATCCCCTTGGTCAGCCATTCCTCGTTGCGGAAGACGAGAAAGGCGAGAGTCGAGAAGGC
>WNFG01006232.1_pt1 | contig 10034 bp, 9 predicted proteins | sample 5400431 | NCBI WGS metagenome assembly WNFG01 (sample SAMN13153346, study PRJNA577476) | soil metagenome | isolation source: 120 cm saprolite under Douglas fir tree site 2 hole 3 replicate 2 | place: USA:California | collected 2015-04-18
TCGTAGTCGGGCGCATAACGCGCATCGACGGCGAGCTTCAACCCGCGCACGAAGACATGGGCATGCGCGTCGATCCAGGCGGGATCGGCCGCGCGGGCGGCCGAGGCGACGGCCACCGACGATGCGATGAACGCCCGGCGGGGCAGCATGGAGCAGGATGGCGTCAGGTCGACCGCGGAAGAGTCACCATCTCGCCGTCGCACGAGCCCCCGGTGCGATCTCGGACTCGTCCGGCACCTGCACCTTGGCCATGTGTTCGTAGCGCTGCGCGGCGAACCACAGCGCATAGTCGCCGAACTTGATCGGCGGGTATTTGGCCGGCCGTTCGAACGCTTGGCAGCTCGGCAGGCACTCGATCATGGTGTCGTGGTCGGGATCGCAGAAGAACGGCACGGCGTAGCGCAGTTGGCCGGAGACGTTGCGCACGCGATGCGGCGTCGACAGGAAGCGCTCGTTGCTCCAGCGGTGCAAGATATCGCCGCCATTGACGACGAACGCGTCCTCGACGCCCGGCGCGTCCATCCAGCGCCCGTCGGGCAGCAGGATCGACAGCCCCTGCACCTTGTTGGGCGGCAGCAAGGTCATGAATCCCGAATCCGTGTGGGGCACCAGGCTGGCGACGGACTCGTCGGCGCTGTCGATCACCGGATAGCGCGACATGCGCAGGATCATGTGCGGCTCGCGGAAGCAGGCGTCGAAGAAGGTCTCCGGCAGGTCGAGCGCCAGGGCATAGAGCTGCACCAGCTTTTTGCACAGTGCTTCGAGTGTCCCCATGTAAGCCAGCACGTTGTCGCGGAAGCCCGGCAGGTCGCTCTCGTTCGGCCATTTGTTCATGGCGTGGAAGCGGCGGTTGGACAGCACGTCGGGATCGCCGGGGCCCCGTTCACGGCGCAGGAAGTAGGCCTCGTTCTGGCTGGGCTTCTTGCCCTGCGCGGCGGCGTTGGGCGGCGGCGTGCGGGCGATCGGCATGTAGCCGATATTGTGCTCGTCGACCTTGACCGCGAGCTTGGCCTCGATCGGTTGGGCGTGGAAGCGCGCCGCCTCCCGGTAGGCGGTGTCGATCAGGGTTTGCGGCACGCCATGGCCGGCCAGGTAGTAGAAGCCGACATGCTCGAAGGCGAAGCGCAGCTGGTTGGCGGCGCGCTGGGCGGCGCCCGGCTTGCCGGCGAGATAGTCGGCGACGTCGATCAGCGGGATCTCGCCGCCGATCAGGGTCGGCGACACCGGCGCCTTGGCTGATCTGCTCGTCGTTTGCGGCTGCATCGCTCGGTCCTCTGCTATGGCGATACGCTATCACGCGCTGCAGAGACGGGCTAGACGACGGCGACCGAACGCTGCCTCTCTTTGAACAGCAGCACCGTCGCGAACGAGATCGCCGCAGTCGCCATGACCATGAAGGCCGGGCTTAGGTCGAGCTCCGTGCGGTGGACCAGCCAGGTCGCGGCGAGCGGGGTCAGCCCGCCCATCACGCCGAAGGTGAGGTTGTAGCCGACCGCGATCGCCGTGCAGCGGACCTCGCGCGGCGTCGCCTCGACCATGAAAGCGGGCTGCACGGCGAGCGCCGTGCTGATGGTGAGCACGAAGCCCATCTGGCCGGCCAGGATCAGCACGGGATTGGCGTGATGCATCAGCCACAACAGCGGCACGGCGCTGGCGCAGGCGAGCGCCATGGCGCCGAGCAGCACCGGCTTGCGGCCGACCCGGTCGGAGAGCCAGCCCGCGCTCAGCCCGACCGGGATCATGGCGACCATGCTGGCGGTGTTGATGCCGAGCGCCTGCGCCGGCGACACGCCGTCGATGAACTGCAGCCAGCTCACGATATAGAGGAACATCAGATAGAAGCCGACGGCACCGAAGGCCGCGAGTCCGGCCAGCCGCGCCAGCAGCCCGCCATGATGGCGCAGCACCTCGGCGATCGGCGAGCCGCTGCACGCCGACGGTGCATCGTCCGAAATGTTACGCCGCAGCAGGAAGCCCGCGCCGCCGACCACCAGCCCGAGCAGGAACGGCACGCGCCAGCCCCAGCTATCGAGATCGGCGGTCGACATCGCGGCCGAGAGGACGGCGCCGGTCGCCGATCCCAGCAGGATGCCGAGCGTGGCGCCGGCCGAGGCGACGGCGCCGATCAGCCCGCGGCGGCCGGGCGCTGCGTACTCGATCATGAAGGTGAAGGATGTCGTGCATTCGCCGCCGACCGAGAGGCCCTGGATCATGCGCAACAGCGTGAGCAGGATTGGCGCTGCGATGCCCAGCGTCTGGTAGCCCGGCAGGGCGCCGACCAGGAAGGTCGGCACGGCCATCGCCACCACCGAGACGGTGAGCGCGGTAGGCCGGCCGAAGCGATCGCCGATATAGCCGGTCACGGCGCCGCCGAGCGGCCGCATCAGGTAGCCGATGGCGAAGACGCCGAAGGCCGCCAGCACCTGGGCCACGTGATCCGTCTGGGGAAAGAAGGTGCGGCCGATCGAGGCGGCGAAGTAGCCGTAGATCGCGAAATCGTACCACTCGAGCACGTTGCCGATGGCACCGGCGGCAACGATGCGGCGAGTGTGAGGAGTCATCGCGCTCCTTATCCCGCAGCACGGGACTGGCATCAAGTCGGGTCTGCGCCCCAGAGTGCGGCGTGCGCAGCGGCGCCCTCCGGCCTTTGCTTTTCGCCGGCTTGTGCGACACAACAGGCACTGAAACGACTGCGTTCGGAGGAAACCGCATGGCATCGCCGCTTTTCGACCTGTCGGGCAAGGTCGCTGTCGTCACCGGCTCGAGCAAGGGCATCGGCAAGTCGATCGCGCTGCATCTGGCCCTGCAGGGCGCCAGGGTCGTGGTGTCGAGCCGCAAACAGCCGGCCTGCGAGGAAGCGGCGGCCGAGATCCGCAAGGCTGGCGGCGAGGCGATCGTCATTCCCTGCAACATCTCGGACAAGAGCCAGTGCCAGAACTTGATCGCCGAGACCAAGAAGCAGCTCGGTCCGGTCGACGTGCTGGTCTGCAACGCGGCGACCAACCCCTATTACGGGCCGACCGAGAAGATGCCGGACGAGGCCTTCACCAAGATCATGCAGAACAACATCCTGTCCAACATCTGGCTGATCAATTTGTGCCTGCCCGACATGCGCGCCAGAAAGGACGGATCGGTGATCATCGTGTCGTCGATCGGCGGCGTGCGCGGCACGGCGGTACTCGGGGCTTACGGCATCTCCAAGGCGGCCGACATGGCGCTGTCGCGCAACCTCGCGGTCGAGCTCGGTCCCGACAATATCCGCGTCAACACCATCGCGCCCGGCCTGGTCAGGACCGACTTTGCCCGCGCCTTGTGGGAGAATCCCGAGTACCTCAACAAGCGCCTGCAGACCGCGCCGCTCCGGCGCATCGGCGAGCCCGACGATATCGGCGGCATCGCCGTCATGCTCGCGGGCAAGGCCGGCGCCTTCATCACCGGCCAGACCATCATCGCCGATGCGGGGGTGACGATCGGGAGCTAGCTATTTTGTCGATTTCCTGAACGTCACCACCAGCACGTCGCGATAGGCGGGCTGGGCGGGGTTTTCCGGCTCGACCGGCGTCACGCCGTGGTAGCGGCGCGCGTCGTCGACCAGGGCGGCGTCCAGCGGATCGGTCAACGTGAAGCTGCCCAGGGTGCGTTTGTCGAGGTCGTGCACCGTCGTGGTGCCGCTCATGATGTTGCGGCGGTTGACCAGCAGCACCAGTACGTAGTCCACGCCGTCGCGATGCATGCCCTCGGGCGTGGGCTTGCCCTGCTCGCCCGGGCGCGCCTCGATGCGGAACTGGTGGACCTCGATGTGCCAGCGCGCCGTCTCGGGCGCCAGCCTGCCGAACAAGGCGCGGCAATATTCGAGGATGGTACGCATCGACGCGCCACTGCCGATCTCCTCGCTGACCGGCTTGAACCAGCGCTCGATGCCGCCGTTCAGCTGGTTGTAGTCGAGCGTCTGGAAATGCGGCTGGTGCGGCGCGCGCACGATCGGGCCCTGTCGCTGGGCGGCATAAACCGCGAAGCGGCGGCGGCGATAGCGGCCGCCATCGGCCATGTAGGTGTCGACCTCGAGATCGTTCCAGCTCTCGGCGAACTGGATCCAGTCGGCCAGCGTGCCGAACCGCGACAGCGCGTTGCGCATGTCGGAGGCCTCGACGAAGGCGTATCCCGCGCGGGCCACCGCTTGGCGGATGCCCGTGGCGTTCTGCAGGCCGGTTCCGATCTCGCTCATGGACACAGCCTATCACCGCGCCACAGGACTGCCATATGAGCTAAAGTCAGGCCCGACCCGGAGAAAACCATGCCATTTGCCAGGACCGATGACGCCGTGAAGCTCTACTACGAGGAGACCGGCGCCGGCGCGCCCATGGTCTTTGTCCACGAGTTCGCCGCCGACCACCGCTCGTGGGAACTCCAGATGCGCCATTTCGGCCAGCGCTACCGCTGCGTCACGTTCGGCGCGCGCGGCTATCTGCCGTCCGACGTGCCCGAGAAGCCCGAAAGCTACTCGCAGAACCGCGCCACCGACGACATTTTGGCGGTCATCGACCACCTCAAGATCGACAAGGCGCACGTCGTCGGCCTGTCGATGGGCGGCTTCGCGACGTTGCATTTTGGCTTCCGCCATCCGACGCGGGCGCTGTCGCTGGTCGTGGCGGGCGTGGGCTACGGCGCGGAGAAGGATCAGCAGGCGAAGTTCCGCGGCGAGGTCGAGGTCGTCGCCAGGTCGTTGACGACCGAAGGCATGGAGAAGTTCGCGGCGAAATACGCCTACGGCCCCACGCGCGTGCAGTTCGAGAACAAGGACCCGCGCGGCTTCGCCCAGTTCAAGAAGGAGCTCGCCGAGCATTCGGCGCCGGGCTCGGCCAACACCCAATTGGGCGTGCAGGCTCAGCGGCCGTCGCTCTACGATCTTCTCGACAAGATGCGCGCCATGACCATGCCGACCCTGATCCTGACTGGCGACGAGGATTGGCCGTGTCTCGCGCCCTCGGTGCTGATGAAGCGCGAGATCCCGTCGGCGGCGCTGGCGGTGATGCCGAACTGCGGCCACACCATCAACCTCGAGGACCCCGACCTCTTCAACCAGATCGTCGGCGACTTCATCGTCCAGGTCGAGGCCGGCCGCTGGCCCAAGCGCGATCCCCGAGCGATGAGCGCCTCGATCACGGGAATGCGGTAGCGAAGGTTTGCGCAGATTGCGCATTTTCCATATTCTAGGTCTATGACTGACAGAGTTCGCGTCACTGCCAGCGAGTTCCATAGGGCCTTCGGCGCCTTGAGTGATAAGGCGTTAAAGGAGCCGATCTCGATCACCAAACAGGGGCGGGATCATTTGGTTCTCATGTCGGCCCAGGAATATTCCCGACTGAAGCGCGGCCGTCGGGTCGTTGGCCTGGCCGAGGATCTTCCTGATTCGGCGCTCAAGCTGATCAGGCGCGCCCGCATGCCTCGGCGGCATAAGCATCTCGATGCGGAACTAAAGAACTGGAAGCCTTGAGCCTGCCTCGTCCCGAGGCCGGTCTCGTCGTGCGATACAGTTATCTATGGCACGCTGAGCATATTCAGGGACGAGAGGAAGGTACCAAGGACCGACCGTGCGCCATCATTCTCGCTATCGCTGGCAAGAAGGCTGGCCGGTACCGCGTCTGGCTGTTGCCAGTCACACACCTTGAGCCTGTCGATGCCGAAGAAGCCGTCGAAATTCCTGCGCCAGTGAAGCGTCGTCTTGGATTGGACAGCGAGCGATCGTGGGTCGTATTGAGTGAATGGAACGAGTGCCTCTGGCCGAGCGCGGATCTGCGTCCTACCAGCCGGCACAAGGGCGCATCCGTCGCCTACGGACTTCTACCACCCAAATTCTTCGATTATCTAAGGCGGCGCTTCCTGGTTTTGGTTGAGAAACGCAAGGCGCGTCGTGTCGAGCGGACTGAGTAGATCACGCCGTCAGCCCGCCGTCGCAGACGAACTCGGACCCGGTCGAAAAGGTCGATTCGTCAGACAACAGGAACAGGATCATGTTCGCCACCTCCTCGGGCCGGCCGAGGCGGCCGAGCGGGTGCAGCTCCTCGAGCCATTGCCGGCCGCTCATGTTGTCGATGGTCTGGTCGAGGCGGGGCGCGATCATCGGGGTGTCGATGTAGCCGGGATGCACCGAGTTGCAGCGGATGTCGTATTTCATCTGCGCGCAGTGCAGCGCCACGTTCTTGGTCAGCGTGCGCACCGCGCCCTTGCTGGCGCAGTAGGCCAGGGCCCAGGAGGCGCCGCGCAGGCCGAGCACCGAGGAGATGTTGACGATCGAGCCGCCGCCGGACTGCTTGATGACCGGGATGGCCGCCTTGCAGCCGAGAAACGTGCCCAGCGCATTGATGTCGTTGACCCGCCGGTATTCCTCCAGCGTGCAGTCCTCGATCGAGTTGCGCACGCCCACGCCGGCGGCGTTCAAAAGCCCGTGCAGGCCGCCGAACCTATCGACGCTGGCCGCGACTGCCTTCTGCCAGGCCATCTCGTCGGTGACGTCGAGAGCGACGAACTGCGCCGCGCCGCCGAGCTCGGCGGCGAGGGCGCGGCCCTTGGCTTCGTCGCGGTCGGCCAGCACAGCCTTACCGCCCTCCTGCACGACCAGTCGCGCGGTCGCCGCGCCGATGCCCGAGGCGCCGCCGCTTACCAGCACGACCTTGCCCTCAACGCGCGGCAAGGAGCGGCCTCCTCTGCAGGCCGGAGGTTATGGCGCCGTCGGCCACGATCTCCGCGCCGCTCACGAAACTCGAGCGGTCCGACGCCAGCCACAGCACGACCTCGCCCAGCTCGGCAGGCTCGGCCATGCGGCCGATCGGATGGCGCGACCCCAGGAACGCCTTGCCTTGCTCGCGACCCACCGCCTGCCACAGCGGATTGAAGATCGGCGTGTCGACGCCGCCGGGATGCACTGAATTGCAGCGGATGTCGTATTTCTGCTCGGCGCAATAGAGGGCCACGCTCTTGCTCAACAGCCGCACCGCGCCCTTGCTCGCCGAGTAGGCGGTCGGTCCGGCGCCGCCGACCAGGCCCGCGATCGATGAGATGTTGACGATCGAGCCCTTGGCGTTGGGCTTGTCCGGGCCGGTCTTCTTCATGCCCTGGATGGCGTACTTGCAGCCGAGAAAGACGCCTTCGGAATTGATCGCCTGTACGCGCTGCCAGGCCTCGACGGTGGTCGTCTCGGGGTTGCCCATGCCGCCGGTGATGCCGGCGTTGTTGACCACGATGTCGAGACGGCCCTCGTTGGCCAGCAGGTCGGCCAGCAGGGATTTCCAGGACCCTTCCGAGGCGACGTCGTGGTGCACAAAACGGCCGGGTCCGTCCGTGGCCTCCTGAAGATCGGCCACGACGACTCGCGCGCCGTGGCCTGCCAGCAGCGCTGCCGTCGCCGCGCCGATGCCCGACGCACCGCCCGTGACGATCGCGACCCTTCCCGAAAGTTCACCACTCATGTTGGCTGCGACCATAGCGAGCACCGCTCGGTTCCAGTAGTCTGTCGGACAAGGGAGGATCGCATGGCGAAGCTCGCGGGAGTCGTTCTGGCCGCACTCGCGGCGCTGTCAGTGGCAGCGTGCACCACGACAACGGGAAGAGGCCAGGGCGGAGGACAGGCGGGGTCCGGACTGCAGCCCGCCGTCGCGCCGCCGGGCATGACGGCAGCCCAGGGCGCCGCCTACTGCTCCAAGCTTGCCCAGTCCTACGCCGAGTATGTCGGCACGGTCGGCGGATATCTCGGCGGCTCGACCACCGGCGGCCAAGCCGCCGACCTCGACGCCAGGGTCGCCATCGCCCAGTGCCAGGACGGCAACTACGCCTCCGGCATCCCCGTGCTGCAGCAGAAGCTGCGCGACGCCAGGGTCACGGTGCCGCCACCGCCGACGGCCGGCTGACGCCCCCCGGCAAAGAAAAGCCCGGGCGGTTGCCCGCCCGGGCTTCTTGCTGCGTGGCAGCGGGCTAGAAGCCGAGCGGCTGCGTGACCCGTGTCCAGCGCCCGCCCTTCACTTCGGCGAGGAACGAGGAGTTCGCGCCCTGGCGGATGTTGGGGCCGAAATTGACCTCGGGGCCGTTGAAGATGTCCTTGTAGCCCTTGATGGCCTCGAGACCCTTCACGAAGCTGTCGAGCGTCAGGTCCTTGCCGGCGTTCTTCAGTCCCTGATAGGTCAGGTCGGCGGCGACGTAGCCGTAGACCGCGCCGATGTTGGGATCGACATTGAACTTCTTCTTGTAGTTCTCGACGAAGGTCTTGACCGAGGCGACGCTGCTGTCGACGTAGGGCATCTCGGTGAGGCCCATGCCGTAGAAGCCGTCCATGCCCTGCGCCGCGCCGACCACCAGGTCATAGACCGCCGCGGAACCCAGGAAGTCGACGTCGGTCCAGCCGCCCTTTCGTGCCGTCGTATAGGGCACGATCGAATCGCGCACGATGGTGCCCATGATGATCAGGTCGCAGCCAGCCGAGCGCAGCTTGCTGATGGGCGCGCTGAAGTCCTGGTCGGTGGGCTTGTGCGCGGCCGTCTCGACGAGCTTGACGCCGAGCTTCTTGGCCTGAATTTCGGCGCCTTCCAGGACTTCCTTGCCGAAGTCGGTATCCTGGTACATCACGCAGATGGCCTTCTTGCCCTTGGTCTTGACGAAGTAGCTGATGCCGGCACGCACCTGGTCGACGTAGGAAGCCGCGCTGTAGAATTTCAGTCGCTCATAGGGCTCGTACATCGAGCGCGCGGCCGACAGCGGGAACAGGTTGGGCACGCCGGCGGCGAACTGGTCCTTGAAGCAGGCATTGTTCATCGGCGTGCCGAGCGGCGCCACGAAGGCGAACACCTTGTCGCGGTTGATCAGCTTGTTGCAGGCCTGCACGGCCTTGGGCACCTGATAGCCCTGGTCCTCGATGATCACGCGGATCTTGCGGCCGTTGACGCCGCCCGCTTCGTTGACCTCGTCGAAGCGCATTTTCACGCCGTTCGACGAGGAGACGCCGTAGGTCGCCGCCACGCCCGACAGGTCGGTAGGCATGCCGAGCAGCACTTCGGTCGGCGTCACGCCGCGCGTCTGCGCCGAGGCGCCCGCCACAGCCACAAGCGATGCCGCGGCCATCGCCAATCCAAGACCCATTGTCGACTTGTTCATCGTTTCCTCCCTTGCCGGTTGAGACTATAGCGGACTAGCCCGCTTCGGCATACATGCCGTCGATCATCCCCCTGTACTTTTCGTTCACGAACTTGCGCTTGAGCTTCATCGTTGGCGTGAGCTCGTCGTCCTCGGCGGTGAGCTGCTGCTCGATCAGCCGGAACTTCTTGATCGTCTCGACCCGCGCGAAGCCCTGGTTGACCCGCTCGATCTCCGACCAGATCAGCTCGTTGACCTCGCGCGAGCGGCACAGCGAGGTGAAGTCGGTGAACGGCACGTTGCTGTCCTGGGCGTGCTTGGCGACGTTGTCGTAGTCGATCATGATCAGGCAGGACAGGAACTTGCGCTGGTCGCCGATCACCACGGCGTCGGAGATATAGGGCGAGAATTTGAGCTGGTTCTCGATCTCCGAGGGCGTGATGTTCTTGCCGCCCGCAGTGATGATGATGTCCTTCATGCGGTCGGTGATCTTGATGTAGCCCTCGTTGTCGACATAGCCGACATCGCCGGTGTGCAGCCAGCCGTCGCGCAAGGTCTCCGCCGTCTTCTGCGGCTGGTTCAGGTAGCCCATGAAGACGTGCGGCCCTTTCAGCAGGATCTCGCCGTCCGGCGAGATCTTCGACTGGGTGTTGGGCGCGGTGATGCCGACGGTGCCGAGCTTGATGCGGTTGGGCATGCCGGTTGCCAGGCCGCAATTCTCGGTCTGACCGTAAACCTCGCGCATGTCGACGCCGAGCGCGCGATACCACTTGATCAGGTCGGGCGCGATCGGCGCGGCGCCGGTGCCGGCGAAGCCCACGCGATGCATGCCGATGGCGCGCTTGATGTTGTCCAGCACCAGGAAGTCGGCAACGCGGTGCAGTCCTTTGAGGACGGCCGAGGGCTGTCGGCCG
>WNFG01018704.1_pt1 | contig 10032 bp, 7 predicted proteins | sample 5400431 | NCBI WGS metagenome assembly WNFG01 (sample SAMN13153346, study PRJNA577476) | soil metagenome | isolation source: 120 cm saprolite under Douglas fir tree site 2 hole 3 replicate 2 | place: USA:California | collected 2015-04-18
ACCTTCTGTTTGACCAGCCTGGCCGGCTGGCCATGGCGAACCGCGGCCAAAATACGCAGAGCTCGCAGTTCTTTATCACGGAAGTCCCGCGTCCTTCATTGAATCCTTGCCTGGATCCAGGCGGGTGCCAGCGGCCTTGGGGCCATGTTCCCGAGAAGAGCGGCTACACTATCTTTGGACAATGCGACGCAGCATCGGTCGAGCTGGTTAAGCAGATCGCGCGTAAGGCGTGCACCAAAGGCCCGGTCTGCGACAACGCAAACAGTAAGCCAGCAGAGCCGGTAAAGATCCAGCACATAGAGATTCTGAATGCCGGCAAATCGGCAGGCGCCAAGCCCGCGACAAGAACCGGCAGTCAAAAGACGCAGCCGAAACCCACGACTCCCAACCGATAAGAAAGGACTTCCCATGGCCCGCCAAGCTGGTACCTACGCTGTGTTCAATACCTCTGAAGGCAAAGTTGTCTGCCGCCTGTTTGAAACTGAAGCACCGATCACCACCAAAAACTTCACCGACCTTGCCGAAGGCAAACGCGAGTGGAAAGATTCTGTCAGCGGCAAAGGCGGCGCTGGTCCGCTCTACCACGGGACTCTCTTCCATCGGGTGATTCCCAACTTCATGATCCAGGCCGGCGACCCCAGCGGCACCGGCATGGGCGGTCCCGGCTACAAGTTTCAGGACGAAACCAAGGGCTCCCCGCACAAGTTCGACAAGGCGGGCAAACTAGCCATGGCCAATGCAGGGCCCAACACGAACGGATCGCAGTTTTTTATCACCGTAGCGCCCACGCCATGGCTCACCGGAAACCACACGATCTTTGGAGAAGTGGTGGAAGGACAGGACATCGTAGACAAGATTGCCAATGCGCCGCGTGGCCGTCAGGACAAGCCAGTGAAAGACATAGTGTTGCAATCGATCACGATTGAGCGAACATAGGGCGCAATTTTTTGGACTCGGTCAAAATTGCGATCTTTGTCGCGGTGTTTCTGGCGCTGCTGTTGCTGGCGCGCAGGCTGTCCTCTTCGGAAACGGCGATCATTCCCGGTCCACCAGAACCGCCCCCGCCGCAGCCTTCGGACGATGGTCCGCGCCAGGCAATGCTGGCGATAGATCCCAATACTCCCCGCCGGCCTGCGTTCACCGGCGCCGACTTGCCTTTTCCGATTCCTCTGCCGCCGGTCAAGCGCCGAAAAGATGGGCGATATAACCGGCCTAACATTCTGAATTACTTTTTTAAAACGGTTGATCTGGTACAAGGTCCCGCCGATCCCAGATCATTCTGCGACGATTTCTTCATCGAGATACAGAATCCGGCAGATGGTAACGCATGGACCCTGCAATATGTGGTCGGAACTCCAGCCGGCCTGCAGAAAGAGTTGGACACTGAAGCCTCTTCTTCCCTCTATTTCGAAAATGGCGTGATCATCGTCCCCAAATGGGAGCTGAAGGCTATCTTGCAAGCCGCGGTGGAAGAAATTCTAAAGCACTGGGGTGACTCCGACCAGGAGCCGCGAGACGCCGCTCCGATCGAATAAATCACCGGCGCTCTTGCTGGTGTGATTTCATAGATGAAGACACAGCCGAGGGCGGCTGTGTCACATGGATATCGCCGTCTGAGGGATTCTCTCTCAGATCTAGACTCCAATAACTTTGACCAGCTCAGTCACCGCGTCAGCGCTCTTGCGCAGTGCGGCTTGTTCTTCGTCGGTCAGCTTGATCTGGATGATCTGCTCCAACCCGTTGGAGCCCAGCTTGCACGGCACGCCGACAAACAGTCCGCTGATTCCGTACTCGCCTTCGAGATACACGGCGCAGGGCATGATCTTCTTCTTGTCCTTGAGGATGGCTTCCACCATTTCAGTAGCCGCGGCGGAGGGCGCATAGTATGCGCTGCCGGTTTTGAGATATTTCACGATCTCCGCGCCGCCATCGCGGGTGCGCTGGATGATTGCGTCCAGACGGTCCTTCGCGATCAGCTCGGTAATGGGAATACCGGCGACGGTGGAATATCTTGCCAGCGGGACCATGGTATCGCCATGTCCGCCCAGCACAAATGCGGTCACGTTCTCCACGCTGACCTTCAACTCCTGCGCAATGAAGGTGCGGAAGCGCGCGGAGTCGAGCACGCCCGCCATGCCAATGACGCGGTTGCGCGAAAACTTGCTGAGCTTGTAGGCGGCCTGGGCCATGGCGTCGAGCGGATTGGAGACGACGATCAAAATGCAGTTTGGCGAGTTGGTGACGACTTTGGCCACTACGTCCTGCATGATCTTGTAATTGGTGTTCAGAAGGTCGTCCCGGCTCATGCCCGGTTTGCGCGCAATTCCAGCGGTGATGACCACAATGTCGGAGTTTGCGGTGTCGGCATAGTCGTTGGTGCCGAGCACATAGGAATCGCGTTTCTCAATCGGCATGGCCTCGAGAAGATCCAGCCCTTTACCCTGGGGAACGCCGTCCAGCACGTCTATGAGCACAACATCGGCCAGTTCTTTTGAGGCGATCCAGTGGGCCGCTGTGGCGCCCACGTTTCCTGCTCCAACGATGGTTACTTTTTTACGCATGCGGTCCTTCCCATATTCATAAGAATGAAATCTAAACTAGTTTTCGCCCGCGGACTTTTTCCGGCGGTCGACCATGTTCCCAATGATGTGCGTGGCAAACTCGCTGGTCTTGACCTTGGTTGATCCCGGCAGCAGGCGCTCGAAGTCATACGTCACCAGCTTCTGCTGGATCGTGGCTTCGAGCGAAGTCTCGATCAGCCGCGCCGCTTCGTTCCAGCCCATGTAGTCGAGCATCATGACGCCGGAGAGAATCACCGAGCCGGGGTTGATCACGTCTTTGTCCGCATACTTTGGCGCGGTGCCGTGCGTGGCTTCGAAGATTGCGTGCTGGTCGCCGACATTGGCGCCAGGCGCAATCCCCAAGCCGCCGACCTGCGCGGCACAGGCATCGGAGATGTAGTCACCGTTGAGGTTCGGTGTCGCCAGAATGTCATACTCCGCGGGTCGAATAATCACCTGCTGGAAGATGGAATCGGCAATCCGATCATTGATCATGATCTTCTTTTTCCATGCGCCTTTGCCGTGCGTCGCGTAAATGGAATCAAGGCACTGCTTGACTTCGCTGTACAGCTCTTTCTTGAAGCTCTCCGGCGCAAATTCAAGCCCAGGTTCGATCATCGCGGCGTTTTGTTCGATGGACAGATCGGCGTTCTTGTCAACGTTATCGAGAATCCAGCTCTCGCGTTCAGTCACCACGTGCTCGCGAAACTCATCGCGGGCAACCTCGTATCCCCACTCACGGAAAGCGCCTTCAGTAAATTTTTGGATATTGCCCTTATGCACCAGCGTGACCGAGCGCCGATTGCTCTTGATGGCATGCTGAACTGCCATACGAACGAGGCGCTTGGTCCCGGTGATGGAGATCGGCTTGATGCCGATGCCGGAGTCTTCGCGAATGTGCTTCTTTGTCCCGGCGAGCATTTTGTTGTTGAGGAAGTCAATCAGCGCCTTGACTTCCGGCGTACCCTGCTTCCACTCGATGCCCGCGTAGACGTCCTCGGTGTTCTCGCGGAAGATCACCACGTTGAGCTGCTCCGGATGTTTTACCGGTGACGGCACACCGCTGTAGTAACGCACGGGCCGTATGCAGGTGTAGAGATCGAGCACCTGGCGTAGTGTGACGTTGAGCGAGCGTATGCCGCCGCCCACCGGCGTGGTCAACGGACCTTTGATAGCGACGTGCAGGTCGCGGATTGCGTCCACCGTGGCGTCAGGCAGCCAGTTGCCGAATTTCGTGAAGGCCTTTTCGCCGGCGAACACTTCAAACCAGTGCAGCTTTCTCTTGCCGCCGTAAGCCCGCTCTACCGCGGCGTCAAAGACGCGGACAGAGGCCGCCCATATGTCACGGCCGGTACCGTCGCCTTCAATGTAAGGAATGATGGGGTTGTCAGGAACCTGCAATTTGCCGTCGCGAAAAGTGATGGCGCGGCCGCCCGCCGGAAGTGCGACACCGTTGTATGAAGATGGCATGAATTCCTCCACAGTTGGAGCTTGAGCTGGTAAAGCAAACCTTTTACGTTAACATTCCTGCAATGGAAGAACGTGATCGCCGTCACAAGGGCATGAATATGTTCTAATGTTTGAGTCGTCGCTACTTTTTCATTGCCCGTTCGACCTCGTCGGCGGTCCGCGGCAAATGCCTGCTGAGTTTCACCGGCTTGCCATCCTGGCCGACGTAATACATGTCTTCAATGCGGATGCCGATCTTTTCCTCGGGAATGTAGATGCCCGGCTCGAGCGTGAACACCATTCCCTTGTCTAGAGGGATGGAGGAATCGTTGGCGTCATGCACGTTGAGGCCAACGTGATGGCCCACGCCATGGATGAAGTACCTGCCCAGAGAATCGCCATGCAGATCTTTACCGTGCGTGTTGATGTACTCGCGCGCAATGCGATCGAGAGAATTAGGATCGTTACCTCGCGACAGCTTCGACTTTCCCGCTTGGAACGCGTCAAACGCAGCCTGCTGCGCGCCCAGCACAATGTCATAGAGTTCGCGCTGCCGCGCGGTGAATTTGCCATTGACCGGCGCCGTGCGCGTGATATCGCTGGCATACATCGAGTATTCTCCGGCGACGTCCATGAGGATCACGTCCCCGTCTTTCGCGGTGCCGGAGTCTTCCGAATAATGCAACACTGTTGAATAGAATCCGGAGCCAACGATGGGAGCATACGCGGGCCGCTCGCAGCCCCGTTTGCCAAACTCATATTGCATGAGCGCCGAGATTTCTCTCTCGGTGATGCCGGGACGAATCGCTTTTAAGGCAGCCATGTGCGCGGCTTCAGAAGCTTCTACGGCGCGCGTAATCAATTGCAGCTCACCGGCGTCTTTGACCATGCGGAGACGTGCGATCAAGGTTTTGACTTCACGAAAGCTGGCGAACGGCGTTGAGTTGGTGCGGCGCAACCAATCCAGAGGACCGCTGGAGGGCGAGGTCCGCGCGTTCTCGCCCAGGTCAGAGTAGATTGTGGGCCGGGTCTGCGGCAGCACCTTCAGCAACTCGTCGTGGATCTTCTCCAGGCTTGCGACTTTGTCGAAGCCCGTCACTTCCGATGTCTGGGGGTCGTTGGGGCCGAGCTTAGGGCCAGTCCACTTTTCCTGGGTCACGTTGTGGTCAGGAAGAAATAGGACCTCGGAATACGGGTTGGACTGGATCAGAATGGCTGCTCCCGGCTCCGACCAGCCGGTGAGGTAATAAAAATTGTCTTCCTGCCGAAAGCCGTACAGGTTGTTCGGCCCATCGGCCTCTGTGGGTGCAAAGAGGACCAGCGTTCCGCCGTCCAACAGCTTCGCAAGTTTGACCCTGCGGGCTTTGTAGTCTGCACTGTTCTGGCGTTCGGTGGCCGAAAGTGCAAACACTGCGAATATGAGCGTCAAGAAAACAAATTTGCGCATCAGCGATCCTTCCCTTGGAAATTGCAGGGGATTCTAGCATCTGCCGCACGGGAAACAGAAATGACTACTCTGCTCCGGCTTGCTTCAACAGCTCTTTGCGGTTGTGACGAAGATCTCGGCCGTCGCGTTCGTAGGGATAAGGCTTGTCACCCATGAGTCCCTTCCACAACACAAGATTGAATTGCTCGGAATCAATCCGGTCTTCCGCCGTGAAGTCGAAGCTCCTGGTTTGCTCTTCCCAATAGGCAGCATCGTGGGCTGGCTTGAACTCGGCCGTCTGGCCCGTCGCCGGCGGCACAGGAAGCTTGGTGGAGCGCAGGGCTGCCGGCACCTTCGCCGTGTAGGTCCAATTTGCCTGGCTCTGCGAAAACACAGCAGCCATGGGCGGCTGTACGGCGTCATTGAGCCCGAGAGGCTTGATGCCGAGCACCTCTTCGATGGTGCGGAGCATGGCCACGGTGTTGTAGCGCTCAGAGATGACGGCCCCTTGCTTCACATAGGGACCAACGATGAAGGCCATGCTGCGGTGCGCGTCTACGTGGTCCGGACCGCCCTGGGCATCGTCTTCAATCACAAAGATCAGCGTGTCTTTTGCATACTTGCTGTGCGCGACTTTTTCGACCAGCAGTCCGACAGCGTAATCGTTGTCCGCCATCTGGGTTTCCAGCGTGTTTACGCCATCGAGTGCGCTGCCAAACCGGCCAAAGTGATCATGTGCCAGGCGAACCAGTGAAAGGTTTGGCAGATTATTGTCTTTCACATAGCCGTCAAACTCGTATTCCCATTCCTTGAGCCGCCAGTAATCGGCAAGGTTCTGGTCGAATCCGCGGAAATAGATGTCGGTCAAACCCTGCAAGCGCGGGTAATTCGTGATGGCAACGGTAATCTTCTCCGCTCGGGGATTGCGCGAGACGGGCGTGTCGTCTGACGCTATGGAGAGGAAGAAGCCATAATTGCGGACGGTCAGCCCGGCGCGCAGAGCGGAATCCCAGAGACGGCCGGCGCCAATGGCGTCTTCCGGACCGTCAGGCGCAGCAACGTCGGCAGATCCAGGAAGCAGATCATCAGCGTCAGGAAGTTTCTTGTATTTTGGCTCCGCTTTTTCGCGTGCTTCGCGCGTGGCCAGGCCCAGGTTGATCCAGCGGTTGTCTCCTTCGTAGTCGTAGGTAAAGCCGCGCTGGGCGTAGTTGACGGCAATCGTCTTCTCCGTATAGTCCGTTGCCCGGGCGCCCACTGTCCAGTTCCATCCGTTGCCGCTGACTTCGCCGCTATCGAAAAAGTTGTCGAGAGTCACAAATTGCCGCGCCAGCTGATGGTGATTGGGAGCGATTGGATCTTTGAAGAGCGCAATCGAAGGATCGCCATTTCCCTTCTCCAAATCACCCAGGACCTGATCATAGGTGCGGTTTTCTTTCACGATGTAGATCACGTGTTTGATGTTGTTGCGCAAAAACGCAAAAATCGGATCGGCCGGCGCGACAGGTTGCTGCGAGAAATGATTGTTCTTTGCCACCTGGGCCGTCAGGCCAGCTAGCTGGTCTTTCGTGGGAAGCGGAATGGTGAGCAGACTTCCCTTGCCAAGCTGCAGGATGTATTGGTTCGCAGCTTCGCATCCGGCAACGTTGTCCGACTGTAATGAATTCCGGCAGCCCCTGGGATTGGGCCCGGCATTTCCTTTTCCGTTGAGCACATAGAGCGTCGCACCATCCGCGCTCACGCTCACCGCTTCGGGATACCAGCCTGTAGGAATCAGGCCAACCAGGCGGCTGTCGTCAGGGTCTTTGTCCAGTGCGACTACGGCTACAGAATTTGTGCCGCCGTTGGTGACGTAGAGCGTCTTTTCGTCAGGAGAGAGCGCGAGGCTATTGGGATTGCTTCCCTTAAACGTCTCTTTGTTAGGGAAGATGCTCTCCGGCGCAGTGATCTTGATAGTGGCGACGACATGGTCGTGCGCTGTGTTGATGATGCTCACAGAATCGCTGTTGTCCTCGGCGATAAACAGAAGCGTCTGCGCTTTGTTCAGCAGCAGCTTGTTGGGCTGCCCTTTGACTTTGATGCGGCCAACTATGGCCGGCTTGTCATGCGTGTCGAGGACAACGATTTCACGATCGCGGACGCTGGAAACGTAAGCACGATCGTCACCCTTGAACACAACTGCAAACGGGAACTCGCCTCCGGGAACGCCATGCTGCTTCGAATTGTTCTTTCCGGGGCGAAGATCGAGTTCGGCAATCTTGCTTCTGCTCTTGAGATCAATCAGCGAAACCGAATCATTCTCATAATTCGTCGCCAGCAGGCGCGTTCCACTGGCGTTGACGGCGATTCCAGCGACTATCGGCTTCACTTTCAGGCCAAGGCCGTCAGGGTGTCCGAGTGGAACAGGCGAAGTGGCCTCAAGCCACTGACCATCTTTGCTGCCGAAAATATGTACGGTATCGTTCATGCCGCCGGAAACGTAAAACTCTTTACCGTCTGGATGCCAGGCGATTCCCACAAATGTGTTCGGAACTTGCAATACCTGTGTCTTGACCGGAGCGGCGTGGCTGATGTCATAAACGAAGACGTATTCGTTCGACAGAGCATCGACGATCTTGCCGTCGGCGCCGTGGTTGCGGTTGAAGCCGCTGGTGAGCACCAGAAGCGTCCTGCCATCGGGACTGACCGCGCTCGAGACCGGGTGATCAGCCGTAAACTGCGGCAGGTCTGGCAATCCCGGATTGAGCGCCTGCAACGCTGCTCCTGGCGCCGCCAAGGGCGTGATGCTCATCCCTGTAGGCAGGAGCTCGGGTTCAGAAGAAGTTGGGTGCGCAGCGCCACTCTGGAGAGCGAATGCGGGCACAGAACAGCACAACAGCAGGAATACAAAAATCTCCAGGCAAGAACAGAATCGCGCCACTCTAGACATACCGTCCCTTTCGCGGGTTTCACGCAAAGAAAAACGCGGCAGCCGAAACTGCCGCGTTTGGTTAGATTTCAAGAGCAACTAGAACTTTATGCGCGCACCCAACTGCACTTGCCGGGGCGTGTATTGGAAGTTGCTGTTGGAGTTGGTGATCGATCCAAAGCTTGAGCTGAACGTGAGGCAGGAGTTAGTGGTGGGGACCCCAACCGCGCAGGGGCTAACCACCTTAGTCGTTGAATTGACGCTCGGATTAGAGACGATGTAGCCGGTGTTGTTTATCCCAGTTACATTCTGCTTGTTGGCAATATTGAAGAAGTCCCCAGTCACTTCCAATTCATAATGCTCCCGGAATTTGAAGCTCTTGCCCAGACGCAGATCGCTAACCCATATGCCAGGATTGCGGAAACTATTGCGTCCAATCGCATCAATCCGATTTGCTCCACCGGAGCCATTGATGCCGGAACCAATGCCGTTCACCAAAGCGGCATTCACGCCAGAAGTGCCGGTGATGACGCCAGGTGTGCCAGCAGTAGTAAGACTGAACGGCAGACCACTTTGTATCTGGTAAATCGGCGCGAACTCCCAGTCATTCGCAAGCCATCCAGCCCAGCCGTTCACCTTCCACGGTGACGTCGCTATTGCATTGGCGACAATGCGATAAGGAGTGTCATAGATACTGGGACCCTTCTCCGGAGCGATCTGGAAAGGAACCAGGAGGTCATTGGTGTCTGAGAAAGTACTCTCATTCTGGCCAAAGTCCTGGGAGCGTGAGCGGGTGTAGTTGACCGAGAACTGGAGGTGGTGGCTGAACCGATGATTCACTTGTACGACGAAAGCATCGTACCGGCTATTGATGCCGCTGAAGATATCAGTCAGAGAACCAAAGGCCGGGTTAAGCCGCGTAAGAAACAGGGGCTGCGTGAAGGTGGGGCCTGGGAGCGGACCGCCGTTGAAGAGAGTGTAGGTGACGTTCTGGGCTGAAGGGGCTATGTTTGTGTCAGCAAAGCCAGGCAATTCGCGCCCAAAACTACCAAGATAACTCACCTTCACCACCGTATTCCAGCCAAATTGATGCTCCAACGTGAGATCTACCTGGTGAATCTGGGGATTCTGGAAGTGAGGATCGAAGAAGACGGCATTTCTTCCCACTCCCGTGAGGGAGGTCTTAATAGCCGGGAAAACCGGCGCACCCGCAGTAGTCGGTGTGAACGACAACGATACTTGGGATCCCGGCGCAGCAGTATTGATCAGCGCATTGAAAATCGTGGAGTTGATGATTCGACCGTAGTAGATGCCATAACCGCCTCGAAGCACTGTCTTTCCACTGTGGTCGAGTTGTGCAGCGAAGCCAATCCGCGGACCAAGTTGTTCTGGTCCCTGGGGAAGTGTCCCGTCTGTGGAATCGCAGGATTGACCAGGGTAGCGACAGGTTTGGGTAGCTGCTGGTACTCGTAGCGCAGCCCAAGAGAGAGGGTGATCCGAGGCACGATCTTCCAGTCGTCCTGCACGAAAAACGCATAGTCGTTGCTGGTGAACTCAAGTCCGGGAAGACCAAGGCCCTGACTGAAGCTGCTATAGCACGGTTTTCCAGAACAAGTGTTCGGTTTGTTGAAGTCGGAGAAGTAATTCAGGAGGCTGCTGTAGCTGTAACTGCCGAATCCGTTGAACAGGTT
>WNFG01012405.1_pt1 | contig 10028 bp, 8 predicted proteins | sample 5400431 | NCBI WGS metagenome assembly WNFG01 (sample SAMN13153346, study PRJNA577476) | soil metagenome | isolation source: 120 cm saprolite under Douglas fir tree site 2 hole 3 replicate 2 | place: USA:California | collected 2015-04-18
TACCCTGATGCTCATCGAATATCCAACGCCGCAGATTGCGTCGGAACGACTGCGGCAGATTGACGCCTCGCACGTTGATCCCTCACATCCGGTCCCGCAGCAGCAGCCGGGGGTCGCAACCATTCTTGATGTGGGCCCGTTCTTTGACGCACGAACCGGCCCGATCGTCGTGATCGCGGCAGGCCCGCTTTCAAAAAGCGAGGCGAGATCGCTGATGTCGTCCATCAGCTACGAAGCCGATGTGACGTGGAATGAAAACACCTACCTGAGCAAGAAAGACAATCTGGCAAACTTTCTCTTCAACGCGATTGTTCTTTGCGGAATCGTGGTGGGCCTGGCACTGGTTGCGGGGATCGCGTTTGGTGGCTTGCGTGTGCTCGTGAAGCGTCTTTTTCCCGACTCCGTGTTCGATCGCCGGGAGGCGATGGAAATCATCTCGCTGCACCTGGAAGACGACCCCCGACGGGCGCCTCGGGAGCGGTAAGTCACTCAATCGAATGTCGTTAGCGTCGGAAAGAAGGAATTTTGCTCGATTTTGAGGCCGTTTGCTGACTTGTGGACACGGCGTGTAAGTTATTGAAAATAAGACTATTTAAGTCACAAATTTTGCTTGACACTGTGCTTTTAAGGCTCATAAGATTCCGGCAGAAAGTTCTGATGGGTTAAACCTCCGTTGGAACTATTCTCCCTTGAAAGAAAAGGCCGCCCAAGTTGCCGGGTGGCCTTTTCGTTTTCGGAAGCAGTTCTCAGTTCTCGGTCGGATAACAATGCGTCGGGGTGTTTGCTGAGAATTGAGAACCGGGAACTGAGAACTTGTTTCGGAACTGGCGAGTGCTTGCATCCGTACAATACATTGACAACAGCGTGTGAGGTGGGAGGAGAAGGAATGTTTTGCGATCAATGTGGTGCGCAGTTGCAATCGGGAGAGCCACGCTGCGGACGCTGCGGCAAACCCGTGCTAGGACTCATCGAGCTTCGGCGCAGCCGGGTTCGCGAGCATGTCCGGCTGGTGGGCATTCTCTGGATGGCGTACTCGGCGTTGTACGTGGTGGCAGGAGTGGCCGCGATCGTTGTCGCGCACACGATCTTCGGCCGAGTGATCCATATTCCGAACGGTCCTCCGCCCGAAGTCACGGCCTGGTTGCGGCCTCTTATCACCTTCGTTGGATGGCTGATCCTGGCGAAAGCCGCGGCGGGCTTCTTTGCCGGTTGGGGCTTGCTGCAGCGCGAGGAGTGGGGACGAACGGTTGCCCTGGTCATGGGCTTTATTGCGCTGCTAAGCGTCCCGATCGGTACGACACTCGGCATCTACACGCTTTGGGTGCTGCTGCCCAGGCAATCCGACGATGAGTACAAAGCGTTGGCGCAGGCCGCGTAGCAATTCGCCTATACCTGCTGCGACTACGAGGTTCTCTCTCCTTGATTGGTGGAGCGCCGGGCGCCCCGCCCGGCAGGACGGTCGAGACGCCCGTCTCCAAGGAGATCAGTCACGGTCGGGCGGGCCTGTTTGCAGGAATCGCAGACGGGTTTTAGAATCGATAACAGGCCGACGTAGCTCAGTTGGTAGAGCAGCCGATTCGTAATCGGCAGGTCACCAGTTCAACTCTGGTCGTCGGCTCCATCCTCTGTTGTGTTTATCGCGTCTTAGTTTTTGCCTATCCTTTGTTTTTGGATTGCTACTTGGCCGTGTAGAGGTCCGGAAACCGTTGCCGAAGGTGAGCCACTTTCGGTGCATCGTTATAGACGATGTACAGATTGTCGGGATGATGGGCGGCGTAGTCCTGGTGGTAGGCCTCGGCGGGATAAAAGGCTTTCAATGGGACTACTTGAGTCACGATCGGACGCGGGAAGACTTTGTCTTTCTCCAGTTGCGCGATGTAGGCCTCGGCGATTCGCTTTTGTTCGTCGGTGCCATAGAAAATCGAAGAACGATACTGGCTGCCGGTGTCTGGTCCCTGACGGTTCAGTTGCGTGGGATCGTGCGCGACCGAGAAGAATACTCGAAGAAGCTGCCCGTAGGTGATCTGTGACGGGTCATAAGTGATCTTCACCGATTCCGCATGGCCGGTGTCACCGTTGCTGACCAGTTCGTATTCCGCGGTGCCTACTGCGCCTCCGGAATAGCCTGAGGTTGCGCTGATCACGCCCTTCACGTGCTGGAAGACGGCCTGAATGCCCCAGAAGCAGCCACCAGCGATAACGGCGGTCTGCTGACCCTTAGCCGTTGCCAGCGTGGCGTCTACGGCAGGGTTCGGGATGGTGGCACCCGGGCGGTCACCGGCATTGCAGGCGACCACCCCGGCGAAGGTAACCATCAAGAGCACTGTAGACACGCGCGAGCGAAAGCTAGACATAGACGAACTCCTTTGGAACGCCCGCTAGTCGATTCCGAGCGCCCCTCTAATAGAAATAGAGTCAGCCCGGTAAGAAAAGTTACGGATCTTGCTCATGGAGCGCCGGGCGTCCTCGCCCGGCCAAGACAAGGCTGAAGGGACGGGCGAGACGCCCGTCGTCCATCACTCTGTCGCCTGACTCATCACGCGGTAGCGAGGTACTTCCTCATGCAGCGCACACAGGGAGAATAGCCTTCTCGGGATGCTTCGGCGGCGGTGATCGTCCGCAGCTTGTTTTTTTCGTGGATAAATGAGCATCCCGCAGCGTGAAACAATTTCCCGTCTTCCGAGACCACCACCATCATGTCCGGGGGCACACCCTTGCCGGGTTGCGCGTGTTCGGAACGCAGCTCAAGGCCGCGGGACGCAGAACGGGCAACCTCGAGACTGCCGACGATCAGGGCCGCTGCCGCAGCGGTGACCATCCATCCCAAGAAAGTCCTCCGGTCGCCTGGCATATTGTCATCCAGTTTCCGGTGTAGACGCTGGCTGAATCCGAGGGGCACTTCGAGCATCCGTTCGTCGCCATACAGCCGGAGCACGTTACGCGTGCCGTCCAACACGGCGGCGCAGTGCTTGCACCCGCGAATGTGTTCCTCGATGGCAACGCGCAAACTGGGTTCGACTTCGCCGTCGAGATAGTTTGAAACCTCTCGCCAAACTTCTTCGCAGTTGACTACCATGGCTTCGTCCCCTTTACGAAAGACAACTTGCCGGTCATACTCCATGCACCGCCGAGGCCGGGCGCGAGCAGGTCGCGGAGCATCAGCCGCGCCCGCAGTAACCGAGTCTTTACCGATGCGGTGGAGATTCCGAGCGCCTTGGCCGTTTCCTCGATGCTGAGGTGCTGCATGTCGCGCAGGACAAAAACTTCACGGTAGATTTGCCCCAACTCGGCCAGCGCCTCGGCGAGCTTTTGTCGAACCTCGTTGCGTTCCAGCGTTTCCGACGGAATCTCCCGCCAGTCGGCGAAATCGCGAGGCGTGTAATTGCCTTCGTCGTCCTGGCGATCGGCGATCGGTTCCATAATGTTGGCGTGCGCTTTTCTTTTTCGCATACGCGCCTCGTTAACGGTGATCTGGATCAGCCATGTGCTGAACCGCGCCTCCGCTCGAAACTGCCGGATGTGTTTGAAGGCCTTCAACACCGCCTCCTGTGCCACGTCCTCGGCGTCGGCTTCGTTCCGCAGAATCGCGAAGGCGGCCGCGTAAACGCGCCGTTCGTAGGGGCGGATCAACTCGTAAAAGAGATCGTGCTCACCCGCCACGACACGCCGGATCAGCACCTCTTCGTTGAATTGTTCGGCTGGACGTTCCAGCGAAGTTACCCTTTCCGGCATCGCTCCTCACCGTTGACTCGACACCCATTATGCCCGACAAATCGCCCGCCTCTCCACCAGCAAGCTTGGATCGACCCAATCGCCCTTCAATGTGATTCCCGAGTGGGAGGTAAGTTTCGGCGTTACTTCCAAGGTACCGGCGCAAGAAACTCCACCACTTTAGTGCCATTTTTGACTGATTCTCCACAGCTTCCACCGCGTTGATACTTGCATTCCCGCACACAAGTTCCGGATAATCACTGAAGAGAGTTTGACAGCCGTGTATCGCTACAGCCGCACCGACCTGATGCGCATTCTTCGGCTCCTTCCTCGCCAGCTTCAGACCTGGGAGAAGGCGGGACTGGTCACGGTGGGCGAAGATTATTCGTTTTTCGATCTTGTGCAAATCAAGAAAGTGCGCGACCTCTGCGCCCAGCGCGTTCGTCCGGCCGTCATCCGGCGCTCGCTCGAAGCCATGCAGAAGCAGGTTGCCGGCATGGAGAATCCATTGCTCGAGGCTGGGGCCTATCAGAGCGGACGCCGCATCGCTTTTCGGCACCATGGGCGGCTGCTTGAGCCCATCGCCGGACAGTTCATGTTCGATTTCTCGTCCGAAGACAAAAAAGTCGTGACCAGCTCGCCGCGTAATCGGCCGGAACTGGTGGTTACCGACGTTGCCGACTTGTTTGCGCGTGGGATCTCGTTGGAAGAAAATCCCTCCACGCAGAGCGAGGCGATCGTTGTCTATGTGAAGGTTCTCGATATGGATCCCATGCACGCCGCGGCGCACATCAATCTGGGCACTCTCTATTACAACCGTCAGGAATACGCGCTCGCCGAAAAGCACTACCGCTCGGCGATCCAGATCGATCCACGCTACGCGCTCGCCCATTTCGACCTGGGCAACGTGCTCGACGAAACCGGACGCGTCGAGGAAGCCATCAACACCTATAAGACCGCGATTCAGCTCGCGCCCACCTATGCTGACGCGCACTACAACATCGCGCTGGCCTACGAGAAGATGCGCGAGCCGCGCAAGGCGCTGCAACACTGGCGCGCCTACGTGAAGCTCGACACCACCGGTCCCTGGACCGTCCATGCCAAACATCAGATCCAGCGCATCCTGCAGAGCGACAGCCTGAAGCTGGTACACTCCCGCAAGGCGAACTAGGATTCATTGCTGGACAGGGGAGGTCGGGCGTCCCTGCCAGCCCCCTTTGAAGCCCTATCGAAGCTGGAAATTAATTTCCACGCTGATCTCAGTTCCCGCTAGCTGAACGGGCGAGGCGTGTGTCACTCCGTCCTGCGAAGCCTCACACAGGTCCGCACTACTAGCCGGTCTTAGACATTTATCGGCATGGCGTATAAAATCGATTTTGTGACAGAAAGCCACGACGACTGCGATCTTGCAAGAGCTTCTGAACCCGTTCTATCATTCCACGCCCGCGAACCTATAAGAGGAGAACCATGGATTCAACTCCGTGTCTGCGCCCAAAGACTCTGGTGGCATTCAGCATCCTCATCCTCAGTGTTGCACTGGTGCCGGCTTTCGCGCAGTCGGGCTCACTGGACAAACATCCCTGGATGAACCCGAGCCTTTCGGCAGATGAGCGGGCCACGTTGGTGGTGAAGCAGATGACCATTGACGAGAAGGTCTCCTTGCTGCATGGGACGGGCATGAAGGACCTCAGCCCGATCAGCCCGCTGGCGGTGCATTCGAATGGCGGTGCCGGTTATGTGGTGGGTATTCCGCGTCTGGAGATCCCCGCGATCCAGATGTCGGACGCAGCTTACGGTGTCAGGAGCAGTGGAGAGAACGGCCGCTACTCCACAGCTCTGCCCAGCAATCTGGGCGCAGCGGCGAGCTGGGACCTGGACGCTGGGTACGAGTATGGAGCCCTTATCGGCCGCGAGTTGCGCGCGCAGGGTTACAACATGTCGCTCGGCGGGGGTGTGAACCTCGCCCGCGAGCCGCGCAATGGACGGACGTTTGAGTACATGGGTGAGGACCCGATCCTCGCGGGGAGGATGATCGGATCGGTCATTCGCGGAACGCAAGCTCAGCACGTGATTGGCGACATCAAGCATTATGCGATGAACGATCAAGAAAGTGGGCGGAACGCCGTCAATGTCCACATCGAAAAGCGGTCGATGAGGGAAAGCGACCTGCTGGCGTTCGAGATTGGTATACACGAAGGGAATCCGGCGGCCGTAATGTGCTCCTACAACCGGGTGAATGGAGACTACGCGTGCGAAAACAATTACTTGCTGACTGACGTTCTGAAGAAAGAATGGAACTTCAAAGGGTTTATTTTATCCGACTGGCAAGGCACGCATAGCACGATCAAGGCATCCGCGGCTGGCTTGGATCACGAGGAGCCGGGCGAAATTTTCTTTGGCGACGCGATGAAAGAAGCGGTGCAGTCGGGCCGCGTGCCGATCAATGAAGTGGACGAACATGTTCACAGGATTCTACGATCTATGTTTGCTTGCGGCGTTATCGACGACCCGCCGCAGAAGAGTGTCGTGGACGTGGTGGGTGGCTTTGATGTCTCCCGCAACATTGCCGAGCACAGTATCGTTCTGCTCAGGAACGAAAATTCGCAATTGCCGCTGGATGCGTCCAAGTTGCACAGCATTGCCGTGATCGGCGCTCATGCCGACGTGGGCATGATCTCGGGAGGAGGGTCGGCACAGGTCGATCCTCCAGGTGGAAATGCGATCATGCCGCCCGGCAAGGGCGGCACAAAATGGCAGGACCACATCTGGTTCCCCACTTCGCCGCTCAAGACGATTCGCGCCAAAGCTCCATCTGCGAAGGTTCAGTTCGATCAGGGCACGGATTCTGCCTCGGCATCTGCCTTGGCGAAGTCGGCTGACGTCGCCATCGTGTTCTCGTACCAGTGGGAGAGTGAAGGTATGGACCTCGACAGTCTGTCCCTTCCGGAACATCAGGATCATTTGATCGCCGCAGTAGCCGCGGCTAATCCGCATACGATTGTCGTGCTCGAAACCGGCAGTTCGGTGACCATGCCATGGGCGGGTCAAGTCAGCGGCATTCTGGAAGCTTGGTATGCCGGTTCGCAGGGTGCCGAAGCGGTTGCCAACGTAATCTTTGGCGACGTGAATCCGAGCGCCAAGCTGCCAATCACATTTCCCAGGAGCGAGGTGGACCTGCCGCATCGCAGCATAGTAAAGCCCCCGCGAGAGTCCACCACCAGCGGTGAGCCCGATGCCTGGAAAAAGATCGCTGCGGGCTTACCCGCATTTCAGACCACTTACGACGAAGGGCTGAAAGTCGGATACAAGTGGTATGACGCCGAGAAGAAAGAAGTCCTGTTTCCTTTCGGCTACGGCCTCTCCTACTCGACTTACAGTTACTCTGGTCTCCGAGTTACGCCGGGTGGAACGCCGGGCGGAAATGTGCGCCTAAACTTCGCCGTAACCAACACCAGCAACCGGGCCGGGGTCGAGATCGCAGAAGTTTACGCGGCCCTGCCCGCCGCCGCCGCTGAACCGCCGAAACGCCTCGTGGGTTGGAGCAGGGTCAAACTGAATCCGGCCGGTTCCTCACAGAGCCTGCCGCTGAAGGAATCCGTCAGCCTGAAATAGGGAGACTGGTACGTTGACGGTGGAGGGACGGGCGTCTCGCCTGTCTTGCCGGGCGGGGACGCCCGGCTCTCCACCAGCCAGCGTGGATCGACAGGAGTAACAAATCACGCAGTCTCGATGACTAATCGTCCGCTTGTTAGTCCACCATCAGCTTGTTCTCGACGCTGAATGCGCCCGGTACTGAATTCGCTCGTATTCCGGCAATGGTCTTGTCCATCGCGCTCTCGACGGTTCCGTAGAGCGTCACATGTCCGTTGTCCACTACGATGCGGATCGGGCGAACCGGGTCGGTCGCGTAGCGGCTAAGCACCGAGTCGCGATAAATCGCGCGGGCCGTGCGCACCCGGATCGAATCGTCAAAGATCGAAACCGGCAGCACGGTCACCTGGTTCACGACGTCCTTGACGCCAGGCGTACGTGCCACGATGGCGAGCGCCGAATCTTTCGCGACGTCGCTCATGGTGTCGCCGTTGACTGTGACGACGCCGTCTTTCACGTCGAGCGCAAGATAGTTGAAGGCGTTGTCGTAATATCCGACGCGGTCATCGGCCAGCTTCTTTGCCAATTTGTGCTGGAGTTGGCCATCGGGCACGGTTTCTCCCGCGACCGCGATGTCATTGCGAATGCCGGTAACGTTTGCGAGCTTCTTAATTTTCTTAGCCGCGTCGAGCTTGTCCTGATAAAGGTTGACCGGGCCTGTCAGGGTCACGATGCCATCTTCGACGCTCGCGCTCACGTTCTGCAGTCGCCCCGCGTCACGAATCTTCTGGCTGACCGCCTGCTGAATCTGCTGATCATAACGGCCGGTTGCGGCCATTGCAGTCATACTCAGCAGGACGAGCAACGCCGCACTCACCGCAAGTCCTTGTTTTTGCTTCTTCATTGGTTTCCATCCTCACTGGAACTCCGGTTCCCACAGTATTAACCGGCTAGTTAAATAGATGCGTTTCGATCCTGGAACGATGCGCTCGCAAGGGACTTTTACAAACTATTACAAGGTGAATCACAATCCCTTTAACACCGATCCAGATCAAAAGTTGCAACAAACAACAGACTCGGGCAGTTTGACAGATACTTGTCGTAACGACTAATCTCGCCCCATGTCCCGTGGTTTGCAGAGTGGTGGTTTGCAGGCGGAGCTCAAACAGAAAGTCCCATTCAGCAGCCGGGAGCAAGAAGCCTATCTTTCTTTGATGCGTACGGTCGATGCCCTCCAGGCGCAAGTCGAGGCCCGGCTCAAAGATTTCGGACTAACCGGCACGCAATACAACGCGCTGCGGATCCTGCGCGGCGCCCGACGGTTTGCCGTGCCGCGAGATCGGCGACCGCATGATCACGCGCGACCCGGATATTACGCGTCTATTGAATCGCCTCGAAGAGCGCGGCTTGGTCGAGCGCACGCGTGCCAAACACGATCGCCGCGTCATCTACGGAAAGATCAATGCGGCGGGGCTGAAACATCTTCGCGAAATGGACGGGCCGATGGAAAAGTACGGCCGTGAAATGCTGCGCCACGTCGGACCGGAGAAGTTGAAGCAGTTGATTGAGTTACTGGAACTGGTGCGCAGCCGAACGGCTTTCCACCGCCGAGACGCTGAGCGCGCGGAGTAAGGCCTTTGTTGGCCTTGAAAGACAAGACAGGCCTGTCTTTTTGAGTTGATCAAAAGTTCCGGCTGCTATTTCTTTCGCTTTGCAACTTTCTTTTTTGAAGATGCAGTATTCTTCTTAACCGCAGCCTTGTTCGGAAACACCCGCGCAAAAATCTTGTCGATGTTCATCAGCTGCCGCTTCAGGTCGAAGGCCCGCTCGATCTTCGCCCGCGGCACTCGTCCGCGAATCTCGGGATCGTTCAGGACCTGTTCGTGGAAGTCGAGATTCTCCTTCCACGCGCGCATGGCGTGACTCTGCACCAGGCGATAGGCGTCCTCGCGGGAAACTCCGCTCTCGACCAGGTCCAACAACAACTGCCCGCTGAAGACCAGGCCGCGCGTACTCTCGAGGTTCGCCAGCATGCGCTCGGGATAGACGATCATGGTCTCGATCAGGTTCGCCGTTTTGTTCAGTAGGTAGTCGGCGAGCGTGGTCGAGTCCGGAATGATGATGCGCTCGGCGGATGAGTGCGAGATATCGCGCTCGTGCCACAGCGCGACGTTTTCGAAGCCCGCCTGCGCGTTCGCCCGCACCACGCGCGCTAAGCCAGAGATTTGTTCGCTGGTGACGGGATTGCGCTTGTGCGGCATGGCCGACGAACCCTTCTGCTTTTCGCTGAAGTATTCTTCGGCCTCGCGGACTTCGGTACGCTGCAGGTGGCGGATTTCGGTGGCGATCTTGTCGAGCGTCGCGGCGATCGTGGCCAGCGTCGCCAGGTAGTGGGCATGGCGGTCGCGCTGAATCACCTGCGACGACACCGCGGCAGCCTTCAATCCCAGGCGCGCGCACATTTTCTCTTCGAGTTCCGGCGTGAGGTGGGCTAACGTTCCTACCGCGCCCGAGAACTTCCCCACACGTAAATCTTCGGCGGCGGCCTTGAAGCGCGCGATGTTACGCTGCGTCTCCGAGTACCAGTTAGCGATCTTGAATCCAAAGGTGATGGGTTCGGCGTGGATGCCATGGGTGCGCCCGATCATGGGCGTATCCTTGAACTCGAACGCCCGGCGTTCGAGCACCTCGGCAAGACGCTCCAGGTCGCCGGCGATCAGCGATGA
>WNFG01025347.1_pt1 | contig 10027 bp, 9 predicted proteins | sample 5400431 | NCBI WGS metagenome assembly WNFG01 (sample SAMN13153346, study PRJNA577476) | soil metagenome | isolation source: 120 cm saprolite under Douglas fir tree site 2 hole 3 replicate 2 | place: USA:California | collected 2015-04-18
CTCTCCCGACAACGTCGCTCCGTTTCTGGCGGGCCGGACCAGTCTCAATACGACCTTGACCATCCGGCCCAGCAAGTCGCTGCGGGTGGATAACACCTACCTGCTTTTCCGCCTGCACAATCGGCTGGGATCAACCGGCAGCCTCAACAACCACATCGTCCGTTCCCGGTGGAATTATCAGTACACCAAGAAGCTCTCATTTCGTTTCATCGGCGAGTACAACGCGGTGTTGGCCAACCCTGCGTTTACGTATTTAGAGACTACCAAGAACTTCAACGCCGATTTTCTCATCACCTACCTGATTCACCCCAGCACGGCGTTCTATGTAGGCTATAACAGCAATCTTGAGAACGTGCTGTTACCGCTGAGGAACGATGTGGACGGCGATCTTCTGCACGGCGGCCGCATGAGAAACGATGGGCGGGGATTGTTCGTGAAAGCCTCGTATCTGTTCCGCTTCTGAAGCTAGATAAACTACCTCGCCCCACCACAAACCGCGTAGGCCCGGACGCCCGTCCGGGTGGGCGAGCAAGGCTCGCCGGTTTTGCCGGCCACTGCTGAGGAGCTTCGCTCCGCCAGGCAGGTGGAACACCTGCCCCTACGCGTGCAGTGGCAATTCTTAAGGCTGAGGAGACGCTACGAAACCGTGGCGGGCTTGGCGCAGAATTTGTCGAAGGCCTTTTTCAATTCTGCGGCGATGTCTACAGCCTCGCGGTGTTCGATGTCGCTGCGCTGCATCATGTGAACTACCTTGCCGTCTTGCAGCAACGCAATCGAGGGCGAAGAGGGCGGGTATCCTGCAAAATACGAGCGAGCGCGGTCCGTGGCATCTTTGTCCTGGCCGGCAAAAACAGTGAACAGTCTTTCCGGACGGTTGGAGTGCTGCAACGCAGCACGCACCGCGGGACGCATGCGGCCTGCGGCGCATCCGCAAATGGAATTCACCACCACCATCGTCGTCCCGGGTTGATTGGGTATTGCCTGGTCAACTTCCGCTACCGTGCGCAGTTCCTGAATGCCGAGGCGAGTCAACTCCTCGCGCATCGGGATCACCATGATCTCTGGGTACATTTTTTCTCCTCAACGCTAAGGCTATTGTAATACGACGCGGAAGGTCCGGTTTCGAGCAACACAAGTCACACCAGGTTCTGTCCCGACGTACCCTGCAGAGGCGTGAAGCCGTGTCTAACCGTCGTATATAGTGAGAGAAATCATACCATCATGAATATCCTGGAAAACGTGCCCCTGGCTCCGTTGACCACCTTCAAGGTGGGCGGCCCGGCACGTTATTTCGCCGAGCCCAAGACCACCGCCGAGGTGGTTGAAGGCATCCAGTTCGCACGCTCGCGGGACCTTCCGCTGTTTGTGCTGGGCAGCGGCAGCAACCTGGTGATTTCTGACGCGGGTTGGCCCGGCCTGGTTTTGAAAATCGCGATTCCAGGAATCGATGAGCGTAGTAGCAGCGACAATGGCAAGACGCTGTTCGAGGTCGGTGCAGGCGAAGAGTGGGACAGGTTCGTAGCCCGCGCCATCGCCCGGAATTGCGCCGGGGTTGAGTGCCTGAGCGGCATTCCAGGCAGCGTAGGTGGAACTCCCGTTCAAAATGTCGGGGCTTACGGCCAGGAAGTCGCCGAAACCATCTCTTCTGTGCTCACACTGGATCTTACAGACTGCCAGATTCGCGAACTCTGCGCCGAAGCCTGCGGATTCCAGTATCGCACCAGCATCTTCAACACCCGCGAGCGTGGACGTTTCATCATCCTGCGCGTGACCTATTCCCTGATCCCAGGCGGCGCGCCTCGCATCCAGTACCCGGACCTGAAACGGCACTTCGCTGGCTTCCAGCAGATTCCCTCTTTGACCAGTACCCGGGAAGCGGTGCGCCGCATACGGGCCAGCAAAGCCATGCTGATCACACCGGGAGACGAGGATTGCCGCAGCGCCGGCTCCTTCTTCAAGAATCCCGTGCTTGCAGCCGATCAATACGACCAGTTGACCAAGCGTGCGACAGCGAAAGGCTTGCAAGTCCCCAGTTTTCCCGCGCTGGATGCCCAGAGGAAGATTTCAGCCGCCTGGCTGGTGGAGTACTCGGGCTTTAGCAAAGGCTATCGTAGCGGCCGAGTCGGTATTTCCCGCAAACACGCTCTTGCCATCGTCAACCGTGGAGAAGCCACTGCCGCGGACATCCTGGCATTGAAAGATCACATCCAGCAGCGCGTGGAAGAACTCTGGGGCATTCACCTCGAACCCGAGCCCGTGTTCGTGGGTTTCTGAGCCTCTTCTAACTACTTCTTTCTCCTCACAGAAACCAGAGCCTGTCTCCTAGATATTCGGTTCAATTTCCCCAAGCCGTTTTCCCGGGAAGCATCAGCATGCTGGCATCGTGCCGCGCAATCTATTTGATATGGCTGCAGGTTTCGATGACATATGGCATTCGGAACCTTGCCAACTGGATGCCAAGGTCACGGTGACTAACCTTACCAATCAGGTTGCGCTCTACAACTTCCTTTCCAGCTTCTCGGGCACCCACTTTGTCACGCCCAGGGCGGTTCAAGCGGAACTCAAACTTCGATTCTAAGAGTCGGCCAATCGTCTGGCTTCTTTAAAAATGGCTGCGAACATTTGCCGGGTAAGCTTTCCGGTTTGGGTATTTTGGTTCGAAGGATGGTAAGAGGCCAGCAAGATGTTGCCATCCGGCATTTCAAAGCTGGCTCCGTGCTTGAACTGGTAAGGATTCTTGCTCAGCAGCAGTCCCCGGCGCTTGAGATAGTTGAGGTAGGCTTCGAATGCAATTCTGCCCAGCGCCACCACAACTCTCAGGTTCTTAAGCCCATCCATTTCGCGGTCGAGGTAAGGCGCGCAGTTAGCCAGTTCCTGCGGCAAGGGTTTGTTGTCGGGCGGCGCGCAACGCACAGCTGCGGTGATGAAAAGATTCTTCAGTTCGAGGCCGTCCTCGCGATCGGTGGCGGCAGGCTGGTTGGAAAATCCAGCCTCATACAAAATCGGATACATGAACTTGCCGGAAGCGTCGCCGGTGAATGGCCGTCCCGTGCGGTTCGAGCCGTGGGCACCGGGTGCGAGCCCGAGCACCAACACCCGCGCTTTGGGATCGCCGAAACCTGGGACAGGTTTTCCCCAGTAATCGCACCCAAGGTAGGCGCGGCGTTTCTCTCGCGCAATTTTTTCACGATATTCAACCAGGCGCGGGCAGCGAGTGCAGGCAACAACTTCGCGGTTCAGTTGAACAAGCCAAGCGGGCATCCGAGTCTCATTGTAAGCGGAACGGCGTAATCGGATGGTTCCGGTGGGCATGGGGAATAGTTCAATACCTTGCTCACTTGCACTAGTCTCAGTGCAATCACCATCTCTGCCCTTGAACTGTCCTCCCGAGGTTACTTTTGTCACCCGATTTCTGGCCCCCCGAGTTTGACGCTGCTCTCCTTCAGTCTTTACACTCAGAGTTGTAGCCCATGCTGCTCAACTCATCGTCCAGTTTCAAAATGGGAAGGTTCGATGGGTCGAAGTTTGAAAGGTACATGTGAGCCCCACTGAGACCACCAGCAGCACCCGGCGGGAAATCCAGGTTGAAATTCCCGTCGAAGAAGTAAACCGCGAAACCGATTCCCTGATTCAGAAATATCAGAAACTGGCGCGCATCCCTGGGTTCCGCCGCGGGCACGTGCCCGCCTCCATCATCCGCCAGCGTTTTTCCGAAGATCTGAAGAGCGAAGTGGTGGAAGCGCTGGTGCCGCGCTATTTCCGCAAAGAAACCGACAAGCAGGGCCTGATCCCGGTATCGCAACCACAAGTCACGAACCTGCACCTGAAGGAAAACGAGCCCCTGCGTTTCAAAGCCACCTTTGAAGTGATGCCCGAAATCAAGGTTGAGGGCTACAAAGAACTGCGCGCGGAAAAACCTGAAATTACGGTAACTGACGAAGAAGTCGAGCAATCATTGACCGGTCTGCGCGAGCAACACGCGACTTACACTTCGGTGGAAGGCCGGGCGCTGGCCGATGGTGACTACGCCCAGGTCTCGCTCGACGGCCAGCCCAAGGACGGAGACGGCAAGCCGGTCCACATGGACGAGATCATGGTTGAAATCGCGGGCAAGAACACCATGCCCGAGTTCACCGAGAACCTGCGTGGCGCCTCTGCCGGTGACGAGCGCGTATTCGACGTGCTCTATGCCCAGGATGCGGCCGAACAACGCCTGGCCGGCAAGACCTTTACTTACACGGTGAAGGTGCAATCCATCAAGCAGAAGAGCCTGCCGGAACTGGATGACCAGTTTGCTACGCAACTGGGAGAATTCAAGAGCCTGGAGGAAATCCGCCTGCGCATTCGCGAAGGAATGGAAGCGGAACGAAAGCACGCCGCCGAGCACGAGGCCAAGGACAAACTGGTGGCGGAACTGGTGAAACGCAGCGAATTCGAGGTGCCGGAAGCGCTGGTGGAACGGCAGATCGACGTTCGCCTGGAGCGCGGTTTGCGCGCCCTGGCGGCGCAGGGCATGAAAGCAGAAGACATCAAGAAAATGGATTTGAACCGCTTGCGGGTGGGGCAACGGGAACAGGCGCTGCAGGAAGTGAAGGCTTCGCTGCTGCTGGACAAGATCGCCGAGGAGGAAAAGATCGAAGTCAGCGATGAAGAAGTCAATGGGGAGATCGACGCGCTCGCCAGGCAGTCAAAACAGACGCCGGATGCAATCCGGGCGCGTTTGACACGCGATGGGGCGCTCGATAGAATTCGAAACAGAATCCGCAGCGAAAAGACCCTCGACTTTCTATATCGCCAGTCCGCCTAACGCGGACATTTTCGATCCTCCCAGAAGAGCTAGTAGTCGGAATAGGAGTGTGGCAGATGAATGTGAACGATCCCAAAATGATGCTGGTCCCCATGGTCATCGAACAGACTGGCCGGGGCGAGCGTGCCTACGACATTTATTCCCGGCTGCTGCGGGACAACATCATTTTCATCGGCACCCCGATTGACGACAACATTGCCAACCTGGTGATCGCGCAGATGCTGTTTCTGGCGCAGGAAGATCCGGAGAAAGACATCCAGCTTTACATCAACTCACCGGGCGGATCGATCACCGCCGGCATGGCGATCTACGACACCATGCAGTACGTGAAAAACGATGTCACCACCATCTGCATCGGCCATCCATGGGCGGGCTCTCCGGACAGGCCACAGACATTGACATTCACGCCCGCGAAATTCTCCGTATGCGAGAGATTACTAACCAGTTAATGGCGAAACACACCGGTCAAAAACTGGAAAAGGTCGAGAAAGACGTGGAGCGCGACTTCATTATGAACGCGCAACAATCTAAGGAATACGGAATCATAGACGATATCATCTATAAGACGAGATAAGGGTATGATCGAGTTTTCGCCCGATCAGTTCCGAACAGTCTCGGCGTGAAACGTTCTATCCCGCCGACCGGGCAACAGGCGCATGGAGTGGGAGAGAACGGATTAACGTAAGGAGTAAAGCCGAGTGAAAAACAGGACTGGCACCGAGGAGATGTTGCGCTGTTCGTTCTGCCACAAGTCGCAGGACGCAGTGGCCAAACTGATTTCATCGCCTAGCGACTATCCCAGGGCCTATATTTGCGACGAGTGCGTAGCAGTTTGCAATTCCATTCTGGAAGACGACCGCACAGCGACGCCTCCCACCACGACCCCGAATCAACTGCCCAAGCCGCAAGAAGTCAAGAGCTTCCTCGACGAATACGTAATCGGCCAGGAGCAGACCAAGAAGAAGCTCGCGGTGGCGGTTTACAACCATTACAAGCGGATCTACATGAACCGCCAGCGGGCCGGCGATGGCGTGGAGTTGGCCAAGTCCAACATTATGCTGATCGGCCCGACGGGAACGGGCAAGACCCTGATGGCGCAGACTCTGGCCCGCATGCTCGACGTGCCTTTCGCCATCGTGGACGCCACCACACTCACCGAGGCGGGCTACGTCGGCGAGGATGTGGAGAACATTATCCTCAAGCTGCTGCAGGCAGCCGACGGTGACGTAGGCCGCGCGCAGACTGGCATCATCTACATCGACGAAGTGGACAAGATCGGCCGGAAGGATGAGAACCCTTCCATCACCCGCGATGTTTCCGGCGAAGGTGTGCAGCAGGCGCTGTTGAAGATTCTCGAAGGCACCATCGCGAACGTGCCCCCGCAGGGCGGGCGCAAGCATCCACACCAGGAATTTACCCCCGTCGATACCACCAACATCCTGTTTATTTGCGGCGGCGCGTTCGTCGGCCTGGAGAAAATCATCGGACGGCGCGTAGGCAAGAAGTCGCTGGGCTTCAAGGCAGGACCGGAAGAGGGCGAGCCGGAAGAAACTCCAACCGCCAACCGCAAGCGCAATTTCGAACTGCTCAGCGACATCCAGCCGGAAGACCTGATCCGCTTTGGCCTGATTCCCGAGTTTGTGGGACGTCTGCCGGTGGTCGGTGTGCTCGAAGATCTGGACGAGTTTGCCCTTATCGAGATCCTGACCCGCCCAAAAAACGCGATCATCAAACAATACCAGCGCTTGTTCGAATTCGAGAACGTGCGGCTTAAGTTCAGCGATGAGGCTTTAAAAGCAATCTCGCGACAGGCCATGGCGCGCAAAGTCGGTGCCCGCGGTTTGCGTATGATTCTGGAAGAGTTAATGCTCGATCTCATGTACCATTTGCCCAGCCAGAAGAAGGTGAAGGAGTTCGAAGTAACCCGGGAAATGGTGGAAAAACGCAGCGTTACCCTCGCAATGATGGAGAAGGCGGGGTAAACTGTAGCGCCGATAGAGTCCGGCTCGGCCAGCTCAGATCGGGTTAATTGTAGTTGGGAGAAATAGTGACCACAGCCAAGGAAAAATTCGAAACCAAGAAACTCCCCATGATGCCCATCCGGGACGTGGTCATCTTCCCCTACATGATGACCCCGTTTGTGGTGGGACGGGAATCGAGCGTTCGTGCCCTGGAAGAGGCGTTGGCCGCCGACAAAAAGATCTTCCTCGCCACCCAACACGACGCCAGCATCGACGAGCCCAAGCCCAACGAGATTTACCAGGTGGGCACGATCGTCAACATCGTGCAGAGCCTCAAGTTGCCTGATGGCAATATTAAGGTTCTGGTCGAGGGCATCGAGCGCGGCAAGGTACTGCAGATCAGTGAGAGCGAAGGCTACATGCAGGTTTCGCTCCGCGTGGCCCGCTATGCGACGGAGACCAATCCCCAGATCGAGACCGGCATGCAGCGGGTTACGGCCCTTTTCGAGCAGTATGTGAAGCTGTGCCAGTCGCTGAACTACGAGACCATGATCGCGGCCGTGCGCATGGAAGATCCAGCCAAGCTGACTGATACCATCGCTGCCAACCTGCAGCTCTCCATCGAAGAGAAGCAGGAATTACTGGAGATTTTCGATCCCGCGGAGCGGCTGACCCGGATCGGCGACGTGCTCGACATCGAAATTGAAAAGTTGAATATGGACCGCACCATTCAGTCGCGGGTGAAGCGGCAGATGGAACGCGCGCAGAAAGAGTACTACCTCAACGAGAAGATCAAGGCGATTCAGAAAGAGCTGGGGCGTGGCGAAAAGAGCGAATTCGACGAACTGAAGAAAAAGATCGAAGCCGCCGGCATGCCCAAGGAAGTCCGCGACAAGGCGGTGCAGGAACTGAAGAAGCTGGAAGCCATGCCGCCCATGTCAGCCGAGTCCACGGTTTCGCGCAACTACCTGGACTGGCTGCTGGCTGTTCCCTGGAAGAAGCGGTCCAAGGAAATCCGCAACATCACTCGCGCCGAAAAAGTCCTGAACGAAGATCACTACGGCCTGGAAAAGATCAAAGACCGCATCCTGGAATTCCTGGCGGTGCGGCAGTTGGTCAAGAATCCGAAGGGTTCGATCCTCTGCTTCGTTGGGCCTCCCGGCGTAGGTAAGACTTCGTTGGGGATGTCGATTGCCAAAGCCACCGGCCGAAAATTCGTACGTATGTCACTCGGCGGAGTGCGTGATGAAGCCGAGATTCGCGGCCACCGCCGCACTTACATCGGAGCCCTGCCGGGGCAGATCATCCAGATGATGAAGAAGGCCGGCACCAAGAATCCGGTCTTCATGCTTGACGAAGTAGACAAGATGTCGATGGATTTCCGCGGCGATCCGTCGGCGGCGCTGCTCGAAGTGCTCGATCCCGAGCAGAATTTCATGTTCGTGGACCATTACCTCGACGTGGAGTACGACCTCTCGCAAGTCTTCTTCATTGCCACGGCTAACGTAATGCACACCATTCCACCCGCCCTCCAAGACCGGATGGAGGTGCTGCGTCTGCACGGCTACACCGAGCACGAAAAAGTCGAGATCGCCAAACAGTTTCTGGTCAAAAAGCAACTACTACAGGCAGGATTGACCGACAAGAATCTGAAGTTCAACGACGATGCCATCACGGCCCTGATCCGCTCTTACACGCGCGAAGCCGGCGTCCGCAACCTGGAACGCGAAATTGGCAACGTCTGCCGCAAGGTCGCGCGCAAAGTGGTAAAGGATGGCGAAGGCTACAACGTCGCCATCGCTCAGGACAACGTCAACGATTTCCTGGGTGTGATCAAGTTCCGCGACACGCTGGCCCACGAGAAGAGTGAAGTTGGGTTGGTGACTGGCCTGGCCTGGACCGAAGTCGGCGGCTCCATCCTGAGCACAGAAGCCACCGTGGTCGACGGCAAAGGCAAGCTTACGCTGACCGGCAAACTCGGCGACGTAATGCGTGCGTTCGCGGGCGCATCGCCTGGGGTTGCAGCGTGATTTCTACCGCACCCTCGACATTCACGTGCACGTCCCGGAAGGCGCCATCCCCAAGGATGGTCCCTCCGCCGGAATCACGATCGCGACCGCGATTTCCAGCGCTCTGAGCAAGATTCCAGTGCGTCGCGATATCGCCATGACCGGTGAAATTACGCTGCGCGGCAAAGTGCTGCCGATCGGCGGATTGAAAGAAAAACTTTTGGCCGCGCATCGCGCCGGATTGTTCGAGGTCATCCTGCCTCAGGACAATGAGAAGGATCTGGCCGAGGTTCCGGAAAATCTGCGCAATGCCATGAAGCTGCACTTTGTCGAAACCATGGACCAGGTGCTGGCCGTGGCGCTGGAGCAACCGCTCCCGCAATGCAGTGAGGATACGGCACAACCCATCGCGCCCATCGCCCCTCCCCCTGCGGAGAGTCCGGCGGCGCATCAGTAATTTCGGTAGTCACTGCTCCAGGCAAGGCCCGCGCAAGCGGGCTTTTTTATGTTGTCCGATGTGGCGAAGGGCATCCCTGCGCGACAATTCTGCCCACTGTGACTGGATGGGTCGGCTGCACTTGCAACTTCCGTGATGAGGCGGCAAACTGATTTATGCGTGTCTTAGCCCGCTTCATGATGTCGGCAAGCGATGCCAGCCGTTTCCCTGCGCCCGCCCTGCCGGAAGTCGCTTTCCTGGGGCGGTCGAACGTGGGCAAGTCGAGCGTTATCAACTCGCTTCTTGGCACCCGGATAGCTAAGACGAGTTCCACTCCCGGCCGCACCCGGTCCATCAATTTTTTCGAGGTGCGCTGGCCGGGAAAACCGCAGCCGGAGCTGGTTTTCACCGATTTACCCGGCTATGGCTACGCCAAGATCTCGCGGGAAATCTCCCAACAATGGCCAAGCTTCATCGATCCGTATTTGAAGCAACGTCCTTGCCTGGCGCTGTGTGTGGCGCTGGTGGACGTGAACGTGCCACCGCAGCCGGCGGACAAGGAGTTGTTAGATTTTCTCGCAGGAATCGGACGCCCGACCCTGATCGTCGCCACCAAGAGTGACCGGCTTTCTGGTAACCAGTTGCGAAACTCTCTTCAAGTCCTGGCCCAGGACTATCCCGCAGCTCACATCCTGCCGTATTCGGCAAAAACCGGGAGCGGACGCCAGGAGCTTTGGCAGGAAATCAGGCAGGCGGTGGATAACCATAACTCAGTCTTCAGTCGTCAATCTTCAGTTGTCAGTCCAGAACCTTA
>WNFG01006241.1_pt1 | contig 10026 bp, 10 predicted proteins | sample 5400431 | NCBI WGS metagenome assembly WNFG01 (sample SAMN13153346, study PRJNA577476) | soil metagenome | isolation source: 120 cm saprolite under Douglas fir tree site 2 hole 3 replicate 2 | place: USA:California | collected 2015-04-18
TCTTGTTTCAGAAAATCCATCAGTTGCGGCCGTAGCTTGATGGCTGCATCCAACTTTGGATTGGCCCCGCTGGCATACGCGCCGAGATTGATAAGGTCTTCGGCCCGTTCATGGGTGGCCATGGCTTCACGAATTTTTACGGCTGCCGCAAGCTGTTCCGGAGTGGAGAGTCGGGATGCCAGCCGGCTCACGGACTGGAGAACGTCTATCGCCGGATAGTGTCCGGCTGCGCCGAGCTGCCGGGAAAGAACGATGTGTCCGTCCAGGATTGCCCGAACCGCATCGCAGATTGGCTCGTTGAAATCGTCGCCTTCCACCAGCACCGTGAAAAAACCCGTGATGGAGCCTTGGCGAAAGCGGCCGGCGCGCTCGAAGATTTTGGGAAGCAGGTTGAAGACCGACGGCGTATATCCTTTTTGACTGGGCGGCTCACCGGCAGCGAGCCCGATTTCGCGCTGGGCCATGGCGAGCCGGGTGACCGAGTCCATCACCAGTAAGACGTCGGCGCCCCGATCGCGAAAGTACTCCGAAACAGCCAGCGCTACGAAAGCCGCGCGAATTCGCAAGGGAGCCGGCCGGTCGGAAGTGGCAACCACCAGTACCGAGCGCTTCAATCCTTCCGGCCCCAACTCGTGCTCGATGAAATCGCGAACCTCGCGGTTACGCTCGCCGATCAGCGCGATCACGCTGACGTCCGCCGAACTTTGCCGCGACATGGCCCCCAGCAGGGTGCTTTTGCCCACTCCGCTGCCTCCGAATATTCCGATCCTCTGACCTTTGCCGCAGGTAAGCAGGCTGTCGATGGCGCGGATGCCGGTGGCGAGCGGCTCACCGATCGGTTCGCGGTCCAGCGGCCCGGGCGGCGAAGCAAAGAGATCGTACGGCTCCTTGGCGTCAATCGGACCGAGACCGTCGAGCGGTTTCCCGAATCCGTCGATCACTCGTCCGAGTAACTGCGGGCCGACCTCCATGCGCGCATCTTCCTGGCGGGCCGTAATCGGGTCGCCCAGATGCAACCCATCGGTCTCCTCCAGCGGCATGGATAGTACACGGCCATCACGAAATCCGATGACCTGGGTGCGGATCATGCGCCCGCTCTGCGTTTTGATTTCGCAGAAATCGCCCACTCCGGCCGAGGGGCCGTTCGATTCCACCAGCAAACCCACCAGTTCGGTGACCTGCCCGATCCAGCGGCAGGTTTCAGTGCGCGCCAGCTTTTCGTAGTAAGCAGGCAAGTTCATCATGACCTTCGCACCAGATCCGCGAACCCTCGTTCGATTTCGGCCAACTGGGTTTCGACCGACGCATCAAGGGCCCCGCGGCTCGAATCCAGGATCGCCGCGCCGCGCTCCAGGCCGGGGTCGCCAATCACTTCCACCCGCCGTGGCAAGCCCATTTTTTCGAAATGCTGTTGGATCATGGCGGCGTCTTCGGGACGAACGCGGACGCTATGCAATTCGCGTCCATCGATTTTTTCGAGTGCAGCTTTTACCAGTCCCAAGAGAGCCTCGGGAGCCATAGTCAGTTCGCGGTACAGGATTCGGCGTGCGATTGCCAGCGCCAGGGCGACCAGATCTTCCTCGGCTTCGTGTCGAAAGCGCTGCCTTAGGCCGGTCAGTTCTTCGATGGTTCGCGCCAGCCGGCCGTTCATGACGTCCACTTGAGCGAACATCTCCCGTTGCGCCGCGGCAAGCCCGTCCTGAAGACCTTGTTGGTATGCGGCCTGCATGCGCTGTTCTGCTTCTTCATCCGCACGGGCGCCGGCGCCATTTCTCTCGGGTGAGGTCTGGGGAACTGTCACATGCGCATCGCGTTCGCCGACGGTGCGCCAAGCCATCGGCTCCATCGCAACATTGCCGCCCCGACGCAGCTTAGATAACATACTGTTCTCCAACCGTCCCTTTCAAACTGATGGTGCCGTCGGCATCCAGTTGCCGCACTACCGCAATTATTTGTTGCTGCGCGGCTTCCACCTCTTTGAGCTTGATGGGCCCCAGGGCCTCCATGTCCTCCTTGAGCATTTCAGCGCCGCGCTCCGACATGGACTGCAGGAAGTGGCTCTTGATTTGTTCACTGGTTCCCTTCATCGCGATGGTGAGGATCTTCCGGTCCACTTTGCTCAGCACTTCCTTGATAGCGTCCGGACCTACCAGTAACAAATCTTCAAAGACGAACATGAGGTGGCGGATAGTTTCCGCCAGGTTGGGATCGCTCTGCTCCACCACGTCCAATATCTCCTTGCTGCTTCCTGAATCCAGACGATTGAACATCTCCGAGACCGCCCGGACGCCGCCGTAGGATTCGCGGCTGAGTTCGCCCAAGGCCTTTAGCTTCTCGCCGATGATGGAGGCGATTTTGGAAATAATTACAGGTGAGATCTGATCCAGACTCGCCATGCGCAGAGCGACGTCGCCGCGAAGTTCAGGGGGTAAGGAAACTAAAAGCCCCGCGGCTTGGGAGGCGTTTAAGTGGGAAAGGATCAAGGCAATGGTCTGCGGATGCTCGTTGTGGATGAATTTGGCAAGCTGCTGCGGATCGGCTTTTTGAAGCGAATCGAAGTTGGCTGTTTCCGAGCCGAGCGTCTTGAGCAAGCGATCCAATAATTTCTTGGATTGCTCTGGCCCGAACGCAGCCATCATCATCTTTTTGGCGAATTCGATGCCGCCCTTGAGAACATAGTCGCGAGCCATCGTCATCTGATAGAACTCTTCCAGGACCAACTCGGCCTGATCGTTACTGATGGAGGTGATGCGCGCCACCTCGCGCCCGACGGCCTGGACCTCGTCCTCATCCAACTGGCGCAAGATCTCGGAGCTGGTCGGGTCGCCAAGAATGATCATTAGAATTGCGGCCTTGCGGATACCAGGCACGGGCGGAACGACCGGTTCGAGGTTTTGAATCATTGGGTTTGGGGACTTGGGATTTGGGGCTGGGGACTTGGGGCGAAGGGCTCGCGCCTGTGCACAGCGCCGGTGTCCAGCCCCCAGTCCCCAATCCCCAGCCCCTTCCTCCGCATACTAGGTCTTCACCTCGTTCAGCCAGGACCGCATCACCTGGGCCATGACAGTGGAATCCTTTTTCGCCTGCTCCGCTATATGTTTGCCTAACACTTCCGTTTTCTTTGTCACTGGAGGAAGCTTTAGAGCGTTTAAGGCATCGGACTCTTGTTTCTCACGAAGCGCGGACTGTTCGGCAAGCTGATTTTCGATCTGTTTTGCCAGGTTCTCCCCTTTCTTTTCAACGGTGGCGATCTGGGCGATGATTTCCGAGTGGGCCGCCTTCTTTCTGCGGCGGAGGAGTTTGACGACCGTTCCCAATAGTATGAGCGTTAACAGCAGGCCAACTCCCAGTCCGATGGCCAGGTTTTTGTTCTTCAAAATCTGTTCGAGCGGGGATGGCGCGACAGGAGCCACAGGCTTCGGCGTTTCCGGCAATTGCTCCGGGTTGAGAGTTGCTTCGAAAGGAAGGCACTCCACCACCAACTGGTCCCCCCGTACGGCGGAAAAACCGATCACGCCCGCCACCAGATCGTGAATGGTCTTCAGCTTCTCGGGAGAAGGTGGCTCGACGATCCGTTTCAGCTTACTTCCGGCGCCTTCCCAGCGGACTTGTTGATCCACCAGCAGGGAGACCGACATGCGCTTCAGTGCGCCCTGTGGCAGACGCGTCCGGCGAACAACATGACTGGATTGGTAGCTTATGTTCTCAGTCCGGCGCGTAACTCCATTGCCTCCGATTGCCGGGCGTCCCGTGGGCCTGGGCAAATTGGAGGCAGTCCCGGGAACGCCCACGGGGGTGCTTCCACCGCTGATGTCTTCCGTTTTTTGGGACGTCAGCATGACCGATTTGTTTGGATCGAAAGTCTCTTCGCTTTGTTCGCCGCTCGTGAAATCGCACTCCACCGACGCAGTCGCGCGAAACCCGTTGACGCCCAACAGAGGCTCCAGTGTAGTGTTGATCTTGGCCAGAAGGTCTCGCTCTATCTTCTGGCGATAGTCCAGCGTGGCTTCAGAAGGCTCCGAATCGTCGGGCAGAGAAGAAGCCTTTCGCGCGCGATTGAGCAGATTTCCGCGCATATCCACAACGGAAATGGCCTCCGGCGCAAGACCTTCCACCGCGCTGGCAGTCAATTGGCAGATCGCCATCACATTTTGAGCGGAGAGCAGCATCCCGGGCCGGAGCTTTACCAGGACGCTAGCCTTGGCCGGCTGACGCGTCTCCAGGAATACGGATTCTTTTGGGAAAGTGATGTGAATGCGCGCCTGCTCCACTTCCGAGAGCGCCATGACGGAGCGCTCCAGTTCACCTTCGAGCGCGCGATGATAGTTGACCTGCTCGGCGAAATCGCTGGCGCCGAAGTTGGCTTTGTCGAATAGTTCATAGCCAATCCGTCCGCTCTTCGGCACGCCAGCCGAGGCAAGCTGCAGCCGCAATTCGGCCACCCTGGACGATGGAACAAGCACGGAGGTCCCACCTTCGGACAACCGGAATTCCGAACCGGCTTCACGCACCTTAGCCAAGACGGCAGACGCGTCTTCGGGCGATAGGGAGCTATAAAGCGGCCGGAAATCGCGCTCCTGGTTCCAGTGTGAGAACGCGGCCAAACCCGCGATGACGCAGGCGGCGGCAACCAGGATCGAGGCGATTTGTTTCCACGTCAGGCTATCAAGCAGTCGTTTCATTTGAGCTTACATTTGCATGCGCATTACTTCTTGATAGGCTGACACCACTTTGTTCCTTACCTGCAGGAACAAATTGAAGGCGATGTCGGCCTGCTGGGTTGCCAGCGCTACCTTGTGTACCTCCTGGTCTTCTCCGGAAAGAAACTTCCCGATGGCTGTCCCGGAGTTTTGCTGGAACTGTTCGACGCGCCCGATTGCATCGGAAAGCACAGACTGGAAGCCGCCGGCGGAGGCCTTTCCCAGGCCGGACGAGGCAATGGAATCTATCGGGGGCGCAATCGAGAGCGGAGAACGGACAGAAGTAATCGGAAGAGACATGGCGGCTATTTCATCAACTCGATGGAATGAAGGATCATGTCCTTGATGGCGGTCATGGCAGCGACATTACCCTGGTAGCCACGTGACGCGCCAAGCAGATCCACCATATCTTCAGCGGGATTGATTCGCGGAAACGCGACGTACCCATCTTTATCCGCGTCCGGATGACCGGGCACGTAGCGCTTGTCCGGTTCGCGCGTGTCTTCCACCACATCGGCCACTTCCACGCCATTCACTCCGGAATTCATTTCTGTTTGGAAGACCGCTGAAAACGGGGAACCCTGCGCCGAACTGGTGAACACGGCGTCCTTCCTGCGGTAAGGACCACCCTCCGGAGTGCGCGTGGTTTCGGCGTTTGCAAGATTCTCCACCAGCAGTTCCGCGCGGGTGCGTTGCGCCGCCATACCGGATGCGCTCACCGAAAGGACCGAGAACAGGCTCATTTACCCTCCTGGATTGCTGAATTGATTAGCTTCAACTGGGATCGCATCAAATTCGTGGCCAAGTTGAACCGCAGCGCATTCTCGGCCAGTAACCGAGCCTCGCGATCCATACTTACGTTATTACCGTCGTTGCGCACTAACAGGCCCGGCGCGTCCACCACATTCGGCGCGGCATCCTTGGTGAGACTCATGAATTCAAATTGAAAGTCGATGTCCTTGGTCTTATACCCCGGAGTATCCACGTTGGCGATATTGGAGGCCACCAATTTCTGGCGGGCGCTCAATAAATCCATGTAGTGTTCGATATTACCTGTAGTGCGGTCTAACACGCTCCTGCATTCAAGCAAGTCGACCGCCAAAGATCATCCATCATTCTGAACCAGTTAATTGTGCAGCCCGAGACGAGAATCTGCCGCGACGCACGATATTGGCGCACCGACATGCATCCGAACCGAAAAACCCGAACCGAGCTAATTCTCCAGTAGAACCCCGCCCGTACAAGGACTAAGTACTTTCCTATAACGGGTATAAGCAAAACCGGAAATTGATCCCGTACTAGTACCCCTGTAGAATCGAACTTCAAGCAGTCGATAGGAAAGACATGAACGAAAGTGTTGCGCCCGTCGTGAATCAGGAATTACGCCCGAACCTTCTGGAGGTCAGAAAAGGAACGATTCGGGTTCTCATTGCCGATGACCATCCCATCGTGAGGGATGGGCTGGCGAAGCTGCTTAGCCTGGAAGAAGACGTGGTGGTAGTGGGCGAAGCCTCGGACGGCTGCGAAGTTCTCGACAAGGTGCAGGAGTTGGACCCCGATGTTCTGCTGTTGGACCTTCGCATGCCAAATCTGGATGGCTTGAGCGCCTTGCAAGCTCTGCAACAAACCAACAAGCGGACCCGGGTGATCATACTGACGGCATCGGAAGATAAGAACGAATTCGTGCAGGCCATGAAACTGGGCTGCTCAGGCATCGTGCTGAAACAGACTGCGCCGGAATTGATTGTGAAGAGCATCCGCAAGGTGCATGGTGGCGAGATCTGGCTTGATTCTCACACTACGGCGGCGGTGATGCGGCAATTCGCCGCGCCAGGTGAGATCGGCGGCGGTTCTGGGAAGTCCCGCGAGCGTTCGCCCCTCAGCCAACGTGAGCGCGAGATAGTACAACTGGTCGCCCAAGGCTATAAAAACAAGGAAATGGCCGAGAAAATGTTCATCAGCGAACAGACCGTCAAAAACCACCTTCATAACATCTTCGACAAGTTGGGGGTCTCGGACCGGCTGGAGCTCGCACTCTACGCCATTCATAAGGGCCTGCACCTTAGCGTAGAGCGGTAGTGTTTTCAGTGGGTTGGCTATCTACCGGCATCGGCTGCTTAGCCTCTTCTACATACTTCACCCTTAGCGATGTCTCAGTGATTTTCCTTATGCAATTTGGGACTTCTGCTTCATTGCTATGAGGCCGTACTGGACGTAAAGTCCTTATACGGAGCGTACTTTCAGATGCGACTGAAACTTGCGATTTCTTTGATCTCACTCGGGCTCGCTGGATCGTTGTGGGCACAAGCGCCGCAAATGACCCGCGTGCAGCCCGACAACGGAGCAATCGGCGCTGTTCTACGGGTGCACGGCGTTTACTTGGGGAAAGCCAAGGTGGATGAGGTTTATCTCACTGACCATACCATGGACATGAAGGTGAAGGTCCTGGCGCAGACAGATGATTCTATCGAGTTCCGGATACCGCCTTCAGTCAAACCCGGCCGCTTGCAGCTTCTGGTGAAGACCTCCGGCAAACAGGGCGTCCTGCTGGAGCAGCCGGTCTTTATTACCGTCGACGAACAGAAAGAGACGGGCGAAGTAGCCGCCACATCAAAGTAGTACTCTCCTTGGGTGGGATAGAAGTCGTGAAGGCCAATTGCCGGCCCGATTAACAATCGGCCGGCAATTGTCATTTCGTGATTGTTGCCACCGGTTGCTTCGCCCGATCGGCCGCAAGCGCCGCATCCTTCGGCAGTGGAAACTCTATCGTCACCGCCAAACCCGGATTCGCATTCCGCGCTTGCAGCTTCCCCTTGTGTAGTTCGACCGAACGCCGGGCTATTGCCAGACCCAGCCCGAGTCCACCGCTTACGCGATTCCGATCGGAATCCACACGATAGAACGGGTCAAAGATTCGAGGCAGCGCATCTTCCGGCACACCCGGCCCGTAATCGCGCACGCAAACCTGCGCCATGCCGCCGGCTTTCCGCAACTCGATATCCACAGCCGTGCCTCGGGGCGCGTACCGTATCGCGTTGCGGATAACATTCTCAACCGCCCGCCGGATCAACTCTTCGTCCCCGGTCAACGTCACCGGGACCGCGGCTTCGAGGAGCAACGTACAATCTTTCGCCTTGGCTTCGAGCAGAGAATCGTACACCAAGTCTCCGAGCATCTCGTCCAGACGCACGGTCTCGACGCGCTGCATGGATGGATCGCCTTCGACGCGGGTCACCTGCAACAACTCACCCACCAGTTCGTTCAAACGGTCGGCTTCTTTCTGAATACGGTCCAACATGTGCTCGCGATCTTCGCCGGACCGCGCCAGTTCCACTGCAACTCCCAGCCTGGCCAGCGGACTGCGTAGCTCGTGCGAGATATCCAGCAGCAACCGCCGCTCGGCCGCGAGCAAGGTCTGGATGCGCTCGGCCATATCGTTGAAGCTCTTGGCGAGCTGCCCCAGCTCGTCTTTCCGGTTTACAACCGCGCGAGCCGAAAAATCTCCCCGTCCAAAACAGTCGACCACCGTGCGCAATCGCAGGACGGGCGACGTTAGGTGATAGGCGAAGGCGTAGCAAAGCAGCACCACTAAGCCGATGATCCACAGGTGTTGCGGCTGCAGGAAAAAAAACGTCAGATTGCGCCGCTGGTCGATCATGAACAACCAGTACTGTTTGCTGGCGTCCGCGCGGGCGATAACAGGGCGTCTGCTGGTGAACGGAAACGGCAGGCGCCAGCGGCTGCGTTCGGGATTCTTCAGCAATTCCGGGCGCGGCTGGTCTGTCAGCAGATCCTTGCCCTGCGCGTCGGTAAAGACAACTTGCACCTGCGCCACTTGTTGAAGTTTCGCGAGCACCGCCTTCAACGCCGGTTTTCCGCCGGTCTCATAGGCGTGCCGGGCTTCTTCCACCTGCAAGTTCAGAAGTGTGCCAAACGGCCCTCGCGGTTCGGTGTTTGAGAACGTCAGCGCGGTGGTAATAATGATGCCCGTCATCGCGAACGCGGTTGTCGCCAGGAACCAAAGCAGTGTTTTTGCAAAAAGAGATCTCATGGCGCGTCTGCATCCTCCGGGCTCTGGCAGAATTGGTAACCCACGCCTCGAATGGTCTTGATCGCCGAACGGCTGCCTTCCAGTTTCCGGCGAAGATGGCTGACGTGCATGTCGATGGACCGGTCGAAGGGCGTGGCCTTGCGGTTGTATAAGCTTTCCATCAGGCCGTCGCGTGAAACCACGTGGCCCGCGTTGCGCATGAGCTGTTCCAGGATGTCGAACTCGAGCGTGGTGACTTCCACCGGCTTGCCGTCGCAGAGCACGGCGCGAGTGCCTGGATCGAGAGCCACGCCGTTCACTTCCACGCGCCCGCGATTCGACTTCACCTCCGTGCGCCGCAGGATTGCTTTCACCCGCGCCGAAAGCTCGCGGGGATTGAATGGCTTTGGAAGATAATCATCGGCGCCGAGTTCAAGGCCCACAATGCGGTCCACATCCTCGCCGCGCGCGGTGAGCATCAGCACTGGAACGCGGCTTCCGGTGCGAAGGCGTTTGAGAATTTCAAAACCGTCCAGGCCCGGCAGCATGACATCCAGGATAAGCAAGTCGTAGCCGCCCTGCTGCGCCTGCTCCAGTCCCTCACGGCCTTCATTCACGCAGTGAACGCTGTAACCCTCACGCTCCAGAAACTCCTTGAGCAGCGAGCACAACTCAGTGTCGTCGTCGACGATCAGCAGGCGCATAACATTACCACTTCACCGGTACCCCAATCTGCAGGGGCCAGATTTCAGTCTGCGGGTAGTCCTGCAGAAGTCTAGCCAATTCCGCCGGCGTACCCGTCAGAGGGGGAAACGTACCAAAATGCATCGGGATCACTTTCTTCGATTTCAACAGACGGCACGCCAGCGCGGCCTCGCGCGGCCCCATGGTATACAAATCACCGATGGGAAGAAACGCCAGCTCCGGCCGGTAGAGTTTTTCGATGAGCTGCATATCGGAGAACACATTTGTATCGCCGCTGAAATAGATGGTTCGGTCATCCGCCAGATGCAAGATGTAGCCGGCCGCTTCTCCGCCGTAGATAATCTGTTCACCATCCTGAATCCCGCAACTGTGTACCGCATGCGTCATCGTCACCTTCACCGGACCAATCGCCTGTGTTCCCCCCTTGTTCATGCCGCTGCAATTTTCGACGCCCTTGGACGCCAGCCACAGACAGGTCTCATGGATGGCCACCACGGCCGGCTTGAATTTCTTGGCGAGCGGAATGGCATCGTGGATATGATCGAAGTGCCCGTGCGAAATCAGAAGGGCATCGATGCGGTCGAATTTATG
>WNFG01006244.1_pt1 | contig 10024 bp, 11 predicted proteins | sample 5400431 | NCBI WGS metagenome assembly WNFG01 (sample SAMN13153346, study PRJNA577476) | soil metagenome | isolation source: 120 cm saprolite under Douglas fir tree site 2 hole 3 replicate 2 | place: USA:California | collected 2015-04-18
GCCGGACTGGTCATCCAGGACGCGCAGGCGGCAGCGGCGGCCATCGACGGTGGAGTAGCGACAGCGTGAGTGATTGGTAGAACGGGGTTTAGACGATTGCTGGGACATTTATTTTTTCCTTTTACTGGAGGGACAGGGGCTACCCCCCTCCGTGGAGATAAAAACAGTGCGTAAGCGATTGATTCCAAAAGAGTTGTGGTGCGGCCGTTGGGGAAAACAGTGCGGAAGTGTATGAAAAGAAAAGAGATAGGGAAAGTGAGCGGTGAGTGGTGGGGCAGGAGAGGTCCGAGGCACACGGCTGAAAGATGAGAGGACAGTCGAAGAGGGGAGTCAACACAGAGGTCACGGAGGGCACAGAGAATCGGAGGAGAGGAGGGGAGACGAAGGATCAGCGTCAAGCTCATGGGGAATGGTAGCATTATATTTACTCATTGTCAACAATAATTTACAGTTGATTCGAATGACCGGATGCGTTCGAATGAGATTTGGGGGAAGTGGAGAGATTCAAAGGAGTTGCGGGGCAAATGGGGCGTGGAAAAGCTGTGGAAAAGGGGACGATTGCGACCCGGTAGGAGCGCAGGGATCGCGATGTGGGTTTGGGTGACGTAACGCTCTATTCTGCAAGGAAGAGCAAAGTCAAAATCCCCACCCTTGCAAAAACAGAACCGCAACTGGGTGAATGGTGTTCAAGTCGTGCGTAGCGGAGCGAGCTCACAAGACGGAGTTCCGGTCGGAATGACCTTTTTCATGGGCTCCGTGTGTCTGCTTCCTGCGGCGGGGGACGTTCGCATGCTGGTGCGCGGCGGTGTGCTTGGAGCAAAGCGCATCGCGCGGCACCTCTGGCGCATGTGCTTTGGGCTGTTCATCGCGGCAGGGTCTTTTTTCCTGGGACCCTCAAACCGTCCACTGAGATTGCTTTCGGCAGTGGGGCTCGGGCAACATCTATCCCCGGCTTTATTCAGCACAAACTTGTATTTAATTCTCACCATACTCCCGCTGATTTTGCTGATTTTCTGGCTAGTGCGAGTCCGCTTCGCAAATGCATACAGGAAAATAGAAATTAGAAACTAGAAGTTATCTCATAAATGGTTTTGTGGCAGAAAAACCACAAGACCCGTACAACGGAAACAAGCGGAAAGTGATGATTTGGCTGAGTTTGTACGGTTTCAGGACGTAAGTTCCCTCGTTTCCGCGACGTGCGAGCATTTATGAGATGGCTTCTAGAAAAGAGACAAGAGAAAAACCCCACCCTTGCAAAACCCGCAAGGATGGGCCGCCCGACACACTCAATGGTCATCTTGCTTGTTATTCAGGGGTCTCGGTTGCGTCGATTCTTCAGAAAATCGCAGTATCGGAGTTAAGTCGGACCCAAGCTGGATCGAGTCGTAGGAAGATCCCTCACGAAGGACGCGAACTTCGAATCCTCCTTTTGGACTCTCGACAGCATTGACGACCTCCCATACGAAGTCCAATAGTTTCGCTGCCGGGAAGCCCTGCTGCTGTCGTTCAGCCAGTTTCCTCAATGCATCCAAAAATCGCTCGCCATTTATCTTGTACGCGACCAGTGTAACTGCGACGACGAGTGAGTTATATTTTGACGGGCTCAAACTCAACAGCAGAGCATTCGCCCAGGCATCAGGGTCAGTTCTCCCGATTAACCCTGCAAGTAAGAAACCGAGAAAGGCGTGATCCGGTTTCTTCTGGGCGTGTGCAGAGACCGCCAAGTTGAACCAGGCGAGGGCACACAGGGCATCAGACCGCAAAGCTTTGTTCAGCGAAACCTCAGCATCGCCGGGCGATAGTCCTTTTATGTCGGCCTGGCGGGTCGCTTCAAGGTGATTCCTTGTCTGTTTTTCAATATCGAGAAATTTGATAATTTCAGCCACAGCCAAAGACTTCAGGTGCCACTCAGCATCATCAACTTCAGAGTTAGCATCAACATACGTTCGGAAGAGTTTATGGGCTTCCGAGTAGCGGCCCGCAAACATCAGCGCGTCCGCACGCAAGGCCGTGCACTCACTTTCGCCCTCCAGGCGAGTGGCCTTCTCGTACGCTCTGGCTGAATAACTGAACCGGCCTAACCCGAAGAGAACACCTCCGACCTCGCGCCAGAAGTAATGTCGTTGCCGATAAATCGGGTCGCCCTTGGCCGCGAGCCGGTAGTGTTTAAGGGCGGCTCGGCCGTGAGGCCCTCTCTGCGCTCGGAGATGATTGGCGAGATTGTAATGAGCGCTGGCAGCTGAGTCTTTCCGACCACCTCCTTCGAGCCGCTCAATGATCTGTTTCATAAGATAGCGCAAGTATTCTCTTTCGGACGCTGCCAAGGAAACGCCTCCGCGCATCAAAGCGGGGACGATTAGAAGCTGGGCGAGAGATAGCGTCTCAGGCTTAAGGAGGGCCTCAGCCAAACGAAGTCCGTCCGTCAGGCGTCTCCCTTTAGCAATTGCCTGGAGCACCTGAAAAAATATTTCCGGGGTTCCCAGAAAAGAAGACTTGTCGAGATGCTTACATGCGATTTGCGCGCCGAGGCTCGAGTGGCCAACCCTCCCCAGCACCAAACCGACGGCTGTGAGAATGTCATGCGGCAGCTTTGTTGCAACAAATTCAGCTGGATAGGACTGAGTATGAAACGTAAGGCTAGAAAGACCTGACAGATTGACGACGATTTGGGCATTGTCGATAACAATGGTTGGGTGTGCGCCGGTCAGGTTCTTTCTGGATAAGGAGACAACGTCCGAAACATCTTTAGCAGCTTCAATGAGTGCAGCTTCGACTGCAGCCCTTGGTGTTCCGAGAAAGCCGTCCTCTCCCGTAACGAGGCTGAATGTCATCGGGAGGTCAATTCCAGGCGATCGTACTTCCCGAAACTCGGTCAGATCCCTTTCGATCCATGACGGCGTTCCCTGTTGCCACACTGAGCTTTCCGACACCCGGACAGTCATGTACTCCTGTCCGCGCTCCGCATAGTATGTGTCGACCTCATGGGCCCATTTCCAAAAAAACTGCTTTGTTGGAGCATGGAACAGAACGATCATGACCGGCAGGTCAAGTTTTCGATAATAAGTCAGAGTCTGTAACTTGAATTGGATGGAGAGAGCGTCATTAAGGTCGGGCTGGTCGGTGCCTTTTAGTTGAACTAGGAACATCAAGCCAGTGGCTTTGTTGTCCTGGTCGAATACCTCGATTTGACCGTCGATGCCATAATCAGGGTTCGCTTCCCGAAAGACCCAGCGGGAAGGAATGACCGAAGCAAACTCCCGCTTTGACTCAGTCTCAAGCTGGTGCGATCTAGGCCTACTCGGCATATGGGCGGACGGAGGGGGACGGACGGGAAGTTTCCCTTTCTCTGAAAATGCCCAATCATTATGAGCCAAACGGGTCTTGTCAAACAAATATCAGAAAACGTCCCGTCTGTCCCCGAGTTCCCGAGTTCGTCTAGAATTAACTCGCAAGGAATAACGCGAGGAAGGACTCCGAAATGCGCGGAGATTACGACGTCACATATTCAGGTGACCGGCAAACACTAATTATGAGGGCCAATCTCGACAAGGGCTGGCGCAAGCTGGAGAAGACCTACGGCTTCTTCCGCACGATGTGGGTTTGGTACAAAGGTGATTTCCGTGTTCGGACGCAGCTTAGTGCACTCGCCCAACCAGGAACTTTCCATGAAAGTGCAGCTGAATTCCCCGATATCACGCTTAACCGCGGCAACGAACAGGTCAGTTTCAGAATTCAACAAAAAATGCTGGAAGCGAGAGTGGCACTGAATGCAGAACAGCCCTGGCGTTTGATGATGGACAAGCGTCCCGGCTTATTCTTCGACGACCTAAATATCGATATTGCCCAACCATACTTCTGGCTTGACTTGCGAGCATGGGTAGTCTTCCATCCCCCGAGCAAAGCACCCATTCCAGACGTGCGGGTCTGGTGCCAGCGTCTTTTTGTCCCTGGCGGGCAGTTCGAATCGAATCGCAGACGTCATTGATAAATTGGCGGAGCTTCGATGGCACTCCAATCCCACGCCGCGCTTGCCGGGTGCCCAGGCCGAACGCCGGATTCGTCAAACGCCAGGAGTGCGCCTAAGCAGCGGCCGACGATAAGGGTGCGGCATCCTGCGCCGGCGGCTTGGCGCCCTTGATCAGGAGCCAGAACATGAACGCCAGCTCCCCGAAGACGGCGGTCTGAGTGAAGGTATACACCTTGTCATAATATTGCGGCGACAGTACGCCCGTAAGGCTCAGGATCACCCAGGCGAAGCCGGCGAGGGCGAGCCAGACGCCCAGGAACCGCGGCAGGAATCGCGACCGGTACGCCAGCAGCGCGAGGGGTAAGAGCCACAGACCCCAAAATATTTCGTCGACAACAAGTCCGTGAAAATGCAGATTGAGGAACAGCATAGCCAGAGCATCCCGCTGAGGCTTTTCGAATATGGATAGGAAGTCAGCCCCGCGCACGAGGATGAGGGCAGCGATGGAGTTCAGCTCATTCAGAAACCCTATTGGGATCCCGAGAACAACCAATGTCACCATGAGCGAGGCGTGCCGCCGGTTGACGCCCTTGAGCAGGTCGTACAAAGCCAGGGCCACGAAGATAAAACCGGCCATGCCGATGAGTTGGGCCGCGATGCCGAGGCGAAAGAGCGTCTCGGAGGCGGCGATGTTGTTGACCGTCGCCGCTGCGTTTCCGTGGACGATCAGCTTGCTGGGAACATACATCATGGCGAAGAAGCCAGGTATGGACATGAGGATGTATAGCAGGCCTGCGAATCTGCCGGGGTTCCTGGTGGAACTCATGGTGTCCTCCCTTGTGGTAAGGGCCTTGTTGTAAGGGGCCTAGTGAAAGGGTCTAACGGAGAGACGCCGAAGGCTGTCGAAATGTTTCGCCACACGAAGAATTACAGAAACCGCTCGGTGACGATCGGAACCAATCGGGGAAAATCAGCTTGACAATTACTTCTACGGGGCTGGGAACCCAGTAGGAATAGAAACTAGAAATCAGAAAAGTGAAACTAGAAACTGGAAATCAGAGATCAGAGAGGAGAAAATCCCCACCCATGCTGCGCATGAATGGGCACCCGCCGGGAGCCGTCGAGGCCGGTAAATCCGTACTTCCGGGCCAGTGGAAAGATGAGCTTTCAAGTTCGGAGATCTCTTCCCAGTTGTCCCAAGGAGGCTTACCTATGCGGCTGCCGGCGGCCGTGAGCATGCTCGGAATAGCTATTGGCGGCCAGCCAGGCCAAAAGCCACCCGATGCTATTACAACGCCGTGCGGCTAGAAATTCTTTTCTGCCTTCCGCCCGCGTTTTGGCAAGCGAGACTCCCGAAAACTATCCAATTCTGAGGATGTGATCACGTACTGAGTTTCAAGAGGATGGTTCGAGTGAGCGGCCAGCTCGGCTCGGAGCCTGGCCGAGCAGATGGCCGGCGCATCCTGATATTGGGCGCGGTGGGAGACAAAGGCTTCGTTGGCTATGTTCAGCCTGTATTCGCGCTCGTCGCCCGCTTCGCGCACATTGAATGTGTACTCGCGCACCAGCGCCTTGGGCTCGAATCCGACGTACCGCACAATTGTGCCGTCGCTCATTTGGCACCCCGCACGGAAACGGGAGAAGCCTGTGCTGGCAACGCCTTCTTGATACGCCTGGTGCGAGGACGCTTCGGAGGAGCTCCTTCCGCAGGTTCGACTACCATCAGGCTGGTGACGAATTTCTTGATGCCATGAATGTCGAAATCGATGGTGGTGCGGCTGGGGTCCAATTCGGTGATGACCCCGCAGCCGTACTGAAAATGCTTGATGTACTGGCCTGCCGAGAGAGTCTGCACAAAGTCTCCTGTTCAGAATGAAAAGCAAAGTCTCTTGCCCTCCGGACTTCGAGGGGCCGGCGAATTATCGGGTCCGGAGCAGCTTCCCTATAATCAGCGCGCTGAAATCTTGCTTGCGCTAGAATCCCCGGCGGCCGTTGCCGCCCGATCGGCTGGCAGAGTATTCCCGGCCGCCACCGGAATGACCCCCTCCACTTCGTGATTCCTGTGTGCGCGCCTCATTTACCTGCAGTGCGCGGCCTTCCATATTGAGCCCGTTCATCTCACCGATGGCTCGTTCCGCGTCCTCGCGTGATCCGAGTTCCACGAACCCGAATCCTCGTGAGCGTCCGCCTTCCCGATCACAAATCACGCGCGCCGACGTCACGTGAAACCCCTTGTTGCTGAACAACTTCTGCAAGCTGTCATTCGTCACTTCAGACGGGAGGTTCCCGACGTACAGTTTCGTCATTGCGCCTCTTTCACTCCAGGTTAACTATTGTTATCGACCACCACTACGGTTTAAAGATCTTCCTGTTTCTTTCCGGCAGGGCTGTAGTCGGCCCTCCCGATCGATTCTGGATCTCTTCGGCGCACTTTCATTCAGGGGCGGACTTGGTCCGCCCCCATATAGAGATCTATCCGCTTCAGGCCGCCATGGCAGCGGCGATTTTGTGAAACGTCGAATTGACAACGTCATAAGTCTCGACTTTGGGAGTTCCTTGCGTCAGTGTGGACAGAATCTTCAGGACAGCTGGATAGGTCCCACGGTTGTAGGCCTCGGCGTTCTCCGCCTTGTCCCAAAAGCTGATTCCGAACACGTCATCGTTACTCGGGACAAAAAACGTGATCTCGTCCTGGAATCCGTTCTGCTTTCGAAGCTTGGGAATAACTTCCCTTTCCATCAGCAAGCTGAACTTGGCAATGCTGCCAGGCTTTAGCTGCATGGAGACTTTGCGTGCAAACATGTCAACCTCCTTGGTTGGCTGACCAGGAGGGATTCAGATAGCCTCCAATGGTTAGAGAAACCTAAAGACTCCCTCAATATCTTAACCAGTATAAGTTAATTAACTTGACCTGTCAAGCGGAATCTGGGAGGATTTTTGAGAATTAATCAGTGTAGTTAATCAAGCGGGAGAACGTAAGTGGATGTTTGCCTAGTGATTAAACAGCGGCTGGAAGAGTTGGGGCTTGAGCAGAGAGATCTGGCGGCCGCCGCTGAGGTTACGGAGTCCTACATTTCGCAGCTGCTGACTCGAAAAAAAATGCCCCCGGAGCCGAGCCGAACAGACATTTACGAGAAGATGGGAAAATTCCTGAAACTCCCAAGCGGCGAGCTTGCGAAGCTGGCGGATCATCAGCGCAGAGAAGTACTGAAGCGAAATCTAGAGTCCCCACCGAAGCCTTTATTTAAAGAAGTTCGAGAGTTGATTCTTCGCAAGTGCACACCCGACAAAGAAAAACAAATACGGGCGATTTTTGAGATGCAGGCCTTCGGTGAACTCGAGCGCCTGGTCACACAAAAGCTCTTGGACCTCGTCAAGAGAGCCGCCAAAGAGGAATTGGAAAGTGAAGCCTGGCTGCACTCGGTGGCGCAACTCAGCGGCCGAAGCTATGAAGCGACGCGAGTCAGCATCCTCGAGTTCCTGGACACGGATGCCTTCAACGTGTCCGTTGAGAACTGCGTTTCCTTCCTGGATCCGCTAATCGAATCCTGGGATATCGACCTCGCGACCTTTGGTATGGAAATCGTGTTAAATCGGAGACTTATTCCGAAGTACGCGAAAAAAATTGAGTTTGTCGAAAGGGAACCTGCTGAAGAAGAGCCCGGGCTCAAAAAATTCCTTCGGCAGCAGTCTGTGAGCGGTGATGCGACAGAGGAGGAAATCGAATTTCTAAAGAGGCTAAGATTCAACGGAAAGCACCCGACACCGCTTTATTATTATCGGGAATTGCAGAACCTCAGGGACCCGCTCCATTTTCGCGAGCGCTCGGTGGCTTCGATGGACAAACGCCGGGATGCTAATGACGTCGAGAAACAGGTGCAGCTTGATTCGAGAAAGATGGCAATCCAACGCTGGGCAAAAAGCAAAATCGACCCGCGCAAGAAAAGCAAATCCTAAAGTCGTCCCCAGTGCCATCGCGGCTGGGGCGGCGAGACATAAACCGAAGTAACGCCAAACCACAGATGGCTGAAGTGTCTCGACCTTGCGAATCCCTATTGGCCGCGTTCAGGCCGCGGATGAGAACAAGAGGGACCGTTCATGAGGCTCATGGACCTCGTACCGGCATGCGGCGAGAACTCTTGGAGCGTATAAACTAGTTTTCTCATCGTTTGATCTTTCGAGGAGCGCCTTCCTTCGGCGTGTGGTATACTTCCCTTGCGCTTAATACCGCGGTTGTGTTGTGCGGTCCCTCTGGTTCAATGCTTGATCTGAGAAAACCCGCCCTCAGTCTCCTCCGTACGTTTTCAGCGTAATTCAAAAGAAGACTGGCTACGCAAGTCGCTATGCCCGCTCGGAAGCTCGCGCGTGCGCCGCGATTGCGCCAGCAAGAAAGCAAAATGCAAGATTTTTCCGATCTTCCGATTTCTCCTTATGTGAAGGCGCGGCTGTCGTCTGCTCATTTTTCGACACCGACTCCTGTTCAGGCCGCGGCGATTCCGCAAGCACTTGAAGGTAAAGATGTGCTTGCGACCGCGCAAACCGGGACCGGCAAGACCCTGGCGTTCCTTGTCCCGGTAGTAGAAAAGCTCCTCAGGCGAAGCACGCTGGGAATCACGGCGCTCGTGCTTGTCCCCACGCGCGAACTCGCGATGCAGATTGTGGAGCAGTACAACACCTTACGAGGCAACCGACTCTCACCGGCGGCTCTAGTAGTCGGCGGCTTATCCGAAACACAACAACTGAATGTCATCCGCAAGGGAGCCGGCGTCGTCGTGGCCACTCCCGGACGGTTGGAAGACTTTCTCGACCGTAAACTCATTCATTTTCGCGAACTGCAAATGCTTGTGCTCGATGAGGCGGATCGCATGCTGGATATGGGATTTCTTCCCGCGATTCGCAGGATAGCAGCGGTCCTGCCCAAGGGGCGCCAAACAATGTGTTTTTCCGCCACGCTGGAAGGATCTGTGGCGCACGTCGTGAAGGACTACATGAGGAACCCGGTACGCCTCGCGTTCGGGTCCACACTGAAGCCCGCGGAAAATGTGAGGTTTCAGGCCTTCGAGGTTGCCGTCGACGGTAAACACGAAATGCTGCACCGCTTGCTCACCAAAGAGAGCGGCCGATGTCTCGTCTTCTCGCGCACCAAGCGCGGCGCGGAGCGAATTGCCAAGAGCCTGAATCGCGAGGGCCTGCATGCGGCAATGATCCATGGTGACCGCTCGCAATCGCAGCGCACAGCGGCGCTGACCGGATTTCAACAGGGACGCTACCGCGTCTTGGTGGCGACGGACCTCGCTTCGCGCGGAATTCACGTTCAGGATATCGCCCATGTCATCAACTATGATTTGCCCGAGGTGGCGGAGAACTTCATCCACCGGGTCGGACGCACCGCGCGTGCAGGCAGACACGGAGTGGCATCTACACTCTTTGTAAAGGAACAGCGATCGGAGCTATTCCAATTGGAGCGTACGCTCGGCATTCGGATGGAGAGGATGCGTGTGGATAGCGATCTGCTTGAAAATGGGAAGCGGATTTCAGGAACCATTGATCGCGTGCAATCAACGCCCCGGTCCAGAATGGTTCAACTTCCAGGGGAAGTCCTGCAGGCGCAGATGGAGAACTAACTCTACGCCACACTTGGACTGTGCACGGGTTTGTCCCTCGGGAGCGACTCTCTGGTCTTTAGACAGTATTCACAGATGGAGTTGCAGATGAAGAGAGAAACCTTGGAAAGAATAAACCGTCAGTCCAATAGAATGCCGCTGGAATCTGGCATGGGCCTAGTTCAGCAAAAGTATTTGGCACAGTTTTGGTACAGTCGAGGCACGCACGATGGATCGCAGTAGCAGTCGTGTTAGAAAGTGCTTTAGAATTAGTGCTGCACTTCATGTCGGGGCGTAGCGCAGCCTGGTAGCGCGCCTGCCTTGGGCGCAGGAGGTCCCCGGTTCAAATCCGGGCGCCCCGACCACTTAGTGATTGCTGGAGTCAGAGTGAAGAATCCATGGCCACAATCCTGGTTGTTGACGATCACCCTCCCAGCCTCCAGTTTCTTACCAC
>WNFG01006245.1_pt1 | contig 10023 bp, 9 predicted proteins | sample 5400431 | NCBI WGS metagenome assembly WNFG01 (sample SAMN13153346, study PRJNA577476) | soil metagenome | isolation source: 120 cm saprolite under Douglas fir tree site 2 hole 3 replicate 2 | place: USA:California | collected 2015-04-18
TAAATGCTGAGGTCAAGGCGTATTTCCCGGTTTCTTAGGGTTTTATGGGTGTTTTCTGGAAAGTGTTGGGCATGTACCTGCAAACTAGTGCTATATGTTGTATATACTAAAACATGTGACGCAATATGAAGTGGTGTTTATACGAAGGGTTCGACACGCGGGTGAGAAACGTAACCAAAGTACTAGAGACGGTACGAAGGTAGCATGACGCGCGGAGATAATCTGTGCTTAGCGGCTAACTAGCGGAAATCCTTCATAGGAACAGCCTGCGCCCGCCGGAGCCATACCAACCGAACGACACCAAGACCCTCCTTCTGCAATCCACATCAATAAGGTAACCTGTTCGCGTCCGCGCAGGAGGGAACAAAAATTGCGCTACTTCGATCGCCTGCAACCATTGGCATTGCTGGTACTTCGCATCGCGCTTGGCGTCGTCATGATTGCGCACGGTTATCCAAAAGTGTTCGGTGGCACGCAGCAAGTGGTTCACATGATCTCGAGCCTCGGCCTGCCGGGATGGATGGCTTACCTGGTTGCGGCGGCAGAGTTCTTCGGCGGCATCTGCGTTCTGGTTGGACTGTTCACTCGTTTTGCCGCGCTTACCATTTTCATCGACATGTCTGTAGCCATCTGGAAAGTGCACTTCAAGAATGGTCTGCTCGGCCCCGCTGGCTATGAATACCCTCTCGCGCTGGCAGCAATTGCTTTCGCGCTGATTTTCCTGGGAGGAGGCCCCATGGCACTCGATCATATTCGCGGCAGTGCCGGGAGAGGCTGGGCTGGCAAGGCGAAGAAGTCTTGAGTTCCTAACCGGATCCACGCAGCGTCTGAGTATCTGATTGGCTTGATATTAGCTCTCGCTGTCGCAGGCTTGGCCGCCATCGCTGGCTTTGATCGGGAGCGATCGTTCTATCCCATCCTGCTCATCGTGATCGCCTCGTATTATGTCTTGTTTGCTGCGATGGGAGCCTCCGGGCGGACGCTTGTAATCGAAAGCGTGGTTGCCGTCGGATTTTTGTTGGTGGCCGTACTCGGGTTCAAAACGAGTCCTTGGTGGGTAGTGGCTGCTCTGGTTGCGCACGGAGTATTTGATTTCGTGCACCACATGTTCATTGACAATCCCGGGGTACCGCGTTGGTGGCCGGGTGCCTGTCTGGTATTTGATGTGACTGTCGGCGGGTTGCTGGCGGTTCGCCTGATGAGGTTCCCGAACGCTCCGCTCAGCTCGAGCGCAGGAGATCGGCATGTCAGCTAGCGCGAGTAAAAAAAGAAGGAGGCGCAATCCGTGCGCCTCCCCGAAACCGCAACTGCCTAGACTATCAGTGATGATTCAGATATGCAGCTGAGGCAATCCGGTCGAACGGAACATTGGCCGGAATGTTATAACGCGCCATGATGTCCTGCATCTTGCGCGCATTCTCATCAATGTCCTCGCGGTCGTTCTTGCGGCGCGCCTCCAGCCACTTCGCATAGTGCTTGTCGAATTTTTTCTGGTCATCTGCCGACAGCCTGGTGTACGACGCTGGTGCGCTGTAACCGTAGGCGCCGTTGCCGCCATAAGCGCCTGACGCATTGCTCGCGATCTGCTCGAACTGCACGCTGCTGGGAATGCTGTAGCGCGCCATGATCTCCTGCATTTTGCGCGCGTTCTCGTCACTGTCTTCCCGTTTGTTCTTGCGGTTGGCCTCTACCCATTCGGAGTAATATTTGTCGAATTTCTTCTGATCGTCGCGCGACAAGCGGGCCGGAGAGCCGTATCCAGCATTCCCGGCATAAGGGCTCAGGGAGCCGTTCGAGGCAATCTGGTCAAATTGCACGTCGGACGGGATGTTATACCGCGCCATGATTTCCTGCATGTGGCGCGCGTTCTCCTCAACATCTTCCCGGTCGCCCTTTCGTCTCGCGTCCAGCCATTTTGAGTAATACTTGTCAAATTTACTCTGGTCATCGGGAGACAGCCGGCCTGGCTGACCGTACGCCCCGCTCGGATACTGTCCATAAGCATCCTGTTGCCATGCGGCGTTGAGAATTCGCCCTGACTGCGATTGCGCCAGAGAGGGCAAAGTCGTGAGCCCAACCAACACAGCAAAAATTACCAGGAATCTTTTCATAAGTTCCTCCCGCGGACGGTCCGGTACGCCGTAGCCAGACTCGCCCGCAGTTAGTGAGACGGAGAAATATAAGTCGCCGGTTGGCTTGAATAATAACAATTTTGCGGATGAAACTCCGGGCAACCCCAACCGCGTGACGCGGTTAGCGATCTGTCCAAAATTTCTCGGCGGCCGACAGGCTGACAGAGCTCCGGCCCGGGGTCTGAGTGTAAACGCCTGATTTCGTCAACTATCCTGGGGTCAGAATCTAGCCCTTTAAGTTGTATGGATGACTTCCGGTTCGTTACCCGCCCGGAAATCGGGGTTGGTACTTGAGGCCAACGCTTCGGAAGCAGGCTGGGGCGGGCCGCTAAGGTGATTTCCATTAGTACGGTTACAGGGTTTTACCTCCAAATGACCGTTGTTGAAGGAGCAAAATGGGGACGGCGACGGCCAATAGCAACCTGTTTAAACCAAATTACTTGCGCCCAACGAGGTAGAAGATAGCCCCAAGAAGTATTAGAGTACCCAACGCGATTAGCCAAAGACTAACAATCCAAGATTGTCGCTTCCCGCTCCTCTCCGACACCAAAACCTCATCTTGGACCGAAACAAAACTTAAGAGCGCCTTTTTATAGGATCTCCAAAGCAAAAAATAGGGGAGTCCCACGACAAGAGAATACACCCCCAGATAAATGCACTCAGTTCTAAGTAAATGCGCAGCTGGCCTGCCTAATTCCTGCAGATGGACGATAAACGCCGACCACGCATTTGCTACCAGCATCCCTAGTAAAAGAATGGAAAAATGAGCAGCATAAAACATCTTTAGAAAAGATCTGATTTTTAGTTCCTCGGAGTCAGACTTCACAACATAGCCTCGATGGCGACGATCCCAGAGAAAAACGACTACGCGGCCAGCTTTTTCATCTCTAAAAGACTTGCCTACGATGGAGTCAAGAAGACCCATGTGTGTTCTCCTTGGATCAATTCCTCAGGCCCTGGTTGTCTCCACATTACCACTTCTAAAAAGTAGCCTGCTAGGGAGTGGAGTACAGATGTAATGGCAAAGTTAATACAGAATTAGGATGCCCTTGGAGATTCGTCGGCACGTGCGTAGTCGGAAATTCCCATGTCCAAGTACCCGATTAGTTGGATAACCGAACGCGTGGATTCGGGTCCCCAGAAGCGGCCCGTGAGATTCAGGCGCGAGATTTCGGACGGATCATCGGCAATCCGGAAACTATGAGGTAATTGGCGAAATATCGCGATTTCACCAGCGATCAGGTCGTGAGTGTGAACGCCTGTTTTCGACAGGTATTTATTATTCGCGAATGACCGAACCGCCACTTATCGCTGCCCGGTCAAGTCAGCCAGCTTCCGTAACTTAACTATCGCAGCATTGGCAATGTCCTGCTGTAACCATCCGAGGTGACCGGCCCATAGATCACGAGAATCCTGTCGTTCGGAGATGCGATCAGTTTGACGATATTGTGATAAATGCGAATGGACGACGTCGAGAAGATCAGGAACAACGCGAAGGCACAATGCCCGACGGGATTACGTGCCGTGTGCGATGTCCTCATGAAACAGGCCGATTCTGCTCTGAAAGAGGACACCTCGTCTCGGTAGCAACTCGTGCATTTTCGTTGTCGGCAAATATGCCGTTACACTCACACCCAGCAGTCAAAAGCTGGACAAAAAAGGGCGCACCCTAGTGCGCCCGAAAGCTAGCAATTTCAAATCAAGCCGGATTAATAGCGATTAAAACCGCCGCCCTGCGAAGCAATCTGGCTGAACGGCACATTGCGGGGAATGTTGTTGCGCGCCATCAGGTCGCGCATGCGATTCTCCATGCTCACCGCCTCGCCCTGGTTATTGGTCCGGCGATACTGGATCCAGCGCGAGTAGTAGCTATCGAAACGGCTCTGATCCTGCGCTGAAAGACGTCCCTGGTAGCCGCGGCCGTAGTTTCCCCGGCCATAGCCACCATTGCCGTAGCCGCCGTTGTTACGGTAAATGCCGTTGTTGCGGTAGCCGTCGTCGCGATCGCGGTCGCCATCCCGGTCACGGTCGCGATCGGCATCTCTGCGATGATTCTGGTTCCAGCGGTCGTGGTCACGATCTCGATCACGATCCCTATCACGATCACGATCACGATCGCGGTCTCCTCGCCGGTCGTCGTCGCGATCGCCCTGGCGGCGGTCATCATCCCGATCTTGCCAGGCTGGACTGCCGTTATAAGCAACGGTTGCGATCCCGGCGTGCTGCACGTTCGATAAAATATTACGCAGTTGGTCAGATGACACTCCATTCGGCGACTGCGCAAGCAAAGGCATTGCCAAGCCCAGCATCGCAGCCGAAATTCCCCAAAGTCTTTTCATGATTCCTCCTGCAAAGGGATTCAGGCGGCGGAGCAGAATCACCCTGCCCATAGTGAGAAGGGACGCAGGACACATTGGTTGGCCTCGGCTCTGTAAAGGAATGTAAAAAGAAGGAACTAGAGTTAAGAAAATCTAAAAGAAATGAATCGTTGCGCTAAAACTCCGCCAGCTTCTTCATCGCACGATACAGATCCTCAGCTTGCGGCAGGATCGCGTTTTCGAGAATCGGCTGATACGCCACGTAGGTATCTTCCGCCGCGATGCGACTCACCGGCGCATCAAGATGTTCGAACAAGTTTTCGGCAATGCGCGCCGCAATCTCCGCTCCATATCCCCAGCTCAGCGTATCTTCGTAGGCGACGAGCGCCCGATTCGTTTTTCGAACCGACGCAGCAATTGTCTCCCAATCAAATGGATTGAGCGAGCGCAAATCAATCAGTTCCACTTTTACCTGCTGCTCGCGTTCTAACTTTTGCGCGGCCTGCAAGGCGCGCGGCACCACAGCGCCATAGGTGATTACGGTGAGATCAGTTCCCGCCTGCACGACTTTGGCTTTCCCAAAGGGAACCATGTAATCCGGCCCGGGATAGGGCGAGCGCCCGTAAGTCTCCCGATACAAACGCTTGTGCTCCAAAAACAACACCGGATCATCACAGCGAATTGCGGTCCGCAGCAAACCTGCGGCATCCAAAGCATTCGAAGGAAACACTACGCGCAGACCAGGAATGTGAGTAAAGATGCTCTCGCCGCACTGCGAGTGATAGATGGCGCCGCCGGTGAGATATCCGCCAATGGCCACGCGAATCACCACTGGCGCGGAGAAAGCATTATTCGATCGCCAGCGGATCAGCGGCAGTTCGTTGCGTAACTGCATCATCGCCGGCCAGATGTAGTCGAAGAACTGGATCTCAACCACCGGCTTGAGCCCGCGCGTAGCCATCCCAGTTGCCCGGCCAACGATATTGGCTTCCGCCAGCGGTGAATTGAAGACGCGGTCGGAGCCAAAATCGCATTGCAAGCCAGCGGTCAGCTTGAACACGCCGCCCTTACCCTTGATCATCTTCTGCTTGAGATATTCTTCGCGGCTGCAGTCGGCCACGTCTTCCCCGAAAATCACCATGCGTTCGTCGCGCCGCATCTCGTCGCGCAACGTGGCATTGATCAAATCCGCCATGGTCTTGGGCGCAGACGCTTTAGTCGGCGTCTTCTTGTCGTCGGCGGGAGCTTCCACCTTGGCGAACACCGGTTGCGTATCGAAGGCAGAAGAAGTCGGGTCGAGATCAGGCGAGTAGACGTACTTCTTAATTGAATCGGGCTGCGGAGGAGCTGCCTTCAATGCCTGATCCACCGCCACCTGAAGCTCGTCCTCGACATGCTTCTCCAATTTGTTAATGCCCGCCTCGTCAAGTATGCCCTCGCGAATGAGGAACATCTGCATGCGCGAAATGGGATCGCGGGCCGCGTCGCGCTGCCGTTCGATATCCGGACGATAGAGACGCTCGTCGTCCGACAGTGAATGCGAGTAAGGCCGAATCACGTGGAAGTGGACAAGCGCAGGCCCCTGCCCGGCACGGCAGTACTCGACGGCTTGCTTCAACGCCGCGTAGCTGGTGACCGGGTCAGTGCCGTCAACTTCGTCAAAATGGAAGTTGGGGAAGCCGGCGACCAGGCGCGAGATGTTGCCTCCAGCAGTCTGCACCTCAACCGGCACAGAAATCGCATACTCGTTGTTTTCCACGCAGAACAGAACAGGAAGCTTGCTGTTTGACGCCGTATTCATCGCTTCCCAGAACTCGCCTTCGCTCGTGGTGCCGTCCCCGAGAGAGACGTAAGTGACCTCGTCCCCGTGGAAGTTCACATCTTTGAACTGACGGTAATCGCCGCTGGCTTTCTTGGCCGCTTCCGGATGTCTGGCAAAATATCTCCCGGCTTCAGCGCAACCCACCGCCTGGAGGATTTGGGTCCCGGTGGGAGAAGACTGAGTGACGATGTTCAGTCGCTTGTACGCCCAATGCGACGGCATTTGGCGGCCGCCTGAACTGGGATCATCGGCTGCGCCAACTCCCTGCAACAACATTTCATAAGGAGTCGCGCCCAGCGCCAGACAAAGCGCGCGATCACGGTAGTAGGGATAAAACCAATCGTAGCCGGCCTTCAGGGCGAATCCGGCAGCAGCCCCGACCGCCTCATGCCCGGCGCCCGATATCTGGAAGTAAATCTTTTGCTGGCGCTTGAGCATGATCTCCCGGTCGTCAAGGCGACGGGAGGTGTACATAATGCGGTAGGCATCAATCAGTTGCTGGCGGGTAAGCCCGTTGTAGGTCCTACCCGCCTTTTTAATGTCTGCATCGCCCGCCAGCTTGGGATCGGTTTTCGTAATCGCCATGCGCTTACTTTCCGGGCAAAGGCTAACCGTGCATTGTAAATGCCAAATGGGAGATTGGGAATACAGCATATTCGGAGTAGCACCAGCATCGTTTATCCTAAAAGCAAAATGATCAGGTTCAACCGGCAATTCGATCCGCAGAGCATCAACTTACTGATATTTGACCTCGACGGCACCCTGATTGACTCTCGCCTCGACCTGGTGCACTCGGTCAATGCCATGCTGTGCCACTTCAGCCGTCCCGAGCTTCCCGCGGAAGTGATTGCGACCTACGTAGGCGATGGCGCACCCATGCTGGTGCAGCGAGCGCTGGGCGATCCCCGGGACCATGCCTATCTGAAAAAAGCTCTGGATTATTTCCTGGCCTACTACCGCGCGCACAAGCTCGATCACACTCACGTCTACGAAGGAATAAAACAAGCTCTTGCGAATCTACGTCAATCGCGAAATGGCAGGCCGCGCCAGATGGCCGTGCTTTCCAACAAGCCGGTACATCCTTCGCGGGCCATTGTTGAGGCGCTCGGCTTGCGCGAGTATTTCGTCTCGGTCTATGGCGGCAACAGCTTCGCCACCAAAAAACCCGATCCGCTCGGAGCCAGGACAATCCTGAATGAAACCGGCTCACATCCGCAGGAGGCCCTTATCATCGGTGACTCGTCGCACGACGTGCTCACGGGCCGCAATGCTGGCCTGTGGACTTGCGGAGTAACCTACGGCTTCGCTCCCCATACGCTATGTGAAGCTCCGCCAGATGTAGTCGTGGACACGCCGCAGGAATTGGCGAAATTGTTTTTCTCGTAAGTAATTGAAAATGGCTAACCTAGATTAGCTAATAGCTAATACATCGCTGAGGGCCGGTTCTAGCCTCGTGGGGGATGCCGGGTGGCCCTCAGGGTCATCCGAGTGGCGATTGTGGCTGTACGGGCAGCCAGACACAATTAAACGCTATTGCAGCAAACGATCAAGACTGCATTCTGGCGATTGCTGATTCCTTACATTCATTTATTTTCATTAGCTTAGGGCTATGTCAATGATTCTATAGAGGCAGTCACCGATGGTGACAATTGGGGGGGCCGGCTTTCACGATAAGGTAAACTTCATCTCAACTATGAAATGAACAACCATCTTGGCTTTACGCCGGCGGAACTCCGCAAGCTTCGTAGCTTGAAGGATCCCCATGGCATTCAGCGCTTCATGGACGATATGCCGTACCACCTTGCTGATACCGCGTGGTCGCCACGACGGGTGCTTCGCGAGGGCACAGCGCATTGCCTGGAAGGCGCCATATTTGGCGCCGCTGCACTGCGGGCCAACGGCTTTCCGCCCTTGATTCTGGATCTTGAAGCCGAGCATGACACGGATCACGTCGTCGCTATCTATCGCGTTGACAAGCACTGGGGCGCAATCGCCAAGTCAAACTTCACCGGCTGCCGTTATCGCGAACCCGTGTATCGTTCGTTGCGCGAACTGGCCATGAGTTATTTCAATTTGTATTTCAACCTGCGGGGTCAGCGAAGCTTGCGGACGTTTTCGCGTCCGGTGAACCTGGCGCGCTTCGATCACTTGAATTGGATGACCACGGAAAAGCCGATCTGGTTCATCGTCAACTATCTGTTCGAAATCCACCACTACAAACTGCTCAAAAAGGGTGCGGCACAGCGCCTGCATCGGGTGGATGAGCGCCTGTTCCGCGCGGAATGTCTGGGGCGGGCGGATAAGAAGGGCTAGTCCTCAGTGGTCAACAGACAATAATAACGGACAGTAATTGAATGAGTGCCTTTGAAGCGCATCTTTTGGGAACTCATTGGGTTTTAATCCCGTAGTTCAATTTATGAAGCTGATCTGCGCAAGTCTGGTTCTTCTACTTCTAACTTCGGTAACTCGACTCGCCGTCGGCCAGGGCAATTCACCGAGACAGTCCAGCGATTCCGATGCGGCCGGCCTTCCCCCGGCCAGTTCCGCTGCTCCGAAGGCACGCCCGGCTACAGCGGCGACTGCTTTCACCTTCTCTCCCGGTGCGCTTTCTCAGGACCAAATCAGGGAACTCATTCAGAAGGTGGCCGACAACGATATCGAGAATGACAAGAAACAGCGTAATTACACTTACATCCAGCGAGAAGAAGAGCGCAAGCTAAACCGAAAAGGCGAAGTGCAGTCCACGGAATCGAAGACGTCGGAAGTCATGATCCTGTACGGAAGCCAGGTCGAGCGCCTGATCGCGAAGAATGATAAGCCACTCTCTGAAAAAGATGCTGCCAAGGAAGACGAGAAGATTCGCAAGATCATCGAGAAGCGCCAGAACGAGAGCGAAGAAAAGCGCAGGAAGCGCTTGCAACAAGAAGAAAAAGACCGTGAGGAATCACGCCAGTGGGTGCGTGAAATCAGCGACGCTTACAATTTCCGCCTGGCCGGGAAAGAGAATGTCGGCGGGCGCGACTCTTATGTGGTTGACGCCGACCCGCGGCCCGGCTTCCAGCCGCACCTCAAATACGCCAACTACCTGTCCAAGTTTCGCTTCAGGGTGTGGATAGACAGAGCCGAAATGCAATTGGTGAAAATGGACGCCGAATGTATCGATACGGTTTCGTGGGGACTGTTCGTGGCGCGCATTCACAAAGGCGCTCGCATTCTGGTTGAGCAGACACGGGTGAACGATGAAGTCTGGCTGCCGAAGCACGAATCCGTGAAGCTCGATGTGCGGGTAGCTCTGCTCAAGAATTTCAACGTCGACCAAGATACTACCTACCGTGACTACAAGAAGTTCCGTACCGATACCAAAATCGTGGGCGTCGGAGAAGTGCAGGAAGACAAGTAATTTCCGGATTCACGTTTGACATTCTTGACTCTGCTGCCATCCCGGCATCCCCTATCCACGCACGTTATAATAAAAAGATTGTCAGTCGACGAAATTGCGCTCTGAGAGGGCGCTCGAGAATTAATCCATGGATTTCCGGCTCATCAGCGATTACAAACCGCAGGGCGATCAAGGCACGGCTATTCAGTCGCTGGTGCGGGGTGTGTTCGACCGCGAGCAGCATCAGGTTCTGCTGGGCGTTACCGGGTCGGGCAAGACTTACACCATGGCCAAGGTGATCGAGGCGGCGAACCGGCCGACCATCGTGATGGCGCATAACAAGACTTTGGCGGCGCAGCTCTATCATGAGTT
>WNFG01007486.1_pt1 | contig 10021 bp, 9 predicted proteins | sample 5400431 | NCBI WGS metagenome assembly WNFG01 (sample SAMN13153346, study PRJNA577476) | soil metagenome | isolation source: 120 cm saprolite under Douglas fir tree site 2 hole 3 replicate 2 | place: USA:California | collected 2015-04-18
CCCGAACTTTTACGTCGTGATGATCTTTGAGGAAGTCGCCGCAGACTCGTTCTTTGTCGGTGGCGTATCGCACGGCAAATTCGTTCGCCTCAAGCTTGAGCACATGGCCAGGACCTTGCCCGGGCCGATCGTCAGGGAATGGTGGGTGAAGGCGGTCGACCAGTTGATCGCACCCTACGTTAGGGACCGAGGATATGACTGGGAAGTCACCATCGATGAGGTGCCGGCGGATCTTTGGTCGCTTCAGGGTGAAATTCCCCCGCCCTTCGAATCCCACGCCGAAAAACGATGGGTAAAGGAGAACCGGGTCAGTCCATACGGCCTGCAGGAAAAGTTGCCGGTCGGAGCCCTCTTCACGCCGGGAGTCACAGAAAAATCCGCCGGCTAAAGCGGCAGGCAGCAGGGCTCTCGATCGATGCAAGGCGCCGCCCCTCCCAGTGCGGCGCCGACGCTAGGATCGAGGGCGGCCGGATCATCAGAAAGGGCAAATCGGGGAGAGCAAAAGATGTCGGCGCCCGTGCAGGGTGGGTGGATGGGCGGTGGCTTCGAACTCGCACTCGGTTGCGACATGATCGTGGCGACGCGGTCCGCAACGTTTCGCTTTGCCGAGGCGGGTCTGGGCATCCTCAGCCTCCAGGGCGGCGTGATGCAGCGTGCCCGAACATAGCGCAGTTCGGCGGCTCTGGCCGGGCGTATGGCGGATGTCGCCGTCGCTCGCGAATGGGAGCTATTACGCGAGATTGCGCGTCTTGCAGAAGACGGGCCACCCGTTGGCTTGGCTTCGTCGGACCCGAAGCTTTTCGAGCGGTGGCGCGCGGCCGCGACGGATCTGGGCTGTTCGAGAGGTCGGCCCATTTCTCGGTAGTCCTGCTGCCAATCACATTCGTCCAACTACTTTCTCGGCGCATTTGAGGAAGTTTCGAATGAGTGGACTGAGCGAATCCCGTCGCCAGCAAAGGGCAATTTCGATGTTATCCGCCGCGTCCGAGAAAGGCCTGAAGACCACACGCACGAGACTTATTGCCGAATGCACGGTTTCAACCCGGCCGACGATCGGCATGCTGACCTGGTGCCGCCGGAGCAGGGCCGCCACAGCGGAAGAGGCCGGTTCTTCGCCCGGTCTAGGTAGGGCAATAAGCGGACGCCCCTGCAACTTGCTCACAGGCACGGCGGTTAAGCGGGCGAGCGGCGAACGGACTGGCACGGCGAGCATCAAGGGCTGCGTTCCGATCTGGGCCACTTGAATTTCGGGATGGTGAATTGCAGGCATGCACAAGGCCGCCGTCACGGTGCGATCGAGTAGTCGAGCCTCGCGCGTTGACCCACTCAACTCCACAAATTCAAGCTCCACTCCCGGCAGAGAACGACGCAGTTCCGGAACAAGTTTTGGTAAAACGGCGTGCGCCAGGACGAACATATACCCGACAGATAGCCTTCCCCGGCGCCCTGCCGCCACAGCGCGCGCAGCTTCGGCGCCTTCTGCGGCGAGAGCGAGCGCCTCGCTCGCCCGCAATAACAGCGCCTGACCGGCCTCTGTTAGTTCCATTCCGCGGGTGCCCCGATGGAACAGAGGCGCGCCGATTTCGGACTCCAGCTTTCGAATCTGGACGGACAAGGGCGGTTGCGCCATGCGCAGCCGTTCTGCGGCTCGGCCGACGCTACGCGCTTCTGCCACGGCAACGAAGTAGCGAAGCCGGCGGAGATCCAAAGGCATACCGAAACCATATGGGTTGGTGCAAAATTCGTATTGGACTGCGAGTTAACAAGAGTGTCATTCTTGCTGTCAATCCGATTGAGGCCTGAGGCCGCGAGCTCCTTTGGTAGTCGCGGGTGACAGTGTTCGGCTATATCAACAGGCGGGCCGGCTGGACGTATTGTTGTTGCCTGGGGGCATGAGGCGGTCGTGGGGGCGACGCGGCGTTGCACGAGGTGACCGGGTGATCGCGAACCGGCTCGAACCGAAGCCGAGTCTGGCTTCGCCGGATAGTCTTTGGGGAGTAGTTTGAAGATGAGTGACGAACTTTGCTTCCTCTCCGCCGCCGACCTGCGACGGCGCATTAGTCGCAAGGAGATTTCGCCGTCCGAAGTCACAAGCGCGGTAATCGCGCGAGCGAAGCGATTACAGCCTGAACTAAATTGCTTTATTACACTCTGTGCGGACAAGGCCTTGGCTCAAGCAAAGGATGCCGAACGCAGGATCATGGCCGGCGAGCCGCTTCGGGTTCTGGAGGGCATCCCGTTTACCGTCAAAGACATCGTCAACACCAAAGACGTCCGCACGACCTTCGGGGCCATTCCGTATAGGGACAATGTCCCCGACCATGACGCCGTGGCCGTGGCGCGGTTGCGCGCGGCGGGCGCGATCCTTATCGGTAAGACCACGACGCCGGAATTCGGCACCAAATGCCTGACCGATTCACCCTTGTTTGGCCGCACCCGCAACGCCTGGAGCGGCGGGCGCAGCAGCGGCGGCTCGAGCGGCGGCGCGGCGGTGGCGGTCGCGAGCGGCATCGCACCGCTTGCGGTGGCAACCGATGGCGGTGGTTCGACCCGCATCCCGGCCGCCTGCAACGGCGTTGTCGGGCTGAAGCAGAGCAATGGCGTGATTCCCCACAGTCAGGCGCCGGACGCCTTCGGCAATCAGACCTATGTCACCCCGACCACGCGCACGGTCGCCGACACTGCGCTCATGATGCAGGTCATGGCTGGCGAGGATGCGTCCGACCCCTGGTCGATCGGAATTCCCGCTCGGGATTTCATTGGCGATGCGTTGCCGCTTGGCGACCTCAGCGGGAAACGAATTCTGTTCTGTCTCGCTCCGCCAGGCCGCAAGGCTTCCGCCGATGTTGCGGCGGCGTTCAGTGCAAGCCTGAAAACGCTCGAAGCGCTCGGCGCTGAACTCGAGGAGATGCCCGGCGATGGCTTTGACGTCGAGCCGATCTGGCGCGCGATCAATCACACCGTCTGGCGAACCCGATTTGAAAAACTCGCGGCCGAGCACCGGGACGAGTTGAGCGATACCTTCCTCAAGCAGCTGGCGCTGGCGCAGCGGATCAGCGGTGTCGACTACCAGCAGGCGATGTTCGACCGCACCATCCTGTTCCGGCGGGTGCAAGCGTTGCTGCAGCGCGCCGATTTGCTTGTCATGCCGACGATTTTGCGAACCGCGCTTCCGATCGAGCAGGATTTGTTCGGTACCGTCGAAATCGACGGTGAGGTGTTCGACAACGTCCGCCCGAACTGGTTTCCCTGGACGATGCCCTTCAATATGACCGGACATCCGGCGGTGAGCATGCCCTGCGGCTTCGGTGCCGACGGGCTGCCGATCGGCCTGCAGCTTGTCGGACAATTTCGCGGCGATGCCGAATTGCTGCGTGCTTGTGCGGTGTTCGAACTTGCGCAGAATTCTCTCGACCGCTGGCCGAACACAGTTCTTCTGTCGTCGTCCATGGTGTGACGGTCGGCCGTGGGTGGTAGCAGGCGCCAATTGGCGGAGTTCTATTGAATGCTGTTCCGAAAGGTCGGATGATCCGCGATGCGATGCCTCCCACCTGGTGCATTCCGCGCAAAAGGAAATGACGCGTGACCGTCTTCATTCTCCGGCGCTTTGTGACATTGATTGCGACGCTGGCGGGCGCCTCGCTGATCATCTTTCTCGTGCTCGATGCCTTGCCGGGTAATGCCGCCGAGATGCTGATGGGGGCGGACTCCTCGCCTGAAGCAATCCGCGCGATGACCATCAAGCTCGGGCTCGATCAGCCGCTGGTCGTTCGCTATCTGCACTGGATCGGCGGGCTTCTGATCGGCGATATGGGCAATAGTTATTCCTACGGCACCCCGGTGGCCGAACTGATCGCGGAGCGGCTCGTCCTGACCATTCCGCTGGCCGTCATGGCGATGCTTCTGACGGTGGTGCTGGCGCTTGCCGCCGGTGTCTATACCGCCGCCAATCACAACAAGATCGGTGACGTCGGTGTGATGGCCATGACGCAGTTTGGCATCGCGATTCCGAATTTCTGGTTCGCCATCCTGCTCATCCTGCTGTTCTCGGTGAAGCTGCAGTGGCTCTCTGCCGGTGGCTTCGCGGGATGGGGTGAGGGCATCGTTTCCGGCGTCCGTTCGCTGCTGCTTCCGGCGATTTCGCTCGCGGCGGTGCAGGCCGCGATCCTGGCGCGCGTCACGCGCTCGGCGGTGCTCGAAGTATTGCGCGAGGATTTCGTTCGCACGGCGCGGGCCAAGGGCCTCACCCGGCGCCAGGTACTGTGGGGGCACGTGCTGCGCAACGCGATGATCCCGGTCATGACGGTGATGGGGCTGCAATTCGCCAACTTGCTGGCGGGGACCATCGTGGTCGAGAACGTGTTCTATTTGCCCGGCCTCGGGCGTTTGATTTTCCAGTCGATCTCGAACCGTGACCTCATCGTTGTCCGCAATTGCGTGATGTTGCTGGCGGCGATGGTCGTGATCGTGAATTTCGTGGTCGATGTGCTCTATGCGGCGATCGATCCCCGGATCAAGGCCAGCGAATTATGAGTGGCGTTCAACCCGCTGCAGCGATGCCGTTGAACACTGCCCCTCCGGAGGCCGCAGTCCCGTCGGAGCCGGGCCGATCCGGCAAGGGTTTTTTGCAGCGCGCGCTTCGCCACCGCAGCTTCATGACCGGCGGCGTGCTCACGCTGTTCGTGATCTCGGCGGCGCTGCTGTCGACGATCTGGACGCCATGGCCCGCGTACGAAATCGACGTGGCGCACAAGCTCAATCCGCCCTCCGCGACGCACTGGCTCGGTACCGACGTGCTGGGTCGCGATATCGTTTCGCTGCTGCTCGTCGGCGCCAGGAGCTCGATTGTGGTCGGCGTCATTGCGGTAGGCATCGGGCTGCTGGTCGGCGCCTCGCTCGGGCTGATTGCGGCCGCCCGCAAGGGATGGGTCGAGGAACTGATCATGCGGCTCGGCGACTTCACTTTTGCGTTTCCGGCGCTGCTCTCCGCGATCATGCTGGCCGCTGTCGCGGGGGCTGGTATGGTCACGTCGATTGCGGCGATCGGCATCTTCCAGATCCCGATTTTCCTGCGCATTACCCGTGGCTCCGCCAACGCGATCTGGGCACGCGAGTTCGTGCTGGCGGCGCGCGCGGCCGGCAAGGGCAAATTCCGCATCACGCTCGAGCACGTGCTGCCCAATATTCTCTCGATCCTGATCGTGCAGGCGACGATCCAGTTCGCGCTGGCGATTTTGGCGGAGGCGGCGCTCTCCTATCTCGGTCTCGGCACCCAGCCGCCGCAGCCATCCTGGGGCCGGATGCTCAATGACGCGCAGAGCCTCTTGTTTCAGTCGCCGTCGCTCGCCGTCTATCCGGGTCTTGCGATCGCAACCGCGGTGCTGGGACTGAATCTCTTGGGCGACGGGCTGCGGGACCTGTTCGATCCGCGCCTTTCGCGGGAGCGGTGATGACCGACAGAAAGCCGCTGATCGAAGTCGACAATTTGCGAGTCCGGCTCAATACCAGCCGTGGCCCGGCCGACGCGGTACGCGGCGTCAGCTTTTCGCTCGCGCGCGGCGAGACCCTCGGGCTGATCGGAGAGTCCGGTTGCGGCAAGTCGGTCACCGCGATGGCGCTGATGGGTCTGTTGCCGGACAGCGCCGTGGTCAGCGGCAACGTGCGGCTGGAGGGGCAGGAGCTGGTCGGCTTGGCCGAGTCCGACTACTGCAAGCTGCGCGGTAACCGCGTGAGCATGATCTTTCAGGAGCCGATGACGGCGCTCAATCCCATGCACACGGTCGGCCGCCAGGTTGCCGAACCGCTACGCAGGCACAGGGCTTTTTCGGCCGCGCAGGCGCGCCAGGAAGCGATTGCATTGCTCGACCGCGTCGGCCTTCCCGATGCCGCAAAGCGGGTCGATGCCTACCCACACCAGTTTTCCGGCGGCCAGCGCCAGCGCATCACCATCGCCATGGCGCTCGCCTGTGAGCCAGATCTGCTTATCGCGGACGAGCCGACAACTGCGCTCGACGTCACCATTCAGGGGCAAATTCTCGACCTGATCGCCGATCTGGTGGCCGAGCGCGGCATGTCGATGATCCTGATTTCCCACGATCTTGGCGTCATCGCCGAAAATGTGCAGCGCATGATGGTGATGTATGGCGGCACCGTGGTAGAGAATGGCGCGACCGAAGCGTTGTTCGCAGGCCTAGGCCATCCTTACAGCCAAGGCCTGTTCCGCGCGCGGCCGCGGCTTGGCGCGCCCAAAGGTACCCGCCTGCAAACCATCGCCGGTATCGTGCCGGAGCTCGCAGACCTGCCTTCCGGTTGCGCGTTCGCCAACCGGTGCGATATCGCCGAGGAACGCTGCCGGGCGACCTTTCCAGCCCCCGTCACGGTAAATGCCGGCCACACCGTGCGCTGCTTGCGTACCGACGTCTCGATGGCGAACCGGATTGGAGCGGTGACCGCATGAGCACGACGGCAAATGCGGCGGCTGCGCGCGTTGGGCCCGAACCGCTGCTTCTCGAAGTCGATGACCTTGTGCAGCGCTATACGCTGCCGCGCGAAAACCTGTTCCAGCCCGCCCCGCAGGTGCTGGCGCTCAACGGCGTCAGCGTGCAACTGACGGCGGGCAAGAGCCTCGGCGTGGTCGGAGAATCCGGTTCCGGCAAATCCACCTTTGCGCGCACGGTGATGGCGCTGGAGACGCCAACATCGGGTTCCGTGAGGTTGCTCGGGCGCGATCTGCATCGCTTGCCCGCCGATGAACTTCGCCGCGCAAGGTGCGACTTCCAGATGGTGTTCCAGGATCCCTACGGCTCGCTTGATCCACGCCAGACGGTGGCGCGCATCGTCGCCGAACCGCTCACCGCGTTCGGCCGTGTCGATCGTGCCGAACAGCGCGGTCGCGTCGCGGCAGTGCTGAAGCAAGTTGGTCTGCGCGATGCCGATATGGACAAGTACCCGCACGAATTCTCCGGCGGCCAGCGCCAGCGTATCGCCATCGCGCGCGCCCTGATCACGCAGCCCAAACTGATCGTCGCCGATGAGCCGGTCAGCGCGCTTGATGTTTCGGTGCAGGCGCAGGTGCTCAATCTGCTGGAAGACCTGCAGGACGAATTTGGGTTGAGTTACGTCCTGATCAGTCATGACCTCGCGGTGGTTGAATATCTGTGCGACGAGATTGCGGTGATTTACCTCGGCCGGATCGTCGAGCAGGGAAGGCCGGAGGATTTATTCAACCGCTGTGCGCATCCTTATACCCGTGCGTTGCTCGAGGCTGTACCGCGCGCCCGTCCAGGCCGAGAACGGCAACGCCGCGGGACCCAGGTGATCGCGTCGCAATCGAGGGTGTCAACGGGATGCGCGTATGCCGGGCGATGCCCCTACGCCGACGCGCTCTGCCGCGCGGTCGCGCCTGTCGCGCGCGGCGTTGGCTCCGGTCATTATTCCGCCTGTCATCACGCCGAGACCATCATGGCGCTGCCCGCCTTGCCGGGCGAGGTGTGATAGTCTGGTGCCGCTGATCCCTGTTTGACGTATCGTTCGATTCGTCCCGTTTTAGGAGCGTTTACATGTTCAAAAAGCTCATTCCTTTCGCCGCGGCAGCGATGACGGCGCTTTTCCTGCTGCCGCAACCGGTTGCCGCGCAGGGCAAGAAAGACGGCGTGGCGATGGCGATGGCGCTGGAACCGCCCGGTCTCGACCCGACCAGCGGGGCCGCCGCGGCGATTGCCGAGGTCACGCTCTATAATTTGTATGAGACGCTCACCAAGGTGAAGGAAGACGGCTCGGTCGTGCCGTTGCTCGCCGAAAGCTGGACAACTGCGCCGGACCTGAAGACCTACACCTTCAAGCTGCGCAAGGGCGTGAAGTTCCAGAACGGCGAACCGTTGAACGCGGAGACCGTGAAATTCTCGTTTGAGCGGTCGGCGGCGCCAACCAGCACCAACAAGGATAAGAGCCTGTTCCAGAGCATCGCAGAGATCACTACGCCGGACGCCGACAGCGTCGTGATCAAGATGAAGAACCCGGAGCCGAACCTGCCGTTCCTGCTCGGGCAGGCGCCCGCTTCGATCGTCGAGCCGAAGAGCGTGGCCACCAACGGCACCAACCCGGTTGGCACCGGGCCGTTCACGGTTGCCGCCTGGGCCAAGGGTTCGTCGATCACGCTGAACAAATGGCCGGAATACCGCAATGCGGCGGCGATCAAGCTCAACAAAGTCGTGATCCGCTTCATCAGCGACCCGTCGGCGCAAGTGGCGTCACTGCTGTCTGGCGACGTCGATGCGTTCCCGCGCGTGGCCGCCGCGCGCAGCCTCGCTCAATTCAAGGCCGACCCGAGATTCGTCGTCCTGATCGGAGGTTCGCGGTCCAAGACCATCGTCGCCATCAACAACAAGAAGAAGCCGTTCGACGATGTGCGGGTTCGCCGCGCGGTCCTCGCCGCGATTGACCGCAAAGCCATGATCGAAGGTGCGGTCGACGGTTTTGGCGTGCCGATCGGCAGCTTCTACACGCCGGGCTCGCTGGGCTACATCGACACGACAGATATCAATCCGTTCGATATCGAGAAGGCAAAGAAGCTGCTCGCCGAGGCCGGCGTGACCACGCCGCTCGAAGTCAGCCTAAAGCTTCCGCCGCCGGCTTATGCGCGGCAGGGCGGTGAGGTACTGGCAGCGCAGCTTGCCAAGGTCGGTATCACCGCCAAGATCGAGAATTTGGAATGGGCGCAATGGCTATCGGGGGTGTTCAACACCACCGGTCCGCAAAATTACGATCTCACCATTGTCTCCCATGTCGAACCGTTCGACCTCGTGAAATACACCGAGGACAATTATTACACCGGCTACAGGTCGGACGCCTTCAACGCGCTCTACAAGAAGATCACGGAAGCCGCCAACGATGCCGATCGCGCCAAGCTGTTGGGCGACGCCCAGCGCCTGCTCGCGACCGATGCCGCCGCCGGCTTCCTGTTTCAGCCGCAACTGATCACGATCGCGAACAAGAAGCTGAAAGGCGTGTGGAGCCAGGTTCCCCTGTACGCCAACGATTTCTCGGACTGGGCTTGGGAATGAGCCTGGTAAAATCAAATTTCATGGCAATCGCCATTCCGACAAAAAGAAATTCCGTGGTGATCTCAATCGTCCAAAAAGCTGTGAAATGTCGGAACAGCTTTTGAAAACATTGCGAAATTCCGGAGACTTCCAAGCTGAATATAAGATGTCGCGGTGGCGTCCGCAATCAGTGCCGCACTCCAACTTCTACTGCTCTGTCGCCTTCGTTCTTGCGCAATCACCGCCGATCGCCGTCAAGTTCCGAAGTTCAACACCAGGATGACGGCACGCGATTTCAGCGCAGGAACCAAGGATTGAGAGGACGTGCATAACGTCGGCGATCATCAGATCCGCATCAGTGATGTCGGCGTGATCAATGATGTCGACGCGCTGAAATCCATGCCGTGCGACAACCTGGACGCAGCGAGCGCATAATGCGCGGTTATAGGTGTGACAGCGCGACACGCGACTGCTAGTTCGGCCTCTTTAATCTTTCAAAAATCTTGCCGTTCATCAGGAGAGCGATTTCGGAGGCGGGCAGTGGTTTCTGGCATTCGGACAGGGGGTTGAGCCAGAAATTGGAGTTGGGCAACATTTCGAACAGATTCCGCGCGGCGGCCCCAAGGCAGGTCTCGGGCTCCTTTACATAGTCGGATATGCGTTTTTTGGAAGTAAAGGCAGGGTGCCATTTCAAGCCCTGGAATTCGACTGTGGCAACGCTGATCTTTTCCTGAAATTTGAGCGAGCGAACGCGGCCGGGCTTCATTGGCGCTTCAGGAGTCAGAACATAAATCTCGGTTTCAAGGAGCGCTTGATAGAATGCAGGAACGACATCGGGATCCTTCCCCGCAGCCTGCATCAGGGCTTCGAGCCTGTTTTCCGGTTCAAACACGGCGACCCTCCCATTGAAGGTGATATCAGATTTCTCGCGTGCAGCACTTTCCGTGAAAGACAGATCGCGCCGCTTTCGCCGAAGCTCT